>Ga0334887_1000005_pt1 | contig 347620 bp, 305 predicted proteins | sample GraSluR1_MG_10_FD_207217 | JGI IMG/M metagenome (GOLD analysis project Ga0334887, IMG submission 207217) | Sludge microbial communities from methane-producing bioreactor in Wageningen University, Netherlands - Granular Sludge_18_07-R1 | ecosystem: Engineered > Bioreactor > Anaerobic >...
TTCAGGCCCTCAAAGAAAATCTGCCGCAGGTGCATGATTCTATTCGCTTTATAATCCCGATTATGCTTGATAAAGCCGCTGTCGAGATCGGCCCATGGAGTGGATACAATGTCTTGGCACAGCACCAGAAAAACATCGATGCGGGAATCTTTTAAGATATCGTCTTATAATTGACACAAATTAATAATTGGGAGAAGAGTTATGCGAAAACCTTTTGTAGCAGGAAACTGGAAAATGAATAAAACAGTGGATAAAGCCACGCTTTTGATCGCTGATATGCTGCCTGGCCTGGAAGCAGTCAAGACGGTTGATCGGGTGGTTTGTCCTCCGTTTACCGCACTGATGGTTGTATCGGGTATGTTAGCCGGTACAGAAGTTGGCCTGGGTGCGCAAAACATGCACTGGCAGGAATCGGGCGCATATACGGGTGATGTTTCACCACAGATGGTGAAGGAATTTTGTGAATATGTCATCATTGGCCACTCTGAGCGGCGTGCTTATTTTAACGAGACCGATGAGACCGTAAACAAAAAAGTGAAAGCAGCTATCGAAGTTGGGCTGACACCGATTGTTTGTGTCGGTGAGTCGCTCGAACAGTATGAGGCTGGCCAGACTGAGACTGTGGTCGCGGCGCAGGTCAACGCGGATTTTGTCGGTATTGACAGCAGTGATGCAAAAAACCTGGTTGTTGCTTACGAACCCATCTGGGCTATTGGGACCGGTAAAACAGCAACCTCTGAACAAGCCAATGACATCATTAAGAACGTTGTGCGCAAAAATCTGGCTGTTCAGTTTGGTGAAGAGACCGCTCAGATGATTCGCATTCTATACGGCGGCTCGGTGAATGCTGACAACGCCAAAGAGCTGTTTGGTATGAGCGATATTGATGGCGGCCTGATTGGCGGTGCCAGTTTGAAACCAGAAGATTTCGTCAAAATCGTTGAAGCTGCTGCTTAATTAGTCAGATTGATAATAATAGAAGCTGGCTTTTTCGCCAGCTTCTTTGCTATTAACCGGTGCCGAATTGGCGGTCGCCCGCATCCCCGAGGCCAGGGACGATATATCCGTCCTCATTCAGCTTTTCATCAATCGCAGCCAGATGGATCGGTATTTCCGGGTGGTGTTTATGAACTTCATAGATTCCCTCTGGCGCGGCGATGATTCCCAGGAACTTGATGCGCTGCACGCCCCAACGCTTGAGAATATCGATCGTCGCTGATGCAGAACCGCCTGTGGCAAGCATCGGATCCAGGATCAGGCAGACCCCGACGGTCGGACTGATTGGCAGCTTGTTGTAATATTCCACCGGCTTAAGCGATGCTTCATCACGGTAGATGCCAATGTGCCATACCTCGGCAGTAGGCATCAACTCCCAAACACCCTGCACCATTCCCAACCCTGAGCGCAGGATTGGTACCAGGCCTATCTTCTCAATCAATTCCGCCCCTTTTGCCATCGCGATCGGGGTTTCCACTTCTGTTTGTTTAATCAACAAATCGCCTGTTGCTTCGTAGGTTAGCAATCCGGCGATCTCTTTAATCAGCTCTCTGAACTTTTTTGGTTGGGTGTTTGTGTCCCGCAGTTTGGCCATTTTATGTTTGACCAGTGGATGTTCTGAAAGGAATACATTTTCCATGCAAGCTCCCTGTAAGATTGATCGGTGTAGATAATATCAAAGAACTGTTTATTTTGCCAATCGATATCAATAGGTATAATATCTGCAGGTAGAAAAGACAATATGCAAAAATCAGAAGACCGCCTCAACAGTCCGGAAAAACGCAGCGAAGACAGCAATGGATTCAATATCCGTCCCAAACTGCTGGAAGAAGTTATCGGCCAGAACCAGCTCAGGGAGAATCTGGCGATTCTGATCGAAGCAGCCAATCAACGTGATGAAGCGCTTGATCATGTGCTTTTCTACGGGCCTCCTGGTCTGGGCAAAACCACACTTGCGCACGTTTTAGCAAATGAAATGAACGTGAACATACGCGTCACAGCCGGGCCGGCGATTGAAAGGCCGGGTGACCTGGCTGCTATTCTCACCAATTTGCAGGGAGGCGATATCCTATTCATCGACGAGATTCATCGGCTGGGAAAAGTGGTGGAGGAGGTCCTATATCCTGCCATGGAAGATTTCGCGCTGGATATTATTATCGGCAAAGGCCCTTCCGCGCGTTCAGTCCGGCTGAAATTACCGCGTTTTACCGTCATAGGTGCAACAACGCGCCTGGCTCTGATCAGCTCACCATTACGCGCCCGTTTTGGCGCAGTCTATCGCGTTGACTATTATGACCAGATCGCCCTGCAGCAGATCATTGAACGGGCTGCGGGATTAATGGGTCTTACTTTTGATGAAACCGGCATCGCTGAGATCGCAAAATGCGCTCGGGGAACACCGCGTATCGCTCTCCGCCTTCTGCGTCGTGTGCGTGATTTCTCTGAAGTGCGCAGCAACGGGATGATCACCAGCCAGACATCAAGTGAGGCACTGGAATTGCTCAGTATTGACCAGCTCGGGCTTGATGAGATCGACCGCATGGTCTTATCCACGATCATCAAAAAATATGATGGGGGCCCTGTTGGGCTCAGCACGATCGCTGCTTCGATCAGCGAAGAGCCGGATACAATCATGGATGTGGTTGAGCCTTACCTCCTACAATTGGGTTTCCTGAATCGCACTGCTCAGGGCCGCGTTGCAACAGAAAAAGCCTATAAACACCTGAACCTTCCCTATACCAAACATTCACAACCCTCGCTGCTGGATTGAAGTGAAAACTGACATATTTGATTACGATCTTCCCCAGGACCGCATTGCACAAACGCCAATAGAACCGCGTCATGATTCGCGCCTGCTTGTATATGACCGTGAGTCTGATCAAATTCAAGAAGGAATATTTAGAGATATTCAATCCTGGTTAAAACCAGGAGATTTACTCGTTCTTAATAAAACAAAGGTATTACCCGCCCGGATATTCGGTAATAAAAAGACTGGCGGCAAAGTGGAAGTTCTCTTACTGAAGAAGATTGACGTACATACCTGGGAAGCGATGGTTGGGGGAAAGAATTTAACTATTGGGAAGGAAATCAACTTTGATGATGGTCTGACCGGTAAAATCATCGAAGATTTGGGCAGGTCTGAGAGGTTAGTGCGATTCTCACATCCGGTTGAAAGGTTCATGCGGGAGCGAGGCAAGATGCCGCTTCCTCCTTACATCCACACTCCATTACAGGATCAGAATCGCTACCAGACTGTGTTTGCCAAAGAAGAAGGCTCCGCGGCTGCGCCTACTGCAGGTTTGCATTTTACGCATATGTTGATCGACCAACTGAAGCAGTTCGGCATCGAATTTGCTGAAATAACGCTGCATGTCGGTCTGGATACCTTCGCTCCGGTAACTGAGAAGGATGTGGAAGAGCACATCATCCATACTGAATGGTGCCAGATTGATGAATGCGCAGCGGATAAGATCAACCGGGCTAAGAAAAAAGGGAACCGTGTGATTGCCGTAGGAACAACTTCGGTTAGAACGCTGGAAACAGCGCAGCGTTTCCGAGACGTGCAGGGGCAATTGACTGCTTTTACCTGTCCAACGGACTTGTTTATCACACCTGGTTATAGATACCAGGTGGTTGACAGCATGATCACCAATTTCCATTTACCGCGTTCCACATTGTTGATGCTGGTGAGTGCATTCAGCGGATTGGAGAATATTCAGCGTTGTTACCGTTATGCGGTCGATGCGGGCTTCCGATTTTATTCGTTTGGTGATGCGATGTTAATGTTATGAATAACGTGATTGAAATGCAATGGAAAGCACATCACTGTGAAGTTATCTCCTGCCGAAGGTGTCCGAGATTGGTGGCCTGGCGCGAAGAAGTAGCGCGAGTAAAGCGAAAAGCTTATTTTAAAGAGTCATACTGGGGAAAACCAGTTCCCGGTTTTGGTGATCATGGTGCACGCGTCATGATTCTTGGCCTTGCGCCAGGCGCGCATGGTTCCAACCGTACCGGTCGTATGTTTACCGGGGATGCATCTGGTGATTTCCTTTATCCAGCATTGTACCGCGCAGGATTCGCTTCGCAACAAGAATCAAAACATATTGATGATGGATTAGCACTTGATGATATATTCATAACTGCTGTGTGCCGCTGCGCGCCCCCTGGCAACAAACCCACACGTGAGGAGCAACAAACCTGCCGCCCATATTTGCTGCAAGAAATGCGCCTGCTGGAGAACCTGCAGGGGATCGTAGCGCTGGGGGGCATCGCTTTCGCAGGCGCACTCAACTTGATGCAGGAGATGTATGGGGATTATGACGGGAAAAAGCCGCAATTCAGCTATAACGCGCTCTATCGCTGGCAGGACGCGCGCGTTTGGCTGCTGGGAGCGTATCATCCCAGCCGCCAGAACACACAAACAGGCAGATTAACCAAAACGATGTTTGCAGAAGTGTGGGAAGGTGTGAATCGGTTATTGGAGGAGGAGAAATGAAAACGATCGGTATCATTGGTGGAATGTCGTGGGAGTCGTCACTTGTCTATTACCGAATTATTAATGAAATCGTACGTGAGCGTTTGGGCGGCTTGCATTCTGCTAAATCATTAATGGTCTCTGTCGATTTTGCATTGATCGAAGCGATGCAATCATCTGGCAATTGGAGCGGCGCGACGGAAGTGATGATCCGTTGTGCTCACCAGTTGGAATCCGGCGGCGCTGATTGTGTGCTAATCGCAACCAATACCATGCATTTGATGTTTGATGCTGTGCAGGCTGCGATTTCTCTGCCGGTCATCCATATTGCAGATGCAGCTGCGCAGAGAATCCAGTCTCTTAACATCAAAACAATTGGCTTGCTCGGTACAAAATTCACGATGGAAATGGACTTTTATTCAGGCCGGTTGCATGACAAATTCGGAATTGCGACAGTTATCCCTGGTGAATCAGACCGTGAAGAGGTTAACCGAATCATCTATCAGGAATTAGTCCTGGGGCTAATTTCAGGCAAAAGCAAGAACGAATTTTTACGAGTCATTGCCGATCTGCGCGATAAAGGTGCTGAAGGTGTCATCCTGGGTTGTACAGAAATACCGCTCCTGGTTAAGCAAGAAGATACAGACATACCCCTGTTAGATACGACTGCATTGCACGCACAGAGTGCCGTAGATTTCGCTATAAGAGATTGAAAAAAAATCAAAAAAGGCAGCTATGTTTCTCGATAGCTGCCTTTTTGTGTGAGTAATATTATTACTTCTTTAGTGCTTCCCAGCCGGCATATTTCGCGGTATCGCCCAATTCTGCTTCAATACGCAGCAATTGATTGTACTTTGCCACACGGTCGGAACGCGCGGGCGCTCCGGTCTTGATTTGGCCGGTGTTCAGCGCAACTGCCAGGTCGGCGATGGTGGAGTCTTCCGTCTCGCCAGAGCGGTGCGAGGTGACTGCCGTCCAGCCATTACGCTGGCAAAGGGAAACCGCTTCGATGGTCTCAGTCAGCGAGCCAATTTGATTGACTTTTACCAGTAGAGAATTGCAGGCTTTTTCTTCGATCGCACGTTGGACGCGTTTGGGATTGGTTACCAGCAGATCATCACCTACAATCTGAATCTTATCGCCAAGTGCAGCGGTCATGATCTTCCATCCTTCCCAGTCATCCTGTCCGAGGCCGTCTTCAATGGATACGATCGGATATTGTTCCACCCATGATTTCCAGAAATCAACCATCTGCGCGGGGTCAAGCTTTTTACCCTCGGTGCGCAGATTGTAGATCTTTTTCTCTTCATCGTAGAATTCGGAGGCAGCAGGGTCTAGCGCGATGGCAACATCATTACCCGCTTTGAAACCGGCTTTCTCAATGGCTTCCAGAATTACTTCCACCGCTTCCACGTTGGCTTTCAGGGTAGGGGCGTAACCGCCTTCATCACCGACGAGTGTGGCATAACCATGTGCTTTTAGCACCATTTTCAGGGTGTGGTAAATTTCTGCGCTCCAGCGGACGGCTTCAGAGAAGGTTGGGGCGCCAAGCGGCATAACCATGAATTCCTGCGCGTCCGTGGATTGCCAGGCGGTGTGCGCGCCACCATTGAGAATGTTCATCATAGGGACCGGCAGGACATGCGCGTAAACGCCGCCGATGTATCGGTAAAGCGGCAAACCAACAGCGTTTGCTGCAGCCTTCGCTGCTGCCAGGCTTGTACCGAGGATTGCGTTTGCGCCGAGTTTTGCCTTGTTGGGGGTGCCATCCAGTTCCAAAAGCATTTTATCCAATGCGATCTGGTCGGTTGCATCCCAACCAATCAATTCGTCTGCGATAAGTGTATTGACGTTGGCCACGGCTTTGGTCACACCTTTTCCGCCATAGCGGGCTTTGTCACCATCACGCAATTCCAGTGCCTCATGGACACCGGTGGAAGCGCCAGAAGGTACAGCTGCCCGGCCGAAACTACCATCTTCCAGAAATACTTCTACTTCAATAGTGGGATTCCCGCGTGAGTCTAAAATTTCTTGTGCTTGAACAGATTCGATATATGTGAACATTTCATAACCTCGATTGTATTTTTTTATTTACTGCGCTAAGTATAATACGGATTGAAGCCCTTTCCCTCTGCTGATCAAATTATCGTGCAGATGATGCGATCGCAGCAGTGATAAACGCCTTAAAGAGTGGATGAGGACGGTTTGGGCGAGAAAGGAATTCTGGATGGAATTGAGAAGCAAGCATGAATGGATGATCCTTTAGTTCAGCAATTTCTGCTAGTTTCCCGTCCGGTGACTGGCCAGAAAAGGTCATACCGGCTGCTTCAAGCGCTGGGCGATAGTTGTTGTTAACTTCATAGCGATGGCGATGGCGTTCAGATACCTCATTAACACCGTAAGCGTGATGGGCGATTGTTCTTTTCGTTAAGACGCATGGATAAAGGCCCAGGCGCATGGTCCCACCCTTATTAGTGATATCACGTTGTTCCGGCATCAGGTCAATGACGGGGTGTTTGGTATCCGGGTTGAATTCTGTCGAATTTGCAGATGCGTCGGCGAGAAGGAAGCGGGCAAACTCAACCACCATTAGTTGCATGCCAAGGCATAAACCAAGAAACGGAATATTGTTCTCGCGGGCATACTTAATCGCCAGGATCTTGCCTTCAATTCCGCGATCCCCGAAACCGCCCGGTACTAGAATGCCATCTGCGTTATGAAGATTTTCCCAACCGACGCCCTCTTCCAGGTCGGCTGAATGTATCCATTCGATCTCGATTTTTGCGTCCTGGTTTAATCCTGCGTGATTCAATGCTTCTTTCACGCTCATATAAGCGTCATGCAATTCCACGTATTTACCCACCAACGCGATTTTGAGGCAATGCTTGGGGTTCTCATCCGCTTTGGTGACGCGTTCCCAGGCAGACCAGTCCGGTTTTTTTCTGGGCTTTAGATCAAAATAGGTAAGCACTTTTTCAGCCACTCCGTACCCTTCCAGGATTAAGGGGACAGAATACACCGATGAGGCGGTTTTCATCGGAATGACATGGTCAACCGGCACATCACAGAAAAGTGATATCTTTTCTCTCAGCGAAAGATCAACCTCAAAATCTGATCGTGCGATGATCATATGGGGTGAAATACCCAGTGATCGCAATTCACCGACTGAATGTTGCGTGGGTTTTGTTTTCAATTCCCCGGTTGCCCCAATGTGGGGAAGCCAGGTGGTATGGACAAAAAAGACATTGCCCAACCCGACATCATGCCGGATTTGTCTGAGTGCTTCAATGAAGGGAAGACTTTCGATATCGCCAATTGTTCCACCCACTTCGATCAAGATGAGTTCCGCATCAGTTTTTTCGGCTAATAATCGGATGCGGCGCTTGATCTCATTTGTGATATGCGGGATAACCTGGATCGTACCACCCAGGTATTCGCCTTTTCTTTCTTTATCGATCACTTCCGCATAGATTTGGCCGGAAGTCATATTTGATTCTCGCGTGAGTCGATTATCAATGAATCGCTCATAATGCCCCAGGTCAAGATCGGTTTCCGCGCCATCATCCAGCACAAAAACCTCGCCATGCTGATATGGGCTCATTGTGCCCGGGTCCACATTCAGATACGGGTCTAATTTTTGTACGGTGACGGAGAAGCCACGTTCTTTCAAAATTCTGCCGATGGATGCTGCAGTTAAACCTTTCCCAACGGAGCTGATCACGCCTCCGGTAAAGAAGATAAATTTATGTTTATCCTGCATATCAATCATCATAGCCCTCTAAAAAGATAATGGGAGGGTCGGTTATTCCACCCTCCCTTCAATAGGTGTTTTATTACTGCAAAAGTTGCTCGAAAATGGATCGTGTTCAATTAAAAAGAGTTTATCATAACAAAAACCCCGATTGCAAATCGGGGTTTCTTTTGTCATTCCCGCGAAAGCGGGAATCTTTTTAACACTTTAGTGAGTTGAGGGCGGGACGCCCGAAACAGAAAACCACCGGCTATGCCGGTGGAAGACAGATTCTTATAGAAAGAAAATCACTCCGGTAGAATGGTGGAAGTTCAAGCCACCAAAAACTACAAGGAGTGATTTTCATGGAAAAGAGTTTAGCACACACAAAATGGATGTGTAAGTATCATATTGTCTTCACGCCAAAGTTTAGGCGAAAGATCATATTCAACCAGTATAAAGAAAGTATAGTGGGGATACTGCGAGACTTATGCAAGTGGAAGGGGGTCGAGATAATAGAGGGGACAGCGATGGTGGATCACATCCACCTGTTAGTCTCAATACCGCCGAAATACAGCGTGTCGAGTTTCATGGGGTATCTGAAAGGAAAGAGTGCATTGATGATATTTGATCGGCACGCAAACTTGAAGTACAAGTACGGGAATCGGCACTTCTGGTCGCGAGGGTACTATGTGAGCACAGTGGGGTTGAATGAAGCGACCATCGCGAAGTATGTGAGAGAGCAAGAGGCGCATGATCAAATGATGGATCGGATTACAACGAAGGAAGCTGAGGACCCCTTTAGGGGTAGCTAGGTAATCGATGCACCAGGCTTGAACGAAGAGAAAGCAGCACCTTGAGGTGCTGCAAGTAGTAGAGGCTTATAGCCTCAGGTCATGCCACCCGCTTTGCGGGTGGTCATGACTTATCAGATTCAAAAATTATTATGAGCGGGTTTTTAGTGTGCGGGTGAGAATATCTTCCTGGGCATCTGAAATACTCTTTACTTTCTTAGATTTCAATGTATTTGAACTGGACTTAACTTCCGATTTATCCATTGCAGCGCGTAATGCAATTTCCATCACGGTTGGTTCGGCTTCTGCGGGTGCCTCGATTTCCTGAGTTTTCTCTGCTTTACTGCCGCCTTTTGATTTTCTGCTTTTTCGTGCCGGGGTAATGGTCACACCTTCAATTTCATCAAGACCTGGCTGCATTGCCTTCATTGAAAGCTTAATTTGCTTTTTGCGGCGATCGATCTCGAGCACTTTCGCTTCAACCTCATCGCCGATATTGACAACTTCAGCAGGATTTTTCACATAACCGTGGGTTAATTCACTGACATGAACCATCCCGGGCCGTTCAGCGCCTATCTCAACAAATACACCAAATTTTTCAATTGCTGTCACTTTTCCAGTTACAACCATATCTTTTTTGATGTCGCGCCATTCCAATTCCAGTGGTTCTATCATGGAAACTTCGATTCTGTCATCTCGAATATTGCGGATATAGACATCCACTTCCTGGCCGTCTTTGAGGTAGTCTTCGACGCGCAGCGTTTGAACTTTTTCATCAGTTGCGATTTGGGAGACATGCAACAGGGCTGGTTTTTCAACGCCAATATCAACAATCGCGCCAGCCTGATTGGTTTTAACAACCTTTCCTTTCAAATGCATTTTTCGTTCTAAATCTGTTGATGAAGTAATTCCAGTGACAATTTCTGAAGCCATTAAATGTATCTCCTAATTAGGGTGTGAGCAGTCAATCATTATACACGTCGCGGGGGATGCTGTCAATTAATAAATCAATTATTACTTTTAATCAAAGCAAGCGCTTTGTCGAGCTGTGGATCCAAACCCGCTTCGAATTCTTCCAATGTGAAATCAACAATATAATCCGGCTCTAATCCAAGGTCCTGGATTTGCCTGCTGTTCGGCGTAAGCCATCTAGCAATTGTTACCCTAACAGCCCCGTTGTCACCATCCAGGGGAATCCAATTTTGGATCAAACCTTTACCAAAAGTTTGGCTGCCAATCAGTTTGGCGCGGCCATAATCCTGTAGCGCACCTGCTGTAATCTCAGATGCGGATGCTGTACCCTGGTTTACAAGTATATAAACAGGCAGGTTTTTTGCGATTGCATCGCGCGTGGTTTCATAAGTAGTTTGGCTGCCATCACCCCATTCTTCCTTCAATACAACCTGGTCCTCGATGAATATGGATGTGATGTCGATGGCTGAGTCAACCAGCCCACCTGGATTATTGCGCAGATCGATGATCAGATTTTGTAAATCTTGTTCTTCGAGATCGTTAAGTGCGTCGACAAAGTCGGCATAGGTGTTATTTGCAAATGAATAGATCTGGATATATCCGATGCCTTTCTCGATCATGCTGGATTCAACCGAGGGCAGCAGGATGACTGCGCGGGTGAGTTCGAATTCAAAGAATTCATCAAAACCTTCGCGCTGAATCGTCATTACAATTGAAGTACCCTCAGGCCCCAAAATCCTTTCCAGAACGAGCGAGGGGGATACACCGCTCATTGATTCTCCATCTATTTCCACAACGACATCTCCGGGTTGTAAACCCGCTTTTTCTGCGGGTGAATCAGGCATAGCGCTGATGATCACCAGGCTGTCGCCGCTGGTATCAACCCATGCCCCTATTCCAGTATATTCGCCATCCAGCGATGCATTTTCCTGCGCAAAGGTTTCAGGGTCTATATAACTTGTGTAAGGATCTCCCAATTCATTTAACATGCCGCGAATGGATCCCTGCACAAGAATTTTCGGATCAATGGGCTGGTCGATATAGTTCCGATTGAGCACATTCCAAGCCTGGATATATGGTTCAAAAGTGACTTCGGATTCATTTGTGTCAATCGCAATGGTGGATTTTGAAAATGGCGCTGAAATCCTGCCCGCATAGAAACCCACGGAAAACAATGCCGCACTGATCAATAACGCGCTGATTGTGACTGTGAACGCGGTTGAGTATTTTAATTTCATCTATTTACCTGTGTATAATGTTCTAAAAATATTGGTAATTGGAAAATATCGTTGATCGTGTGATGGGTTTCATTTGCCTGCCCAACGAAAACAGAGAGAAAACCTGCTTCTGATGCCTGTTCGACATTCTCAAGCATATCATCTATGAACATGCAGCCTTCAGGTGTTTCCAATCCGGCTAATTGCAGTGCGATCTGATAAGCTTGCGGTTGCGGTTTTACATAGGGTTTCATTGCAATAATATCAACAATGAGGCCAAAAAGATCATGGACCTCTAATAAAGATAATACGCGTAGCGCATGCGCCTTATCAGAATTGGTAAAAATCACCTTTTGCTGCGGTATGGCGCTGAGCATTCGCCGCAGCTGGCCGCCATCCGGCAGAATTGAAGAAAGATCGACATCATGAACAAATTCCAGGTATTCCATCTCATCTACATCGAACATACTCTGTAACCCCATAAGGGTTGTGTTGAATTCGTCCCTGAATTTCTTGCGCAGCGGCATGACATCTTGATCGGGTATATTTAATAATTCGGTCATGAAAAGATTAATGCGTTCGCCGATTGCCTCCCAAATGCCGCTATTTCGGGAATAGAGCGTGTTGTCCAAATCAAAGAAAATGGTATGTATCATCATTGTAAAAGTATATCGCAAGGAAACACTCATTTATAATTTATCAATACTAAGATGCCTATTATAAAACTATCACAGGATATTGCTTCAAAAATCGCTGCCGGCGAGGTCGTAGAACGGCCGGTTTCTGTGATCAAAGAATTGATCGAGAACGCGATTGACGCACGCGCTACTGAAATCACTGTTGTGGTGGAGGAAGCCGGACGTCGATTGATTGAGGTGACGGACAATGGATTTGGGATCGGTCGGGATGAGATTGCTCTTGCGGCGGAGCGTTATGCCACCAGCAAGATCCAGTTTGCTGAAGACCTTGATCACATTAGTACATTAGGTTTTCGTGGCGAAGCGCTTGCTTCAATATCTGCTGTTTCCCGCTTTTCGATCGAATCAAGAGTGCCTGACGCTCCGGTTGGATATGCATACTGGATTGAAGCAGGAAAGGTCAACGATCACAAAGAAATCGGAAAACAAACAGGTACCAGGGTGTCGGTCAGAGATCTTTTTTTCAATGTACCCGCGCGTTTGAAATTCCTTAAAGCGGACCGTACTGAAAGACAGCACATTAATCAGACCATTTCCAGATACGCGCTATATTATTCATCCATTCGGTTTGCATTGATCCAGGATGGGAAAAAAGTACTTTCAACAAACGGGAATGGCGATCGCGTTGAAATTCTTTCACAACTGATGGGCTTTGAAATCGCAAAGCAGATGTTACCTGTTAATTATGCAGATGCATACATCACAATCTCAGGCTATACAAGTCCTTACAGTCTGACTCGGGCTTCGAGAACTGAAATATTCTTTTTTATCAATGGTCGGCTGGTATCGGACGCAGCGATTACATCTGCCATCTCACGCGGCTATCATGGACTGATTATGGTTGGGCGTTACCCGATCTCGATCCTCTTCCTTGGCCTTGATCCGGAAGAGTTGGATGTTAACGTTCATCCGACAAAGACGGAGGTGCGCCTCAAAGACAAATCGCGCGTGTTCACGGCGGTACAAAGGATTATTCGCAAAACTATTTCTGCCTATTCACCTGTGCCAGCGATCCCACCCTCAACATGGTCGTCTTTTGAGTTTAGCAATATCAGCAAAAATGATGAAAAAACCGAAAATATTTTTGGTGATCGGTTGAATATGCCTGATCAGGCTACAGGTGGTATTTTGACGGGTGTGCAATCAGGGAGAGCGGAAAAAATTCCCCTGTTGCGAATGATTGGTCAGCTTGGACAAACATACATTGCGGCTGAAGGCCCGGATGGGCTTTATCTGATTGATCAACACGCAGCACATGAGCGGGTGTTATTTGAACAGTTATCGCAATCAATTTCGAAAAATGATACTCAATTACTGCTAGAACCGGTTGTCATAACAGTTAATTTTCTCGATGCTGAACTGCTCAAAGAGCATATTATGATCGCTCAGGAGTTGGGATTCAAAATTGAAGATTTTGGACCTCAGGCAATCAAGATAACCGGGGTTCCTCTGGTTCTGTCTGAATATGATCCTCAGACGATTTTTATGGAACTGATCTCAGAAGACATAGAACAAGACGGCAACATACTGGAAAATGAAAAAACAGAAGCAGTTATAAGGAGAATTTGCAAGAAGATTTCTGTCAAGGGTGGCCAGCGTCTCTCTACTCAGGAACAGGAACAATTAATCAGGGACCTGGAAAGGTGTGAAAACCCGCGCACTTGCCCCCATGGCCGGCCAACGATCATCCATATTTCGGTTGATGCGCTCGAACGCCGCTTTGGTAGAACTGGTAGTATTTAATTCTTGAACTAACTGAATAGAAAGGGGATTACTTGTGTCACATCCTCGTGAATAACTACATCCGCCAGACTATCAAATGGTGTAGAAGAGAGAGTAATGATGATCAGCGCTGCACCATTGGAAATCCCAATTTTGGGGAGAGAGTTGGCGGGATACGTTTCCAACGAAGATCCTGCCACAACAATTACATCTGCTTTTCGCATTTCCGATTCAGCTTGATACCAGGCGTTTAATGGCAGCAGTTCTTCATATAGGATCACATCAGGTTTAATTACCTGATTGCAATCCGGACAGGAGGGTAAAGTTTCGTTGTTGATATAAATATCCAGAAGAAGTTCTCCGTCATACTGTTTCTGGCAGAATGGGCAGGTCGCCGTGCGGACGGAGCCATGCAATTCGATCACATTTTCTGAGCCTGCTTTCTGATGAAGCCCATCTATATTTTGCGTAATCACGCTGCGCACTTTGTTTCGCTTTTCTGCATCTGCAATTGCGTGATGAGCCACATTGGGTTGGGCGTTCTTCGACTGTGTGTACAGCGGTTTAATCCAATCAAAAAATAGGTCGGGCCTTTGACGGAACGCTGATAATGATGCAACTTCAAATGGGTCATAGATTCCCCATAAACCGGAATCTGGGGAACGAAAATCGGGTATTCCAGAGGGGGTTGAAATACCGGCTCCAGTAAAGAAAACCGTATTTGAGGATTTTGATATGATTTCCCTAGCTTTTTCAAGCATGTTATCTGTCTCAATCTGCATCGTCTTCATTCTAACTGAAAAAGCAGAAATTCTATACGAACCTGAATGCTATAATTCGCGATATGCTGATTCAAGCCGTTCTATCCGCATTAACAACAGAGTGCCTGATCAAGAAAAACCAAAAGATACTGTTAGGTTTTTCCGGTGGGCCAGATTCAGTTTGTCTGTTAAATTTGTTGGTTCAGGCGGGGTTCAATGTTGCAATCGCGTATTTTGATCATCAATTGCGGCCAGAGAGTGGGGAAGAGGTTGAATTTGCGCGCAGGACAGCAGCACGTTATAAACTAGGATTGGTTACGGAAGCATCTGATATTGCTAATCTTGCACGAGAAGAACGAGAGGGAATTGAATCGACCGCACGGAGGTATCGATATCAATTCTTGGCTGAGAAAGCATCAAAACTGGGTGCTGACGCCATTGCTGTTGCGCACCATGCGGATGACCAGGTGGAAACGATTTTGATGAACATCATCAGAGGAACCGGACTTGATGGACTTGTCGGAATGTCTTATCTGTCTGAACATCCATTTACAGGGAATATACCAGTGATCCGTCCGATGCTGAATGTTTGGAAGCAGGACATACTCGCGTATTGCGAAGAAAATGGTCTGGATTATTTGATTGACTCTACCAATTTTGACTCCGGGTTTACCCGCAATAAGATGCGTAACGAGATCATCCCTGCGTTAATCGACATTAATCCAAATGTGAAACAGAATGTTTTGCGTATGCGAGGAATCCTTCAGGATGAAAATGCTTTATTGGGTGATTTAAGCCTGACGGCTTATAAGAATACCGTTGTGAGAGACGAAAGAGAACTAGTTGAGATCAATTTGCGAAAATTTACACAGCGTTCAGTTAGCATGCAACGACGGGTAATCATGACTGCTTTGAGAAGGTCATTATTAGTCAACAGAGACATTCGATTTCAACTTATTGAGGATTTACGTGTATTCTTTCTTGGCGCATTGCGTAGTTACAGGATACAACCAGATGAATATATTCAGGCGTTAATCGAGAAAGACTCCGGATTCATTTTTCGAGATGTCGATCAATTAACCAACTTTAATGAGATGGGTTTGAGTGATTTACACCAAGACCTTAACCTGGACATTCCCGGGGAAGTTCGGATCAATCCATGCTGGCTAATCCAAGCAGAAATGAATAATCGTAAAACATGGAAGAGCAACTTTGTCCAAAATGAAACCCCGCTAATAGTATATTTTGATGCTGAAAAAGTTAATGGGCGTTTAAGTGTCAGGCGTAAGCAATCGGGGGACCGATACGCGCCTTTAGGGATGGATGGCCATTCGATGAAAGTCTCCGATTTCTGGATCAATAAAAAAATACCTCAACGCCTCAGAAAAGATTGGCCACTGGTTTGTGATCAAGAGAAAATTCTCTGGATTCCCGGTTTTCAGCCAGCCGATTTCGCGAGAGTTACAACTTCCACCAGGATGGTGGTGAAGCTTCAGGTCATGCTCACCGATTCGTGATCATTCGCTTGCCAAATTTTCGAGTTTCATGCTGATTTCCCGCCATTGAATTTTGGAGATACCTAATTTTTGGCGGATGGTGTCTTTATCAACACCACTTTTCCAGTCGCTCAACGCCGAATTCCAACGGCACATTGAAAAAGACAGATGTTTCTCGATTCCTGCTTCAGTACTGATATCCTCAAGGATGTATTCAAGCCTGCGGGGTGACCAGGGGAAGACGATATCCTCGGGTTTGTATTGTTCAAGATAAGCCTGATAGACTTCAACAAACGCATCCGAAAGCGGGATTTTCCGCTCCTTGTTACGGTCGCGTCCATCGGCATATCGAACGAATAGGTGATTCCCATTCTGAGTTTCAATGTGCGAACGTTTGATATGTAAACATTCGCTTTTCTTAATCCCTGTTTCAAGTAATAAACATAATAAGGCCAGCGGTCGCGGGTCTCTTTTATCACCAATCCAATTTGCCTGGGCGGTTGCGTACACTTTTTCCAATTCTTCTTCAAGCAATACATCAGGCAGAGGGCTGATCACTGTTCGCTGTAAGACCTTTTCGGCCGGGTCCGTATCGATCCTTTTATGGTCAAATAACCAGCGAAAAAATGATTTCAGGGTAGTGATACGGCGTGATAAACTTTTCGGGCTGCAGGGAATATCCTGTCCACGTCCGTTTTCCAGCCATTCGATAAAATGGGTCAGGTCTGATTGGGTGACACTGTTAATGGAGGCGTCCGGTGGCAGGAATCTCGCAAGCAAGCGCAGATCTCCCATAAAAGCTTTAATGGTATATTGTGATTTATCCTGGTCTTCGAGATACATCTCCCATAATTTCATCGCGGTTGGGATAGTTGTGTCACCAGTGATGTGGGATACATTGTGTAATTCGTGCGCCATTATTCCTCCAAATTGCGTATAGGTAATGGAGTGTATCGAAGATATTTTAGAATGTCAAGGGGTTATTTCAGGTAAACGGCTTCTTTGATAATTTCCCAAATCAGATCGTATTTTGGTAGTAATACATTTGCATTGCTATAAGGGATGACATAGGATGTGACTTCGTTTTGGCTAATCGTATACCTTTTGACACTTGCGGGGTTTGAAAAAATGGAGGGGGCGATTGTCATTAATCGGACGATATCATCGAACGTCAGGTTTGTTTCCACGCTGCTGATAAAGAGATTATAAAGCTCCGGCGCTCGTGCGATTGCGTCAAGCGACATAAGCTTTTTAAACAACCCCTCCAGGATTTCTTGCGCCCTGCGAGTACGGTCAAAATCATTTGAGGTATAACGCGACCGGACGTACCATAAAGCAAGTTCTCCATCCAATGTTTCGGTCCCTGGACCGACTGAGCACCATGCCCCATGCTGATAAGAAAGGTCACAACGATCTTGGGTGTTTTCGGGCGTGTTGATCTCAATGCCACCAAGCGTATCTACTATATTCTTGAAACCAAGGAAATTGGTCATCATATAGTAATCGACTGGGATTGCGAAGTTATATTCCATGGTTGACTTCAAGAGGGGAAACCCTCCATACGCCATGGCAGTGTTAATTCGCTCTTCCTGCAGGTTGGGAATTGTTACATATAGATCACGCGGGAAGGAGATCAAATTGACTGTTGCGAGTTTGGTATTGATTGAAACAAGGATGAGTACATCTGTTCGATAGCCGCTGTTGGGGCGCCAATCTGACCCGAGTAGCACAATATTAATCTGATCATCTGGAGGAATCAAACCTGGATTGGGGACTAGCGAGTTGGTTATCGGTTTTGCGTCGCGGGTAGGGGTTGCTGTGAGCTGAAAAGGCTGAAATGGCGTTGGCACGCCCTGGTTGTAAGCGCTGATATCTGCCAACAGATGTAAGCCCCCATTTTCTTTTGATGAAAAGCCCACCCAACGGACTGGAATGACACAGGCGATCATCAAGAATAATAAGGCGGCGATCAACAAAATCCTGTTCTCTTTTTTCATTGGTTATTATTTAACCGGATATTTCCATTGTAATCAATGCAAGAAAGTTGCCAGAAAATATTATACGCTTTTTATTGATCTGATACTGATTGAGTATTGTGTTGACAAAATGGTTGTTTTTGATAGAATTCCATGCTAGTGATATCAAGCCGAAGTGGCGGAACTGGCAGACGCGCTACGTTCAGGGCGTAGTGAGCATTAGCTCATGAGGGTTCAAATCCCTCCTTCGGCACTCCCTTTTTTCTCATTGTTTTGGTATTGCGGTAATATATACATATGGGAAACCCAAAAATTAAACTCTCAGGAAGGCAATGGATTTTTGTCTTTATTCTTTTTATCATATTCCTGATGATGCTTGGGTTAAATGCAAGAATTTCAGAGTATTTTAGATTAACGGGTAAAAGAAGAGAAATGCAGGCGCGCATCAGCAATCTGGAAGCAACCAGTGTTGCACTGCAAACACAAATCGCTTACGCTGAATCAGATAAAGCAGTTGAAGAATGGGCGCGAACTTATGAAAGAGATGGGTTGCCTGGCGATGTTCCTATTATCCCGCATCCTGCTCAGGCAGAAACATCTGAAATAATCTATGTCGCAACACCAATACCTGATAAAAATGATAAATGGCAGATCTGGTGGGAATTATTCTTCGATTAATGCTCATAAAAAATAGGTTAGAATGGAAATAACCTGTCAGATATTTGAAATGGAATATTACAAAAGGCGGCACAATGTTAGGTAGAAAATCCCCTCAGGACGTCATAAACTCTTATAAAAAACGCCGTAATGTACTTCCTATGGTTATCATGATCCTGGCTGTTTTGATGGTTGTAATTGGCATTGCCATCATTATCATGTGGCTAACTGGTGGAGGATTATCATTTAATTTATTCCGGCGTGAACCAACACCGACCAGCACCATGCCGCCTACTCCTGTACTTTCACCGACTCCCTCTATACCGCCAACTGAAACACCAGAGCCAACTCTCGAAGCGACATCAACCCCTACCGGACCCTTTGAATATGAGATCAAGGAGTTCGATACTTGCTACGATATTGCAGAAGAATTTGGTGTGGATTTGCCAACGCTGCTCGCTATCAATAATTTTCCAGATGGCACCTGCCCGATCTTCCCAGGCCAACTGATCAAAGTCCCTGCGCCAGGACAGACCTTGCCCACCCCGACACCACTTCCTGCTGATACTGAGCCTGGAACGCGAATCGAATATAGCGTGCAGTCTGGCGATACATTAGCGTCCATTGCAGGCCAATTTAACTCAACCCAGGAGGATATCCTGGCCCAAAACCGCAATAAGATAACTGATGAAAATAACTTACCTGTAGGACTGATCCTAACGATTCGGGTGTTTATCGTCACGCCGACGCCTACCTTTGCGCCAACCAGCACATTGGCGAGTTAATTATCATACACATAACTCAAAAAGGCGTAGAGATATCATTTTTATTAAACAATGAAAAAGTTTAGTATTTTTCCATTTCTGATCTTTTTTCTATTAATTGTATATGGTTGCAAAAATATTTCCGGCAGTGGATCCTCCGCAAACAGCGAGCACGATAAAAGTTGTCTATATTTCATTTCACGAGAAAATGGTAGTGAAGGTATATCCAGAGTATGCTTGGGCGGATTACAAGAACCCATTATCATGGTTGAAGGCATAAAAGAATTTTCGCTCGCTGCTAATACGGGCACAATCGCATATATTCAGGCAACAGACAGCGGACAGGATGCGATTTGGATTATCAATCCTGGTAAAAAATCCCCTGAGCTATTGTTTTCTTGCGAAGCTGATCAATGCGAAAGTCTGGCGATCGAACCAGATGGCTCATTCCTATACTTTTCGAGAATAGGGAAAATCACCGGGCTTTTTCAGGTTGACATTAGAACTGGGAACGATGTTCGCATCACATCTGTGTTTGCGGATTGGGTCGATGTTTCTCCTGACGGGAGTTATGTGCGGGTGCATGAGCCGGAAAGAGGACTCGTACGGGTTATATCACTTGAGAAAATTGAGGTGATTCTTTCTTTTCCCGGTGATACGGACCTTATTGGGGATTGGAGCCCTGATGGGACGCGTTTCTTGATGGGTGAGCGGAATGTAGAGGGACAGTTGCTGGTCAGTCGATATGCCGAAATATCCGTACCTGACCAATCCAGCATTGCGTTATTCACTTTGCCGATGGGAGTGGAGTATTTCCGGCCAGCTTATCTAACTGAAAATTTATTTTTTGTGGTTGCGCGCAGCGGCGTACGAAATAACTCAAGGTCGATTTCCATTATAGATGATACCGGAGTTATTCAGAATTCGGTTACTGAGCCGAATGAATACGATCATTCATCAATCCGTTGGAACGAGCGTAGTAAAATACTGGCGTATCAGCGATACGATATATCCCAATCGAATTCAATGGCCGAAATTGTGATTTGGGATCAGTTTGACGGGACTTCCTTGACCATAGCCGAAAATGCTGTTCAGCCGCGCTGGTTGGATTAAGCTCAATCTGTAACCAATGCGCGGATCTCGTCCGCGACCGGTTCGCTGATTTCAGATTCTAATAAATCGATTAAGAAGTTTTTCAGATTTCTGTCTGCGAACTTACTTAATGCCCAGACTGCGTGAATCGCAATCAGGTCTGAATTGTGAAAAACTAAACGCTTGAGGGCTGGAACGCAGCGCGAATCCACGCTGTTTCCTGCCGCTATGATGGCGTTACGCAAATATCTCTCAAAACCGATTCTTAGGACGGGTGTTCCGAAATAATTTTCCTTGAATGTTTGTGGAGTATGGTTGAGTTCATCGGGTAAATTCAAAACTGCGGAAGCCACATTTGGGACGTGAAAGAAGTATCCATTTTCCGGTATAGCAGTTGTCTTGTTATGTGGACAAACGGTTTGGCAAACATCGCAGCCAAAGACGTGCGTTCCAAGATGACTGCGCAGGTCACGCGGAATGATACCATGGTGTACAGTGGTGAGATAAGAAATGCAACGCGTGAGTTCGATGTGGTGGGCGTCGATGCAGCCTGTTGGACATGCCCGTTCGCATTCTGTGCAAATACCGCATAGATCCTGTATTGGGTTTCTCTTCAATTCAGCTAAATCTAAATCAGTCAAAATACAGCAAATAAAGAAAAATGAACCATAATCCGGATGGATACAGATTGTATGTTTGCCTATCCACCCCAATCCTGCTGCAAAAGCCATGTCCTTTTCCATCACAGGACCGGAATCAATAAAAATGCGCCAATTGATGGTCGCATTATTGGTTTGTTCTAAACCTTTCATTAAAGTTGTTGCTTTTCCCTCAATTAGTTTATGATAGTCGGGCAGGACTGCATAAGCGGAAATGGTTCCGCGCACATTGGCAGTTTGTTCTTGTGGTGAATTTTTCGATGTATAGCAAACACCAAGGACGATGACGGATTTTGCGTTTTCTAACAGCGAAGCGGGGTTTTGGCGGCCTTTTATTACATACTCTTGGGATAAAAAAGATAGGTCGCTAATTTCATGATTTGAAATGAAGTCTAAATATTGAGGGAAGTTCGGCGTTTGGGTGGCCAGTGAAAACCCGACAAAAGAAAAGCCAAGGCGTTTTGCCCTGGCTTCAATCTCGCTTTGAGAAATTGTCATCACACCTTGATGGATGCTTACCCGGCAGGTGTTGGGGTTTTGTCAAGTTCTGTGCCGACGACAATCTTCATCGAAAGAATATCACCAAAAAATTGACCGTCTGCATTCATCATTCGCCAATAGTTTGTGTACGTGCCGAGTGCATCAGGCGCTCTCATAATGACACTGATGTTAAGAAGTTGTCCAGGTTCAACAGGTTTGACCAGATTGAATACAAGCTCCTCGCTTGTGATCGGGCCATCTACGTATACTAAGCGATAGCTTGTGTCCCATGTTGTGGTTCCAATGTTTTCAATTTGCCAGGTTTTTGTGAACCTTTCCCGCTGCCAGTATACTGAGCCATCAGGAACGGTAACATCCGCAATGTATTTGGCGTTGTCTGGCAATTGGTCAGCCGGGATAGCTGGAGCAACAGGGCCGGTGGGTGAAGTAGGTGCTGCGGGTAATATTTGGGTAGGAACTGGCGGAAAAGTTGGCGTTGCCGGCGGCGGTATCGTCGCGGATGGTGTGAGCAACGCATTTTGGGTGACTTCAGCTTGCACAGTACCGGCTACTTCTGTCATTACAACAACTGGATCAATGGTAGGCGTTGGCTCTGGGCGGTTTCCACAGCCCACAATGGCCAGCGTGGTGATTGCGATAGTGATGATCTTTTTTACATTCATTTTTTTATCCTATTTATCTAATAACCTTTCAAAATCTAGGAGCAGCATCGGATCAAATACCTGGAATAGATTAGTAATTCTCCAGACAATGTAATTATACCGTTCTGATTCTGTCGAATTAGGAATATAGTATGCCATACTTTCAAAACGCGCGCCAGAAGGGCCAATTCTTGTCTCAAAGTGCAAATGCGGGTTGGTTGAATCACCCGAATTACCCACCTGACCAATTCTCTGGCCACAGGTAACCTGTTCACCGATTTCAACTTCTGGTGCGGCTAGCAGATGGGCATAAAAAATATAGATCGAATAATCATTTTCACTCAAGGTAAATGAAAGCTCGCCTGGTGACCAATTAAATTTGGGATCAGGATCTACTGGTGAACTGATTTCCGGGAGGTTGAATTGCGTTAAAAGTTGTGGAGATATTGTATCGAGGGGGGTTTCAATGATCACCGCATGACCATAGGGAAACCGGTCGTTAATTACCGTTACCACTTCTCCATCCAGAGCTGATAGGATGCCGACACCTTCGAGTGATAAGAGGTCTCCGCGGCGGTAATGGGCGAAATCCACACCATGGTGCGTTGGCGGCCCATCGTCGATGCCGATGCGTGGCTGTTTGTATGGCTGTGTAACAATCTCTTGCAGAGTTTGCAGCGTTTCTGTTTCTAAAGGAGAACATACTTTATCTTGCAGAATTGGTGCGGGTGTTGAAGAAATTTGTGTACCTGTGGGAGCGACTGTCCAGGTTGGAGCAGCGGTCTCGGTGTGCTGTGGTGGATCAGCCGTTAACTCCTCCTGGTTAGATAACGGAGAGCAAGCGCTGATGAGTAGGAAAATTAAAATAAAAAAATAAGACAAATGATGTTTCATATTATTGTTTAATCCTTCTACACTCCAGGTAAAAGCGTTTTTGGTGCGCTTCTCCCATGGAAAATGTCTTTCGAGGCAAAGGGCCATCTTTGATCACTGATTTAAATAACGCGTTTTTGGGCATAGGAGGCAAATAAATGCCAGCATGATTAAGTTGCATCCCCAATTCATGGATGGTATCCGCACCATGTATATAATCGATGCCATCAATGTGATTTCTCGATAGATCATTATCCAACCATAGCTGCACACTTCCAACTGTTAATGTATGCGTCGGATGTTCGATTGAAATGCAAAAATATTTTTTATCAAAGAATAGACCAAATTTTTGTTGCCTACCTTGATTAAAATCAACCTGAGATAGTATCTCCGAATAACTTCCAGTGGGACTTATTGAGATATTTCCTTTAAAATAAAATTTACATCGCTCCAATAAATCTACACTTCGATGCTTGACAAGCCGGTGGATAGCTTCGAACTCAATAGCTGGATCGTGTAAATTGACAATTTCAACAAGTGCGAAACGCGATGGATGTTCACCGGGTAAATCTCTCTTATTCTTTTCCCAGATGGCTTTCGCTGTTGCCAGGGAGTGGTTACCATCACCCATGGCATAAAGCATCGGCGGGGTTTTAGCGGCCAATTCGTATTTTTCCGTCTGTATAAATGGATTTTGAAGATCTTCCAGGGCAGTGACAATTTGCTGGTTGAATTCGGGATTGATCAGATAACCGGTGACATGCCCGCCGCCCTGCATCAGATCAAAATCATACAACGGTTTGTCGTCGCAGGTCTGATTAACAAGCGGCGCGATCACTGCCAAATCCGGATCATCGATCAAAACCAGGATATGTGGAATTTCCAATTCCGCTTTTTCACGGATTGCGATCCGTGCTGGAAGCCTCTCAATGATCGTGCCCTCTGTCGCGCGGATGAGAGATTGGGAATCGTGCTGATAGTTATATTTTTCAAGATCCAAAGCAGCTATCAAGCCAAGGCGAGTATTACCGTTGCAAACTCGTTTTACAAGAATAAATCCTTCAAATTGTTGAAAAATGCCCTGCGAAAGATAATTCTGCATCATTGGGTAAACTTGTGACGCATGATGTTCCTCACGTACAGAATCAAGATAGGCTTCCGGCAGGATCATGTGGTAAGTGGAAGGCGCATTTCCGATTATATTTTCCACGTTTTCCCAGTAGTCTGGTTGCGATGTATATTGGTCGCAGGCAACCACAGACCATTTTCGATAATCAATCGATTGGATAGGGAGGAGAATTTCTGGCACTTGCAGACCGATAGATGGGAATAATTTCATTTGACTAACTCATCATATTTTTTGCTTCAATTTTATCAAAGACTATCAAACGGTTATTAATTGTCTGGATAGAATGAATAAATGGATTTTAAATGCCTTGACGTTGCATTTTAAATAACATAAAATTCAACCTTGGCCTGGTACCAAATCGATTTAATTATGTATAATTACGCCAGCCAGAACAATTAGTATGATTGACAGAAATAGCGTATCCTTTCACGCCCCTTTTATTTCTGAAATCAACCAATTGAATAATAATTATTGAATTAATAATAACAGGAGTAGTGTTAATGGTACGTATTCGTTTGCGAAGAACTGGTTTGCGAAATCAACCCAGCTATAGAATTGTTGCGGCAGAAAAAGAAAGCCCCCGCGATGGCAAGTATTTAGAGATTTTAGGGACCTACAACCCGCGCACAGATCCTTTTACTATTTCTATCGAAGAAGACCGTGTTTTTCACTGGTTAAACAATGGCGCTCAACTAAGTGAGTCCGTCGGACAAATTTTTAAGTCTGTAGGTCTTCTGGACCGCTACAAGAAAATCCAGGATGGGTCAAAAATTGAAGATGTATTGGCTGAGGCCAAAGAATTTTACGCTTCTCGTGAAGTCAATCCCAAAACACGCCAAAATGCACCTTCGGAAAAATAGCAATTAGTAGGTAAGGAGTCCCCATGAAAGAATTGATTGATATGATCGCAAAACAGCTGGTGGATGACCCTTCACAGGTTGCAGTTAAAGAAATTGACGAAGGCGGGCGTGTGCGTGTGGAACTCACGGTCTCCAAAGAAGACATGGGGCGTGTGATTGGTAAAGGCGGGCGAATCGCAAATTCTATGCGTGTATTGCTGCGAGTCGCGGCGGCACGGGAAGGCAAGCGTGCCACCCTGGATATTGTTGAACCATAATTCACAATGCCACACAAAAAGCCCGAAAAAAATGACAAACCAGGCTTGCTAAAAACTAGTGAGCCTGTTTTTTTAGCTTTTGCAAAAATTCGTAAACCCCATGCACTGCATGGGGAAGTCACTGTCGAAATGCTGTCTGATTTTCCTAATCAGGTTGCTGAAGGAAATGATCTATATATTGGTGCAGATAAAAAGCCAATGATTTTGCGTTCCATCAGGAATGCGGGGAAAACATACCTGATCTCATTTAAGGGCTACGAGAGCAGAGATTCGGTTGAGCACCTCCGAAATGCGATGATTTATATCTTAAGTAACGCACTTCCTGAACTCAATGCTGATGAGTATTATCATCACGATCTGATCGGGATGGCTGTCTATGACCTTTCAAGAAACCTGATTGGCATCATATCTGAAATCATCACGACTGGCGCTAATGATGTTTATGTGGTTACATCTGATGACGCAGAAAAACGCGAGATACTATTGCCTGCCATAAAATCAGTTGTGCGTGAAGTTGATCTAGAATCCCATTCTGTTTTTGTTGAAATGCCTGAGTGGTTGTAATGGATGATCATCAGTATTGGATTGGGTTTGATAGGGTGCGAGGTATCGGCTCAATTCGCACAAGTCAATTGCTGGAGTTCTTTGGTGATCTCAAGACTGCCTGGTTTGCAGATGCAACCGAATTGCGCCAGGCCGGTTTGCCGGATAAAGTCATCGTTGAATTGTCAAAAATCCGATCAGAGATCGATCTGGAAGAAGAATTGGCGAAAATCCATGCATTAGGTATTTCTATTATCACGATCAAGGATGAACAATATCCACTATTATTACAATCCGTGCCAAATGCTCCGCCCGTTCTATATATAAAAGGACGTGTTTTAGATGAGGATCAATTTGCAATAGCGATTGTTGGCACACGCAGAAAAACTTCCTATGGAAAACAGGTCGCAACAGAATTATCCCGATTTCTGGCTGAAAACGGCATTACGGTGATCAGCGGAATGGCGCGCGGTATAGACACCATTGCTCATCAAGGTGCGCTGGATGGCGGTGGAAGGACAATTGCTGTGCTTGGCTGCGGGTTGGATATTATCTATCCACCCGAAAATCATCAATTATCGCAACAGATAATTGAAAATGGTGCTCTCGTTAGCGAGTTTTATCCAGGAACACAACCGGAAGCAGTGAATTTCCCGCCCAGGAATCGGATCATCTCCGGTTTGGCGCGCGCAGTTGTGGTTGTTGAGGCGGACGAGCGCAGCGGTGCTTTGATCACCGCAAAATTCGCGCTGGAACAGACGCGGGATGTCTTTGCCGTTCCCGGTTCAATATATGCCCCGCGAAGCCGGGGTGCAAACCGTTTGATTAGTGATGGTGCTATACCATTGCTTGACTTCAAGGACCTGCTGCTTGTCCTGAATCTGGAGCAAACCGCGGATTATCGTTATGTGCAACAATCACTTCCCACAAACGAGATCGAAGCACTTTTATTGGAAACAATCCGCGATGAACCACTGCATATCGATGAGATTAAAAATATTACTGGTTTATCAACCGACAAGGTTTCAGCAAACCTGACAATGATGGAATTAAAAGGCTTTATCAGGAAAACTGAGAATATGACCTATCAAGCGGTGTCTGATGATCAGGAAATGTATGAGGTTTAAGGATGAAAGATAATTTCTTTGCTGTGATCATGGCAGGCGGTGGCGGCACCCGCTTATGGCCGCTTTCTCGAAAGAGTTCTCCCAAACAGTTACTGAAATTGATCGGCGGGAAATCACTGTTTCAAATAGCGGTCGAAAGGTTAAATGGTTTAGTGGAAACAGATCATATTTATGTTGTCACCATTCAATCTCAAGTTGCCATGCTGCATACCCAGGTGCCCTCGATCCCAATGGGAAATTATTTGATTGAGCCGAAGCCTAAAGGAACTGCTGCTGTGGTGGGTTTCGCCGCTGAATATCTGCGCAAGCGAGATCCAAATGCAGTTATGGCTGTGTTAACAGCCGATCATGTGATGGAAAACACTGAAAATTTTAAGGAGCTGTTAAAAAGAGCGGCTGACATTGCAGATACCAATACACTGGTTACGATCGGGATCAAACCGGAATTCGCTTCAACCGGTTTTGGATACATCAAGGCAGGTGCAAAGCACAGTAAAAAAGATGCTTACGTTGTAGAAAAGTTTGTAGAAAAGCCTGATGAAAAGACAGCCCGGAAATATCTTAAAAATGGTGATTATTTTTGGAATTCTGGAATGTTTATCTGGTCCGTGAAAGCGATTCTTTTAGAAATTGAAAGACAGATGCCAGATCTCTATGGGCATATTATTCATGTTAGCGAAAAGATTATGCCGGATGGGCGTGTAGGTGATATTAATAACATTTGGGAAGCGATAGAACCTGAGACAATCGATTATGGTATTATGGAGGGCGCTCGGGATGTGACATTGATCCCGGCTATTGACCTGGGTTGGAAAGACCTTGGGTCATGGGATTCGCTTTTTTCGATCCTAAAACCTGACAAAAGGGGAAATATCGAATTGGCACCCAGAGTCCTGAACATCAATACGAATAATTGTTTTATTCAAACAACCAATGCTGAAAAGGCTATCGCGGTTATTGGGATTGACGGACTGATCATTGTTGATCATGAAAACACTTTACTGATCTGTAAAAAAGGTAATTCACAGGATGTAAAACAGATCGTAAATTCATTGAAGGATGAAAATCTGGAACAGTTTTTATAGGAGAAATTTTGGAAGCATATTGTGTGAAATGTAAACATAAAAGAGATGTTAGTGACCCGGTCGCCACATTTAATTCACGATCAACGCCGGTCACCACGGGAACTTGCCCGGTTTGTGGCACAAAGATGTATCGAATCGGACGCACCGAAATGCACGAAGGGATGGAAGCACCCCAAAAAGTGGAAAAGGTCATCAAGCGAAAAGGAAAAATGGTGATTGTTGAATCGCCTGCCAAAGCGCGAACTGTCGGAAACTTTCTTGGTAATGGATACAAAGTCACTGCTTCAGTGGGCCATGTTCGTGATTTGCTGCGCTCTCAGCTATCAGTCGATATTGAGAATAATTTTGAGCCAAAATATCGTGTACCGAATGAAAAGCGCTCTGTTGTCAAAGAATTAAAAGCTGATGCAAAGAAGATGGAAGAGGTATACCTTGCTACTGACCCTGATCGTGAAGGTGAGGCAATTGCCTGGCATCTCCTGAAGGCGGCTGAATTAGAACCGGAGCGAGTTAAACGGGTTGTTTTCCATGAGATCACCAAACCTGCCATAGAAGAAGCATTTGCAAACCCGCGCCCAATTGACGCTGACCTGGTTGATGCGCAGCAGGCGCGGCGCATTGTTGACCGGTTGGTCGGATACAATCTAACGCCACTCCTGTGGGAAAAAGTGCGCGGGCGACTTTCAGCTGGCCGCGTGCAATCTGTTGCGTTGCGGCTAATTGTAGAGCGTGAGCGGGAAATTGAGGCATTTGTACCGGAAGAATACTGGTCGATTAATGGTGATTTTCAATCTGTGGGTATTGAGATCACTTTTAGCGCAAAATTATCAAAGGTAAATAATAAAGATCCTTACCTGCCCTCCGAGGATATCGTTACTTCACTGATCTCTGAGCTACAATCTGCACATTATGTCATTGACAAGATCAAGCGGGGTACACGGACCCGTAAGCCTTATGCGCCATTCATTACAAGCACCTTGCAGCAGCAAGCCTCCCGCCAACTCGGATTTACTGCACGCCGTACAATGCGTATAGCACAACAATTATATGAAGGCATCAATATTGGTAATGACGGAGAAACCGGGTTGATCACTTACATGCGCACGGACTCAACACATATTTCCCCATTAGCGATAAAGGAAGTGCGGGATTATATCCGTGAAACGCACGGAGATGCTTTCCTGCCGAAAACTGAAGTACTTCATAAAACAAGTGACAGCAAGGCGCAGGAAGCACACGAAGCTATCAGGCCAACATCGGTCATGAACGTCCCTGAAAAAATCAAGTCTTATCTAAAGCCAGAGCAATTTAAACTTTATCAGTTGATTTGGCGCCGCTTCGTCGCCTCACAGATGAAACCAGCAGTGTATGAAACGATCTCAGTGGTGATTGAAGGTACGTACCAGGATAATTCATTTACTTTCCGGGCGTCTGGTTCAGAACTGAAATTCCCGGGTTTCCTGGTTTTATATGAAGAGGCAAAGGATGACGATGCCGATAATGGGGAGAATGGAACGCTTTCACTGCCAGATAACGTCAAAGAAGGCGACCAAACCCAATTGATTAAACTGAACCCGGTACAGCACTTCACACAACCACCACCTCGGTTCACGGAAGCATCTTTGATCCAGGTTCTAGAAGAATATGGGATTGGGCGCCCATCAACATACGCACCTATCATCTCAACGATTCAGTCACGCGGTTATGTTGAAAGAGAAGGCAAGCGATTGATGCCAACAGATACCGGGATTTTAGTAAACGATTTATTGATCGAATTTTTCCCTGATATATTAGGAGTTCATTTTACTGCTAATATGGAATCAGAATTAGATAAAGTTGCCAATGGCGATAAAGTCTGGCAGCAGGCGGTACAAGAATTCTATAAGGATTTTGAACCGAAATTGAAACACGCGCAGGAGTCCATGCCTGAACGGAAAGCAGAGCCTGAGCTGGTAGGGCGAGCCTGCCCTGAGTGTGGAAAAGATTTAATCATCAAATGGGGCCGTTTCGGAAAATTCATCAGTTGTAGCAATTATCCTGAATGTAAATATACAGAGCCATATCTGGAAAAAATTGGCGTTTTGTGCCCTAAAGATGGAGGCGATCTGGTTGTTCGTAAGACAAAACGCGGGCGTTTATTCTATGGATGTTCCAACTATCCTGAATGTGAATTTTCAAGTTGGAAGAAACCAATTAAGAATCCTTGCCCAATTTGTGGTGGGATTTTGGTGTATAAAAATAAGACAGAATTCCAGTGCATGGACTGTGAGGAAACCGTATCATCAGATACAATTGAAAATGAATAGGCGGCATAGTTCTTGCATCCATATCGGTACTTAGATCTATAATTAGATAGGAGAAATTGCTATGGATAAACTAAATGAGTTCTTCAAGAAACCAATAAGCATGGGGGCCATTGGCCTTGTTGTCGGCCTTGTTGTTGGCCTAGTTGGGCTGGGTTGGGGACTATGGCCTTTACAATGGACTGACGCAGCGCCATCTGATTTGCAGATGGATTATCAGCGGGATTATCTTTGCATGACAATCGATTCCTTTTCTCGAAATCCAAATGCCGATCTCCTTGCAATACGTTGGATGGGTCTGGGAGAGAATGCACAATCAGTGCTCAATTCCCTTACTCCAGCTGCCTGCCGTTTTGAAACCACTGATGAAATCGATGCATTCAGGGAAATCGTTGCTCTTCAGGCTCTAGCCGAAGGTGTTGCATTAGAGCCTTTGGAGATTCTTGAAGCAGAAGAATCTCCTATGGGAGCAATGGAGGGCACTTTTACGTATGAAGAGCCCACGTATGGAATGGGAAATATCGCGGCTGAAGAACCCGCAAAAATATCCATCTTGCCGCTCGCGATCTTGATATTGCTCACGCTTGTTGTCGGTGGCGTTTTGATTTTTGTAATTCTAAAACGCGCAAAAAGTGGAGAAGGTATAAAGATCAGCGCGCCTAAGATTGTGATCCCTAAAAAGGCAGAAGAATCGAAGGGAACGCCAAATGCTGCTTTCAAAACCGCGGCAAAAGAATCGCCACTGGCACAATTCATGACCACCTACAGGCAGGGCGATGATTTGTATGATGATTCATTTAGTGTGGATTCCATCAATGGGGAATTCCTGGGTGAATGTGGCGTGGGTATTGCGGAGACTATTGGCGTTGGCGAGCCTAAAAAAGTAACGGCACTTGAAGTTTGGTTATTTGATAAGAATGATATTCAAACTGTCACGAAAGTTTTGCTAAGCGAACATGCCAACAATGATCCCGCACTTCGCCAGCGACTTCTTTCTAAAGGCGAGCCGATTTTGGTTGATCCAGGGATGAAATTCCTGATGGAAACTGAAACACTGCAGTTGGAAGCTCGTGTTGTTGACATGGTCTATGCGCGCGGTCCATTACCTGAAAATAGCTATTTCTCCCGCTTGACATTAGAAATAACCGTCTGGTCCAAATAAGATTTCTGTTGGAGAGATGAATGAGCCCGATTGCTCGGGCTCATTTTAGTTAACTGAAATGATCTTAAAGTTGATCCCGCCTGCAGGGGTGGTGACTCGAACAATATCACCAGCTTTGTGATTGAGTAATTGCTTTCCGATCGGTGATTCATAAGAGATTTTCCCGGAACCGGGATCGGTTTCTTTTGAACCCACGATCTGGAATTCTTCCTCAGGATAATCTTCCTCTCTTACAACTACGATTGATCCAATCTGAATGAGACCGCTTTTATTTTCATCCTGCGTGATGACATGCGCTCGCTTTAAAGTTTCTTCTAGTTCCTGAATACGGCCTTCAAGAAATCCCTGATCTTCTTTTGCTTTTTTATAATCCGCGTTTTCTGAAAGGTCGCCCATTTCGATTGCTGATTTTAATTTCGCTGCCAGTTCCTGACGCACAGAACCCTTTAGTTCTTCCAACTCAGCTGTGAGTTTATCAATACCTTCCTGCGTGAGATAAATGTTTTCATTCATATTTTTATTCCACAGGTGATTTTACTATATAGCTATCTCGAAGAGGATGCGCTAATAATTGTGCCAATTTTATTGCCGCATAATGCTTCATAAATATTGAATTCGTCCTCCCCGGAAAATATCTGAATTTCTATTTCTTCTTGCTTACTCACTATTTGCAGCATTTGCTCAACTTTCGCTGCCATCCCACCGGTTACATCCGGATTGGCTGATTTTTCTAATCGCATTCGTTCTTCCAAAAATGATCTTGGCGTTATATGTGTTATTAAGTCCTGGTTGGCAGGAAAATCCCTAAAAACACCATCATCTATCCCGGCGAGGAGAATTCGGTTTGGGTGTAGAACATCTATTAATCCTGAAAAAAGTTCTTCCGTGGAAAAAATCGTTCCTCCAATTTTCATATCGAAAATCACATCACCAAAGATAACCGGAATCAGCCTGTGCTGAATACAATGTTCAATCGGGGCTGTATTCCATCTCAATATCTTTCGCTCCCTGGTGGTTAGCGCGCCAGAAGCGGGGAGCGAAATGATAGGCAGGCCTACTTCCGCCAATAATTCACACACGATCTGGTTTAGAACGCGTGCAGCCCACCATACGGATTGAAACCCACCCCATTCTTCCTCAGAAAGAACACCATCAATCGTACCAAAAATAGACGCCGCAGCGTGTCCGAATGATCCAGATCCATGGCCAATCAGTAGTTGGTGATCCGGGAATTGATTAAGATAATTGATGATCTCAAGTCCGAGGCGTTTGATCGTTTGTTTTCTGGCTGAGAAGGGCGTGTCTTTTTCAGTGATCAATGAACCACCCAACTTAAGGAAAGTCAACATGTTTTATTAATCCTCCCCGATACTCGTTTTGATCACATGCGGAGATATTTCTTGCAGCTTTTCTGCAATAGCCGCTTGATTTTCAAGGTTGCAAACTGCGACTATAAATCCACCTTGCCCGCCACCGCATAACTTGGCTCCATAAGCCCCAGACTGAGTTGCGCGATTCACCAATAGATCTAGTTGAACAGAAGAAACACCGAGCATTTGTAATTGTTGATGATTTTCAGTCATCAGTGAACCAACCAATTCACTCTCACCTTTTTCCAATGCATTTTTTGCGCTTCGAACAATTGATCCAATTTGTGAAAAAATCTTCTGATATCGGGTTGGATTCTTTTGCATGGATTCTTGAACAAATTGAACCACATCCTTGGTCAGCGCGCGTTCACCACTATCAGCCAGGACCAGATGGGATTTCTTTTTGATCTGCAGGAACTCTAATTTTTTTCCTTTTTCAAAATAGATTGGTATTTCATATGCAATTACGCTGTTATCAATGCCGGAAGGGGTTCCATGCTGAATGACCTCGGATCGATAAGCAATTTGATTGATGATGTCAGTAGATAATTTCATACCTAAGAATTCAGCAAACACCCTTATCATGGCCACCGATAAGGATGCGCTCGATCCAAGGCCTGCTGCGATAGGGATCTCTGAAGCGATCGTTAGAATAAAGGGGGGCAGCGAACAATTGAGCGCGTTCTGGAACTCTCTAATAGTTCCCCAAAACAAGTTGTCATCAGCCAACTCATTAACCTTAAAACTCTTTTTGCAATTATTTTCTTTGGTCCAGATGATACTTTCAGGTGAGTCGATCGATGGTTGGATAATCACTTTGACCTGGATCGAATGAATTGGCACAGCAATTGCTGGAGACCCATACACGACTGCGTGTTCTCCAAATAGGATCGTTTTCCCCTTGGCGGAAGAAGATATAGCGGGCATTGTTATTTAAGGTAAAACAAAATCAAAACACAAAGTGCGTAGAGGAATACATTTATTAATAGCGGAACATCTTGGAAAAGAGTTTCTTCTGGTGCACCCCCCGATTGTTTTACCTGTATAAGATATAAATACCGGAAGATGCCATACATGACAAAGGGGATGGTCAGCATCATTGTATAGTTGCCGGGTAAACCTGGAGCAGAGAAAGTATACAAACTGTAGGCAAGGATTGTTGCGCTCGAAACGATCGTGATGAGCTGATCCAGAAATGCCAGGGTGTAACCATCAAGAACTGCCCTCCTCTTGTGTGTATCGTGTGAGAAGAGAATCATCTCTGCCCGTCTTTTACCGAACCCTAAAAAGAGGGCTAATAAGGTTGTAACAACATATAACCATGGGGAAAAACGTTTGACCGTGATCAATGATACACCGGCAGCGACCCGGAGTACAAACCCCAGAGCGATAATGAACACATCCAGGATTGGGACATGTTTTAACCATTTGGAATATAGTAAGTTGGTTAGAAAATAAATAAGGCAGATTAAAAAGAATTTGGAAGAAAGATAATAAGAGCCTACTGCTGCAAAGCTGATAAGTGTAACCGCGACTGTAATAGCAGTGCGCTCTGAAATTCTTCCAGCAGCAATGGGGCGATTCTTTTTCTCCGGGTGTTGTCTGTCTACATTGACATCAAATACATCATTAATCAGGTAAACACTGCTTGTTAATATATTGAAAATAAAAAATCCGATTATGGTGTGGAAGAGGGGTGTAATAGCGAAGAGCTGCTCATCAAAAATCAAACCAGCAAAGAGGAACCCGTTTTTCACCCATTGTTTGATACGGAAACTATTAATGAGGTCCTTTAGCATTTTGAAATATTATCATATTTGACGGTTAGAATAATCATTAATGAAATTGAAAAAAGATCGTATCGATCGAATTATGGTGCTCCAGGGTATCTGTGAGAGTAGGAATATCGCACAGCGTTTGGTAATGGCCGGCGAAGTCAGCGTTGATGGCCAACTCGTTTATAAACCCTCCGACCAATATCCGGAGGACTGCGCCATTATCCTTGCCAACCAACCTAAATATGTTTCGCGCGGCGGATTGAAGCTCGAAAAAGCATTGGCTGTATTTGAAGAAGTTGAAGTGGAAGGAAAGGTTTGCGCGGACGTCGGCGCATCAACCGGCGGGTTTACTGATTGCCTGCTGCAGAATGGCGCCAGGGTAGTGTATGCGATTGATGTTGGATATGGCCAGCTTCACCAATCCATCCGCGAACATAAAGATGTGATCGTGATGGAACGGGTCAATATTAAGAAAGTCGATACCTTGCCAGAAGAAATTGATCTGGTGGCTATCGATGTATCATTTATATCACTCAGCAGGGTGTTCCCGATTATTAAGAACTGGAATAAGGAGAAGTTGATGCGAGTAATCGCATTGATCAAACCGCAATTCGAAGTGGGAAAAAAAGTAGCCGCTGCGGGGAAAGGTGTTATCCATCATGAAAAGGATCGCCAGAAAGCGATTGATGCCGTGATCGATTCTGCTGAGCATGATGGATTTATCAATCTCGGAATTATTGAATCACCGATTCAAGGACCGAAAGGTAACATTGAATATCTTCTTTATCTTGCATATAATCCAAAGGAATTGGAAGGTGGATAGCTTTATGATATCGGTTATACTTGCGTGTTGTCATGCTTATAGACCATAAACGAAATTTCTGTATTATCGCCCATGTAGACCATGGAAAATCCACCCTCGCTGACCGCTTGTTGCAATTGACAGGCACTATCACCGAGCGTGAGATGAAAGAACAGCTATTAGACACCATGGATCTGGAACGCGAAAAAGGCGTGACGATCAAAGCTTCCGCTGTTCGTATGGCCTACACCTACCAGGGAACCGATTATGAGCTTAACCTGATCGATACCCCCGGTCATGTCGACTTTAACTACGAGGTTAGTCGTGCACTTACCGCTTGTGAAGGCGCTTTGCTGGTTGTGGATGCAACCCAGGGAATCGAAGCTCAGACGCTTGCGAATCTTTATCTGGCATTGGAATCTGATCTGGTGATCATCCCGGTGCTTAACAAGATCGATCTCCAATCTGCACATCCTGAAGAAGTAGCTGAAGACCTTACGAATCTGCTCGGTGTTCCTCCGGAGGAGATGATCAGGGTTTCTGCTAAACAGGGGCTGAATGTTGAGGCAGTGCTGACTGCGATCATTGAAAAAATTCCGGCGCCAAAAGAAACAAAAAACGAGAAAACCCAGGCGCTTATTTTTGATTCGCACTATGACTCATACAAAGGGGTGGTCGCTTATGTGCGGGTTTTTGAAGGCGCGATCAGCAAAGAAGACGAACTTATCCCGATGGCCAGCGGAATAAAATTCACCCCCGTGGAAATAGGGATTTTTAATCCTGCTATGTGTGAGATCAAAAAGCTGGAACCCGGTGATGTGGGTTATATAGCAACCGGGCTCAAAACTGTACGGGAATGCAGGGTTGGCGATACCCTAACCAACGCAGCTGACCCGGCCAAGAAACAACTCAAAGGATATAAACACCCGAAACCAATGGTCTTTGCAGGCGTTTATCCGGTTGAAGGCGAGAGTTATGATGACCTCAAAGAAGCACTGGAAAAATTGCAGCTTAATGACGCTTCTCTGGTGTATGAACCAGAAACATCGCAAGCTCTGAATTTTGGATTTCGGTGTGGTTTTCTGGGCCTTTTCCATATGGAGATCATTCAGGAGCGGCTCGAACGTGAATATGACCTAGATATTGTATTGACCGCACCAACGGTGGAATACCAGATTATCCAGCATGATGGTAAGGATTTCTATATTGATTCTCCAGTGGACCTTCCGGAAGAAAGCCTCATCGATGAAATTCGTGAGCCCTGGATGGATCTATGGATCTTTACTCCCACTGAGTATTATGGGGCGGTGATGGAAAGTGTGACCAAGCGTAATGGTACATTTGTTGAGCAGGAATATCCCGCGCCCAACCGGGTGCAGCTGCATTTCGAAGTACCGCTTTCTGAGATTATCATAGATTTTTTTGATGAGTTGAAATCGCGCACACGAGGATATGCATCCATGGATTATCAATTCAAGGAGTATAAATCAGGCAACCTGGTGAAATTGGAGGTTCTAATTAGCGGCGAGCCGGTTGATGCATTGGCGACGATCGTCCATCGTGAGCACGCCTATAATAAAGGCCAAAAACTAGTCACCCGATTAAAGAAATTGATCCCAAGGCAAATGTTTGATGTAGCTATCCAGGCCTCTTCGGATGGCCGCATTATTTCTCGTGCAAATGTCAAAGCGCTGCGGAAGGATGTGCTTTCCAAATGTTATGGCGGAGATGTTTCACGCAAACGAAAGCTGTTAGAGAAGCAGAAGAAAGGCAAGAAGCGGATGAAGCAAATCGGCAATGTTGAGATTCCTCAGGAAGCATTCATGGCCATCCTCCAACTGGAGAGCGATTAGTAATTATGAAAAAAACAAATTTATTAAAGTGGTTGCCGGGAATTGTTATCAGCGTTTTAGCTGTGTATTTTATTTTAAAGGTTGTTGATATTCCTACCCTGATGAACGCAATCCGCATGATCGATATTGGTGACATCATTTTGATGATCGTGATTACGATCATTTCGCTAGGGGCCAGGGCTGTTGTTTGGATGAAGTTGCTGCCCGGTGTTGGTTTCCTGGATGCATTTTTTATCACCAACGAATCTTATTTATTCAATAACCTGATCCCTCGTTCAGGGGAAGTAATCAAGGCGATCCTGTTCTCTGAAGCTGCAGATAAAAAAGTGATGGAAGTTGTATCGAGTGTTGTAGTGGAACGATCATTGGATCTGGTGGTGGCTGCAACAATGTTCCTGGCTACATTCCCTTTCGTGTCCCGCCTTGAATCCATAAGACCTTTCGCAATCGGATTTTTGGCACTTTTCGGAGTATTTTTGATTTTTTGCTTTTTCCTGGCTCTTAAGTCTGACGTCGTGAAACGTTTTTTAGTGACACTAGGACAAAAAAATGCGTTTCTGCGTGAGAAACTCAATCCGCAAATAGAAAAAGTCATTGATGGGTTTAAGGTATTGACGAATCTACGCCAATTTGCTTCAGTCTTGTTTTGGATATTAATCACCTGGAGTTTATGGACGCTCATCCTGATCATCGGTATTTCTTCCATCAGCCCTGATTTTCAATTCTGGTGGGCAATATTCACTGAAGGTGTTTTAGCTTTGGGTATTGCATTGCCATCTGCACCAGCAGCACTTGGTGTATATCAAGGCGCGATGGTTGTGGCTCTTTCGGCGTTTGGTGTTCCTTATGAATCATCATTTGGAATTGCGATTGTCATCCATCTGATGCAAATCCTATTAACTTCAGGTTTTGGGATTGCGGGTGTTATACGCCAGGGAGATTCGTTATCTGCTATTCTCTCACGCATCAGGAAAACAAAAATTCAACCAGAACAACCTGTGGAAAAACAATGAAAAAGACAATTCTTATAACTGGTGGTGCCGGATTCATTGGTTCTAACTTTGCCCGTCACCGGATTCATCTGGGTGATGATGTTTCGATATTTGACAACCTTTCTCGAAAAGGCGCAGAAAACAATCTCAAGTGGATCAGCGATGAAACACCAGGAAAAAGATTCGATTTCATTCAAGGGGATGTGCGCGATGTGGATGCGCTAATCACTGCTGTGAAGGGGAAAGACGTGATTGTCCATCTTGCGGCGCAAGTTGCCGTTACTTCATCCGTCGTAAATCCTGCGTATGATTTTGACGTCAACGCGCTTGGGACGTTCAATATCATGGAAGCTGCTAGAAAAATTGGCGAGAAACCGCTAGTGATTTACGCTTCTACGAATAAGGTCTACGGAGAGATCGAGAATATTTCTGTTATTGAAGGTGAGAAGCGTTATCAGTTTGAAACTCTTAAAATGGGTGTTGATGAAAACCAGCTGCTGGATTTTCATTCGCCATATGGCTGTTCCAAAGGCTGCGGGGATCAATATGTACGGGATTACTCCCGCATGTATGGGTTACCAACAGTTGTTTTTCGTCAAAGTTGTATTTATGGTCCCCGTCAATTTGGTATTGAAGATCAAGGATGGGTCGCATGGTTCATCATAGCTGCAGTACTGGGAAAACCCATTTCAATCTATGGTGATGGCAAACAGGTGCGGGATGTATTACACATTAATGACCTGATGTCTGCCTATGACAAGGCGATCGAAACAATAACTGTGCCAGGCGGCGACGTATTTAATATTGGCGGAGGGCCACAGAACGCGATCGCGATTTGGCGCGAATTTGGACCTATATTAGAAGAGATCCATGGCGCATCCATCCCAATATCCATTGGTGAGTGGCGTCCTGGAGATCAAAGAATATATATTTCCGATATCACTAAAGCAAAAGAGCGATTAGGTTGGGCTCCTATGATTGGAGTCGAAGAGGGCATCCGCGATCTTTACAATTGGGTGAAAGAGAACAAGACGCTATTCGCATAGAATTATCATGAACATATTGGTTGCGATCACATATTACCGCCCGCATATGAGCGGTTTAACTATTTATGCTGAAAGACTGGCAAAAAGCCTGGTTAAACGCGGGCATATTGTGACTATCCTCACATCACGGTTTTCGCCTGACTTGCCGATGTATGAAGAGATGGATGGGGTGAAGATCGTGCGGGCCCCAGTATTGGTGCGCATCAGTAAGGGCGTGGTGATGCCTTCATTTGGTTTTCTGTCTGGCAAGCTGCTCAAACACCACGATGTCGTTCATTTACATCTCCCACAGTTTGATGCTGTCAGAGTTGCGGTGAGAGCCAGACTTCGGCGAAAGCCTGTAGTAATGACCTATCATTGCGACCTGCAGTTACCCAGGGGTATTTTCAATTGGATTGTTAACCAGATTGTGCTGTTATTGAACAATCTCGCAGCGGTATTTTCGGATACGATTGTGACCTATACCAGAGATTATGCCGAGCATTCAAGATTTGCCATGCGGTTTAAGAAAAAATTACGCGTGATCAATCCGCCAGTCGATCTTCCTGCGGTTCAAAAAAAGGAAATTGCGTCATTTCGAACAACCCATAACCATGATGAGCATCACCCAATAATCGGCATGGCGGCGCGTTTTGCATCAGAAAAAGGCGTTGAAATCCTGTTAGACGCTCTTGAAGTTATTCTAGAAAAGTATCCACTTACACAGGTTTGGTTCGCGGGCCCTTATGAGAATATCATCGGTGAGCAAGCGTATTATGAACGCCTTAAACCGCAGATTGACAAATACGTATCCCAAAAGCATTGGAAATTCCTCGGGCTGCTCTCACCGCAGGAGATGGCACTTTTCTACCCGAATTTGGATATATTAACCATCCCAAGCCTGAATTCAACAGAAGCATTTGGGCTGATCCAAATCGAAGCAATGATGAATGGTGTTCCCAGCATTGCGTCAAATCTACCCGGCGTCAGACAGCCTGTCATACGGCATGGCATGGGCGAGATCATTGGGATCGGTAATTCTCAGCAGTTAGCCCGGGCGGTTAATAAAATCATGCAAAACCGCGCAGTTTACACCAAAAATTTCCAAAAGATCGCGGAACAATACACACCTGATAGCGTGGCAAAGAATTATGAGCAGCTATACAGAGAATTATTGGATCAAAGTTAAGAATTAATATAAATTATGCAGAACATCGAAAACGATCTGCTTTGGAAAAATATCTCGTCACTTCCATATTTTCGCGGATTCTTACGAGCGATAGAAGGACGTTATTATGATGATATTGAACTATCAACCCCATTATTAGATCTGGGTATTGGAGATGGTCATTTTTCTGCGACGACGCTACCGGGCATCGTCGATGTCGGGATAGATCCTGCCTTTAAAAGTCTGCGGGAAGCCAAAACATTTTCAGCTGCCAGAATACTCTCCTGTGCAAAGGGAGACAAACTTCCTTTCAAAGAAAATTACTTTTCAACTGTGATCAGTAATTCTGTACTTGAGCATATTGAAGATTTGGAACCTGTATTGGGTGAAGTACATCGGATTTTGAAAACTGGAGGTTATTTTGTTATTTGCGTGCCAAACGCTCATTTTACGCAAAATCTATCCATTGCACTGGTTCTTAATAAGCTGCGCATGTTTAAAGCGGCGATTTGGTATCAAGGGTTTTTCAATAAAATATCCCGCCACTACCATCCTGATAGTGTAGAAAAATGGAACTCACGCCTAGAAAAAGCCGGCTTCTCTATTATCAGGTCGTGGAATTACTTTCCGGCACGGTCATTATCGGTTCTAGAATGGGGCCATGTATTTGGTATTCCATCCTGGGTCAATAAAAAGCTATTTGGAAAATGGATATTGATTCCCAAACGATGGAATATATGGCTTATATACAACTGGCTGCATCAATATTATGAAGAGGATCAGACTGACCCAGATGGCGCTTATTCCTTTTTTATCATGACCAAGGGATAGGAAGAATTTATGGAAGACCCGACAATCTATGAATATCTGATGTCCCTTATCAACGGTCAAGAAAGCCTCGCTTTTCTGAATAAAAAGGAAAAAACAACAGAAGGACAGGAGCAGGCAGGTGGGGCAGCACCTCAAAAACCCTATCAATTTATTCTGGTTCCTGCGTGCATCCTTGCAATAATTGCTCAATTTTTTCTCGAACCATCATCTAGAAAACCATTTATGGCTATTTTCCTATACCTAAGTTCATTCGGATTAACCTGGTTTTCGGTCAAAGGCTGGAAAAAAGAAAACTACGACCAGCAATTTTTATCTGCCATAAAAATCAATGGGAATCCCTCATTTTTGGTCGTTTCTTTTTTACTGCAGATTGTCGCATTCGTTTTATTTAGGGATAACCGCTTCACTCTGGTAAATGTTTTAATTTGGGTGTTTGCTATCATCACGATGGTTTTAGCCTTCTGGTCCTCTGATTCACAATCGACAGAAAGAAAAATGATAAAAACCAATTCTGACTTTCCTTTCATGATTACTGGTTTCCTGGTCCTTATTCTCATCATACTCTTTCGTTTTTGGCAGATCAATTCCGTTCCGGCTGAAATGTACAGCGATCACGCTGAAAAGCTGTTAGATATCATGGACATATTCAACGGAAAATTCCCGATTTTCTTTGAGCGAAATACTGGCCGAGAACCGTTTCAATTCTATATAACAGCGTTGATCGTGAAGATATTCAATACCGGCTTTACTTTCTTTAGCTTGAAACTTGGAACGATCTTATTTGGATTAATGACATTACCTTTTATTTTTCTAATCGGTAAGGAACTTGAGGACAAATGGGTTGGACTGGCGTCCGTCTTCTTTGCTGGCGTTGCATATTGGCCGAATGTGATTTCTCGCGTGGCTTTACGATACTCCTTATACCCATTATTTGCCGCGCCGGTTCTCTTCTACCTCATTAAAGGCGTGAGAACCAGAAATATAAATGATTTTATCTTGTGCGCGTTGTTCATTGGGTTGGGTTTACATGGATATAGCTCTTTCCGGATTATTCCCTTTTTTATTACAGTAATTTTCCTGATTCCATCCATAGGGGGTTGTCGCGCAAAACGGTTTTCTGATCAACTGTCACTCCTTATCATGGTAGGCCTCATATCACTGTCCGTATTTTTGCCGCTTTTCCGATACTGGTTTGATCATCCACAAATGTTTAGCTATCGGACAATGACACGGTTGATGCCAGTAGAAAAACCGCTGGAAGCACCCGCTGTGGTGGTCCTGTTTAAGAATTTCATCGCATCATTTCTCATGCCATTCTGGAATAACGGCTCCATCTGGGTGCATTCCATTGTTGGCCGTCCAGCGCTCGATTTTGTTACTGGCGGTTTTTATTTTTATGGGTTTTTGATTTTTTCGTGGCGTTGGATTAAAGACAGAAAGATGAGCATGTTCATTTTGCTTCTATCCATCCCTTTCCTCATGTTACCATCCATATTATCGCTTGCTTATCCGGGGGAGAATCCATCACTCAACCGTAGTGCAGGCGCATATATTCCAATATTTATTATCGCAGGGTATGGATTTATTACCTTCATCAGAACCATTCGGCAGCAGTTGCCTGTAAATATCTCGCGCGCTGTAATCGTCTTTACGATATTGATCAGCGGTGGATTAACACTTCATAACAATTTTCAACTGGTTTTTGACCAATATAAAACTCAGTTTCAAGATAACGCATGGAACACTTCCGAGATTGGACAAGTAATTTCCGGATTTCTCAAAGCGCAAAATGATGAAGCCAAAGCTTTTGTTATCCCCTATCCGCATTGGGTCGATACGCGTCTAGTTGGATTCAACGCAGGATTTCCAGGGAAAGATTTTGCCTTATGGCGTGAGGATATCAGCCAGTCACTGGTTGGTGCGGGTAATAAAATATTTATTTATAAATCAGAAGATTATGAAACCAAGCAGATTTTGGAGCATGAATTTCCTGAGGGCAGCGCATCTATTTTTTATGCAAGAGTTACAGGGAAAGAATTCATCATTTATACTGTATTGAATGATTGATACTTCCTATGGATAAAAGATCACATCAAAAATGGTTGCAACCTGCTTGCCTCCTGGCTGTGCTTCTGTTGGGAGCTTATTTTCGTTTTACTGGTGTCAATTGGGATGAAAATTTCCATCTCCATCCGGATGAACGTTTTTTGACCATGATCGAAACCTCGATCTCAACCGAGGATAGCGTTCGGAATTATTTTGATACAGAGAAATCATCGCTCAACCCCCACAATGTAAGGGATGCAAATGGAAACCAGTCTTTCCCTTTTTTTGTTTATGGTACTCTGCCGATATTCCTTGTTCGGTTTGTCGGAGAAATCCTTAATCAAACAGGTTATTCCCAGATTCATATCGTTGGAAGATACTTGTCGGGAATATTCGACCTGGGAACGGTCGCTCTGATCTTCCTCATCGCAAAGAAAATCTTTAAATCCGGCTGGGTAGGTGTGATTTCTGCAGCGTTCTATTCTTTTGCAGCCCTCCCAATCCAGATCTCTCACTATTTTATCGTAGATAATTTTACAACTTTCTTTTCCGCCGCTGCGATTTATTTTGCAACTCAAGTGTACCGGGTTGTTAGAGATACACCATTCAGACCTGCATTAGAAGAAGACGATCTAAAATTTTTAACTAAGAATTGGTCCGGATTCCATCATTATCTGCTTTTTGCGCTTGCCTTGAGTATGGCAGCGGCTTCGAAACTGAATGCGGTTGTGATCGCAATGCTGCTGCCCTTAAGTGTGCTGATCGCTTATCCTAAGAACAGGATCGTCATTAGGTCTAAAAATGTGCTTCTCCTCCTGCGAAATGTGATGCTGGCGGGTGTTTTCAGCTTTATTTTCTTCAGGATATTCCAACCATACGCTTTCACCGGACCTTCATTTTTCAATTTTCGCATTAACCCTGAGTGGCTGAGTGATCTAACTGAACTTCAGGCCCTCAGCTCCGGATTGAGTAACTATCCTCCTTCCCTGCAATGGACCCGCCGGTCAGTTTTGTTTCCCATTAATAATATGATTATTTGGGGAATGGGATTTGTTTTTGGCGCCCTATCTTTCGTCGGGCTTGTTATGATGGCGAAAAATTTCCTTAAGGGGAACAAAGGTGCATATATTCTGATCTTGATTTGGAATATTGCTTATATACTGTGGCAAGCGCTGCGCTGGAATCCAACGATGCGGTATTTCTTGCTTGTTTATCCAACGATGGCAATGTCAGCGGGATGGTTCTTAATATTCGGGTGGGACAGTTTTTGGAATGCTGAAAGAAAAAGTGTGATTTGGAAATTCAGTAAGCTCTTTCTCATTTCGTCCGCCATGCTTGTTTCGCTTGGTTGGGGGTTTGCGTTCTCTAGCATTTATCAACAGCCAATGACGCGTATTGATGCCAGTGATTGGATCTATCGGAATGTTGAAGGTCCAATTAGCCTGGTTTTTGAGGATGGTGTCAATCAGTTTACTCAGCCACTCCCATTCCGCAAAACTTTCATAGTAGACCCGGGAAGAGAACTCGAGATCGATTTCTTACTATCTGAAGAATTTTCTGCAGATGAATTGGCGATCGAGTATGTCATATCTGACTCAGTGCAGGGCGAACAATATGCAAAGGTGACACTTGAGCAGATTGGAGCCGATAACCCAATGCTTGAGACCAATGTGTTGCTTCCATTCGAAGGCGGACAGGAACAACGTGGGGTGGAATGGGTCATAACCCTTCCAGTTGTGACGCAATTTGATAACGACACGGCTTATCGTCTGACACTTGACACATCTCCAACTGATGGTGCCATTCGTTTGATGGGTGCTCTTCAACTGCGTAATAACCAAAACCAGGCTCGCATTTCCCGTTCCGTTTTTCTTTTCAGCAGCGGGATCGAAATGAATGGTGAATATCAAACCAATTTCACACCATTCGAGACAGGGATATTAAAGGGATTGAGGTTGTTTAAGGCGCGGCCAGCTGAAGCGGATGGATTAGACACTCCCGTAGCGATTACGATCACCAATCAATCAACTGGAGAATTAATTGCGGAAGCATATCAGGAGATAAGCGCCAACTTTAAAGCTAACCCACGCGGAGAAAGTGTACAAATCGATTTCGATCAATCTGTAACGCTTGCCTCTGATAAAACATACACACTCTCTATTCAGAATAAAGACCCGGAAAAAATACTGTTTATTACCGGCAGCTACCTCGCCAAAGAAACCGATTGGGATGATGCACTACCATTATTCATGTATGGATTGAATCCTTTCGATCTTTTCTCTGGAATTTATCAGTCAGACCTCAATTTTCAGATGTATTGGGATGATAACCCGGATAAACTCTCACGGTTTGTGTCTATATTGGACCAGGCAGATTACATCATTATGAGTTCTAATCGCCAATGGGGTAGTGTGACGCAGGCCGAAGAAAAATACCCCTTATCCACACATCTTTATGAAGGGCTGATCGCGTGTGGAAGTCAGGATATACAATCTTGTTACATCAATGCTGAAGCTTCTGATTTGGCAGGAGCACTGGGCTTTAGACTCATAAAAACATTTCATGTCCAACCAGAGATCTTTGGTTTGCGTTTTAATTCACAGAACGCTGAAGAAGCATTTAGCGTGTATGATCACCCCAAGGTATTTATTTTCCAGAAATCAGAAGGTTTTTCTTTTAATTCAATGATCCGATACCTGGAAGAGGTGGATCTGGGGCAAGTACTTAATCTTCCGCCTCAGGAAATCGAAAAACGACCAGGGAAGCTGGAAATGCCAAACCTACTATGGGCTGACCAGTCAGACAGCGGTACCTGGTCTGAAATTATTAATTCAAATGCAATCCATAATAAAAATCAGATCGTATCAGTTATTGTCTGGTATTTATTTGTATCCATCATCGGGTGGACGATGATCCCATTTACGCGCATCGTGTTCTGCGGGCTGCGCTATAAAGGTTGGGGCTTATCGCGATTGCTCGGCATGATTGTCTTGAGTTATTTCGTTTGGTTTGGCGGATCAATTGGCGTTTTGGTCACCAGGGAATATATTCTTCTTGTGTTCCTGGCCCTTGCAGCAGTCAATGCGTTCATTTTCATACGCAATCGCCATGCGATTTTCATGGACTTCTCATCACAAATCCGTTCGTTACTGACAATCGAGTTGGTATTTTTTGCATTCTTTTTATTTTTCCTGCTTATTCGAATGGGAAACCCGGACCTCTGGCACCCGTATAAAGGGGGCGAAAAGCCGATGGATTTCGCATATTTCAATGCCCTGATAAAGAGCGTACGGTTTCCCCCTTATGATCCATGGTATGCAGGTGGTTACATCAATTATTATTATTGGGGATTCGTTCTGGCGGCGGTTCCAACAAAGTTGCTGGGTATTCTTCCGTCAATCGCCTACAATCTTTTCCTGCCAACCTTCTTCGCGATGACTGCGATTGGCGCGTTTACCGTTGGGATTAACTTATTAGAACCAACAAGCAAGAAGAAGGAGTTGGTTGGCGGCCTCATCGCGATTGGTTTTGTGCTGCTTATTGGAAACCTTGGTACCGTGAAAATGATTTTTCAAGGTTTTCTCAAGCTAGGAGAAACTTATCTTCCATCCTCATCTGATGGACTATTTGGTAACCTGCGCATCTTTTTTACTGGTTTTATTGAATATATCAAGCTGGGCCGATTTAACTATTACCCCGGAGATTGGTATTGGATCCCTTCACGCGCAATTCCTGGTGAACCAATCACTGAATTTCCGTTTTTCACTTTTCTCTATGGTGATCCCCACGCGCACCTGTTTGCCTATCCAATCACCTTGCTGTCTTTTAGCTGGGCGCTATCCTTTATATTAAATCAATGGAAATACAAGAATTCTTTTAACAGATGGATCAATGTGCTTGCGGGTGCATTGATTGTTGGCGCTCTCCGCCCGACAAACACCTGGGATCTGCCTGTTTTCCTTGTGATCAGCATCTTTTCGATCATTTATACCAGCTTCAAATATGGAGAACCAGAACAGGATTGGCTGACAGCTATTTCTAGTAAGTGGGGAAAAATTATCACTGCGATTATTTACGCAGCAATCTTTTTAGTTTTTTCTTTCATTCTGTTTTCACCATTCGCAAAGTGGTACGGACAGGCGTACACATCCTTCGCGATATGGAAGGGCGATAAAACACCTCTATGGGCATACTTTTCTCATTGGGGTATATTCATGTTTGTCATCTGTTCATGGTTGTTTTTTGAAGTGATCAAATGGATGAAATCGACACGCATTTCCAAAGTAAATGATTGGTTTAAAAACAAAGAGTTGATCATCATTTCTGCTGGTCTTCTCGCTGGCTTCTGGACCTATCTTTTGTTCAATGGCATATTGGTTTCGTTTATCATCATCCCTGTCATACTGGTCTCTTTTCTACTGTCGTTGCGAAAAGAGATCACGGATGCTGAACGGGTAGTCCTGTTGCTGGTTAGTCTTGGTGGAGCCCTTACGCTGCTGGTTGAGCTGATAGTCCTATCCGGTGATATTGGCCGGATGAACACAGTATTTAAGTTTTATCTTCAGGCCTGGACCTGCCTGGCATTATCTGGGTCTTATGCGTTGTTTTCTCTGTTGTCGGTTGTTGCGAATGAAAAATCTAACATATGGGGGACTACCTGGCGAACACTCCTGATCCTGTTAATTGTCTCTGGCGCACTGTACCCTGTTTTTGCTTCAGTTGATAAGGTGACAGACCGTATTGCTGATGGAGTTCCGATCACGCTGGACGGCATGGATTACATGCAATTCGCGCAATATCCTGAAAATAGCATCATTATGGACCTCTCACAGGATTATCGATTGATCCGCTGGATGCAGGAGAATATACAAGGTACTCCACGGATCATTGAGGCAAATGTGCCTGAATACCGCTGGGGTAGCCGGATTTCCATCTACACTGGTTTGCCCGGAGTGATTGGCTGGAACTGGCATCAGCGTCAGCAGCGGGCGATTAACCCGGCGGAATGGGTGTTCAATCGGGTTGAAGACGTCCACACCTTTTATTCGACATTGGATTTTGAAATTGTTATGGGATTAGTAAATCAATACCAGATTGATTATGTTGTTATAGGCCAATTAGAACGGATAGTTTATCCTCAGGATGGAATAAATAAATTCACGCAAGCATCAAATGACTTGTTTGAACCTATATATGCTGATGGTGAAACCGTTCTCTTGAAAGTGAACCGGAATAATGATTGAGCTTCTTGAATGGTGGTTGTTATTCATTTTCATTGGTGTTATATCCTTCCCGCTGACTTTTATAATATTTAAACATTCCCATACGCGGGGTTATGGTGTATCAAAGGTATTTGGCTTACTGATCTGGGGTTATGCTTTTTGGCTGGGGAATAGCGCAGGTGTAATCAGTAACACACGAAGAGGTGCACTGGCGATTCTCACGGCCATTTTTGTTTTTTACTTTTCTGTTTTCAGGAAAAATAAAAAGGGAATCATCGAATGGTTTAAAAAGAATAAACAGTTGGTTATCTTCTCTGAATCATTGTTCCTGTTGTTCGGATTATTCATGCTGGTTATGCGCCTAGCGAGCCCGGAAATTATTGGAACTGAAAAGCCGATGGAGCTTGCATTTTTAAATGGGATTTCACAATCAACTTCTTTTCCACCGCAGGATCCCTGGTTATCTGGATATTCCATTTCATATTATTATTTCGGATACTTGATCATTAATCTGTTTGTAAAGCTGTTGGCAACACCAACAGGAGTCGCATTTAATTTGGGTTTATTATTCTGGTTTGCTTTGATCGCGCAGACATCCGCTGATTGCTTGATCAATTTGGTCGAGCTGAATAAAGAACCGGAATCCAATGAACCAGAGGAAACAAAATCCATATTTTTATATTTCTCCAGCATACTCGCGCCAATTTTCATTCTGATTTTGGGTAACAGCGAAGGACTGCTGGAATTATTGCATTCACTGGGTATATTCTGGAAGGAAGATATTCAAGGAATATGGCAATCTCAATTTTGGACATGGATCGACATCAAGGAATTGGTCAACCCACCTTTAATGCCATTTGATTGGGATATCTTCCGCCCGGGTGCTACCTGGTGGTGGCGGGCTTCGCGTGTTCTGCAGGATTACACCCTTGCAGGTCAATCGCGCGAGATCATCAATGAATTTCCATTTTTCTCGTTCTTTCTGGGAGATCTTCATCCACACTTGCTGGCAATACCGTTTGTTCTTATATCGATCTCAGTTGCGATTGACATCTATAAGCGCAAATCGATTAATTCCCTTGCCGATATTCCATCAATAGTTGCATATTTCCGTTCACCCGCAAACTGGATGACGGCTTTTATCGTTGGCAGTTTGATTTTCCTTAATACATGGGATTTTCCGATTTATTTTGGTTTGCTTGCTCTGATTATCTTTTATAAAACTTGGCGCGGTCAGCAAGACTTCAAATTAACGGCCAAATTTGCTTTAACAGAAATTATCGCGCTTGGTTTGATGGCGATATCTATATTCATGCCTTTTTTACTTAGTTTCTCTTCCCAGGCGGGTGGTGTCCTCCCTAGTTTGATATACCAAAGCCGGAGCATTCATCAATTCATCATGTTTCTGCCGCTTCTAATTCCCGTCTTGCTTTACTTATTCTTTCAAATCCTTCCAAAAATTTCACGGAAGAATTGGATAGGATCGTTTGTAATATGCGTAGGAATATTTGCTCTCGGAATTCTCTTGTCATATTTATTGACTCTGCTAATGGTTTCTGCTCCCATGCTGCGACGAACGATCCAAACATTGATCGATAGGACTGCAGTTATCGGTGCCTCCCAATTAGACCACCAGGTCGCTCACTTTCTTTCCATTTATCAATCTCAAAGTGGCGCTGAGTTGATTTCTGGTGCGATACAGACCCTTCTTTCAGACCCGTGGATGAAAATTCTGCTCCTGCTTTGTGTATCTACGCCAGTTGCCTATTTATTGCAGGTCAGTAAGATCAATATGAATAATCGTTTTGATTCCAAAGATAGCGATGCGGTTTGGGGTATGCTGTTGATCATTGCCTCCATTCTAATTTTATTTCCTGAGGTTTTCTACCTGCGCGACCAGTTTGGCTGGCGGATGAACACGATTTTCAAATTCTATTATCAAGCCTGGATCCTGTTATCGATGTGCGCCGCATATGCTTTTATAAAGCTGGTTTCAACCCATAAAGTTTGGCGAAAATCAGCACTTACTTTCGTGTCACTGCTCGCGATCTTAAGTGGTTTGATTTATCCTTTCTATGCAATAAAAGAGAGAATAACTGGGATCCAACCGGGTTCTTTTAATCTGGATGGAACGAGTTATTTTTCCAAATCCAACCCAGAAGAAATGGAAGCGATTGAATTTATACAGAAGCAGGGGTGCGGGGTAGTCGCAGAAGCGGTTGGGGGAAGTTATTCAAATTATGCGCGGGTGTCCAAGTTTTCCGGATGTCAAACAGTTATCGGCTGGCCCGGACATGAAATGCAGTGGCGCGGCAGCAGTGATCCGCTTGGCACACGGGAAGCGGATATTCGTGAGTTGTTTACGACGAATGATTGGCTCTCAGCGAATCGCATTATATCGTTATATCAGATCGCATACATTTTCATCGGAGACCTTGAGCGTGCGACCTACCAGGTTGAGGAAGGAAAATTTTTAGATAATCTATCAGTGGTTTTTAGAAATGACACTGTAGTAATATACGCGAGGATTGATCATGAATCATAATCATCAAATCTCCAATAAAAAGGATAAATCCTCGATTGATGTGTTTGATTTCATGATAGCCCTGCTATTCTTTGGATCGCTGTTGATGCGACTGGTTGCCGCATCAAAGTTACCGCTCAACGCCTATGAATCCGCACTATTAATCGGAAATCCCGGGAAAGCCACAGTTTGGGAAAATCCAATTTCACTGATTGAATCAATTTTGATTAAACCCACATATTTCATGTTCGGGCAATCGCAATTTGGCGCACGGGTTTGGCCAGCCATGGCAGGTTCAATGCTTATGTTGATTCCACTTTACATAAAGGAAGTGCTTGGAAAAAAGATGAGCATGGTACTGGCGCTATTATTGATGATCGAGCCATTTTTGCTGGGAAATTCATTACAAGTTGGCGGTCATGTATTTGCGATTCTGGGGTTGTCGCTCATCATTTCTGCCTGGTTAAGGAATAACATAGCACTTACTATAATTGGCGGATCGATTCTTTTCCTTTCTGGAAGGGGACTTTTTCCCGCGTTATTAATTATTGCGATGCTCTATTTTCTTAACCGAAAATTCCAGCCTTTCTTTTCTCCTAAATCGGGAAATAATAATACAGGAAACCGAAAGGTCGACCCGCGTTTAGGGTTTACGGTTGCAGTAGTTTTTACAATTCTTTTTATTTCTTATTTAAAAATTGACCTCTCCGCATTGTTTTCTTCACTTTCCGCTTTTATCCCGCAAACAACGAAGATATATTTTCGACAAGCCGAAATACCAGGTTTGCCTGTCGTTTTTTTATCATATGCTCCATTATCTTTCGCATTATTCATAATTTTCTGTTACCGCTTTCGTAATAAAGAAAAAACACTTGTTTTGATTTTATTGATATTGGTTGCCATCCTTTCACTTTGGGCTGCGATCACACCGGCAAAAAATTACTCAGATCTGGTCTGGGTGACTTTACCCATGCTAATAGGAAGTGCATATTATTTGTCCAATTTATCTGTACCAGATTGCAAATCCAGCTGGATGATCATGCTCCTCATTTCCATTATTCTGACCATCTCATTATTGGTTTCGTTTTCACAATTTATTTATCATGGGCGATACAGGATTTCACAGGGAAACTCTGTGATCAATATGATCACTATTCTGTTCCTGTTTATCTTCGTGTATTTCACATACCTCACGTTTGGATCAGGTAGAAGATTCTTGCGCGCAACAGGTATGTCTATCCTAATCATTGGTTTTGTTTTTCAGGCCACTTCCACATTCAGGGCTGGAGGTATCTCATCTGACGTATCTCAAGAATTATTATGGTCAGGGGCAATCGCTGATGCTGATATTGTCACCCGGACGGTGGATATGCGCTCCAATAGCAACCGATATGTAGGTGAAGAAATGCAAATCGGCCTTGAGAAAGGCTTGTCCCCTCAATTGATGTGGATTCTAAAAGATGAGAATATTAGCTCATTTCCTGCGGGAATTAGTGGTCCGCTGCCATTGGATATTGTCATAACCAAAGAGAACTCGATCCAATTATTCGGGAAGTACGTCGGTCAGTCTTTGACAGTTGATGCATACCCCAAATGGATAGAAACACCTCTCAATAGCTTATTCGATTATGATTATTGGTCGTGGTTGATCTTTAGAAATTCAAATTTGGAAAAGGTAACGCATCATATTTGGTATGCAATGGAATAGTGCAATGATACATGAAAATAAATACCCAAAAACGATCGCGATCGACGGGCCAGCTGCATCTGGGAAGTCCAGCGTCGGAAAAATGATAGCAGATCAGTTGAATTACACATTTCTTGACACTGGGGTGATGTACCGCGCGGTGACATTTGCTGTCATTGAAAAAGGCATTGATATTACAAATGAAAAATTGGTCGGAGAACTTGCTGAAACGATCTCGATCGAAGTAAGAAGATCTAAAGAGGATGGAGAGAGTGGATATGACATTTTCATTGACTCACAGGACGTCTCTGAGAACCTGAAAAGCAACGCAGTGAACCAGTTGGTAAGCCAGGTCTCTCGGTATGAGCGGGTGAGAACCGCGATGACAGAACAACAGAAAAAAATTGGTCGGGCAGGCGCGATTGTCATGGCAGGCAGGGATATTGGTACCGTCGTTTTGCCGGATGCGGATATCAAAATCTATCTTGAAGCCTCTCCGCAAGAACGGGCAAGAAGACGTTTTAAGGAAGAAAATGAGAAGGGAATTGCCGCATCTTATGAAGATATTTTATGCAATGTTAGAATGCGTGATGAAATAGATTCTAATCGGGATATTGCTCCCCTGAAACCAGCAGTAGATGCACATATAATTAATACGGACGGCAAAGATATTGCAAAGGTTACGGCAGAAATAATGCATCTCATCTCGAATTAATTTGATGGATATGATGGATATGCAAGAACTGGGTAAAAAGAATAAAGCAGAACTGATTTCCATCGTTGAAAAACTCAATTCTGAGAATTTGGTATTGGTATCAGAAATTCGGTTTGCGAATGCCAGAGCCACTGCTTTATCAAAAATAGACAACTTATCAGCAATAGAAGAGTATTTACAATCAATCCTGTTTGGCGTTTCCATAAAACCAACCAGTTCCCTGCGCCTTGTGCTGGAGGGGAAAGATCTTTTTGGCGCATCCGTATCAGAAGGTATTGGCCCAAACCATGAAGTGTTTCATTATTTGGACGATCAGGTAGGGGATCAGCTGGGCGGAAAAAGTGTTTTGATAATCGAAGACACATCACGGATTCACAATTTGCTATTTCTTCCCGGTAAGATTTATCCGAGGTCAATTTATGCGTTTCCAATAATTTTCTCGGAAAAAAGGGTGGGGTTTATTTGGGTAGCAGATGAACAGATTAATGCATACAATGACCAGGACCTCTCCAGCATGAAAAGCATTGCTGGTGAATTTGAATGGGCGTTGGGATTCCTGGTCGATTATTTGCGAAAAACCCAAGCGGAATCGATATATTCTGCCGCAATGAATGCACTTGATAATCCTGTCATCTTTTGCGATGCTTCAGGTGAGATTGTATTCTATAATCGATCTGCGCGAAGAGAATTTGGGCTTGATCAGGCAGCAGAAGAACGTGGAACTGAGATCGCGGGTTTGATTGAATCGCTCAAACAGCTGCCAAAAAATGTCGATCTCCAGGTCAACACGAACAATTATCAAGGGTCAAAATCTCTTGTTACCATACCGAATCACGAAAATAATTATCTTTATCGCTTTGAAAATTGTACACAGGCTAAATTGCGTAGTCGGTATCTCAGCGCGATCATCGACGCGATAAGCATGGATGTTACTGGAGGGTTAGATGCGATTGGAGGATATGCATCACTCATTTCTTCCTTGGGAGAATTATCCCCAAAACAGATTTCGTACCTTGATGGTATCGCTGATGAAAGCAAACGGGTCTCCCTAAGAACAAGGGGGCTATTGGATGTCAACCGCATGAACACAAACGAATTCCTCACGATTGGTTCAGTGAATATCACCGAATTCATTCGCGAGATTACGCAAAAATTCCAACCTGTTTTGACGCAGAAACAACTGAAGGTAAGATTAGGATTTGAAGTTGAACCGGTCTGTATCGAAAGTGACGCCGATTTGATCGAGCAATTGATATTGAATTTATTCGAGTCGGCCACCCAGGACGCCAAAATGGGGAGCGAGATAATAGTTGATTTGCTTTCAAACGGAATTGGCATCACACTTAGTGTCGAAGACAAAAGTGCAGGTTTATCCAAGCCAGACATTGATTCGATATTTATGGATAAAGCTGGAGTTGCAGGTAGTCGCAAAAACCTGTATAATGCATTTATTATTGTTGAGCTTCTTTTGGGCACAATCGATATAGAGAGTCAGTTGGGGGTGGGAAAAAAAGTAAATATTTCATTTAAACATAACATTTGAAATTATGTTATAATTTCAGATTGTTCGATTTTAAGCAATCTATTTGATATTGGTAAAAACCCCTGCCCAAGGAGGCCTTTTGGTGGAAACAAAAAGTTTAGTCGCTCTCCGAATCCGACTCGCATCTCCTGACACAATCCGTACATGGTCATATGGCGAAGTAACCAAGCCTGAAACAATCAACTATCGTCGCTTGCGCCCTGAAAAAGACGGCTTGTTTTGTGAAGCAATCTTTGGCCCCACTCGTGACTACCAGTGCTATTGTGGAAAATATAAGAACCCCCGTTATAAAGGGATCGTTTGTGATAAATGTGGTGTTGAGGTCACTCGTTCTGCTGTTCGCCGTGAACGTATGGGACATATCGAGCTGGCTTCTCCAGTAGCTCACATATGGTATACAAGACGTGTTCCATCATATTTAGGGTTGCTGCTTAATATTTCACGCAGAAATCTCGATCGTGTCCTGTATTTTGCCCAGTATATCGTTACCTTCGTTGATGAAGATGCAAAAGAAAAGGCGATCAGCCGCTTGGAAGACGAGATAAAAGAAAAATACAAAACTGACCTGTCTGAGTTGGAAGAGCGAATTGAAGAGATTAAAGCTGATCGTGACGGGAAGCTGCAGAATATTGATAGTCAGAAAAAAGATCTCGAAAATTCTCGCGATGAGCGGATTGCCAATGAAATGGAACCGATCATCAAAGAAGGTCAGAAGTTAGAATCTGCCATCAAGGAAAAAGAAGGCTCAACAGTAAGAAAAGACATTCGATTTGAATCGGCTGATATTACTCTTGTGGCTGCCGGTGATAAAGTAGAAGCAAAAGTACTTTCTCTAATTCAGGAATCAGTTAAAGAAAAACTGGACGAAGTTGAAAGCCAGATCAAAGGTGAGATCGAAAAGGAATTAACAGAAGTTGAAATCGCTGGGGAAAAAGTTCGTGCTGAGGCGGATTTCAATCTTATCTCATTCAACGAGAAATACGAGGAACTAAAAACAAAGATAAAGAATGAGATTTCGAGTGAGAAAAGTGAACTTGAGAATCTGGTCCCATTTTCATTTTTAAGTGAGACCAAATATCGAGAATTCCGCTCAAAGTATGGCCAGGTATTCCGTGCGGATATGGGAGCTGAAGCATTTGTTGATATCCTTAGCCGGATCGATCTGGATAAATTGGCAGAAGATCTATGGTATGAAGTAAAGACAACACGCAGCAAACAGAAACGTAAAAAAGGCACCTCGCGTCTGAAGGTTGTGGAAGCCTTTCGGAAATCTAAAAATCGGCCTGAATGGATGATCCTTTCAGTTTTGCCAGTTATCCCGCCTGATTTGCGCCCGATGGTGCAATTGGATGGCGGCCGCTTTGCAACTTCTGATCTTAATGATCTGTATCGACGTGTGATTAACCGCAACAATCGATTAAAGAGATTGCTGGAACTGGGCGCGCCTGATGTAATCGTACGTAATGAAAAGCGTATGCTTCAGGAAGCAGTGGATTCGTTGATTGATAATTCACAGCGTGGAAAAGCCCTCTCCAGACGTGGGCGGCGTGAGCTTAAATCATTAAGTGATATGTTAAAGGGTAAGAAGGGCCGCTTCCGCAGAAACCTACTTGGAAAACGGGTAGATTATTCTGGCCGCTCGGTGATCGTTGTTGGTCCGAACCTTAAATTACATCAATGTGGTTTGCCCAAATCAATGGCATTAGAACTCTATCGCCCATTTGTTATCGCGGGATTAGTGAAGAAAGATTATGCAGCTAATGTAAAGGGTGCGCGACGCATCATGGAACGCAATCGCCCTGAGGTTTGGGAAGTATTAGAAGAAGTCATCAAAGATCGTCCCGTACTTCTTAATCGCGCCCCAACTTTGCACCGGCTTGGTATCCAGGCTTTTGAGCCTATCCTGATCGAAGGTAGTGCAATTCAACTGCACCCGCTGGTAACAACAGCTTTCAATGCAGACTTCGATGGTGACCAGATGGCTGTCCATGTCCCGCTTTCAGAAAAAGCTGTGTGGGAATCTCGCAATCTGATGCTTTCATCGAAAAACCTCCTTAAACCGGCTGATGGAGAGCCCATCATTTCACCTTCTAAAGACATGGTGCTTGGTGTGTACTATCTTACAGCAGACATAAAACAAGAACATTCTGACTCGGATCCTGCTTTTTCCAGTATGGATGAAGTGGAAATGGCTTATCAGCTTAATAAAGTTGATGAGCGCACGTTGATTAAGCTCAATGCCCGAACCTGGTATAACGAGGAGGGAGAGTGGTTGGAGCAGCCTGAAACACGGGTTATTTCGACTACAGTTGGGCGTGTTTTATTCAATAACATTCTTCCGGAACAGGTTCAATTTTATAACAAGGTGTTAGATAAAGGCGACGTCAAAGTACTAGTCAAAACGATCTATGATCTTTGCGGGGAAGAAGTTACGACAACTGTTGTAGACAGCATAAAAGACATTGGCTTTAAGTTCGCAATGCTATCGGGTATCACTCTTTCTGTATCTGATATTGAAGTGCCCGAAACAAAGCAGGGGATTATCGAAGAGTCTGAAGTAGCAGTTGAAGAGATCCAGAGGTTGTTCAGGCGTGGCCGCTTGACCGATCAAGAGAGAAACGAACAGGTTATTAAGGTCTGGCAGGATACCACTGAAAAGGTTTCTAAAGAAGTGAAAAAAGCGATGCCTAAGGATGGTAACCTGGCGGTGATGGCCAACTCAGGAGCGACCAAAGGCGGGTTCAACTCGATTTCCCAGCTGGCGGGTATGCGCGGTTTGATGGCTGATCCTTCCGGCCGTATTATCCGGCTGCCCATCCAATCGAATTTCCGAGAAGGACTTACAGCTCTTGAATACTTCATTTCGACGCATGGTGCCAGAAAAGGACTTGCGGATACTGCACTCCGCACAGCCGATGCGGGTTATCTCACGCGCCGCCTGGTCGATGTTGCCCAGGATATGATCATCAATGATGTGGATTGTGAAACCGAGAACAGCATCATTATTCGCCGCGAAGATAATATCGCAGAACAAACATACGATGAACGGCTGATTGGCCGTATCGTCGCAGAAAGTATTTTTGACCCATCGACAGGCGAGATCATTGCTGAAAGAAACGAGTCGATCTCAACGAAGGTTATGCGTATGATCAATAAGGCTGAGATTGAAGAGGTGAAGGTCCGCTCACCCTTATCTTGTGAATTGAAACATGGTTTATGCCAGATGTGTTACGGAATGGACCTGGGACGTGGGAAGCTGGTTGATCTGGGAACGGCGGTGGGTACAATAGCTGCACAGTCGATTGGCGAACCAGGTACCCAGCTTACATTACGTACATTCCATTCAGGTGGTGTTGCGTCTACCTCAGATATCACCACCGGTTTACCCCGTGTGGAAGAATTATTCGAAGCCCGCAAAACACCAAAGGGTGAAGCGGTGATGACACCCATTGAAGGCACTTTGACCGTACTGCCTTCGGATACCGATAGCGACCTGACCCGTGTCAAGATTCAAAACAGCGAATTGATCTCTGATGAGTACGTTGTGCCAGAAGGATGGGAGATCGTCATAAAAAGCGAAGATGAAGCTGAAGAAGGGCAGGTACTTGCGAAACAAGATGAGACAGAAATTACTGCTCAGAATGCTGGGCGAGTATCGGTTGACGGCAACAAAATCACCGTTTCCTATGACCAGATCGAAGTTGAAGAAATAGATATCCCGGGCACACTACGCCTTATTGTGAAGAATAATGAGAAAGTGGAAGCTGGCGAAGCCTTGACAGAAGGTTCTCTAAATCCGCACACGATCCTGCGAATCAATGGTCGGGAAGCTTGTCAGTTGTATTTGCTTTCTGAAATTCAGAATGTATATCGCGCTCAGGGCCAAAATATTAATGATAAACACTTTGAAGTGATCATCCGGAAGATGATGAATAAAGTGCATGTTGTCAAACCTGGCGATACTGATTACCTGCCAAATGATATGGTTGATCGGATTGAAATTCAAGCTCTAAATGAACAACTTTTAGCAGAAGGGAAACAACCCGCGCGTTTTATTGAGTTGCTATTGGGTGTTACCAAAGCATCACTGACAACAGAATCATGGCTGTCTGCTTCCTCGTTCCAACACACTATCAAAGTGCTTGCGCAGGCGGCAATCGCGGGTGATAAAGACCCATTATTTGGCTTGAAAGAGAATGTGATCATCGGTAAGTTGATCCCGTCAGGTACCGGTTTTTCCATTACACGGCTTGATGAGATTGAAGCAGTATATGAAGTCGAAAGGCAACAAGCACTGGAGAACTCCAAAGAAGCTGAAGGTTTGTTAGATGACTTTGAACAAGATGCGAAAATTGACCTGGATGATGATATTGAGCTGGACGATGATCTTGAGATCGATGATGATGTTGAGTTCGAAGAGGACGTTGAGATCGATGATGATATCGATCTAGATGAAGATGGTGACGAAGATTCTGGAGAAGAAGAATAATCAACATCATAATAAGACGATCTATATAAAAAAATCCCGATCAATTCAGATCGGGTTTTTTTATTCGACCAATGAATAGTGATAAATAATTTTATTGCTGGAAATGCCAAATGTTTCGGTCGCGGTCGCTGTTTTACTGCCACCATTTCTAAGTTCCCATGAAATATGGCGTGTTTCATTGTTGCCAGAATCTGAAAGCAAAGTGAAAATACTGTTTGATGGAATCGTAGTGAAGTAATCCTGATAATAATTCTTGATGAACAATTTCCCCTGGATGGTTCTTGAGGCATTAATATGGACTGCGTCGTCTGTATAAAGGTCAAGGATATGATCTGCGTTGCGAGCGTTCAAGAATTCAATATATTTGTCAATCAGGCTTTTTTCCGGATTAGGAGCGGTTGGCCATTCAAAATTTGCGATCGCTTCCCATATCTGGGGTAATTTCGTGCGGCAGTAATCCCAACTCCAAAAATTGGCTGCATTTAACCCACGAGAAACACATCGATTTAGAAATTCAATTACATCTGCTTGCGTTGCACACCATCCGCCTGCGCAATAAGCAGCACCGGTAGGAATGATTGGGCGAACAGGGGTGATAAGGGTTTGAAATTCTGAGATACTGCGATCAAGCTGATCGCCTGGGTTGTGTAATTGTTCCCAATACACTTGTGGTATGTTTATATCGCAATGGTTGAGGAAATCCGTCCAGGGTAATTCCATGTGATATGATGGATAACGATATGAGCTGAGAGCGATTGGAAAATCGGGCAGGGTATTGCGTAATTCTTGCATAAAAATCCGGCAGGGTGTGTATTTCCCCTTATACTCACCCTCTGCGTCAATCACATATCCGTCCAGCGGCAGGCGATTGACCTGACGGATTGCGGCTTTGGCCTCATCTTTTGGCAGATCGCCAAAAACATAATGCCATCCCCAAACTGCGATATTCTTTGCGTGCAATGCGTTCGCTACTGGTTCAATCAGGTCTTTTTTGGTAGTTGGGTCGTAATTGTAATCATAGATCCCATTTGCGATTTTGATCAACACATGCGTCAAGCCTGCCTGATGCGCGGTTTGCGCGATCGCCTGTGGATCACCGCCTTCGCAAGAGGGGATTTTCCATAAGTAAAAACCTTTTCCCTTTAGATTCAATTTTTCCTCAATGATCCATGATGATATTGTTAAATTATATCTATGATTTCTGTATGGGACGATTTAAGTCATGATAAATGATTTTGCAGATATTGAACGGCGTCGCAAGGATTTCCCTGATGTACCAGTAGGCTATTTTCCATTTAGCGAAAGTCATATTGTTTGCTGCAAGCCCCACACATTCCAAACCCAGGATACTGCTGATCATTAATGCTCTGCTGAGATGAAATCTTTGTGAAATGATGATGGTTTCTTGCGCCGATGAATTGTTGCTTAAATTTATCAGAGAATGAAAAGTGGACTTCCCTTGTTCATCGATCCTAATAATATCTTTATCCACATGATGATCGACGAGAAAATCTTCCATAGCGTGCGGCTCATTCCCCGAAGTTGGCGATTCAGCCCCGGATAGAATGACGAGATCAGGTGCAGTTAATGAAATCAAGTCTCTCGCAGTTATTAACCTGTCGAGAAGAATATCTGAAGGATTTCCGTTTTTCTCGAGACCGGCTCCCAAAACCAAAACAGAATTCTTTGGAGATATATTTTCTATGGTAAATATTTGACGACGGTGGCGGAGGAAGACCCACGTATAGAAAACAGCAATTAGAAAAAAAATAAAGAACAGAATAAGAAAGAAAGTCACGGCTAAATTCTATACGTCCAATCCGAATGGTTATATTTATCTGCGGCCAATTGTTTAGCTCTTGACAATTCCTCGTCGGACACCGCGTGTTGAACCAGATCGATAAGAAATCGTTCCTCAAACGCTTCTATCATCGCAAGGGCAACTTCTTTCCATGAAACCCGCTGCCCTGCGACATCTTTTATCGTTGCTGCTTTGGATAACAGATTGACTTTGGCGCGTTCTTCATTGGCTGGTGTTTCAAACTTTAAGCATGAAATGATACGTGAAATATCACCGAATAAGGGAATAGAACCATGCTGTAAAAGAGCACCTGAACGCCTTGCCTGGGCGCTGCCGATGATCTTTTTTCCTGCAAATGTGATCTCATAATCGGAGGGGAATTGGAAACACACCGGATCTTCAGATCGGTGTTTTTGTTGCTGATCTTTTGGTTTTGAGTCAGCCTGAATGCCGATTTTCTCCAAAGCGTTTAATAAAGCATCAGCTATCATTCGGTAGGATTCGATCACGCCACCCTGTACATGGGCATTATTTAATGGTGCGCAAACTGAATAAGTCAGTTCATCAGCGTGGAGAATCGCTCGTCCACCGGTCGGTCGGCGTACGAGATCCCAACCACACGTAGATAAAGTATTCAGGTTTACATCTTCAATTGGCTGCGCGTGTCCAAGCGATAAACAGTATGGCGACCATGCGTATAGACGCAATGTAGGAGATTGTGTTTGGTGTGTGACAGCCTCAAGAATTGCTTCATCAAGTGCCATGTTCCACCCGCCGGTGTTGGGTGGGGTGATTAAGAGCCGCCAAGTTTCTTTATGCATGAAATATCAGATGATTTTACCTTCTAATTTTACCTGATAGCCCGCGTGGTAAAATTTTTATCCAATCAGTGAACAAAATATATAAATATGAACATCTATTTTTCTGAAGAACCACGCACAGATATTCAAATACGCTTGCCTGATGAGCGAATCATTACCGGATATCGCGGTGCAAAATTACGAGAATTATTATCCCTTTTGGAGGAGTGGGAGGGGGCTAAGATCGTAGGCGCTGTGGTAGATGGGGAACTGCGCGAATTGACATATGCGATCGAGAGGGACTGCTCAGTCACCCCGGTCAACATGAAATCCTCCGACGGTTCTAAGATCTACCGGCGCTCATTAACGTTTCTGTTAGAAACAGCTTTTCACGAACTATTTCCAAATGCATTTCTTTCAATTGATCATTCTGTTCCCAATGGCGGATATTTTAGCAAAGTGATTGGGCATACGCAATTGTCTTTAGATGAAGTAACAAATCTGGAGAAACACATGCGCAAGCTGGTTCAACAGGATCTACCGATAAACAAAGAAAAAGTGGACCTGGAAGATGCAGTTGCGTATTTTGAGGATAAGGGGTATCAAGATAAGACGCATCTGCTAAAATACCGAAAGAAGAATTATCTGATCCTTTACCAGCTAAATGATCATTTTAATTATCATCATGGATACATGGTGCCTTCTACCGGATATCTCGATACTTTTAAGCTGATCCACCATGAAGATGGTTTCATCTTGCAATATCCTCGTCGTGCAACACCAACCCAATTATTCCCGATGCCAAAATATAGTAAGTTATTAGGTATCTTTCAACAATATGGGTCATGGTTGGAGAGCCTGGATATTGACAGTACAGCATCTCTTAATGATGCTATTCAGAATGGAAGTATAGGGGAAGTTATATTGGTCTCTGAGGCATTACATGAACAGAAAATCGCCCAAATTGCATCGAAGATCAACGATCACAGCCGAGAGCTTCAGATAATTTCAATTGCCGGGCCAACTTCTTCCGGAAAAACCACTTTTTCTAAAAGATTGGCAATTCAGTTGCTGACCCATGGCATTGCGCCATTCGCATTGGAGATGGATAACTATTTTGTTGAACGCGACAAAACGCCGCTGGATGAAGACGGGAAACCGAATTTTGAGTCTTTTGATGCATTAGACACACAATTGATGGAACACGACCTTAAACGATTGCTGGAAGGCAGGGAGGTTACATTACCCCGCTATAATTTCCGAACCGGTAAAAGGGAAGTTGGCGATACAGTACGGGTATTCGACAACCAGATTATCGTGGTAGAAGGAATTCACGGTCTCAACCCTGATCTGATAAAAGATATCGATCGCGAAAAAAAATTCCTTATCTACGCGTCCTGCCTGACACAACTCAACCTTGATCATTACAATCGGATCTCTACAACGGATTCCCGTTTAATTCGCCGTATTGTGAGAGATGCGCGTACGCGCGGGTACTCAGCGATGCGGACAATCCAGCTATGGGATTCTGTCAGACGGGGAGAGCGCGAGTATATCTTCCCGTATCAGGAGAATGCAGACGCGATCTTCAATTCAGCCCTTGTTTACGAGTTGGCCGCGCTAAAACCATTTGCCGAACCGCTTCTTCGCCAGATACCACATGGGACAGCAGAGTATTTAGAGGCTAAAAGATTGCTGGCGTTTTTGGAGTGGTTTTTACCAGTCAATACCGATCTAATCCCAGATAATTCTATTATCCGGGAATTTATTGGCGGATCAATTTTAAGCGATTTTCATCTTTGGAAGAACAGCCCGATTGATCTAAAAGATTAAGAGCTGTGTTATTTGTTCTTAATCAGATGATCTTTGATGACCGTGCTAAGTCGGCCAATCCCTTCATTGATCATTTCTGGTTTGGCATTTGAAAAATTCAAACGCATGGTGTTCTCTCCGCCACCTTCAGCAAAGAAGGATTCACCCGGAACAAATGCAACATTCTTGTCGAGTGCGGTATGGAAGAAGTCGCGTGTCTTTATCGCTTCGGGAAGCGTCGCCCAGAGGAATAATCCGCCCTCAGGGCGGGTCCATTTAACTTCTTCGGGCATATGTTCTGTTAGAGAATCTAACATCGTGTCGCGCCGATGCCGATATACATCACGTATATGTTTGACATGTTCATCAAGGAAACCGCCATTCGCTACTTCATAAGCAGTGATTTGGTTAAATGTAGAGGTATGCAGGTCAGCGGCTTGTTTTGCAAGGACCATTTTCCGGATCACTTCAACCGGAGCGATGACCCAGGCTAAACGAATACCAGGCGCAAGCGTTTTTGAGAAGGTACTGAGATAGATCACATTGCCAGAATAATTCGTTCCCTGTGACCTTGCCTGGCTGTCCAGCACAACGACGGCCGGTAAATGTTCACCTTCATATCGCAGTTGACCGTATGGGTCATCCTCAATGATCGGTACGCCAAAGCGATCAGCAATCTCGATCAGTTTCAGGCGACGTTCATAAGAGAGTGTGATGCCGGTTGGGTTTTGAAAGTTGGGAAGGACATATATGAATTTAACACCAGCGCGTAATTTTTCCGCGACCAGATCAGTTCTCATCCCGTCTTCATCAACAGGCACGGTGGTGAATTGAGCGCCATACGCTTTCCATGCTTGCAGCGCGCCGAGATAGGTGGGGGATTCTACTAAAATTGTATCCCCATGATTGATAAAAATTCGCCCAAGAAGGTCCAGCGCCTGCTGAGAGCCGGAAGTTGGCAGGATATTCTCTGATTCTACTTGAATGCCATATCGTGTAGATCGGTGAGCGATCATTTCGCGCAGCGGAAGATACCCATCTGTTGATCCATATTGCAGGCAGGCAGCACCATTGTCGCGCAGAACATTATCGCAAGATTCCCTGAATTTATCATAGGGAAATACCTCCGGCGCAGGCATCCCACCCGCGAAAGAGATTACATCTTTTCTGGTTGCAAATGAAAGTAGCTCTCTAATGGCAGAACCTTCCATCCGTCCAGTTCTTTCTGCATAGCGAAAATCCCAAAGGGTGCTCATAAGTTCGCCTCCTGTATGTTTTTTTCCCACTATAGCTTGGGAAACCTTGTCAGTATGAATGCCTCGGAAGGTAATGAGATCTTCCCTCCGTCCGCAAGTTGACTAATGTCGAATGGATCCACCGATTTTGAGTTCTGATAGATAAAAATCGATTCATCCTTTCCAGAGAATTTTATATCAATCAGTGCCTGTCCTGTAAGATATTCATCTGTATCGATCGCGCAGCTTGTCACATATCCGATGTGTTTCCCGCGGTTATTGAAAACCAGGTCTCCGTAGTGCGCAATTCGTGTGCGCTTGTTATCAAAACGGAAACGAATCACTTTACGAGTTCTTTCTTTTTCATTATTAATGAAAGCTTGTCTGCCGATGAACCAGGGTTTATATGTTTTTACATATGAGCCAAACCCAGCCTCACCAACTCCCAGCGACAACTCACCGGAAAGCTCATGGCCATATAGGGGCAGACCTGCTTCTGTGCGTAAAGAATCTCTTGCACCCAGTCCGCACGGTTTCAATCCGAATCGCTCGCCGACTTTTACTATTTCATTCCAAAATTGCTCTGATTTTTCGGGGTGGATGAAGATTTCGAAAGCAATTCGTTCACCGGTATAACCGGTGCGCGAGATAATGAGATCCTGTCCGTTCCAATCTGCGTGGCATAATTCCGTGCGGCCCAAAGCGGCAATTTTCACCTTGTCCGCATCGCTAAATGCGAGACCCAGGAGGATCTGCAAGGATACTGGCCCCTGTAATGCGATATCAACACGCTGGTTTTTTCCAGCGGAATGCGCTTGGAGGTCTTGCAGATGCACATCGCGACCCAGACATTGCGCAGAGGGGTTGTTGTGATCGATCTGTATGGTTCCTGACTTGACGCCGTTCAGCCAGTGCCAATCTTTATCTTTATTTGCTGCGTTGACAACGACAAGGAATTTTTCCTGATCATGTCGGTACACCAATAGGTCGTCAATCACCTTCGCATCTTGATCAAGGAAATGGGTGTAACACGATTCGCCGGTGCCTAAAGCGGAAATATCATTGCCGCACACACAATCAAGAAAGGTTTGTGCGCTGGGACCGGAAGTTTCAAAAACACCCATGTGAGAAACATCGAATAAACCAGCAGCAGTGCGTGTAGCTTTATGTTCATCAGTGACCGAGGAATACCAAACTGGCATTTCCCACCCAGCAAATGGAATTAATTTTGCGCCTGCTGCTGCGTGTGTATCGTACAGTGCGGTTCGTTTAAGCGATTGTTCATCAGCCTTTTCCCAAATAAAAGGTTTGAATTCGGATTTTGATGCTTTGGTTTCACTGATGCCGATATGGTACGGTTTGTTTGGCGAGGCTGTATTTACACGATTGACCGGATTGCCAGGATTGAAGGTCTTTTCAATTTGATTTACGATAAATGGTCCGGGAATTTTCCGCGCCGGATCCGGATCGAAGCGGATGAATCCATCCGAAAGATCGCGCAGCCATGTGATACCCAGCCCCGCATCTTTAGCTTGTAATGTGATCTGATAAATTTCTTCTGAAGTTTTGGTCAGATAGCAATGAATCTCACTACCATCAGCATAAAATAACGATTGTGCAGGTGTTCCCACAACCATTTCCTCGATTTCATTAACAAATGTCCATGTGAGTACTGAATAAATCTCCTTACCAGTCATTTCAAATGTGAGCCATTCATCCTCAGGCAAATGGTCGAAATCATCTAAATAATAAAAGTAAGGGTAACCGGATCGCTCCTCACCTTCACCATCAATGGTTTTATTGATCAGCCCACGTACACGGATTTTTGCGGTTTCTAAAACCCGGAAATCAACTTTTGCGCGTGTGATCGCCCGTGTTTTGCCGGCAACTGTGTAGGGTTCAGTCGCAAAAAGGAGGTCAGAGATAATATCACCAAGCGTAACCATATCTTTTTCAATCAGGCCGCGTTGCGTGATCCAGGGTGTACCAACTCTAACACCCGTTGAGCGTATGGTAGATTTATCTCCGGGAATTGTGTTAGCATTCATTACCAAACCAGCTATATCAAGAATGCGTACAGCCATATCGCCAGAAAGCGGTGTGCCATCGGCGCCGACTATTGACTTGCAATCTATGTTGAATAGATGGGTGTCGGTGCCGCCAAAAGCGATGCGGATTCCGCGTTTAGAGATCTGGTCTGCAAGTGCTTTACTGTTTTTCAAAACTTGTTTCTGATATGCGATGAATTCATCGGTTTTCGCAAGTTTGAAAGCAGTAGCCATTCCTGCAAATACCTGAACGTGAGGTCCGCCCTGTTCACCGGGAAAAATTGCTTTATCGATTGCATTGGAAATCTTCTCGCTAAAAGAAAGAATAACCGCGCCTCTTGGGCCGCAAAGTGTTTTATGAGTAGTGAACGTGATGATATCGGCATGACCGATTGGTGAAGGTAGTGCACCGGCTGCAATCAATCCAGCAATATGGGAAATGTCGGCAAAGAAATACGCCCCAACAGAATGGGCAATTTCAGCAAACTTTTTCCAATCGGGCACCCAGGGGTATGAGGAATAACCTGCAATCAGGATTTTTGGCCGAATTTCTTCAACCATCGCTGAAAGCGAATCATAATTGATTTGCTCAGTATTTGGATCCACGCTGTAATGTGAGACATCGTACAGTTTACCTGAGCGATTTACCGAGGAACCATGTGTTAGATGACCGCCATGGAAAAGGTTCATGCCGATCACAGCATCACCTGGTTCGATCAAGGCCTGGTAGACTGCATTGTTGGCAGGCGCGCCGGAAAGTGGCTGCACATTGACGAAGATATTATCTGCATCCACAGATTCATTTGCAAATAATTCTGCACAGCGACGGCGGGCTAAGACTTCGACTGTGTCCGCAAATTCAACTCCTTTATAATAACGCGGGTCGGAGTATCTGCGATAATTTATCAGCTGGGACTCAATATCAAGGATCTTTTCTTCAGCAAACAACCGGGTTTCTTCGTCTGGATATCCTTCAGCATAGATATTTTGCAGAACAGATCCAAGACTTTCCCTCACCGCTAAAGGGGCGCTGCTTTCGCTGGGAATGAAGATCAACTTTCGTTTTTGCCTTTCAGCTTCTAAACCTATGATACGGTTTACATCGGGGTCAATGATCGATAAAGGTTCATTCTTTAGGAAACCAGGCATTTCGCTTCTCCTTCTGGACATAAAATAAAAAACCACTTGAAATTAGATGCAAGTGGTTGATTTGATATCATTCTGGGACTTGCTAAGCAAAATTATTATTGTTTGCAATGATAAAAAAACTAACCAGATATTCATCTACTAAATTGTAACTTTTGAAAATCGAACGGTCAAGCGCGATATGCTTTTGAATCGATTTGCCGATTAAGCTGTCTTTTTCATCCAATCAAGCGTATATTGAAATACGGCTTGTTTATCTTTCTCATTGTGAATCTCGTGGTACATTCCTTCCCAAATTTTCTTTGTGCACAATTTTGATGATTCGCAGAAAGAATCGATGGCGGATTTGCTGACAATCGCTTCATCAGCACCGACCATGATCAAGGCTGGTTTGCTTAGTAATTGTGCGTTATCTAAAACGTATTTTCCCTTGTCAATAATAAACGCGCCCAATCGGGCAGAAGCCAGCCCGTGAACAAGCGGATCAGAATTATATCTATCCACAACGTCTTTATCTTTTGAAAGTTTATCTCTTTCTAAACCGTTATCGAGTGTAATGGCAGGAAACACTTTGTTCATCATCTTAGCCAATGCGATCTTTAATGGCGGCAAAGGATTTTCAACATCAAGCGCAGGCGCGGATAAGATCGCGCCTTGAATGGTTGGTTGTTTTTCTAATAAGAACACACTTGAAATTAATCCGCCGAGGCTGTGTCCATAAATAAAAACTGGCAACGAGGGATAATCTTTTTTGATGCGGGTGAGCAGGCCGGAAATTATTGTATTCAAATCTTCATACTGACGGATATGCCCGCGCTTTCCACCGGATTTGCCATGGCCAGGAAGATCAAATGTGTAGATAACTGCACCATGCGAAGTAAAGAATTCTGAAAAATCTCCCTTATAGCGATTGCAATGTTCACCCAGCCCATGAACAAGTATCATTGCAAACTTCGGACGACCCGATGGCTTCCATATTTCACAATGTAATTTATCTGCTATTAGATCGGTTAGAATGAATGTGTTCGCTTCCATCGTTTCTCCTACACATTGGTAATTGAATATTGATACTCAATCTTAGTTGAAAAATGGCTATAATCAAGTGATATTAATCCTGATTTGCGAATTTGAAAAATGAGTCCTGAAGATAAAAATTTTGTGGATAATAATGATGTTTTAGATCGCGCCATCAGCGGGGATGAAGCGGCTTTCAGCATTCTTTATCAAGAGAATGTAAAAAAGATTTATAGCTATATTTATTACCGGACAGGCAATGTCAAAGATGCCGAAGACCTCACAGCGAGGGTTTTTCAGCGCGCGCTAAATCATATTACCCGCTACAAAAAAACAAAAGTACCTTTTTCTGCCTGGCTTTACCGCATTGCGCACAACCTTGTTGCGAATTGGCACCGTGATAGTAAACATAAATTTGAACTGCCTCTGGAAGATCATACCTATATTCAAAGTAAGTCCGTGATACCAGAAAAACAGATCGAGAAAAGCCAGCAAATCGAATATCTGATGCGGATCATCAGAAAATTACCGCAAGATAGACAGCAACTGCTTATTCTTAAATACGTAGATAGTATGTCCAATCGGGAAGTTGGGATTATTATGAAAAAGAGTGAAGGTGCGATCAAGAGCTTATATCATCGCACGCTGAAAGAATTGCGAAATATTATTGACGAAGACGAACTGTTATAAAGGTCAAGGCAAGGTGATGAATACAAAACAGAATGCATTATATATCGAAGAACAATTGAAATCACTTCTCCATCCAGTGGTTCCTGAGGAAGACTTTGTGAGCAATCTTCAAGATCGCTTAAGGAAAAAGGCTGCCATAGCCATTGAACGGAAAGATTATCTGGTGTTGATTCTGCTGGTATTCTCCGGGTTAATATTTGGAGTAATCCTGTTCTTGATGATTAATGGATTAGTAAAATTTATTTTGAAGAGTGACAGGTAAATTAGATCAATTGACTAAATCAATACGAACAGTGTTTATGGGTTCACCGGATTATGCTGCGATAATTTTGTCTGCGCTGCATGCATATGGCCAGAATATTGTCGGGGTTGTAACCCAACCTGATAAAAGAGTTGGACGCGGAAGAACCATGCAAAGCTCGCCTGTAAAGAAATTAGCTGATAACCTGGCTATACAATGCTGGCAGCCCACAAGACTGAACACGGAAGCGTTTTCGGATTTACTTGATCACCTGACACCAAAGCTGATCGTCGTTGCGGCATATGGGAAAATATTGCGTAAAGATGTTTTAGATCTCCCGGAATTCGGTTGCATCAATGTGCATGCTTCTTTGCTTCCTAGATGGCGAGGCGCATCGCCTATTCAAGCTGCGATCATGCATGGTGATGAACGAACAGGCATAACGATCATGAAAATGGACGAGGGCATCGATACAGGAGAAATCATCGCACACAAAGCTGTTGAATTAGATGGTAATGAAACAGCCGATGGGCTTGCAGAAATTCTGGCACGAGAAGGCGCTGAATTGCTTGTGGATATTCTGCCTGAATATCTGGCTGGGAAGATCACACCAATAAAACAGGATGAGCGTCACGCCACTTATGCAGGCTTGATAAAAAAGGAAGATGGCCTGATATCTTTTGATCAACCGGCTGAGAAAATTGAACGCATGGTCCGCGCACTGGATCCCTGGCCAACCGCATTCTTTGATTGGGATGGAAAAATGGTTAAGATATTTTCTGCTTTAGTGTCGCCTTCCAGCACGCTCAAACCAGGAGAACGCGGACGGTATGATAATTACCCAATTATTGGAACCACATCAAACGATCTGATGTTACGTGAGGTGCAGCTTCCAGGAAGGACCCGTGTAAATAGTAAAGTATTTTTAAATGGGGCTCGCGACTGGTAAAAAATGATTAATGGAATGATCTGGAAAGAGGTGGATAAAAATGAATAAAAAAATTGGGTTGGGAAGGTGGATCATTGTTGTGGTGCTAAGCTTGATAGTTGTTCCTTCCATCATCCTCACAATGTTCGTGTTGCCGATTGAAATGATCGCTCTCAATCAAGAAAGTTACAATAAAATTCTGGAAGATAGCCAATACGGGGACCAGATGTCGCCGGTGATTGCGGAAGTCCTCACAGATCAGGTGCTTCTTACCAACGGTGTTCCTCCGGTGCTTGTAAACAGGCAAAGCTTTAAATCAATAGTTTCCGAATATATTCCTCGTGCATGGTCTCAGGATGTCCTCTTTGACCTGGTTGGAAACACGTTGAATTATTTCAATTTTAAAACACCGTATGCATCTATTGAAATTGATATCGAAGATCTTAAAGATTCTTTGGTCTCAAATAGCGCTGCGATTAGTGATGATTTTATACTATCGCTTGAATCATGCCAGAACCAGGATATCATAACCGCCGAGACAGCTATCTCCCTCGATGAACTACCTCCGTGTAAGCTCGCAATTGGTGAACGTGCTGCCATGTCCGGTTTATTAGCCGTTTATCTTGAAGATCGGGTCATTCGGCTGCCAAAAACACTTAATCTGGTCGGCTTAATTCCATCTGGCATGATACTTGGAGACCGCACTTTTTATTGGTATAGCATTGCTCGCTGGCTGTTTAGATTACTGCCGTTTATTGTTCTCCTTCTATTGATTCTGATTGCTTTGATCCTGAAATCGAATAAGAAGGCGATGCGCGGATGGACTGGATGGATGTTGATCGCAGTAGCCGGAATAGTACTGGTAGCGTCAGTTATTCTCTTGATTGGCATGGACCAATTTCTTGGTCTCTTACTCAATAGGCCGTTATCCATGTTAATAGCGGGCTTTGGAAATATACTGCTTTCACTCGCGCGCCACCTTGCAAACCGCATGCTTGTATGGATAATAGCGCAGGCAGGCGCTCTATTCTTGTTCGGGCTAATCTTGATGCTAGCCGGAAAGTATGCCAAAGTGAGCGAGCCAGATCATCCTCAAGAAGAAATGGATCTATCCGAAATGCATGAGGACCAGATTGAAAAAGAAATCATCCCGCAAACTTTAGAGGAGATTGAACAAGAGGAAAAGGAGAGCGACGCGCAGGACTGATAATTTATCCGTCGAATTCTTTTTTCCATTTATACAGGATGTTGATTGCGTCGATCGGGCTGATTGTTTCAATATCGAGCGCGAACAATGCGTCGCGCAGCGGGTTTTCCGCTTTGAATAGGGGCAGCTGGTCGGAAATTCGGTTATCTTGTCTGGAGGGCTGCTGGTAACCGTCATTTTCAAATTGTGATAAAAGTTCTGACGCGCGCTGTAAGACGGGACGGGGCATACCAGCTAATTGGGCGACATGGATACCGTATGATTTATCTGAACCGCCGCTGATGATCTTATGCAAAAAGACGACATTATTCTCTGATTCACTTACCGCGACGTTGTAATTTGCAACCTGAGGCAGGAAATCTGGAAGGATCGTGAGTTCGTGATAATGGGTGGCAAATAAGGTCCGCGAACGTAGTTTGGGATGATTATGAATGAATTCGATCATCGCCCATGCAATCGATAATCCGTCATAGGTGCTTGTTCCGCGCCCGATCTCATCAAGAATCAAAAGGCTGCGATTTGTTGCGTTATTTAGAATATTTGCCGCCTCCACCATTTCGACCATGAAAGTCGATTGCCCGGCATGGATTTCATCCTGCGCCCCGATGCGTGTGAAAATCCGATCGACCAATCCAATCACTGCTTTGTCTGCAGGCACGAATGAACCAATTTGTGTCATCAAGGTGATTAAAGCGACCTGACGCAAGTAGGTACTCTTCCCGCTCATGTTGGGTCCGGTAATGATGTGGATCATCTTTTCGCAAGTCAGCGAGGATTCGTTGGGTACAAATTCACCTGCTGATAGTGTTTTTTCGACAACAGGGTGGCGGCCATTCTTGATATCGATGTGTTGATCTTCGCGCAATTCTGGTTTGCAGTATTTATTCTCGCCGGCAGATTGCGCAAAGGAAAGAAATACATCAATCGTTGCGATCTGATCGGCCAAATAAAGTAATTTTTCAGTGGATTTTGAAAGTGTTCTGCAAATATCATAAAAAATCTGGTTTTCGAGTGAGCGGATCTGCTCTTCTGCATTTAATACGATTGATTCATACTCTTTCAATTCGGGAGTGATGAACCGCTCTGCGTTGACCAGCGTCTGTTTTCGGATGTAGGAATCAGGGACCTGATCGAGATTGCTGTTGGAGATCTCAATGTAATACCCAAACACCTTGTTGTATCCGACTTTGAGTGTTTTGATGCCATGGGCAGCTTTTTCTTTTTTCTCCAGGCCTGCAATCCAATCACGCGCGTGTTTAGATGCTTGGATCACATCATCGAGAGCAGCAGAATAACCGCTTTTTATGACCCCGATATGCTGCAGGGTGGCAGGTGGATCTTCAGCGATAGATTGTTGTAAAATGTGCAATTCATCCTGGCAAAGCTCAGGCTCTAGATACGAGGGGAAAATTTGTGAAAGGTGGTTCTTCAGCTTTTTGAAAACATCGGGGATTTGCTCGAGTGTAGTCCGAAGTGAAGCTAGATCACGTGGGGATGCATGGCTGCTGTTAATGCGGGTTGCTATGCGCTCGATATCAGCCAAAGGTTTTAGTATTGCTTGCAGTTCCATGCGCAACAGCCCATTGTTATAAAAGGTCTCAACCGCATCAAGCCGATTCTGGATACGATCTATTTGCGTCAGTGGTTGGTTGATCCACTGAATGATACGTCTTTTACCCATGGCTGTCACAGTCTTGTCGATTACCCATAATAGTGAGCCGTAATCATCTTTACCCTGAATGGTCTGCGTCAATTCAAGATTGCGACGGGTGGGCTGATCCAGAATCATGAAATCATCGATGGAATAGAACGATGGAGGTTTAAATTGCATTGATGCAATCGTGTCAGTATCTTGTAAATAACTGACCAGCCCTCCCAGCGCGCATATCGCGGCTGTTTTGCCGCGCAAGCCAAATCCATCCAATACTGATACCCTATAAAGCTTGATGATCTCCTGTTCGCTCCGGGTTAGCTCGAATTTCCAATCAGAAATCGCAGTTTGATGGATGTCCGCTTGGATCTTGCATTGCTGGTTTTCTGGGAAAATAATCTCAGCAGGGCTAAGCCGGCCAATCTCTGATTGCAGCCGATTTTTATCCTTGTCATCTAGAAATTCAGTCACCCCCGCGTCACCTGTGGAAATGTCGATATATGCAACCCCGGTTACTGCTTCTATTGTGTAATAGGAAAGCAGATAGTTGTTTTTTTCTGAACGCAGCAATCCAGGTTCGATGATTGTGCCGGGTGTTACCACGCGCACCACTTCTCTTGGGAAAAGGCCTTTCTGCGGTTGTTCGCCAACTTGCTCACAAATTGCGACGTGGAACCCTTTTTCGATCAATCGCCCGATGTAATTATCAGCGGCATGATACGGTATACCAGCCATCGGCACTCTCTGATTCTTGGATACTTTTCGTGAGGTGAGGACAATATCTAATTCCCGTGAGGCGATGGTTGCATCATCATCAAAGGTTTCATAGAAATCACCCAACCGGAAAAAAAGGATCGCATCAGGATACTTCTTTTTAATACTCAGATATTGGGCGCGAATAGGGGTTGTCTCGGGCATGGCTTTTCTTTCGCTATCCAGTGTAGCTATAACTCAAGTTCAAATTCCTTGTCGAGATTTGCTGTCCGTTCGAACGCGATATCGCTGAACAGTGATTCTTGTAGAGCGGTAATTGCATGATTCTTGACTAATTCAAGTAGGGCCAGGAATGTGACAATGATATCCAGACGTGATCGATCATCCGTGACGAGGTCAGAAAAGCGGATCTGAGCATTCTTACGTAAATAGGTTTTAATCTTCAGGATTCGATTCTTGATGGTCAACGGAGAAATGGTTACCACCTCGCTCATTGCGGTTTCATGCTCACTTTTGAAATAGGTATCCATGAGGATATCGATCAGGTCAAATATGGTTACATCTGAGATATCGACATGTTCAACGATTTTTGGCGGAGGCGCGACGCGGTAATAGGACCGCAAACCGCTGGATTGCCTGTCTCCGAGCCAGTCGGCAATGTTCTTGAATTGTTTATATTCAATCAGTTGTCGGGCTAGCTGGTCACCGATATCCTCTTCTGGTTCTTCTCCTTCATCTTGGACAGAAGGTAGTAGAATTGATGATTTGATGAAGACGAGTTTTGCCGCGATCACGAGAAAGGCGGAAACTTCAACCGGATCACGATCGACCAGTTCACGCAAGCGCTTAAGATATTGATCTGTGACCCGCGCTAAAGACACCTTGGTGATGTCAAGCTCGGCATTCTCAATTAATTGCAGTAAAAGGTCCAGAGGACCTTCAAAAACATCGGTAGTGATCTTATAATCTAAAGATGATTGCCACAATGAAGGAATTGCCATGCGAGCAATTATAGCAGAGTGGTATCATCAGTAATTAAATAGTTTCATGGAGGGAAGCTGCCCATAATGGATGCTGAAAGGAAAATTACAGAAACACCGCAGCAGTTAATGGCGCGGTTACAAATACCTTTTGAGGATATTCTTCTGTTAACCAGAGCCCTGACCCATCGTTCGTATTTGAATGAACACCCTGACGCGTTAGAGGACAACGAGCGTTTAGAGTTCCTGGGTGATGCCGTTTTGGACTTCCTGGTAGGCGAATGGCTTTATAACCGTTTTCCGGAAATGGAAGAAGGCGGTCTCACACAAATGCGTTCTGCATTCGTGCAAACCGGGCAGCTGGCCGCTTTTGCGCGCGAAATCCAGCTGGATAAGGCTATCCGCTTGGGTTGGGGTGAATTGAAATCCGGCGGGAAACTACGTAATGCGTTGCTATGTGACGTGTTCGAAGCTTTTATTGGTGCATTGTTGTTAGATAAAGGCATCGAGTTTGTTAAATCATTTATTTATCCGCTGCTGGAAGGTGCTTTGAACGAAATCATCAGTAAAAGAAAGAATGAGGATCCGAAATCCTTGCTGCAGGAATGGGCACAGGCAAAAGGATATCCTCCGCCAAAATATCGCACAGTCAATGTGAAAGGCCCGGATCATGCAAAAATATTTGAGGTAGAAGCGCGAGTAAATAACCAGATCGTTGCCATGGGTGAGGCCATGAGCAAGCAGGCAGCGGAAAAATCCGCGGCAAAAATCGCATTGGAAAAGATATTAAAAGAGAATAATCTTCATGTCTAATCATCTTATTTCATTAGAACTGCAGGGATATAAAACATTCGCCAGTAAAACGGATTTTAAATTCCCTGCGCCGCTGACTGCGATTGTGGGGCCCAACGGGTCTGGTAAATCGAATATCGCGGATGCGATCCGCTGGGTATTAGGTGAGCAGGCTTATAGTCTTTTACGAGGGAAAAAGACAGTTGATATGATATTTTCTGGCTCCGAACAACGACCGCGGTCATCCATGGCATCAGCTTCAATCACTTTCGATAATTCCAGCGGATGGCTGCCGATTGATTTTAACGAGGTCAATCTCACACGCCGCGCCTACCGCAATGGGGAAAATGAATATCTCATCAATAACCAGAAAGTACGTTTGAAAGAGATCAATGAGCTGTTAGCGAATTCCGGTTTATCTGAGCGAAATTACACCATCATCGGACAAGGTCTGGTAGATTCCGCCCTCAGCTTGAAGCCGGAAGACCGCCGAAGTTTTTTTGAAGAAGCTGCCGGGATTGGACTCTACCGCTCCCGCCGCTCTGAAGCAAACCGGCGGCTGGAAAAGACGCTGCGAAACGTTGAACGGGTGAATGATATCGTGGCTGAATTAAAACCGCGTCTGCGATCGCTTGAAAAACAACAGGAAAAATCAGCTTCTTTTCATCAGATTGATGCGGATCTTAAGCTGCTATTGAAAGATTGGTATGGGTATCACTGGCACCGCACACAGGGTGATTTGCGTGAAGCAATCAAATTAAATGCATCACTTCAGGAAAAAGTAAATCAAACACGAATTGAGAGCAAAACGCTTGAATCTCAGTTGGAAATCTCTCAACGAATGCTGGGTGACAAACGCGCTAAACTATCTGAGCTGCATCGTTCGCTATCCGCGTTGCACGTGGAAAAAGAAGAAAACGCCCGTAGTATGGCTGTTCTGGAAGAACGAGAACAGGCGCAAAAGAATCAAGTTGCTGAACTGCAACGCGCATATGACATGGACCAGGCTCAATTGAACGCCTTGTCCAATGAGATCGATGAGCTTGCCAATTTGGGTGACCGTAATCAAGATGAGTTTGCGCAGATGGAAAAGGATTTACAGGAAGCACAGACAAAACTTGATCAGCGTTTATCTCGCCGTAATCAGATCGAAACCGAGATCTACGATAAGGAAAACAAAGTAAATCAAGTAACACAGGAAATGCTGCGGTTGCAAACGCTTACCGAAGGACTAAAGAAGCAGATCAATTTGCGAGAAGCTGATATGGCCGAGCTGAAAACACGCATGCATAGGGATGAACAATTATTCCTGGAGCAGCAAGAGCGTTTGAAAGCATTGGAAGAGAAAAAGGCCACACTTTCCAACGATCTAGAAACCATCGATCAAAGAAAGAATTCGGTTACTTCAGAAATCAGTGACCTTAAACTTAGGATCGAAGATCAACGCAATAAACAGACAAAATGTTCAGACATGCTGCGTGAGTTGAAAGGACAGTATAAGCTGCTGGAAGAAGCTGAAAATTCCTTGCTGGGCTTTACGAGCGGCGCAAAATCGCTCGTTGAAGCATTAAAGAACGGGAAACTGAATGGCAATTACCGTCTTTTGATGGATCTGCTGGACGTGCCTCAAAAATATGAATTAGCTATTGCATCGGCTTTGGGAGTGATAATCGAAGGCATCATTGTTGAAACGCCGCAGGAATCTGAATCAATGATCGATTTTATTAAAAGCTCCAATTCCGCCCGCACTATTCTAATAGAGAATAGAGGTTTAAAACTGCCAAAACGCGAACTTAAAAAAGGTATCAACCTTACCAGTGCTGCAGATGTGCTTAAATGTGAGACAAATGTGCCTGACCAGGTAATTGTCTCGAATTTGCTTTCGAATGTTTATATTGCAGAAGACCTGCCATCCGCACGGCGCGCACTGGAAAACCTTGATTCGGGATCCCGTATCGTCACACTTACCGGGGAGGTGTTCGCGGCTGATGGTACGATCATGGTTGGCAAAGAGACCCGCGCGAAGAATTTCGAACGCAAAAGGGAAAAGTCTGAAACAGCAAACGAGATTGTATCTATCCAGTCAACATTAAAAGATATTGAGGAAAAACAGGCTTCACTTCAAGCAGCTTTCACTGAACAGAATACGCACCTTGAGAGCATCACTTCTGATCTGAAACGGAAAGAAATATCAAGCAATCAACTCGACCTCGATATCCATAAACTTCAGATTGAGCAGACCCAGCGTGAAGAACAGATCAATCATGAAAAAAAACGCCTGGAGCAATTTACCGCGGATATGGCAAAGGAAAATGAGGATGTCCTGCAACTCGCGGTAAAAATTGGTGAATTGGAAAAGCAGGTGGTAACGCAAAACGAATCCACTGAAACGTTATACATGCAATTGCAGGAACTTCCTGTAGAGGATCTTCGCGGAACGGTGATGGATATGCATTCAAAGCTGGCAGTCGCCCGTAAAATGGCCGAGACCAATCAAAGCCGTATGAGCGAAAAGAAAACACAGCTGGATCAATTTCATAATGAAAGTACGAATATTGAAGAACGAATTCGCGCGCTCAAAGATTCCTTGGTGGATATTGGCAAGCAGTTACAGGATATCGTCTCGCGTGACCAGATTGTGAATCAACAAATCAAATCCTTGACCCAGGAAACGCATCCGTTAGAAAATCAGGTCGATCAAGAAATCACAGATCAGGGATCTTTTTTGGAAGAGGTGGATGCTGCCAGGCAGAAGCATGCCATTGCTGAACGTCATAAGATGCAGGCGCAAATTAAAGTAGATAAACTGCGTGAACGCTTAGAGCAATATCAACAAAAGATTGGTGAAGATTTTGGTATTTTTACCAGTGAAGAAGAGCCATACTTTGGTCCCAAACCCTTGCCTATCGCTGACATCGTTTCACAACTGCCTGTATTGGATCAATTGCCTGAAGGGATTAATGAACATATCAATCAGAAGAAAAGCCTTATTCGGCGAATCGGACCTGTTAATCCAAATGCTCAACAGGAATACCAGGAGGTTGCTGAACGCTATCAATTCCTTACTGAACAATTAATGGACTTGCAAAAAGCCCAAACCGACCTGAAGAAGATCGTTGATGAATTGGATGAATTAATGAAACGCGAATTTCTGAAAACTTTTAGAAAGGTTGCGGTCGAGTTTGAGAATATATTTGCCGAACTTTTTAACGGTGGCAGCGCAAAACTATTAATCGAAGATGAAGAAAACGTGATGGATTCGGGCATTGATATTGAAGCGACACTGCCCGGTCGTCGCAAACAGGAACTGGCTCTGCTCTCGGGTGGCGAAAGGAGCTTAACTGCAGTCGCATTGATATTTGCACTCCTCAAGATTTCTCCGACGCCATTCTGTATACTGGACGAGATTGATGCGATGCTGGACGAATCTAATGTGATGCGTGTGGGAGATATGTTAAAGGAATTGTGTGATACCACTCAATTTATCATCATCACCCATAACCGTAATACGGTTCAGCTTGCTGACATTATTTATGGCGTTACTATGGGTAAAGACTCGGTCAGCCAGGTTATCAGTCTAAAGCTGGATGAACTGACAGATGAAATGGTTCATTAAAAAATACAAAGCGGAGTGATTTCCGCTTTGTTTTTATCAATATAATCCTTTATTATTCTGCTGGTTCTGCGATAGGCTCTTCAGCTGTTTCTTCAATAGGTGCAGTACCCTGATTTGCAAAAAGCTCCTGGAGCGAGGGTGATGTTGGGGCTAAGTCGCGGTAAACATCATTGATCTCATAAGGGACATTTAATTTTGCGTCCGACAGCCATTGCTGGAATGCAAGGTCTTGCTTTAGTTGTAGATCGCTTGTCTTAAGTGGCAGGACTGCGCGATCGACAATTTGAATGATGTGCCAGCCAAATTGCGTTTCAATCGGGGCGCTGGTTTGGCCGATTTCCAGTGCAAAGGCAGCGTCATTGAATTTTGCGACCATTTGCCCTGCGCTGAACCAACCCAGATCACCGCCATTGTTCTTGTTGCTGGTATCCAGGGAAACATCCGCGGCTATCACATTCCAATTCTCACCAGCGGCCAGGCGGTCCAGCACTGCCTGAGCTTCGGATTCAGTCGGTACGAGGATGTGGCGCGCCCATACCTGGTCCTGTTCAGCAGGAATCTCAGTGCTCAATGATTCCTGAACCTTTACCCGCATCAAATAATGATACAGATACATGCGCAGGTATTTCTCTTTGACTTCGATCCCTTCCAGGTCCGTAAGATATTTGCCATATTCCTCGCGGAATGCTTCATCAGTGTAAGGTGTTGCTGTTGGGCCCGGTGTTGCCGTCGCCGCGGGCGTGGCCGTTGGCTCATTGCCTTCAATACCCGCTATGCCGCCTTCAGATTCGATCTCTAAAGCATCGACAACCGATGTCGGTTCGAGCTGCAGAATCGCTTCCTGCGTAGGTGAAATTTCGGGGGTGGCGAATGGCGCGAGTGTAGGGGCGGGTGTCGGTGTTCCTTCAGGGTAGTAATTGAAGATCTGTCTGATCAATGCGTCAATTTCAGCATCGCTAACCTCAAGCCCCATTTCACGGCCTTTGACCGCAATGATTTCATCTTCTACGATCGTGTTCAGTACCATTTCACCAAATAACACCACATTATCCAGGGTTGATGCAATTTGCATCATCTGGTTTTCGTAATTGCTGACCTGGTTTGGGTCACTCGCAAACATCTGCGCTTGCGCATTTAACAGTAAAAACTGCTGAATATAGCCATTCCGTTCCATGCGCACGCGCGCTTTATAATATTCATTGTCGATCTTTTCCCCGTTTACTGTGGCCACGGGAATGTTATCGCGAATGAAAAGGGCGTAGATTGTGGCATAAGCGATCAGCGCAAAAATAAGAACGCCGGTGACGATAAATCCAATCATCAGCGTTTTCATTTTCTTTTGTTCCTTGACAGCATACTGTCGCGGATTCAGATTATTCTTGCCTGTTTTTTTGGCCATCATACCCTCCGATTAGCGGATTTTTTCTTCCCAGGTGCCGTCTGTAAATGGCATCAGGGCGATATGACGGGCGCGTTTGATCTCGCGGGCGACAGCACGCTGATGCTTTGCACAGGTGCCAGATTGGCGCCGTGATCGGATTTTTCCTTCTTCCGTGGTGAATTTTCTTAATAGTTTTACGTCTTTATAATCGATTACGAGCGTTTTGTCTGAGCAGAATTGGCAAAACCGCGGTTTTCGCACAAAGCGTGCGCGATAACGGCCTTTGCCCTGGTCAGAGCCATTGCCCGAAGAATTATTATAATCATCTGCCATTGTTTAACTCCTTTTTCCTATGGCTGCCGGTTGAACAGCGGATTCATTTATTTTGCAACGATCATATGCCGCATAACAGGCTCAAGAATCGTCAGGTTGCGTTCCAGTTCTGCAATGCTCTCTGGCACAAGGGTGACATTCAGCAGATAATAAATGCCTTCATTCTGCTTCTGGATCTCATACGCCATGTGTTTTTTGCCCCATACATCGGTGCTATCGATCTTGCCACCACTGTCTTTGATCCAGCCATCGATTCGGCCTAAAGCCTGATCGATCGCTTCATCATCCAGATCAGGATGAATGATCACAACTAACTCATATTCGTTCATTTAGGATGCCTCCTTTCCTTGGGTATGCCTATGAAAACCGCATGGATGCTGTCTCAAAGGCGGAAAGGTAACCAAAAGGTTAACTTACCGGGGTGAATTTTAACATAAACCTGAAGATTCGTGTGGTATTTTCTTATATAATCAATGAAAATTATCTTTATTTCTGGAGGCATAAAATGAAAGCAGATATCTTGTACCGTCCGTCCTATTCTATGGCAAAGGTCCAGCTTGAAGGGGGGGAAAGCATTTCCGTAGAATCTGGATCTATGGTCGCGATGTCATCCAACGTCAAAGTAGAGACAACAATGAAAGGCGGTCTGCTAAAATCCCTCGCGCGATCCGTTCTGGGCGGAGAATCTTTCTTCATCAACACATTCTATGCGGAAGGCGGCGTGGGTGAGATTATGCTCGCGCCTACACTGCCCGGAGATGTCTTCACATTTGACTTAAGCGGTGAGAGCTACCTGGTGCAGTCGGGTTCATTTCTTGCTTCCAGTGAGGGAGTGACCACAGATACCAAGTGGGGCGGGGCAAAGACTTTCTTTGGTGGTGAGGGTCTTATTATGTTGCGCTGCGCAGGTGTGGGTACGCTGCTACTTTCAAGTTATGGTGCGATCCATGAACTTAACCTGCAGCCCGGAGAAAAATTTACCGTCGATACAGGACATCTGGTTGCTTTCTCAGAAGATATCGGTTTTAATGTGCGTGCTATTGGTGGCCTGAAATCGACCATTTTCGGCGGTGAAGGCCTTGTGACCGATTTGACCGGCCCCGGCAAGATATTAATGCAAACCCGCAGTGTCGGTGCTTTTCTCGATTGGCTTCTGCCAAAGCTGCCCAAACCCTCATCTTCTGAAGGTAAAAATATTCTTGGAAATTTAGGTTGATCCTATGCGTGAATCTTTGATCCCTTTCTTCAACCCAAAAAGCGTTGCCATCATCGGAGCATCGCAGAATCCAGAAAAATTAAGCAATGGTATCGTCCGCAATATGCAATCATATGGTTACAAAGGGGATGTTTATCCGGTTAACCCGGGAGCAGATCAAGTAAATGGTTTGCAATGTTATCCTTCCATAAAAGATATTCCTGGTACGGTCGATTTAGCGGTGATCATTTTGCCAGCCCAGCACATCGCAACTGCTCTGCGTGATTGCGGACAAAAAGGCGTTGGGGCGGTCACGGTCATCTCTGGTGGTTTCAAAGAAGTTGGTGAAGATGGGCAAGCATTGGAGTATGAGCTGCTCGAAATCCTCGCCAATAGCAATATGCGCATGATCGGACCGAACTGTGTCGGCACAATGAATCTCATCACTGGTTTGAACTCTACCTTTATCCGCGGTATGCCAGCCAGGGGAGGGATCGGATTTATTTCCCAGTCAGGCGCGGTCTGCGGCGGTGTGGTGGATCATATCGCCCTAAAAGGGATTGGTTTTTCCCATTTTCTTAGCCTGGGTAATATGGCCGATGTCTCCGAAACAGATATGATTGAATATCTTGCTCACGATGCGGACACATCGGTTATCGCTGTCTACATGGAAGGTGTGAAAGACGGAAAACGATTTATTGATGTTTGCCGGCAGGTCACACCAAACAAGCCTGTTGTAGTGCTCAAAGCGGGTCGCAGTGATGAAGGGGCAAAAGCTGTTTCATCGCATACCGGCTCGCTGGCCGGGTCACACGCGGCATATCAGGCTGCCTTCGCGCAAAGTGGTGTGATTGAAGTGTTCTCCGTTAGCGATCTGCTAAACGTTTCAATGGCGTTGGATTGGCTGCCAGAATCAACCGGGAACCGTACGGTCATGGTTACCAACTCTGGCGGACCCGCCGCACTCGCGTCCGACAGCTTTGCCCAGCACGGCATCGCCCTTGCGGAATTATCACCGAAAACCAGGTTAAAACTCGCGGAAAAACTCAACCCCTCCGCGCAGGTCGCCAACCCGGTCGATATGCTTGGCGGCGCAGACCAGGATGAATATTGTCATGCGCTGCGGACGGCGCTGGAAGATGATGGCGTTGATATGGCCCTGGCTATTCTGGTGCCTACATCGCTTGTTGACCCTGTACAGATCGCGCAAGCTTTAATTGATGCCACTTCAAAGTCAGATAAACCTGTTATTGCCTGCCTGATGGGGTTTGAATCCGTACAGGAAGCTGCATTGCTTTTACACCAGCACCACATACCGTGTGTTGATTATCCGGTGAAAACCGGGGTGATGCTGCAAGCGCTTATTTTGAAAGCCAAAAGACGATCTCCAGATACGACAGTCAAAATAATCCCCACCGAAGATTCCAGGGAAATCGCGGAGGCCGTTTTTAAGATGCACCATCCATTAAAATTGTGGGGTGAGCATGTGACGCGTGACGTATTGGCGGCGTATCAGGTTCCAATGGTGGAAGGGCGTCTGGCGATAAATAAAGACCAGGCACAGGTGATCGCACAACAGATTGGATTCCCGCTCGTGCTCAAAGGTGCCTCAAGTGACATTCTTCACAAATCAGATGCGAGTGCTGTGGTGATCAACATCCAGGATGAAAACGCACTCAATGCGGCGTATGAGAACATCCTAGCGAATATGATCAATGCCAACCCGCAGGCTGTGATCGATGGCATGCTGATCGAAAAGATGGCCCAACCTGGTAAGGAAGTCATCATTGGTATGAAACGTGATCCCACCTTTGGTTCACTCATTATGTTTGGCATGGGCGGTATCTTTGTGGAGCTATTTAAGGATGTCGCTTTCCGCATCGCCCCGCTTAATCTGGAGGATATTCACGGTCTTGTTCGCTCGACACGCGCGTACCATCTTTTAAAAGGATGGCGTGGAGATCCGGAATATGACATCGCTGCGATCGAAGATGTGATCGCGAAATTGAGCCAGTTTTCTGTTGATTTCCCGAACGTGACCGAAGTGGAGATCAATCCACTGCGGGTATTCCCAAAAGGGAACGGTGCGCTTGCACTGGACTGCCGAATGATCGTGGAATAAATAATGCCAAAACAACCGCATTATACGATGGATATCGTCGGTGAAATTGCGCGCTATGATGAGCGCGATATGCTTTTTGCGCGGCAGGATCTGTTACGTTATTTTGGTCCAGAAAGCCCACAATACCAGGCATATTTTAAAGATAATCCAATAAAAGAACGATATCACCAAAGCTTGAGCAGGAAAACACCCCTGGGCGGCAAGAATTGTACGGATGAACCCATGTTCCGAGCGCAATTCCGTTGGATTGACCAGCTCGGGGCTGAAGATGCGGTGAATGGTGAATTTGCAGCAGAACGAAAGACCTTCTCGGAGCAGAGCGCAGCGCGCAAAGTAAAAGCGATCGCGCGCATGTATGGTGCAGATCTGGTCGGGATCGCACCATTGCTTCAGCAATGGACATATAGTCACGTTGGCGCAACAGCTGGTGATCAACCCGCATACCTGCCGTGGGGCACGCCGATCGATCTTAGTCACCATACACACGCCATTGCCATGGGTTTTAAAATGGATCAGCATCTGCTGGCATCAGCACCTGATTTTCCTACTTTGCTGGCTACCGCGCAAGCATACGCACTGAGCGCATGGACCGCAGTGCGGTTGGCAGAATATATCCGTCAGCTCGGATACCGCGCACGCGCGCACCATTTTAGCAATTATCAGGTGCTCGCGGTTCCTATCGCCGTCGATTGCGGGCTGGGTGAACTCTCGCGTGCTGGATATCTTCTTACCAAAGAGTTCGGGCTTGCCGTACGCTTGTCTATCGTCACCACAGATCTGCCCATGAAACCTGACAATCCGCGCGATATTGCTGTGCAATCCTTTTGTGAAAATTGTCAGCGGTGTGTGGAAGCATGCCCTTCAAACGCGATCCCAGCTGGTGAAAAAGTTGAACACAATGGCATATTGAAGTGGAAATTGGATGAAGAAAAATGCTACGCCTATTGGCATGTCAATGGTACTGACTGCGGCATTTGCATGGACGTGTGCCCCTGGACTAAACCGCCAACACCGTTCCATCGATTGATGGCTAATCTTGCCAGTAAGCAGGGGGCGCATCAGCGTTGGATGGTGTACGCCGACCGCATCGTCTATGGACCGCACAAACCGGCACCGAATCCGGATTATCTGGACTGATCTTCATACGCCAGCCTGGCAGCTTGATATGCTGCCAGCGCGCGTTCACGTCCTACGCTATGATCAATAATCGGTGGGGGGTAATCCAATTTCAGGTCAGGGTTTTCCCTTGGTGTATGGATGTCATCGCTACTGACATGTGACAGTTCCGGCACCCAGCGCCGGATGTATTCGCCCTGTGGGTCGAATTTTTTGCTTTGCAGAATTGGATTGAATATACGAAAGTAGGGTGCGGCATCGGTGCCTGTGCCAGCAGTCCATTGCCATCCGCCATTGTTGCTGGCAAGATCACCGTCGATCAGGTGCTGCATGAACCACTGTTCACCTTCGCGCCAGTCTATCAGCAGGTCCTTGGTGAGAAAGGACGCGGAGATCATCCGCGCTCGGTTGTGCATCCACCCGCTTTGTTTCAACTGGCGCATGGCAGCATCCACTACCGGATAACCAGTCAATCCCTCCTGCCACGCGTGCAGCGCTTTTTGGTCATCAGACCAGCAGATGCTGCGCAGGTTTTTTCGGTAGCTCTCTCGCGTTACATCAGGAAAATGGGACAGAATCGAGAAATAGAATTCACGCCAGATCAGTTCATTCAGCCAGGTTACACGGTTGCCTCGCTCTGCCTGATTTTCAGTCTTTGAAATCAAGCTGAATACGCGATGTGCTGCTTCGTGTATCGATAATAGGCCAAACTTGAAGTAAGGTGAGATCCGCGCGGTGCCGTCTTGCGCCAGTATGTTGCGTGTGTCTTTATACTGAAACACCGCACAAGATAAAAATTGCTCCAGGCGTTCACGCGCTGCCATTTCATTGGCGGGGAAACCATCGCAGGTTTTACTTGCTGGAATTCCATCTGTGACCAGAGATTCTGGCACGGGAGGCATGCAATCAGGCGCAGCCAGCGGCTGGCCTGGCTCGGGCAGTGATTTCCATGCCCGCGAGAAAGGGGTGTAGATCGTATATGGTGTTCCATCTGTTTTAACGATAGCCTGTGGTGGGTATACAGTCGGCCCGCCTAGGGTGACAAGGGGAAATAATTCTCCGATTTCCGCATCACGTTTTTTTGCATATGGAGAAAAATCGGCTTCAGCGCTGATCAGGTCCGCACCGGTTTCATCGGTCAACTTGCCAAACACATCAATTGGTCTGCCATTTCTTACAATTAATCGGCTACCTTTTTTCCGCAGATCTGCATCTAATGAGCGCAGCGCATTTAATAAAAAATGATCCCGATTGGCAGGCGGGGTGGATAGCAGAGCTGGATCGAGAATAAACAGAGGAATCACTACTGTACTCTTGTTTAATGCATGCGCTAATGCGGCGTTATCGTGCAAGCGCAGGTCGCGGCGGATCCACCAGATGCTAATACCCATACAGGTATTTTATATTAATACCCGCGTGATAGTTCGACCCGGTTAGGCAATGGCTCGCCATGCGCTGCGTGGTTGAGCAGAGCAGCAAGATGTTCCATCCGCAGCCGTTCCGTGTCTTGTGAATGCAGTCCGCCAGCGCGGTGCGGGCTGAGTACAACATTTTCCAGTTCAGTAAAGGGGAACTCTGCAGGTGTTGTGTGTGCGCGGCTGGGTTCATCTTCGGGGTAGTTGTACCAGACATCAATCGCGGCCGCACCCAGGTGATTATTTTTCAATGCCTGGAAAAAAGCGTACTGGTCAATCACTTCACCGCGTCCGACGTTAACCACCACTGCGCCGCGCGGAAGTAGGAATAATTCCTTCTCACCAATCATGCTTTTCGTTTGCGGTGTAAGGGGCAGCGTGTTGATCAATACATTTGCGCGTGGCAGCACCCGGTGCAGTGACTGCGTTGGATAAACCATCGCGAAACGGTCTCTATCGAGGGATGAGATAGACTTGCGTATAGCCAATATATGCATATCTAACGCATACAACACTTTAGCGAGTCGCGAGCCGATCTCACCATACCCTAGCAACAGCGCGGTTTTGCCCTGCAGAAGCATGGCAGGATTTGGGGCGTAGCGCGGGCGCCAGTCATTGTGGCGCAGGGCCTCGTGCGGCGATATGATGTGCTTACAGGCGGCCAGCAGCAATGCCAGTGTCATTTCCACCACCACAATCGCGTTGTGGTGCAGATTGTGCACACCAACGTGGGGGAACGCTCTCATCACAGCGCGCATTTCAGAGGGAATACCTGCGAAAGGAATGATGACTGCTTTTAAGTTGGAGCAGCGTTTAATTTCATCCTGCGTTGGGCGTCCGCTGACCAGATAGTGCACCGATTCCGGATGAACAATTTCCTCGCCAGTGCTGACATCAAAGCGTTTTACCAACAGGCTGCGCAGTAAGTCGATTGAACTTTCTGCTGGCGGATAACTGATGTGAATATGAATTGACTCAATGGGATTCATCATTGTAGTTGGTTTGTGAAAATATTGGATTTTATCTAAAATCACGCAGTCACACCTTCAGAAAAAAGTGACATTGTAATAATAGTATATTTTCAGATAACCTGCCACATGGAAAATACGTAGAACAGGCGGTTTCTCCGCCTGTTCATGACCTTCATATCAATTACTGATTATCGGCAAACCCATTGCCCTTGATATCTCGCACATGAGGTCGGGTCTTTCCCGCGCGGGTCTGTACAACGCCATGTGCATTTATCGGATGGCGCAACAGTTGGCACACCGATGATGCAAATGCCAGGGATTGCAGATTCAAGGCCAATGTCACCATATGCCAACCTGCAGGTATTATCCACGCTAAACAAACCCTTAATTGGGTAGTTGGGGTCATCTCTGAATGGCGAACCGGCCGCGCTTGGCCCCATGGTGTCATTGTAATCAAACATGGAAAAGTCTCTTAATCCATTATCCGCCCAGGCAGACCAGGCGAAACCAGCGGGGTCGCCCAACATCATGGTGCTAACTGCGATCTGTACCGATGTTTCACTTTGTGGGTCAATGCGCGCGAATGCAACTTCGTTCCCAGCGATCTGTTTTATCTCATCGTACCCGCTCCCGTTAAAACCTGCGTCAGCGATGATTGGCTTCGGACCGCCCACATCTCCGTTAACATCTACCAGCACTCTGACGCTATCGATATCCCAAAATTGCGCAGTTTTTTCAGTGGCAATGATCACCTCTCCGCGTCCATCCAGATCCGTGTCAATTTCAATGGCATAGATTCCATTCAAACCCCAATTATCCGGATTCATCCCTTTGAGATTGATGGTGAAATAGTAGAATTGTTCATCTACTGCGAAATCAACGGTATAAATATCAAGATCAGGTTGATAGATCATGTCAACTGCGGTGAATGGGCGTTCATACAAACTGTCTAAAAATTTATCACCGGAGAGGACGCGTTTTTCACTTGCGCGCAAGCTGGAATCTGAATCAGCCAGCGTACGCAATGTCTCGGGTAGATTCTCACCGGGATACAAAAGTATCTCGATTGCTTTCTCTTCAACCAATGCTTCATCCTCGAGTGTATTGCCGCCCGTTACAGGTATCGCGGCTTGAGCGGTTCCTTCTGCATATATCGCGTCCAGTGTCATTTGCGCTTCGATCTCTTGATCACTTTTTCCCCCGTTTGTGCATGCTGTTGCCTGTAGAATGCAAGCTGCGATGATAACCAGGATGGATGCCTTCATCTTATTAGACATGGCTCCTCCTAAATTGTTAAATCATCTTATTTTTATTATACAGACCTATTCCTCTAAAACCAAATTAAAAAACGCCGGCTGATGCCGGCGTTTGAATGTTTAGTCGGTTTGTTTATCCGAAATATTGGCACTCACCGTTGATCAGGTAGTATGGCGGTTCACAAACTATGGGTTTGTCATCTTTATTTTCTTCCACAGGGGGCAGTGTTACGCAAACACCGGGAATGGTTGAACCCATCTGCGCTGATCCGTATGGCAGGCGGCAGGTATTATCCACGCTATAAACAGCTCCGATTGGGTAGTCAGGATTATCGCGGAATGGAGACCCGGCTGCGCTAAGTCCAAAGTTATCATGGTAATCATACAAGCCAAAGTCCCGCAGTCCGTTATCTGCCCACGCGCCCCAGGTGAATTGTTCTGGATTGTCCAGCAGCGCGCGGCTGACAGCAATTTGGATCGCTAGGGGATTGCTAGGATCTATTCGCGCCATCGAGGATTGATTACCGGCGAGTTCCTGTGTTCCATCATAACCACTGCCTTTGAAACCCGTATCAGGGATCAATGGGCGTGGTCCGCCTACATCACCTTTAGTATCTGTCAGGATTAAGACCGTGTCCGCGGACCAATCCGTCCCTGCGGGTGCGGTCGTACGAACGAATAAGTCACCGCGGCCGGTCAATGTGCGGTCAAATTCAATGCCATAGATACCATTTAGGCCCCAATCATCCGGGTTCATCCCGCCCAGTGTGATCGTGAAATAAAAGAATTGGTCATCCTGTGCGAAATCAACGGTTCGGATATCGATGTCAGGCTGGTATATCATATCGCCTGATGTAAAGGGGCGTTCGTACAGATTCTTTAAGAAATTATCGCCGGAAAGAACGCGCTTTTCATTCGCCCGCAGGCTGGAATCCGAATCTTTTAGCGTGCGTTCTGGTGCGGGCACATCCATCACTGGCATCAGCAACGTCTCTGCCATAACCACATCCGCTGCTGACTCCACCGCTAGTGTGTCATTATTCTGGAAATTATCATCACCAGTCACCGGAATCTCTGCTGTCATTTCTGGCGTGGGGGCGCATGCAGTGATAATCAGGGTTGCTGTAGATAAAGCTAATAAAAATTTATAAATTGAACCGTGTATCATATGTTCTCCTTTATGGTTTTCGATATAATGTAAATAAATCGTACTAAATAAGATAAATAAGGTAAATTAACGAAGTATTAACAAAACATTTTTATTGCCAAAAAAATTGTTAGATGGATTGGAAATATATTAAAGGCTGGGTGATGAAAATTAATCGATTTCCGCGCATGATCGCGATCTATGGTATAAATCCAAATCACAAAGAAAGATAAGACCTGAAATTGATTGGATAATGGAAGAAAAAGAAGAAGACGACAGTAGTAATTTCCAAAGTAATGGCCGCCGGATAGTTCAGGCGGTCAGTGAATATAATACAATCGCAAATATCTCGGAAATCGCACGCCGCTCATTTGGCAACAACGCCTTTGACGGTATCCTCACAATACTCGGTGTGGTGATGGGGTCCTATGTGTCTCATGTAAATGAACCGCAGGTGATTCTCACCACCGGGTTATCCACCAGCATTGCCATCATGATCTCCGGTGCCTGGGGCGCTTACCTGACTGAATCCGCTGAACGCAAAAAGGATCTTGATGAGCTCGGCCGTAGCATGCTCACGGACCTGAATGGCAGCCGCATTGGTCGCGCCGGGCGCTTCGCGGCGATCGCTGTTGCTGTTGTGGATGGGCTTTCTCCATTCCTTGGCGCAATTTTTCCACTCATTCCTTTTTACTTTTATAGGCTCTTTCCTGATATCCAGGTCGTGTATTACACCGCTTTCGGCGTTGCGCTTGTTGAATTATTTGCGCTTGGATTATGGCTTGGCAATGTTGCTAAAGAAAATTTGATCGGATATGGGATCAAAACGCTCCTGGCAGGTGTTGTTTCAATGCTGATCGGTAGTTTGCTAAATGGTAGCAAATAGTTTTTAGTTACCCCTATTCATTAATCGATCAATATCAATTATTTCAATTCTCTATATCTAATTGATTATCTAATTATTTTTATTCTTTTATTTTCTCAAATTCAGCAATCGGTCTGGAAATGACCGGGAAACCATCAAGCCTCATAAAGTCATTGACTTCTGTTTTTCTATTTATAATTAATTTTACTAGGTAGGAATGATGAAACCCAGGCGCAATGATTATTTGACAGAAATTCTATTGGTCCTATTTCTATTGTTGTATTTCATTATTTTGGCTTTATTCTTCACTCGCCCCTTACTTTCACATATATACACTCACAAGGTAGGGCATTCGGGCGATAGCTATTATTTCATGTGGATCATTGGTTGGTTCAAACAGGCTTTGTTTGATTTGGGTCAATCGCCGCATCATTCCCATTTATTAAATCATCCCTACGGTTTCCAGCTTGCCCAGACTGAAATTTCTCCTTTGCAGGCTATATTGGCATTACCTTTTGTGCTGAATAGCGATAGCCCTGTTTTCGGCTATAACATGGTCATGCTTTCAACATTTATTCTATCTGGGATAACGATGTTTTATTGGGTGAGGGAGTTGACTGGATCATTTCAAGCCAGCGTCGTGGCTTCTACAGCATACGCTTTATTGCCTTATCGTATAGCGCACATGCTTGCCGGGCACTTGAATCTCGCGGCAATTCAATGGTTTCCGCTTTTTTTCTGGGGCTTTCTCGCGACACTGCAGGACAACCAGTTTTCATGGAAAAATGTGGTTTTGCTTGCTGCTGGTTTAACCGGGATTGCTCTTACGTCGCAATATTATCTGTTTATGACTTTCTTTGTCTGTTTGATTGTGGTTCTGATTGAACTTATTAAAACGCAATTTAGGTTGGGCTGGAATTGCTTGAAACAGTGGTTCATCGCAGGTACAATTTCGCTTCCTTCATTGATCATCGGTATATGGCCTTATTACGTTGTGCACAGTGGCGGTGGAACTGAACGGCCCTTCATGGATGTGATGATTTACTCCGCATCAATCACTGATTATTTCATCCCCTTTTCTAAAAGTGCCTTCTTTGGAGATCTGGTAAATTTATATTTCCAGCGAAATTTTTGGACCGAGTCCACCCTTTATTTAGGCATCGTTGTTCTTATACTTGCTGGTTATGCGTTGATCGCTGAAAGAAAAAAACAGCCAGGTTCAATCGTTCAACGGCTGGCTATGATTTCCTTAACCGCGTTTGTGCTTTCCCTGGGAACCAATCTCACCTGGATGGAACAACCGCTGTGGATATCCACGCCTCAGTGGCTTCAGGGTGTTATACAGAAGGAATCTTTCTTGGTATTTTTACCTGGATATTTTCTTTATGAATTTGTACCTTTTTTCAATTTGATGAGGGTGTGGATGCGTTATGGTGTCATATTAATGGTTATGCTTTGTGTGTTAGCCGGGTATGGAACCCATATTTTGGTGCAGAAAATAAAGCCAGCGTCCCGTAATATCATCGCTTTTTTCATTGTCGCATTGATTGTCATTGATTTCAGTACGACTCCTCTTGCACTGGAAGAAGTTAAACCTCGTAAAGTGGATTATTGGTTGGCAAACCAGGTTCCGGGCGGGCAGGTTCAACTCCCGCTTGTCCATTCCTTTGAACAACGACCCATCTATTACACACTTGTAAACCAGAAACCTCTCCTTGGACAGATGAAAACCTATCCATCGAATCGTTATTTTCTTCTGGAGCCAGTGCTCAGACGCTTCCCTGATTTTGAAAGCATTTCTATTTTACGGACAGAAAAAGTCAGGTATGTTCTATTGGACACGGATACTATCCAAATTGATCCAATTCTTGATTCGGATTATCAAAGCCTTGATATTCAATTTGCCGGAGTTTTCGATGAAATCGCTGTTTTTATAATTCCTGACAGCTGAATTCGCTCTTCAAAAAGTAAATTCATTTATTCTTTTCCGTGTGCAGGTTCAGGTGGCAGTGTTGCCGCCACGTATTCACGAAGGATGTCATAGTTCAATAATGATGATTATTCTAAAAACAGATTTTATTGTAAAAGAAATCGTTTAAAAAAGATTATGCTCACTTATTACTGCCCTCTCTGTTGGGAGGAAATTGATGCGGAATCGAGGTTTTGCAATGATTGCGGCTTCAACATGGAAGAATTTGATCAATGGTCATATGAAGAAAAACTCATCGCAACTCTCTCGCACCAGATACCCGAACGGCGCATGATCGCGGCTGAGATGCTTGGCCTGTTGAAGAGTGAGCGCGCCATACCAGCTTTTGCTCACATTATTGAAAATAACGAAACAGATTACTATTTCGTGCGTAATGTATTGATATCCGTCGCTGCAATTAACCACACTGATAGTAAGCACATCATCGAGAGGGCTTGCCACAACCCCTCCAAACTTATCGAGGATTTTGCAGCAGATATTCTGAAAACGATAGACTGAAATGATCTTTAAGGGTCTGCGCGAAAAATATCCATCAATCACTCTATTTTTTTAGAGTTGCAAATAATATGTATTGTTTTAATTTTCAGCATTTAAGCATGCAAAAAAAAGATATTGATTGTCATCATTTTTTTTGATTCTTGTATTCCAGGGAGAATTGACTACAATCAAAATAAAAGGCAATGAGTGCGCCAGAATGTGGAAATGGAATAAATAAAAGCCTGTTTTCGCGGCTGCCAGGTTATGAAAATATAACTGTGAACAAATCCTCTTTTTCCTATCGAAATATTCGGACTATCTTGATCATTGTTATTATTCAACTCATTAGTTTCGGCTGCAGTCGCGTTTCATTGCAGGGAACAGTTTATCCGTTGGGTGTTACGAAAGATTTGCCTGATCCATCGCCTGTTGAACTTAAGCCAACAGCCGATGGTAACGGATCGACGCAAATATCACCGGTTGACGCGATGACGCAAGTCTATGTGCCCGCCGGCAGTTTTCTCATGGGATCAGCAGATGGTGGTACAGATGAACAACCTGTTCACGAAGTATATCTCGATGCTTTCTGGATTGATCAGACCGAAGTGACTAACGCGCAATACGGATTGTGCGTGCAAGAGGATGTTTGCGCATTACCAACTGATCCTTCGTCATTCAATGATATTCTCTACGCCCATCATCCGGTAATCTTTGTTGATTGGAAAGCAGCCCAAACGTATTGCCAGTGGGCTGGACGGCGGCTGCCTACTGAAGCGGAATGGGAGAAAGCTGCCCGTGGCACAGATGGTCGCATTTATCCCTGGGGAAATGAAAGCGATTGCAGCCGTGCCAACTTCTGGGATTGCCCGCAATTCGAAACCACGTCACCAGTCGGCTCCTATGGTGACCGTGGCGTTAGCCCGTATGGCGCGTATGACATGGCGGGTAATGTATGGGAATGGGTATTTGACTGGTATGCGCCTGATTATTACCAGGATTCACCCACACGAAATCCGACCGGGCCCACCAGTGGAATCTACCACGTCTGGCGTGGTGGATCCTGGAACTGTAATCAGACCAGTGCCCGTTCCGCTGGTCGTGGCAATTTCAATCCTGATTACTGGCGGGATCTCATTGGTTTTCGCTGTGCAATGTCTGTAACCCCGCCTTAATAAAATATCACTTCATTAAAGACTTCAGCCGTGTAACCATTTCACCAATAAAAATAATGCCGGTGATCCATGACTTTGTAGGTGTTGAGTTCTTATGTGCGGACGATAAGAGGGTTGAGATGATGAGAGAGTTAGCCTGTATAATGCAGCTTATCATGATCATTAATTGAAACAATTTATTTGTTGAAATACGCTCCTAAGTTACTGCGCTCCAAAGGCACTGCACATGTAATTATTAATAAGGTAATGATCACAGTCGAGCAAGGATGCCATCTTACACGTAAGACGGATTAACAAGCGAATCGACTACTCGCGATAGAATTGGTTATCGGTAATAGGAGTCAATCAATAAAGTGTAAATGCAATTGTTGCCATTTTTGGCTTGTAGCGAAAAATGATTCTTACATCACAATTATAAATTCAACGTTATATTATGGATAATATAATTGCACGCATCGAACATATAAGGAGTAAATCGTTGAACTATCCCACCGTTCTCATTCTCTCGCCGCACACAAATGTAAAAATCCCGGTTTGTGATAAAAAAACATGTACCATGCTCGCCCTTAAGGCACGTGGAATCAATGTGCGCTTCATATCCTTTTCAATCGCAGGTGAACCTTGTTGGATTGATCTCACAAATACTATTTCGACTAAAAATGCTGACTATCCCCAACATCAAAATTCTGGGCAGGATGTCGAACAGGATGTGCAACCTTTCACCACGAACGGATTGCCTGATGATATGTCTGAAGTTGTTATGGTGCATATTCCTTTGGACAAGGATTACCACATGTTACCTGGGTTAATCAGCGTTTGTAAAAAGCGCGGGGCACAAAGGATTTCTGTATCATTTCCTGACCACATTTTCTCTTCTGAGATTTCTGATCTTGACTCCGATATAGCTTTTTTTATCAATACTTCTGAGTCGAAGGCACGCGAAAATATCCAGGAAATTTTCCCTCCCGCTGGAAGTATGCGTTTTGAGATAAGGGCTGATGGAACAATTGATATTCATCAAGGAGAGTATTTCACAAGCGTACCTGCCCGGGAACCGGGGATAAAACTGGGCTTGAATGAGCGCGGACTCTTTGAAGGTTATGTCCTTGAACATTTGATCCACGCGGCTCATCCCATTATGGCTGCCAGGTATGCGGTGCGCGCCTCGCTTACTAATGAAAATGTAGATGACAAGATTAAAAGATCACCAGCAACCTTGGAAATTGGCATTGATAACAAAGTTTCAATAAATTCTCAACAGGTGGAAAAGGTTGCAAAAGTAGTGAAAGGGATGGCGGAAGCGCAACCCTTTGATTATGCCGGTGAACGGCATCCCGGTGTTGGCGACCCGCATGCCGTGGATTATTTTTTCGCGGTCACTCTGCAGCAATTTGGTTTTTGGGAGGATGATGGGGAGGTTTATCAGCGGCCGATGATCGCTACCCTCGATGGCGACCAATTAAAAGGTTCAGCGTATATGGCGCAGGCGTATTTCAGGAAGATCACTACCGATCCCGAATTCTATACTCCAGCGGTACAAGCAAACTTAAAGCAAGACGATTTATTAGCCGTTATGCGCTCCGACGATGGCGGAGACCCTCTGCCTGCGCTTACACTACACTTGGATGTGGCAAATCGTTACGGCCGCGACATGCTTGCATTGGGGTTAACCCCTGAGATGATCCTGGAGAAGGCCAATGCAGAGCCAAAACCTTTAACTACCTTTATCCAAATGCTTGACAGGATTGGTGGATATAAAGAAGACCCGTTGCGAAAAAAATCCAATCTTCTGGCAATGATTCTGAGCCAGCGGCCGGAATGCTTCCTTAGAAAAAAAGAGGGCGAAAACCTCCTGCCGGTCGTGGATTACCATTGCATGCGTGCCTGTTTAAGATTGGGTTTGATCGATATTATTGACGACAGCTTGCGTGATAAGTTGGTTGACCGGAGGTTCGTCAGCAATGAAGAGGAATGGTCTATACGGTTTGCGGCTTACCAGATTCAGGCGATGGTCGAGGAATTGTCTGGGAAAACCATTGGCGTGGTTGATTGGTTCTTTTTTAACTATATGCGCGCGCGCTGTTTTGAGATGACTGCTCCGGAATGCAGCCGATGTGCTGCCAACCAGGTCTGCTTGCACCGTGAACAATTCTTCCAGCCTGTCATTCGCACCACACATTATTAATCTTTATGTCGATAGTCAGGTAGAAATGGTTTCGGTTCCTTGCAACACTTCACGCAAGTATGCATCGCGCTGAGGAATCATTGAGTTGTCAAAAAAGCATAAACCGAATCGTTGTACTTTAAACCCCGCGCTAACTGATCCCATAGCCATTGCTTCACGTAAAGGAAGTTCGCGGGCCAGGCCGCTAAGAAATCCGCCGACAAATGCATTTCCCGCGCCGGTCACATCCACAACCTCTGTTTTAACGGCTGGTATTCGAACGATCTGCTCCGGGGATTCTGCGCCCGCAGAACCGTCCGGCCCCAATCGTATTGCAATTTTCCTGCAGCCGAGACCAAGGTACCATGCAATAATTTCTTCAACTTCCAATCGATCTTCAGAAATATGGATTTCGGAGATGCTGGGTGAAAAGGCATCGATCAAGGTGAATAACCGCTGGTAAAAATCCGCGTCTTCCTTCGCGCTGACACGAGATGGCTCGAAGGCAATGATAGCATCAGGATTATTCTTGCGAATCCATTCAAGGGTGCGGAATAGATCCGCATGCTCGCCATTCCATAATACATGGTAACCCTTTGCCTGCCTGTATCTGTCTGGTAGCCGTGTAAAATCCGGGATTGCCTGCACGATGCCAACCTCCGGTTCCTGAAATACCATCACACGCTGGTTGCCATGCTGATAGATCTCCCATGCCCGCGTTGTGTTTTCCTGTAGCAATTGAACTCCCGCAGTGTCAATGTGCAGACGATCAAGATCGGTGAATAATTGCTCGAAATCATGTCCGGCGCTGGATATCACACCAAATGCATGATCCCAAACACCGCAACCGGCTAAGGCATGCGGGCTTGCACCACCCAGATTGCCAAATCGCATATCATCGATGCTGTAGATCACATCGTCGATCATAATGCTTGAAATGCTGACGATAAAATTTTCCATGAATGCGCCTATGTCGGTGATTTGGTGTGTTGTGATCGATGATTATAAAATAAGTTTACCAATTAAAGTAAAAACTCAAACACCGGATGATATTTTCCAATAGTTTCTCAGCAATCCTGTTCTCAATATTGTTACGCTTCAGAGGATTAAATTTAGGATGTATATTCATTGACGATTTTTTTCCAAATCCGCGTCATAAAGTCGTAAATCATCAACAACGTTTTGATTAGAGCAGGATAGTCAAGCGCGCATGCTATTAAGATACCACTTGTGTTAGTGTCAGACCCATGCATGTAAAATATTATATTAAAAGATGAAATCTAATTCCCAAAGAGGAAAAGCGTTATGGCACTCCCCGCGCATGCTCAATCACTATCGGTATTGAATCAATATATCGAAAATCCAGCTTTACGTCATCATTGCGAAATGGTCGCCGCTGCTATGCATGCCTACGCATGTAAAAATGCGCAAGATGTGGAACTTTGGTGCCAGACTGGATTATTACATGACCTGGATTATGAACTATTTCCAGAACAGCATCCGCTTAAAGCCGTCAACGATCTTCTGGCTGATTATCCAGATGAACTTAAGCGGGCTGTCCTGGCTCATGGTCCAGAGATAACAGGTGTTGAGCCAGAATCAATGATGGAACGTTATCTTTTCGCTTGTGATGAGATTTCCGGTTTTTTATATGCCTATGCTCTCATGCGTCCTGACGGTTTTGAGGGGATGAAAGCTGGTAAAGCGATCAAAAAACTTGAAGATTTAAATTTTGCTGCCAAAGTCAGCCGCCAGGATATCATGAAAGGGTTCGATCTTATCCCTGAAAGCCCGCAGGAGCATGTTCAATTTCTTATTCAAACATTTTCAACCATGTGAACCGAATCACTTTTCATGATGAATTACTCCAAAACTAAAAATCATTACCCGTGTTATCTATTCTGGACTTTGGGGTAAAATCTGAAAGTTTATGGTCCGTTGTAATTGTTATTTTGTTATCAAAATATAGGTAATAAAGGATGGAGAAGATGGAAAAACAAAAGAAATTGTCATTTTGGACAAAGATTATTTATGGATCCGGCGATTTGGGATTCAGCATGAACAATTCGATCATCGCTGCATTTTTTCCCATCTTCATGATGGACGTGGTTGGGATCACACCCGGTTTGGCTGCGATCATCCTCTTTGTCGGCCGCAGTTGGGATTATGTGAATGACCCCATCATCGGGTTTTTGTCTGATCGCACCCGCACGCGCTGGGGCAGACGGAGACCATTTCTGCTCTTTGGCGCGATACCATTTGCGCTTTCCTTCGTCCTTCTTTGGCTAAGTCCGAATTTCAGCCAGACCGGCCTGATCATCTATTACTCCCTCGGATATGTCGTCTATGAAGCCATGGCCACGCTTGTTTATATGCCTTATTATGCGCTCACGCCTGAATTGACTGAAGATTACGATGAGCGCACCCAGCTCACCACCTTCCGGATGTTTTTTAATATCCTTGGTAGCCTGACAGCCTATATCTTCCCGATGATGGTGATTGGGTCGATGATACCGGAAAATACGCGCCGGGTTGCGCTAATGGCTGTCATTGCGGGCGCAGTCGCCGCGACGCCGCTGCTCGGGGTCTTCCTTGGGACACGTGAGAAAAAAGAATTTATTCGCGAAGAAAAACCAAAATTGATCCCCTCACTAAAGGCTGCTTTCAAGAACCGTCCTTTCGTCTTTGGAGCCGGAATTTACTTGCTCACCTGGATGACAATTCTCGTCGTCGAAACCAACCTGCTGCTTTACATCAAGTACATCATCCAGCGTGAAGGCCAGAGCAGCATCATCATGGCGAGCATTTTCGTCACGGCGATTCTTGCCCTGCCAATCTGGAACTGGGCAGCTAAGCATTGGAATAAACGGCTTGCATATATCATAGGCATCGCTTTTTGGGCTGTTGTGATGATCTTGCTGATCCTTGTCTCTGCGGAAACACCATTCTGGGTGATTCTAACGCTATGTATTTTGGCGGGGATTGGTGTCAGTGCCGCGCAGGTGCTGCCTTGGTCCATTATCCCTGACGCGATCGAATGGGATGAATGGAAAACGTATGAGCGCCATGAGGGTATGTTCTACAGCCTGATCACGTTGATGGGCAAGATGGCCAACTCAATTTCTGTTCCGATGTCATTGATCATCCTCGAAATGACCGGCTATCAAGCAGGCTCTATAGTGCAGCCAGACAGTGCCTTGACAGGCATCCGCATGTTGATCGGCCCCATCCCGGCAGTGCTGCTGACTGGCGGCATTATCTTTGCAATCTTCTATCCACTCACGCGCCAGCAGCATCACCAGATTGTCGAGGAACTGCGCCAGCGCCGCCAGGCGCGTAAGGGTAAAGCTGGACGCGTAACCGGCGCAGCACAGAAGATACCAATGGATTAGATTTTATAGATTTCGAAAAAATTGATATCTAGCACGGTGCATGTTGATAGCACCGTGCTATTGATTTAAAGATAAACTGTCTTGATCCCTATAGTTACATGGGAGAAGATATCAACGGATCCTGCGTATTCCTTGCTGGATCGCCATCGCCAGCATTTCTTGAAATGAGGCCGGGTCAAGCGCATAGATCAGCGCGAGGGTGGTAAAGAATATGACTGCAGCGAGCCAGCGTGTATAGGTACCCCATGTGCGTGTATATAATATTATCGCAAGCACGGCAATTAACATGGGCCCTACAACAGTCAGTTCTCCCAGTGGGAGCCAGAATCCTCCGACCATCTGGCGTTCTGCGCCGAGGAATTCGGCAATATTGAAATCAACATTAAACAGTAAAAGGGGGATTTCAAGCACGAGCACAACCAGTAGTATGATAGATGCTACTTTGGTGGATTTTCCCTCAGTACGGATCACTTCATAGATTGCAGTCGGTAGTAAAAAAATGATGATCAGTATCGGGCTGTTGATTAACAGCCCGATGATCACGCCAACTGCTGCCAATACGGTAAAAACCAGGCATATTATTGGCGCTTTTGTTCTCTCTCTTCTCTTCATCAACACTCCTGTTCGATTACGATGTGATATGGGCAAAATAGCCGGTGATGGTGCATATTTTTACCGAATACTGGGTGTACCCGATCTGAGGATGACTTCCACCATCACCAGCAACTGAATACTGGCACTATTTTCTTATCTTAGAAGGTGTTGCTGTAATGTTCAAGGATAATAATGGTCGTATCCATCGGAATCTCAACCGGTTCTCCGGATGCATTCATGATATTTCCATCCTGATAGGATTCCATCAAAATACCCAGCCGGTTAAAACCAGTGACAGCGCCTGAGCGAATGACTTCCAGCCCGATCAATGCACCATCCAATTCCTTTGCTGCCGCTACCATTCCATCATAGCCATCCGCATCATCCATGCGGTTTAGTACATCGCTATAGGTAAGCATGATATGACGATGACCATTAATGATCTCATCATTTTCAACAATAAAGTGAGGTAGTTTTTCTAGATAAAAGTTCGCGGCTTCGTCTGTGGAAATATTTGGGACAGCGTAGAATCGCCATGGGGTCATTGGACCGCCAAACCCTGGAACTTCAATCAAAAATCGTGCACCCGGGTATACCATTTCTTCTGCCATGATCAAATCAGCTGGTTCGCTCACTGGTAGTTCGCTTTGCAGGCTGCTCTCATCGGCTGGCTGCGGCGGTTCTCCATTAGGGCTTTCGCGCTCAGCTTCTACAGCCGGGCTCCCCCCGCAGGCAGCAAGCAATGCAGCGACAAGCAGGCAGGTGAATACATACAACTTCTTTCTTTTCGGTTTTTCTAACATTTTCCGTTTCTCCTTTCGGCATTTGTTGTCAATTGGAGGCGTGAAGAGGAAGGGCTTCACTTATAGCCAACATAAAATGTAACATAGCCGCAAGGATATGTCAAACATTTTCATTTTTAAGGCAAGAAAGATGAAATTTAAACCCCTAAACTTTGATGATTGAAATTATTTAAATCTAAATGATGTAATTATCAATTATTCCCAACCCGGCGTGTTACAGGTATCCACATCCCCGGATCGCATTCCATCCTGCAGCGCGGCCAAACGCTGTTCGGAAGAGCCGTGCGTCCATGCGTCTGGAACCACATAACCCTGCGTCTGTTGTTGGATACGGTCATCGCCCACTGATGCGGCTGCGTTCAACGCTTGCATGATCTCGTCACGGGTTAGATTCTCAATGTATCCTGTGCTGGTCGCGTGATGCACCCAAACTCCGGCCAGGCAGTCTGCCTGCAATTCGGTGAACACGATCTCGCTGTCAGGGCCTGAATCACGGATCATGCCTGAAGTATTTAGAACGCCAAATAGGTTCTGGACGTGATGGGCGTACTCATGCGCGACCACATATGCCTCTGCAAATGGTCCGCCCTGTGCGCCAAAGCGGGTTTGCATGGTATCAAAGAAGGATAGGTCGATGTAGATCATCCGGTCTCTGGGGCAATAGAAAGGACCGCTTGCGCTCGATGCGAAACCGCATGCGCCTTGTGTTGAACCGGAAAATAGCACGGTTTGTGTCGGTTGATAATCGATTCCATAATACTGGAATTCTTCTTCCCAGAATGCCTGGATACTATTTACGAATCCTACAATGCGGCAATCCTGGCGCTGGTTAGCATCTGCGCCTGTCCGGCAAACGGTTGCCAGGTCGCTGACGTCTTCATAATATGAATCCGATCTCGATGGCGCTAGCATATCAGAACCCACAAGCTCAGTCAGATCTACTCCCAGGAACATGGAAACCAACAAAATGATGATTCCGATCCCACCTCCACCGATTGCGATCGTCTGGCCTGCGCTGCGCCCGCGCCGGTCTTGCACCTGTGAAGGATCTAAGCGTTTGTTCTCGTTAAACGGCATGATATTTTTCCCTTTCTAAGGATTCTTTGTTAATTAGAAAAAATGATATCCATATCGGGTTTTTCAGTACAGAAGTAATGGACCCATATATAAGTATGCTGAAAGAAGGCCATGACCAGCGCTGGAAACGAAAGGTTGATCAATGCGATCGCCCAAAGAAGCAGAAATCCGAATGCGTACATGGCGTTGTCGCTGTATTTGAAAATACCGCGTTTTTCTAGTGGCATTTGCCTGTAACGCAGCCGGAAATGGTCACCTACCATCGCCCGCGTTAACCCAAAATATCTGAAAACTGACCAGAAAGTGTACAGGGCTGGAATGAGCAGGATCAGCCCGATGACAGCCGCAAGCCATAAAGGTAAGGCAAGCGTGTCTTGTGTGGCGAGTGACAGCGCTCCTTGTGTGACAATCCTGCCAACAAAAAGTGGAAGGAATAAAAAGCCCCAGATCAGCAGGTCGGCTTTTCCAAATAAACGGGTAAGGGTAGCCCAGCCTAACTGTAAGCGAAAAACGATCCAGACAACAACCTGATGAAGAATGGAAATACATAGCGATATCCAGAACCACTGGCTTGCACTGATGCCCATCCATGCGCCTTCACCAAGATGAGGCGCAGCGAGCAGCCATATAAAAGGAACCAGAATCAGTAGCGAAATCAGATGCCAGTGCTGTCGGTAAAAGAAATACGAAATCGTGCGAGCTTGCGGATACAAAAGCTGGGCAGGTTGGTCAATATTTTCCATTCTTGATACCAAATCAATTTATGTTAAATTATATAATTTTACAAGCACGAGTGTCGTAAGAATTCCATTAAGAATTTTCTTACTGTGTTGATGGCTGTTTAGTATAAACCTCACAATAAGCCTTGATACGTATTAGAATAACGGATATTCACAACGGAAGATAATTCATGAAAAATAATCATGGAAAAAAAATACAACCAAATTTCTTCATGCGGCCGATTATGGAGGCGTTGATCGCCGCATTCTCTCTTGCACTCCTTATCACGCTTGCCAGCTGGCGTTTTGAATTGCGCTCAACAGCAAAATGGTTATTCCAGGCCAGTATGCTGACAATTCCGATCTGGTATTTGTCATATATCCTTTTTTATCGTAAGAACCCGATCTCGATCGATCTCGATCTGCCACAAATTTTGATTGCAACGCTCACTTCTGCTCTACTTGCCTTGATGCTGGTGCCTGCTCAACAGACACTCACCCGATCGATCCTTGTCGTGACACTAACTGCCTTTTTATTCTTTTCTTTGTATTCCCTTTTTATTCTCTTTTTCTTAAAAAATGCAAAAATTTCCTGGCGGATGATCACTATCTGGGTCATCTTTGTGAGTGGATTGGTTGGGATCGCGCTCATTATCAGAAATAGCTATTACGCCCGCTTGTATTCAGATGATTTCTGTTATGCAGTAAATTATGATCAACTGGGGTTCCCGGGAGCTGCACTTTTTTTCTATCGCGATTGGTCAGGAAGGTTATTTTCAAATTTTCTTGTCATGGGTCTCACTGACCAGCCGCGCACCATTATCTATCTTATCATCCTGACGATTTTCTCTTTGTTTGGCGCCATTTTAGTTGTAAATAGAACTGAACCAACCAGACAAAGGTGGTTGTATGCGCTGACTGCATCGCTTTTCTTGACGTTGACAATTGCGATTGCTGCGCCAGATTTCTATAAGTCCTTTTTTTGGATCTGCTCGGCATTGATTTTGTTTCCAGCTTTCATCATGATTCCGGTTGATCTGACCGGTGCTTTCCGTTTGATTCGAGCGAAAAGCAAATATCCCACTTTTTTGATCATTATTAGCGGTTTATTAAGTTTTTGTATTGCCACCACACACGAAGTCTCGGCGATGGCATGGTTGGCTCTGAATGGAATTGGTCTGCTGTGGGCATTGCTGCGTAAGACAAAGATCAGACATCTCAATTATTTTTTTATTGTGGCGATCATTGCCACACTGGTCGGCGTGGGAGTATTGCTGTCATCACCCGGTATTAGAAATCGGGCCCAAATTCAACAATACCCCGGAGCAACGCCAATTCTGCAGACGATCCCGATCCTCTTTAAAAATTTCTTTGAATTATTCCACAACATTGCCACGCCTTATTACACCTTTGAATCCAGTGGCCGTCCGGGCTGGTTGTTGATTATCGGCGCAGTGACAGTGGGGTGGTTGGCGGATTTACATCTGCCCAGGAAATGGGGATCGGTCTTGATCGTCCTGGCGATCACCATTGCCAGCGTTTTCGCTGCTTCATTCCCGGCAGCCTATGTCTACCGTGGGAATATTCCGCTGCGCACCCAGATGATCCCCGTTTTTTTTCTCACAATGGGAGCGTTCATCATTGGAGCTTTGATGCCCATGCCTAAAAAGAACGTCACATATAACGCGATTCTATTATTTTTTATCACGGCTGTTTTGCTGGGGATGCGGGTAGTCGTACCGCAGATGCTTTCGATCATGGAGCCTTTGCAGCAATATGCCAGTGATTGGGATGAGCGCGATCAGCAATACATTCAATCAACCGGGATTCCCCCTCGTATCGATATCCCCTGGGATGAATACGAGCAGAACATCGATTGTATCGAATTGTACTATGCCCATCTAACGGATATCTATGGCTCAAATTGAAAAAATGCGCATAGTCATAATTATATAATTGTCAATATATCAATTTATAACGCTATTTAAAAAACAATCCTTCTAAAGCGATATAAAGCTGCTAAACCGCAAACGAAGAATAGATTACCCAGCATGCTCGCTTTCTGCAGGAAGGTGCCAATATACGCAACCTGCATGCTTTCAGCGGATGCGGCCTGCGGACAATGCACCCGAATGGTGTAATTGGGTAAAACAGAGGAGATGGGAAGATCAAAACGATTCCCCGCGCTATCGCGATAGTGCGCCTCATATCCAACATAATAGATCAATGGGAAGTCCAGGTATTCACATTGCGGGATCGGTTCTATCCTCATTTCCAGTCCCCGCCGAGTGAAGGCGATATTTTGACCTTTTTCATCCACAACCTTTGCTATGCTGTTTTGTAACATTTCAAGGTCTGTTTGAGCAGGCAGCCACTCCGCGTTATTGACAAGAAATGTGTTTTCCGCCTGTCGGTAAAAATCGGATGGAAGGTCGCGTGGCTGGCTGCCGGAGACATTGATCACCCAGGTTGCATGAATACCCAGGAAGGCGATAAGCATGATCGCGCCAACCCGCTGGCGCTCAACAGGGATAGTCATATTTAGCATAGCCCCGATCGCAATCGCCAGAAAGGCCCCGGCGGGTCCATATAACCGCCAGGGGAATTGGATGATATTGATTGGCCCATTGATCCATTCCCAGGGGAAAGCGTTCGTTACGAGCAACAACAACACCGCCCCGATCCCCAACCCCCAGGCGGATATCTGCTTCAGACGCTCATCTTTTTCAACCTTCCGCGCAGCAAACCATGCCAAACACAGCAGTAAGGTTGGCAATCCAAATACAACGTAATTTCCGCTGAATTTTCCGGTTACAGCGAAAATGGCTGAGATTGGCACTGCGGAATACCGCGCCAGGTACGTGGACTCGCTGAAACGAAAGCTGCCGGAATTGAGCTGTTCAATCAGCGGCAGCCAGACCGAGATTGTGCTGCAAAGCGTGATGGCGATCATTTTTAATGAGCGCATGATGCGCGCTTTGTCAAAGATGATTGTACGTACATGAAACAAACCTACAACCGCGACCAGAAAAGCGGCGATCAGCGTGGAAATTAAATGGGAATATAGCAATCCGATCAAACCAATGGCCATCACCCAATATTTCTCAAATCGTTCGAACACCAGATTGTACAGGCCGTAAATAATCAGCGGCAGAAATATGAATGCCTGCATCTCACCAACTGCGCCTCTCCGATATACATTTTGCAAAAGATATTGCGAAAGGCAATACACAACAGCAGTCAATATCCCCGCATGATGCGATTTTGTTATTTCCCTGCCAACCCAGTACGCTGAAAGAAAACAGAGCCCGAAAATGATTACGAAGAATATCTTGGCGCTCAGGACCGTGCTGAAACCAAGCACACGCAGCAAAGCAGGCAGGTATAGGAACAGATCGGGATAGAACAGCGAGGATGCGTAGCCATATCCGTTTAAAAAAAGCGGATTCACCCTGGCAGGGATCCGCCCAAGCCGAATGCTCTCGCTTAAGCTCTCGATCCGCAGCATGTGGTAGTCGATATCGTATCCGCTGATCATACCCGGTACAAAAAGCTTGGAACTCATAATTCCCACCGTCACCAGAAAAAGGATGAGGAAGAATGCGCGCTGGTTTACCCTTGTAGTCGCGACCCGGGTGATAAATTTTGGAAAGAGCCTCCAGAAAAAAAGCAGATAAACGCTGCTGAAACACATCAGGATCAGTATTTGCACGATGGGAGATCGATCGCCAAATTCCTTGCCCATCAAGATCATGGGTGTCAGAAAATCCTTCGTAATTAATGCCGCCGCTATACTGGCGATAATTGCAGGGATAATTCTTTGGCGTTTTATATCTTTCATCATCTAAAGTGTATTTTTATGATAAATTATAAAACTATTTCTAACCCTGAAATTGGGGATTGCGCATTGACATACATCTTTTTATTCTTGAATGATGAAATTTATGATTGTTTTTTTGATTATTGAAGGTTTCTCTGATGCAGTAGGATACCGATAACCAACGATTACGGTTGGATGATACCTGGGATTTACTGTCGCTTTCGACTAGCTCATAAAGAGGGATCTTATTAAATATGAAAAAACCGGAAGGCGGACATTGCCTTCCGGTCTGTTGCTGGAGAATTATTTCTGGTAAAAACTCTCAGCTACATCGCTCAGTGTGGCCATGTAATCCTTCTCGTATTGGTCTTTGTATGCGACCGTATAGTAATACAGATAGTTGTTGCCCATATGAAAATACGTTGTCCCGCTGGTCTTATTTTCATCGCTCCACCACTCCAGTTTTTCACGGCCATCAGGTAACAATACATCACTGGCAACACGCAAATCCGCACCATATAACCGCTTCATATAATCCAGTGTCACCTGGCCTTTCAAAACATGATCAAGCGAGGTGTTTACCTTATTGGCTAACACCTGCACAAATGCGTTACCGTCTGGCGCGGTGAATGTTTGTACAGTCGTGTTCTCAATCATATCGGTGTCTTCCTGCATATTCCAGCCGGAAGGCACATGCAGTCTGAACAAATTAGCCGGTGCCCAATGTTCCATCGTGCCTCCGGTTGTTGTGGAGGGTGCTTGCGCTTCCTCCTGCGCTGTGTCGGGCGGCAGCGCGACCGGTTCCTCCGCAATCGCGGCTGGCGCGGCAGGCTCAGCGGCGGGTGGGCTGGCATTACCTCCGCAAGCGCTCACAAATATCATCACCCCCAGTAAAATACTAATGACAGCAATTTTTTTCATGATCGATTCTCCTTTTGTAATTGGATGTCTTTAATGTGATAAGTGGTATATAGGTCAGACCACCATACCTTAGTATAACCGGATTCTTATCATTGTCAATATCCTCTTTGCAAATGAGAATTAGGCTATCTAATATGCTAAAGCCCGTTATCATTGTCCCATGCTGGCGTGATCATAAATAACAAGAGCCCTCAATAAATGAAGGCTCGAATTTCGTGCTAATTATTCGTTTAATGCGTCGTGTCTATCCGCTCTTGGTCGGAAGATACTTCTTCAATTTGGCCGCTAAATTTGATAATGGCAATGTCTCCAGCCAGACACGTCCTGGCCCTGTGAGGGTCGCCAGGAACAGCCCTTCACCGGCGAATAATACATTCTTTATCCCCTTGACCATGCTGATGTCGTATTGGACGCTGGGGTCAAAGAATGCGATGTGCCCCGGATCGATCAGGATCTTCTCGCCTGCGGCCAATGTTCGCTCCTGCAGGTCGCCCGGAATTTCCAGGAAAACAGTGCCCGGTCCGCTGATCTTTTGCAGGATGAAACCTTCACCGCCAAATAAACCAGCGCCTAGCTGCTTTCGAAAGTGCATCTCCACCGAAACACCCTGCTCTGCGCATAGGAAGGTGTCCTTCTGACAGATCAGTGATTGTCCTGCTTCAAGCTTGACTTCTTTTATGCGTCCTGGTGCGCCAATTGTAAAAGTGACCCAGGCTTTGTCAGAGTGGCTTTCGTATGTGGTCATGAAAAGCGATTCGCCTGCCAGAGCGCGCCCCAACCCTTTCATCAGGCCGCCGCGCGTACTGGTGGACATCTCCAGCCCTTCACTCATCCAGGCCATCGCGCCTGCTTCGGTGAATATGGATTCCCCTTTTTTCAAGCTGATTTCTAACGTTGGGAATGGATCCCCTTCAATTTTGAACTGCATCTCATTACCTCCAGAAAAGTGGATAGGGTTTATCGAGGCACATCCTCGATTAACGTCAATATATCACACCGGCTTGCCCTCTCAGGTAACTATTAATAATACGTTAACTTTTTTGAGATATCAGCCAGGAATTTGATGGACTGCGCAGATGATTACGTGCTCCACATTTTTGGTTATCCAGTTAGGTTATGTTTTTTTTTCGGAATGGTAAGCCCCTCCCGACGTTTTATTTATTTAGTAAAGATTACTTCTCAAATATCACTATATGTGGTATATTCACCGCAATTTGGTACCAGTACTGGCGATTAAATGAGAATTATGATACCCGCCTTTTGCATGCCCACATCTGCGCCCGTGCGCAGATATTCGCTCCTCCCAGGCCCCTTTTACCGGGGCTTTTATTTTGCATTTTTCCGGAAGCTTGTGCAGGTGATAATATGGTGAGGCTTCCCGGTCTGATCGACGCACACGTCCACCTGCGTGTACCTGGCGGTGAGCACAAAGAAGACTTCCGAACTGGCACTGCCGCGGCGCTTGCAGGCGGTTTTACCATGCTAATGGCCATGCCCAACACCAACCCGCGGCTCAACACTCCAGTGCTATGGCAGCAGGTGCAATCGCAGGCACAACGGGAGGGATTGTGCGTTGTAACTCATTTTGCTGGTGTAGATGCCCGCGATCTTTTGCAATTATCCCCACTGGGGAATCTGGCCCCCGCGCTCAAAGTATATCTGGATCACACTTTCAACCAATCACAGGTCTTCGACCAGTCTGTGTTGGGACGTATCGCAAAAGCCTGGCCTCGCAATAAAGTGCTTTCATTCCACGTGGAAGGTGACAATATCACAGCCGCCATCTCTCTTGCGGAAAAATATAATCGACCCATCCATATCTGCCATGTCAGCCGCAAGGAAGATATTGAGCGAATTGCCGCGGCGAAAACGGAAGGTTTACCAGTTACTTGTGAGGTCACACCGCACCACCTTTTCCTGACGCGGGCAGATGCAGACCGTTTGGGCCCGCTGGGTGATATGCGCCCGCGTTTGGCAGATCAGCGGGATGTGGACGCACTATGGGCGCACCTCGCCACAACCATCGATATCATCGCCAGTGACCACGCCCCCCATACTTTGGAAGAAAAATTCGACCCGAAATCATCGCCGCCAGGCGTGCCAGGTCTGGAATCCACCCTGCCCCTCATGCTCACGGCTGTCAGCCACAAACGCCTGACATTGGAGCGGCTGATTGAATTGCTGCATTTCAATCCCGCCCGCATCTATGGTTTGCATCATCAAACCGATACCTGGCTGGAGATTGATCCAAAGGCTCGCTACACCTTTCCCCAATATCCCCTGCGCACCAAATGCGGATGGTCACCGTTCAGTGCTATGCCGATGGTGGGCTGCCTGCGTAAAGTTGTTCTGCGCGGCAAATCGCTCTACGAGGATGGAAAGCTGATCGGGCTGCAAACACGAAGCCAACAAAATAATAAGGAGAATATATGAACCAAATTGATTTACCAAAATTGTTTAACCTGGAGGAAAAACGCCGAGAAGCGAAATTCACTAATGGTTTTTACCAGAAAGATATTCTATCTGTCGACCAGTTCGACCGTGAATCTCTCTCGTACATTTTCACGCGTACCGGGGAGATGGCTGAAATGGCGGAGATGATCGGCGCCTGCGACCTGTTGGCAGGGTATACGCTGGCCTGCGTGTTCTACGAACCCAGCACCCGCACCAGCGCTTCTTTTATCGCCGCCATGGAACGCTTGGGAGGTCGCACTATCCCAATCACGCAGGGTATCCAGTATTCTTCCGTCTCGAAAGGCGAAAGTCTGGTCGACACCATGCTGACATTGGAAAAATATTGCGACGTGATCGTCCTGCGTCATCCGGAAATTGGCTCCGCGGCGACGGCCGCCAAGTATTGCTCTGTACCCATCATCAACGCGGGTGACGGTGCCGGAGAACACCCCACGCAAGCATTATTGGATCTTTTTACCATCCGTAAGGAATTGGGGCGGATCGATGGGCTGCGGGTAGCCATGGTTGGCGATCTTCGTTACGGCCGTACGGTCCACAGTCTCACCAAGCTGCTCATGAGCTACGATGTGTCTCTGCGCTTCGTCTCACCGGAAACCTTGCGCCTGCCTCTAACTCTGATGAATAATTTAATAAATCAGGGTATTGATGTGCGTGAGTCGGATAAAGTGGAAAATGTGATCGCAGACGTGGATGTGCTCTATGTCACCCGGATTCAGAAAGAGCGTTTCACCGATCTGGCACAATATGAGGAGGTGAAGGATTTTTTTGAGATCACTACCGATCTCATGGCGCAGGCACGCGAGGAAATGATCGTCATGCATCCGCTGCCGCGTGTTGGCGAGATCCATTACAACGTGGATAAAGACCCGCGCGCCGCATACTTCCGCCAGGTGCATAATGGCATGCTGGTGCGTATGGCATTGCTTGCCGCTGTGCTGGGGCAAGCCTGAAAAATGAATCGCGATAAAGGAGGATATGAATGTCATTCATAAACAAAATGGAAACAGCGATTGACCGCAACAAGTCACTGTTATGTGTGGGTCTCGACCCGCGTGAGGACTGCTTGCCGCCAGGTGCTGATATCGAAACACGCCTGACAGATTGGGGCCGGAATATCATCGACCAGACTGCCGATCAGGTTTGCTGCTATAAACCGAATTTCGCGTTTTATGAACAGGCCGGACCAGCCGGATTGCAGGCCCTGAAAAACACGATAGCCTGTATCCCTGAGGAAATTCCCGTACTGCTGGATGTCAAACGCGGTGATATTGGCTCTACTGCCGCTGCCTATGCGGCCGCGGCCTATCATGTGTGGGGAGCGGATGCCGTCACGCTCAACCCCTACCTGGGTGTCGATAGCATCAGTCCTTTTCTTGAACTGCCTGGCAAGATGATCTTTCTTCTTTGCTACACCTCAAACCCATCTGCAGCGCAGATTCAGGAACACGGCAATCCGCCGCTTTTTGAGCATATCGCCCGCCAGGCACAAACATGGGGTGACACAGGCCAGATCGGGTTTGTGGTGGGTGCCACTCAATTAAAAGCCCTGAATCGAGTGCGCCATCTTTGTCCGCACCACTGGATTCTCGCTCCCGGGGTTGGCGCACAGGGGGGCAGCCTGGTCGATGCCTTGCGTGCTGGAATTCGCGCGGATGGAAAAGGGCTGATCATACCTGTCTCACGCGGTGTAATTTTTGAAGAGGATGTTCGCCAATCCGCCAATCAATTACGGATCCAGATACAGGAAGGGTTGGCTGAAGCAAGGCACGGGAAACAAGACACGACCCGGGCTGATCTCGCAGAAGCGCTTTTCCAGGCAGGTTGTGTGCAGTTTGGGAATTTCACATTGGCTTCCGGCCAAAAATCGCCCATTTATATCGACCTGCGCCGCGCCGTCTCTTACCCCGACCTGATCAAACGCATGTCTGCAGCATACATGGATCTGCTCGATGGGATTTCCTATGACCATATCGCCAGTGTCCCCTACGCGGCGCTCCCGATCGGGGCGGTTGTCGCGTCCGGTTTGCGGGCATCCCTCATTTATCCGCGCAAAAATGCCAAGGACCATGGTACTGCGAAAATGATAGAGGGCAGCTTCTCCTCTGGTGACCGTGCGGTGCTGCTGGAGGATGTGGTTACCAGTGGCGGGAGTGTCATCAGTGCCGTAAAAACATTGCGCGCTGCTGGTCTGGTCATAAGTGATGCGGTTGTGCTGGTGGATCGCCAGCAGGGAGGAGGGGAACTTCTTGAATCTGCTGGTCTGTGCCTGCACCCGGTTATGACCATCAATGACCTGCTGCAAGCGCTCAAAACAGCAAGCCTGATCGATCACGCGACCTTTACCGGGGCGATCGAATATCTGGATGGTATCAATGCCGGTTGATATTTCCTGCGGATTGCCAGGAATGCGTCTCAGTAATCCAACTGTGTTGGCTTCAGGCATCCTCGGAACCAGCCCGGATCTTTTGGAACGCGCCGCGCTTTGCGGGGCTGGCTGTGTAACAGCGAAAAGTTGCGGTCTTGATGCGCGTACCGGCCATCCCAATCCGGTCGCAGTCGATTGGGCTGGCGGGGTCATCAATGCGATCGGCCTCACCAATCCGGGTGTGGATGCGGAGGTGCCAATGTTGCTCGCGGTGAAAGAACGTCTTTCAGTAATGGGCGTGCCGCTCATCGCCAGCATCTTTGCTCCAACAGTGGCAGAGTTTGCGCGGGTGGCGCAGGCCATCAGCCAGGCACAACCTGATTTGATTGAAGTCAATATCTCATGCCCCAATGTGGGTGATGAGTTTGGCACACCGTTCGCGGGGTCGCCCATATCTGCGGCACAGGTAACCGCTGCGGTCAAATCAGCAACCTGTATTCCAATTTCCGTTAAACTCGCGCCAAATGTACCCAGCATTGCGCGCATCGCCAAAGCGGTGGTAGATGCGGGCGCGGACGCGATCACAGCCATCAATACCATGCCAGGCATGCTGATCGATGCCAGCGCGGGCCAGCCCTATCTTGCCAATCGGGTTGGCGGTCTGTCTGGTTGGTCGATCAAACCGATTGCTCTGCGCTGTGTAGCCGAGATCAGGCAGGCGGTGGATGTGCCCATCATCGGAACCGGAGGGATGATGACGGGTATCGATATTGCTGAGATGATCATGGCAGGCGCCGACACTGTGGGCATCGGTTCGGCTGTCTGGCAGCGCGGTCCGCAGGTGTTTGCGTTGATGTGCCAGGAGTTGGGATCGTTTATGCAGCAGGCGGGGTATGCAGACCTTCGATCGATGCGGGGAATGGCAATCCGATGAATCCGACAACATCTTATGATGCTTACTGCCTCAAAGCCAAGCGCTGCGAAACAGCAAATGTGAACACGCTCATCTTTGATCATACACTGCAAAGGGCTGAGCCCGGTCAATTTGTTATGCTGTGGCTGCCAGGCATTGGCGAAAAACCATTCTGCGTGGCAGATGCAGCCCCGTTTTCAATTACAGTCGCGAACGCCGGAGAATTCAGTGCACTAGTGCATCAGATGCGCATAGGTGATCGCGTATGGATTCGCGGACCGTATGGTCATGGATTCAAGCTTCGAGGTCAAAAGCATCTTTTAGTGGGCGGTGGATACGGCGCTGCGCCGCTTCTTTTCCTCGTAAAATTGGCGCTCAAGCGGGGACATGCTGTGCAGGTGTGCCTGGGCGCGCGCAGCGCTGAAGATATATTGCTTGCGGATGCTTTTCATCATGCGGGGTGTACAGTTATGGTTGCCACGCAGGATGGAAGCCGGGGATTGCAGGGGTTGGCCACCCATGCAGCCGAACAGGCGTTGCGGGATTTCCAACCGGACATGCTCTACGCTTGCGGGCCGCTGCCCATGCTTTCCGCGTTGGCGTTGATCTGCCGGGAAAAAACCGTGCCGGCGCAGCTCTCATATGAAGCCCTGATGCGCTGCGGGATCGGATTATGCGGCTCATGCGAATTGGATGGTCAAACCCGCGCTGCGGCAGCGATCCCGCCCGGCTGGCTGACCTGTAAAGACGGGCCGGTGTTCTTGATGAATGTGGAGCCGGAAATTTAGATTTCAAGCAATCTGATCCAGGAACATCGTATCGGTGGTTGAAAATTGCGAGGTTTACACTCGTGTGTTCACATTGTTTCTGTCAGATAAAACCTCAACCCGTTTTTATTGCATCACTTTAAAATATCTGTATCCGGACCAATTGCCTTTTTCGCCGTAAACGTTGATTGAACGCACCCGCCAGTAAAAAATGGTACTGGAACCTCCAAGGGGCAGCGGATCGGGGGTATACTGGTGCGCGCCGTCAATTGTGGTCTGGATAACGATATTGGTGAAACGATCGTTGCGTGATATTTGCAGCTCGTAACTGGTGGCGTAAGCGGTCGTATTCCAGCTCAGTGTGGGGCTGGTGTCGCTGGTGGTGGATTTGTGCGCGGGCAGACCCAGCTTAGGCGGGGCGGGTATTGGCGCAATGATTTCGATGGCGCGTGGATCGCTCCATTCACTCCAGTTGCCAGCTGTGTCGCGGGCGCGCACCTGCCACAGATAATTCCCAACAGGTTGGGTTGGCGGTTTGTGCGAAAGCACGCTCAATTCAGGTGATGTATACACCACTGTGCCATCAGGGGTGGTGTAACGCATTTCATAACGCACTGCGCTGCTGGGCTTCAACCACTTATAAGTGGGTGTGCCCTTGATCACACGATTGTCAAAAGGTGTATATAGTGTGGGCGGCTTGGGAGCAATGTTGTCGATAATGAAACTGCGGTATCCGCTCCATTTGCCATTTTCGTCATCCACGTTGACGCCGCGCACACGCCAGTAATATCTTCCATCCTCAAGTGTAATGAGTGTGAACTCTGAACTGGGCGTTCTACCGCCCTGGATCACAACTTTAAAAGCGCTTGTCCTGGAGACCTGGAAATCATAATTGACCGCCCAGGCTGCGTCATTCCAATCCAGTGTCGGAGTGCGTCCCATCATTGCCAGTCCGTTCTTGGGGGCCAGCAATGCAGGCGCGGCGGGGATCTTGGGTCGGACCAGCAAAGAACGCGGGGTGCTCCACTCGCTCCAGTTTCCTGCCCGATCGCCGGCCTGCACCTGCCATAGCAGGACACCCGGCGGTTGTTCAGGTGGGCGTTGATTGAGCACGGTTAGATTGGCAGATGTGTATATCTCGTTACCCAGCGTATCGGTCAGGCGCAGCCGGTAAAATCTGGCTCCGGATGCTGCGCGCCAATAAAAAATCGGCACACCGCGGTTTCCGCTCAGGTCAGCCGGTCTGTCCAGCGCGGGTATTGCGGGTGGCAGTGTGTCCACATGAATTGTCCTTGTCGCGCTCCATGATCCAGGTTTGCCAAAAAGGTTGACGGCACGAACGCGCCAGTAATACATGCCATCATTTAATGGGTTCGCTTTGAAATTGGTTGTAGTGATAGCGGGCTGGGATTGAACGACGTTTTTGAAATATGAGTCCTTTGCGATAGTGATCTCATACGTTGCGGCGTGTAAAGTGGGCTGCCAGGCAAGCTCAGGCATCGTCTCGTTGGTAAAACTACCGGAGGGAGGTGACAAAAGAACAGGTGTGGCAGGTTTCTTTGAAATATTGAAAGAGAGAACATAATCACCGCCGGCGTATCCGTCCTCGTCGCCATCCAAACGCGTGCCGCCCGTGTCCATCACAGTGCCGGATCCCAGGGTCGTGAATCGATAAGCACCGTTGTTCAGGTATGCGCCATTGTTGATCACCAGTGTCAGCTTGCGGGTGTCTGCGTTGTAACTGGCGCTGGAAAACGGGATCTCGGTGTCATCACCGCCGCCCGGTAACTTATTGGCGCCCATGTCGATAAGCGAGTAATTGGATAGGTCTGATACGTCATCGATGCCATTGTTCGTATACATCTGCTCGTCAAATAGGACGATCAATTTGTTGACGTTTACCGTGATCTCCTCATTCATAGAAATCCGGTTATCACTGGTGGTGTTGTAGGAATCGACTTTGCTGACAATCGGCGCGAAAGTGTCGGGAATTGGTTGGTAAACCACATAGGTGGAGTTGTCGCCAACATTAGATGTGCCGGCCTTGACATACATATATCCGTTGTCGCCCCAGTTGCTGCCCCAGGAATTCTTCAGGATCCAGACAGTGCCGTGCGTTGCGTCATTGATCCATCCCACCAGGATCACAGCGTGATTGGTGCGTGAGGAACCGCAGGATTCATTGGTGGTAAAAATGCCGCCGTTATAGCTGGCAAACGCAGACTGGGAGCATATCGAGGTCGCAACCGGCCCCTTGGTGTAGATCGCGTTCTTTAACTCATCGATCGTGGCGGTGACATTCCAGGTGGCGCTGACGCGATGCCAGCTCATCAGTGTGTATGGATGCGAAACCGTGCTGCATGCCTGCACTTCGGATGTGTTGCGCTGGGCATAAGGCATTTCAGCTTCCAGAACTGCGCCGGCGGCCGACTGGAGCTGCGCGACCGTGGAAACATGATATTTGTGGGAGTCGGGGTAACCGCCGTTACAACCATGATTGTAATTGCGGGTGCAGGAAATGAGGAACTGCTCAGAGAGGTCGGCTGAGACGCCATTAATGAGCATGGCAGATTCCATCACTCCCACCGTTGCAAAAGCGTAGCATGATCCGCATACGCCTTGATGGCGGATTGGGGAGACTCCGCCGCTTTCACGCCAGTCATATCTGTCGGGTGTGGCGCCCATGTTGATCTCCAACCCGCCTGTTGACTCCAGGGACGGGGGCTCAGAAGCAGCGATCGCCATTTCACTCTCAGCGCTGGAGAGAAGCAGGTCCTGTTCCAGGGGAAAACCGAGATAGATACGCCGGGTGGGCGCCTGGTTAGGCTCAAATGGTGCGCTGTAGATCAGCGAAACAGAACGGCCTTTTCCTTGTCCGTTGTTGAAAAAGAAAGTCTGCCTGCCTCTGCTGCCCAATGGACCGCCGCGTTCTTCGCGGGTGGAACTGCGGTTTTCGTTGATATCTTTGGTATTGACGACTTTCCAGCTATAGCCAGCGGAAAACTGTGCGTCGAGCGCGAGCATCCATTGCCTGCCGCCCTTGCCCGTGTCGCTAAACCAGATCTGCGTAACCGCGCCAGTGGTGCCGAATCGGCTCTTAAGCGATCCCATGTAAATACGGCGGAACTGGACATATCCGCCATTGCCTTCCATCACCAGTAAAAAGGTGACACCATCGCCTTCTTCACGCTGCGTGAGACTGTAATAAGCGTCTTCCCCTGCAAGCGCTGTCTGTGCGAAATTGTGAAGATCGGATTCTATCGCGCCGGCACCGCCCATGGAATTGATGAATGCGAATGGATAGAAAAGGTCATATTCAAGGCGCCACTGAAATGGCTCGGGTGTTTCAGTGGGCGTGATGGTCGGCGTTTCAGTGGGGGTTTCAGTAGGCGTGAGAGTGAGTTCGAAGTCCGGTGTTATGGTCGCCGTTTCGCTCGGTGCGGGTTCCAATGTCTGTGTCGCTGTGGGCAGGTCAGGTGTTGCTGATGGCTCATTTTCCGGCGGCTCGGTGATTGTGGGTTCGGGCGTTGGTGTCTCGGTCAGGATATCCTGAGCATGGACAGAAACACCCGGCGCGCTGAAAACAAGCCCCAGTATCACGATCGAAAGCAGGAAACCTGAAGAAAGGCGGTATTTATTCATCGGTTTGATTCATCTTTGGTATTTGGAATAACCAGTAGATTGATCAGCCGTGAAGAACACCCGCGCAGCGTAAAAAATATCCCCCGGGTGTAAATAGCAGATACTGAACATGTCATCATCATCCTCCTTCCTCTTTTCACAATATTGGAGAGGAAGCGACTGGCTAAAAACCAGTGTGTCACTCAGGCCTATTCAGATTGCTTTAACAAAAAAACGATCTTTGGCGGCCTGGCGGTCTAATCAAATTAGACCCATAGCTTTGCGCCCTCTGCTCACGCAGAGTTTGCTTTTTTCAGATCAATAACTGGATTGTACCATACCATATAACATCAAAATGCAACCCGGGATCTGGATTAGGTGCAGCAAGATCAAAAAACCATGATCACAGGTTGCATCTGAATTACCATCGATGATGATGATGCGGCTTTAATCAAAGCCCGTTGTTATCAAATAAATTAATCGAATACCAGATCGCACGCTTCCGCCGGCATCCAGTGCGCGTCTTTGCCTTCCCATTTCACATTGCATCCGATCGGGTTGGTCACTGGAACGCTGATCTCTTTTCCGGCCAGCAATTCTTCCAGCGCGTTTTCCAGGTCATTCGTCGTCATCTTCACCGTTTCTCGCGGGTTATCCACCCCGCGCCCGGTGTAAACCAGCATCCGCTCCTCGTCAAATACGTAAAAATGGGGTGTGCGCAAGGCGCCATACGCCCGCGCGACTTCCTGCGTCTCATCATACAGGTATAGCCACGGGAAGTTGTGTTCTTTCATCCGCGCAACCATATGGTCGAAGTCATCCTCTGCGTACGTATTCTTGCTGTTGGAGTTGATGCCGATAAACTGAACACCTTGTGGTGAAAATTTCTCAACAGTGGCTCTGGTCACTTCATCTGACCCGATCACGTATGGGCAGTGGTTGCAGGTGAAGAATACCACCACAACTTTCGCGTCATTGAAATCCGATAACTGGTAGTTTTTTCCATCTGTGGCCGGGAGTTTAAAATCAGGTGCTTTTTCGCCTGTCTCTAATGTAAATGCCATAATGATTCTCCTTGATCTGTTGTATTGAATCTATTTTTATTTTAACATCACGAGGATGTAAAAATTTTGCGGATTTATAAGACTTGCGTTAAAACCAGGCGTCAAATTGATATATCTGGCCGATCACATTCACGCCAGCTTTTCTGGTGATATCGATAACGGCTCCCAGCGTCGCGGGGATTTCCCGCAGGCGGCTGTAGGTCAGCGAATACCGTGAGTAACCGTTCGGGCGTTGATAGTCGGCGGCCACAGCAGCCGCGTCCAGCCCAAGTCCCCGGCAGGTCAGCAGCGCCCGGTCAATATGGAAGTCCTGTGTGACGAGAATGATGTCCGTTACACCGAATTGCTCAGATGCCCGGACGCAGCTCTCATACGTGCGCAGGCCGTACGGGTCTATAACGATCGCCTCATCGGGCACACCGCGCGCCAAAGCATACTGGCGCATGGCATCCGGTTCGTTGTAATGCGTCGAACGCCCATCACCCGACATGATCAACTGCTCAACTTTGCCGGCGTGATAAAGATCAACGCCTGTCGCGATCCGGTCAGCCAGCATCGCGCTCGGCCGTCCGCTTGAATACACCCGCGCGCCGAACACCAGCGCGGCTGGCTTCTGCGGCACGTCAGCGGCTGAATAAATATGCCCGCGTGACCACACCTCTGAGAACAGCCGCAGAGCCAACACCAGCAAGGCCAGGAACAGGAGAACGATCAAAGCGATTTTGAGGATACTCTGGATTGCCTGGCTGATGGCTGCGGTCAGGTTTGGTTTTCGCTTCGTTAGCTGAGATTCGCGTCCGATCGCGCATTGCTTGTTTGTGATCAAATAAAGAGCTCCTTTATGAAATTAAAAGACATATTGAAATAGCTACATCGACCATTGTATGTGACTGATCTCAATATAACCAGACTTATAGATTATTCATATAAAATGAGGACGTTTTGGATAAAACTAGCGCTTCTTCAATCCCGCCCAACTGTCATTCCCGCGCAAGCGGCAATCTACTTGTTTTTTGAATTAGCAGGAATCCTTTAATCCGCACCACTTGTCAATCTCATCCCACTGTCATTCCCGCGCAAGCGGGAATCTTCTTATTTATCACACAAGCGGGAATCCATTTATCCGCACTCTTTGTCATCTCCGTTCGACTGTCATTCCCGTGCAAGCGGGAATCTCCCTCTTCGGCCCAAATACAGCATGTTTCAGTTACCCCCTTGCAATGTACGCGCCTGATATCATCGGCGTTGCATCCGTATTCCACCAGGTTGCGTCAGCGGGAATACCTATGGCCTTATCCGCCAATATTACCCTAATCAAACCAGTTTTATGCATAGAGTAAGAATAACAAGAGTTTACGAAGCATCAATTGAATACCATAACTAGAAAATGTTTGTTTTTCCAATCTGCTAAGGAATTCTTAAAAATCACTGCAGCACTTGATACGTCAATTCTTGCTTTATGTATGCAGTAAATGGTTACAATATACCGCCGACACCATAAATGAAATGGATAAAGTCTATTTGGAGTTTCACATGGGAAAAAACACAATTCGATTTGCAGTAAAAGGGGATGAGCCATGGTTTAGGATAAACGATGAACTTCTACGCGAGGATCTAATTCTGCGTAAGATATCAGCACGAGAAGTGCTGCTTGCAGAGGTCAATGGCGTTCTAATCGGAATGCTCCGTTTCAGCTATTTGTGGGACTCGATTCCTTTCATGAACTTACTTTTTATTATTGAAGAATATCGAGAAAGGGGAATCGGGAGAGATCTGGTGAATTATTGGGAAGAAATTATGAAGGTTGATGGTTATAAGTATGTGATGACATCGACGCAGGCTGACGAAACTGCCCAACATTTTTATCGGAAAATTGGTTACCGCGATTGTGGTTCAATGCTCTATCCAGGGCAAAATCCACTCGAACTATTTCTGATCAAGCAATTAAGTTAACAAATTTTTGATTTAATAATGAAAGATGTGATTGCACAATAGTTTTTAACAGGAGCCAATTTCGGGGTGTGGTAGCGGGCAGGTATCTTCAGGCGGCATTCACAGAAGAAATAAGTGTCCCAAGTACCCGGAGGGGAAACCTTCGACCATTTTTGAGGCGCTCATATATAGAAATAATGACTAATTTATGAAACAAATCCCACTTAGGTGAGATTCACTGGTCTGGGGGAGAGGTATCGCCTGTCCCCTTTGGGGAAACCTCCGACCTGATAAAAATAGATTCATCAGTATTTTTACAGGCACGGGAAAATTTTGAGTCGGGGCGAGAGGATTCGAACCTCCGACCTCTTGCACCCCATGCAAGCCGCACTGAGGCTCCGCCTTAGGGCTCTTATAGCCCTAAAACCGTCCTGCAAGAGTACTGCGGTTGTTAATGTCCTAGGCAATGCTAGGTGAATATGGTTGACTTGATTATATATTATTTGTAGCATAATAAACACAAGAGAATTTTCGGGGAGGGGTTTGTGAATAATATTGAAATCATGCCTGTCATAAGTTATATAGGAAAAATTGGTTATGCTTACTGCAAGAGAAAACAAGTTGACCATAAAGAATTCATTTGGCATTATAACAACCGCGAATATTCAAGTTATTGGCAGAAGTTCCCTTTTCGATTCATTATTGAGTGCAGACAGCCACAAGTAGCAATCGAAGAAATCTTTTATGTCTTTAATAAGATAAAGAATATCGAGCCAGACAAATTTCATGAATTCCATAAGGGGAATCCTTATTATTTTTTAGGATTAGCGTATTTTCAAATTCGTGATTATGAATCTGCTGTTTATTTTATTAATGCAGCGGTAAAAGAAGATTTAGAATTGAAGCCTCCAAATAACCCTTCACCTGCCACATGGTTTATCGAATTAAACAGCTGGTCGAAGAGACAGGCAGGTCGTGATTTAGTAAAACAAGCCTCACATGAAATGAGGGGATTAGTCAGAAGTTATAACATCATTATTCTAAAGGAAGGTAAGAAAAATACTTTTTCGATGAAGTTACTTAGAGATAAAATGCTAAGAAAGGCTATCAGTATTGCAAACCCAAAATATCAAACGATTGCTACAGCGCTGATTTCTTATGTGCTTGAATTTAATATTAGATTTAATGCAATCAAAATATTGGATTCTCTTGAATCTATTGAACCATTTGCTCTTCATTTATTAAAAGGATGTGTATTATTAGAGTCAATATTAAAGGAAAACCCTAGATTGAATCATAGAATAAAATCAACGGACGACTTAAATAAATGGGTTATAAATAAATCTAGTGATTTAGGGATTTCGAAGAACCTCAAGATGAAAACTAAAAATCTCCAAAGTGTTATAGACGACATTCCAAAAGGTAGACTTACTCTTGAAGATTCATTCTCTTTATCTTGTAGAATTCGAAATACCATAAGTCATTCGTTAGAATGGAAAATATCAATTTCAGAAATCAATTATAGAAAGCTTTATGAAGCAATAGGAATATCTTGTTTACATGCAATAAATTGTCTATATACAGGCGAGCGTTAGCGCTGAGCGGGGGATTAGGCGGGGAAAACTCAAAGTGTAGAACCCGATTTCGGGGCTGAATCCCCTGGGGTGGAAAGCACCCGCCAGTCCGCTGTACGAAATGTTAGCATGCCTTTTGCACAAAAAGGCAAAAAGAAAAAGTTGCGTTACTTAGGGCGAAGAGGTTTTAGGATATTATTGTGTCAATGTTTGGAACAAAGAATTATCTTCCTCAAATAATTTAGGGAAAGGATTAATAGTGGGAAATTTTTCAACGAGCAAACCTTTAAGTCATGGAGACGATAGCGCAACAGAATTTGTTATTGAAATGTTGAAAGGCGACTCGACTTTTGCCGTAAACTTTGACCGAATACAATGGGATAATAAAAATAACTGCTATGTAATAATTGAATATTTATTGTGTGATGAATCTCAATTTACAAGAGGAATTACGCCACACATAAGCCACCCAAACCGATATTTCCACAAGAATGCCCAAAAATTTATTTCACTTTGGCAAATCGCCTCTGATTTGCACGCAATACTATTTTTAGTTAATTATTCAAAAAAAGGTACTAAATTTGATAATCAAGTATTGTTGATGAAAGTGGAAGAAGTAAATGCAGAAAGTCAAAATCCTGTAAAAACACTGGATAGTAAAATAACACGCGACCAATATTCAGCATGGTTTCGAGAACTGAACTTAAGAGGAAAAAGATAAGATTATGAAAAAGAAGTTTGGATACACTGAATGGTCAAAAGAAGAATTAATTAACCACATCCAAAAACTAGAGAAGCGCAAAAAATACGGGCTTGTGTGGGACGAAGAACGTACAAAGGAAGTATTTGAATTACAAGCAATAAATGGCTTACCTGTTTTAGTAGATGTACCTGAAAAAGCCATAAGCACCAAAGCCGAGCAACCAACACATATTTTGATTGAAGGCGATAATTTTCACGCTCTTTCAGTTTTAAGTTACACCCATGAAAAATCGGTTGATATTATCTACATTGACCCGCCTTACAATCGCGGTCTAAGAGACAGCAATGATTTTAGGTATAACGACAGATATGTAGATAGAGAAGATTCTTTTCGTCATAGTAAATGGCTTTCATTTATGGCAAAACGATTAATTACCGCCAGAAATCTACTTAAAGATTCTGGGGTAATTTTTGTTTCCATTGACGACAACGAATTATCGCAACTCAAACTATTAATGGATGATGTTTTTGGTGAAGACAACTACAAAAACACTATTATCATTCGGCGTGGAGCAAAAAACGTGCAAGCGCAGTTTGAAACTATTGATAAATTATCTAGTGGATACGAGTACATTTTATTCTATTCAAAGACCCCAACTCAACGATTTCCAAAAATGGTAAAAGAGTTAGACCAATCAAAACAGGGTGGATGGAATAATCATTGGAGAGGCACAAACCGTCCAACTATGCGGTATAAACTTTTTGGAATTACCCCTGAAACTGGTCAGTGGAGATGGGGCAAAGATAGAAGTTTGATAGCAGTTGACAACTACAATAAAATGCTCGAAGAACTTGGGAAAAAGACAAAAGACTTAACTCAACAAGAAATTGACACTTGGTTTTTGAATAAATCGGCTGAATCAGGAGAAGAAATTGACTTGCTCAGGCTATCTGTTAATGGCAAACCAGAACACTATATTCCTCCAACAGATACCACGCTATTAAATGATGTTTGGTTCGATATTTCACCAAACAGCACCAGCTTATTAAAATCAATCTTTGGTAAAAAGGTTTTTGATAATCCCAAACCATTGGAACTGATTAAGCGAATATGCAAGTTTGCAAGTAAAGATGCCGTGATTGTTGATTTCTTCGCGGGAAGTGGAACAACTGCACACGCCATTTTAGAGTTGAATGAAGAAGACGAAGGAAAAAGGCAGGTTATTCTCGCAACCAACAATGAAAATAATATATGTACAGAAGTTTGTTATCCGCGTGTAAAGAAAGTAATTAACGGGTACAAAAACCCGCGTGGAGTAAAAATTAATGGCCTTAATGGCAACCTAAAATATTATCGTACTTCTTTTGTACCAGGCGAATCAAGTGACGAAAACAAAGAACTACTTACTCGCCAGTCAGTCGAAATGCTTTGCCTGAGAGAAGACACGTTTGTGTTTGTCAATGAAACCAATATGTGGAAACTCTACAAAAACAAAGAGCGATATACGGCTATTCTATTCGACCAACTTTCAATACCTGATTTGAAAGAAGAACTAAAAAAACTAAAAAAGCCAGCAAGTGTTTATGTCTTCTCTCTTGAAGATGATAACTTTGCAAATGAATTTGCTGATATGAAAAACAATGTCAGAATATGTTCAATTCCAGAAGCCATTTTGCGCGTTTATCGGAGAATCTACCAATGATTCGAGATTCAGAATATCAAACTAAAGCTGTCCGTGAATTACGCGCTAAAACCAACCGACTGATTGAACTTGAAGGCAACAAAACTATTGTCTTTAAAGCACCGACAGGTTCAGGTAAAACCGTGATGATGGCTGAATATCTTAAGCAACTTGTGGAACAACGCGAAGACCCCAGCAGTTTTGCTTTTATTTGGGCAGCTCCACGCAAACTACATACGCAATCGCAAAAGCGACTTGAAAAATATTTTTCAGATTCAAAAGCTTTGAAATGTGTTTCTTTTGAAGATTTGGTTAATCGTCAAATTTGCGATAAAGAAATTTTGTTTCTAAATTGGGAAAGTATCAACAAGAAAGACAATATCTACATTCGAGAGAATGAGCAGGACATGAATCTCTCAGTAATTCTGCAAAATACCCGTGACGCGGGAAAAACGATTGTGCTTGTGATTGATGAAAGCCATTTCGCCTCAAAAACTGAAATATCACGAGAACTTATCGGCATGTTTCAGCCAAAAGTAACAATTGAAGTATCTGCTACGCCGAATATGCAAGGAGATGAATCAGTTACGGTTTATCGTGAAGAAGTTATCGCAGAAGAGATGATTAAGAAGCACATCATAATTAACCCTGGGTTCAGAAATGAAATCATAAAGCAAGCGACTGACACCTTGTTTGTCAAAAGCAAAGGTGAAGAAGGAACAGACGAATTTGTTTTGAGAATGGCGATTGAAAAACGCGAAGAACTGGCAAAAGCGTTTCAAGATATTGGCGTAAATATCAATCCGCTTTTATTAATTCAACTACCCGATAAACAGCAAGGTGAAGCCGATTTCAAAAGTGATGTTGTGAAAGTTTTGGAAAAGAATCACAACATCACGACAAAGAATGGCAAACTAGCAATTTATCTTTCCGAAGATAAAACTAATCTGGAAAATATAAACCACAACGATAGCGAAGTAGAAGTGATGATTTTCAAACAGGCAATTGCGCTTGGTTGGGATTGTCCGCGCGCTTCAATTCTTGCTTTGTTCCGTGACTGGAAAAGCCTGCAATTTTCAACTCAAACAGTTGGGCGCATTTTACGAATGCCTGAATTAAAGTATTACGATAATGATGAATTAAATACAGGTTTTGTATTTACAAGCCTTGAAGATTTGACCATCATCGAAGATATGGCTGGAAATTATCTCACTATTCAATATGCCAGCCGTAACAAAGAATACAAGCCAATTCAATTACGTTCTGTTCATCCAAAAAGATTTCGTGAAGAAACCCGTTTATCGCCACAGTTTATCCGTGACCTTCTAACTGCAGCGGATGAATTGAAGTTGAAAAACACCATAAATATCAAGGTAAAAAATGTAAGTATCGAAATGTTGTCTGATGGTCTTGTTGCGGATTTGGATAAACACCCTGAGCATATTTCTGAAACTGGCGAGCATGTTCAACGCGAACAGAATATAGTCGAGATTCAAAAACTATTTGACATCTTTGCGCGAGAATCACTAAAGCCAGAGTTTTTTCCAGAAATACGTTCCATCGGGCGAATAAAAGACGCAATTCATTATTTCTTCAAAATGAATTTCCCAAACGAATTTACAAGTGCAACGACACGAGCGCAGATTATTACTTTACATCCCGAAAACCGACAATACTTTATTAATACAGTGAATCGCGCAAAGGAAATCTACAAGAACAATGTAGGACAGCAAAAGAGTGAACTCAGCACGATTGAAGGTTGGGAAATTCCTTCATCTCGCAATTACAACAATCGCTTTGGTGAAGTGAAATACAAGAAGTCCATTTTGCAACCGTTCTTTGAACACAAAGAAGCAAAGAAACCTGAAAAAGATTTTGCCGAATTCTTGAATAACACTCTGGCAAATGTAAAATGGTTCTTTAAAAACGGCGAATCTGACGCAACATCTTTTGCCGTTCCATATACAGACCGAGGCGGCGAATTGAAATCCTTTTTTGTTGATTGGATTGTGAAATTCAAAGATGGAAAAATCGGTTTGTTCGACACCAAAGAAGGCATTACTGCCGAAACTGCAAAATACAAGGCAGAAGGTTTAGCCGCATATATCGAAGTTGAAAACAAAAAAGGTAAACAACTTATTGGCGGAATTATTGTGCCAAAAGATGGAAGTTGGCGGTTTAACGATTCTGAAAAATATGAATACTATTCCGATTTGAAGGGATGGAAGTTTTTGGATTAAAGAGGAAAGCCATGCAATTCGTAAATTATTACGAAAGTGGAATAGGGCAAAAGCCATTATCTGTTATGGTTGGCTATGTTGAAGATTCGCATAGAATGCGACTGACAAAAGAAATATTAGCAAATCACTTTGAACGCTATGCAAAAAATAATTAGGCGAGAGATTGACGAAATATATACCAGCAATTATTTATTAAGGAAATAGTCCATATAGGAATTTACACGGAAAACAAAGGTCTGCAATAATAACAGCAATTATTAATTGGTTGAAATAACGAAGGCATTTAATAGACTATATTCTGCAGTAGAAATAAACCTTTTACATCCAACTTTGAAAACGAGTCATGCGCTTAAGAAAATAAAAATTTTATGGAGGTTTTTGGCTCTTCACGATAAAGGATTACCAAGTCTTCACTGTTTGACTATGAACTAATTTGTGAACCTTCGGCACTGTAATATGACATTAATTGCTGGAGTCCGTCCTTTCGTTTTGGCTTTGTAACTTAAAAATGAGGTAAAAATGTTCGCCGTTATTTTGCACAATGTCAATATCAGCGCTTTTATAGCTCATACCTGAACCAAACCATACTGAATATTCAATTTTCAAATGGTCTTTACAGTAGTGAAATTCGTCCAGAAGTTTCTTAATCCATAATTGCCTCACGATTTCTTCTGGCTTTGCGGGACGTTCTCTATCGCTGGTAAGCCATTTCAAATACGGCTTGCTGTTATTCTCGAAAATCTGTGTTTCTAGCCAAAGGACACATTCGGCTTTGAATACAATAAATCAGTGTTTGGTATCTTCGCTAAGGAAAATGTCGTCAATGTAGAATTGGGACATGATTTACCTTCGGAGACGTAGATTTTGTTAAATTAAACTTTTAGAATAGCACGGAGCGATACAACTCATACTTTTTAGAAATATATACAAATGGTTTTCACAACATGCACTTATCGCAAGATTCAGCGAAGCGGTAAAAAGCTTGCGATAAGTCGGGGTTGTGGGAACCATGAAGCAGGCAGGGAAGTGAGCTCTCGAAGTGGATTCAGAAGCGATATGTCATGAGCATGGCAGACTTTGCCAGCGCAATGACTTATCGCATAAACCTCTATTCATCAGCTATCTAAAGCCTTGGTCACATCGAAGATGTGACGATGGCGGGAAGAAAAATTATTAATGTCATATTCTCCTGGTAACACTTCACCCCCATTAAGCATACCCCTCCCGTTAACCACATATACGTAAAAATATCGCTCCGCAATTTGACAAATTAGCACAATTGTGCTATCATTCTGCCGTCGATAGGGAGAAATCCTATCAAGCAATTTACCGCCAATCAGGCTTGGATGCCAAAAAGCATCCATAAGAGGTTGGCGAGTCTGTTTAATAGAGAAGAGGTGACAACTTATGACAACGGTTAAATTTACTGCACGATTTTCAAATGAGATTTATTTGAAACTAAATGAGCTCGCAAAAGAAACAAAGCGGTCCAAGGTGGGCATGCTCCGGTATTTGATTCAAAGAGCGAGCGAGAAAATAGAAAAGAAAAGAGGTGAAAACAATGAAAATGAATAAACAGAAGAGCCGTAGCGCTAACTACGGCTCAGCTAAAGATTTGAAACTTTGCCAGGGTCAAATCTACCCTAATAATAATCATACAAAGAACAAAAAGCAAGTAGTCTGCCGTTTTGATGGAAAACCAGTGGGCTATATTGAAGATGGGGTTCTAAAGAAACAAGTCCAAGCATCTAAACATATGCTTAGAATCCCAAGGGGATGGGCTTGGGATAAAGACATTCTGGAAGAAGTGTTAGCAGAGGGGATAGAGATAACTGAAGTCTTCGATACGGAAGAAGAAATAACTTACACTGCCAAAATCGAAGATATCCTGGAAAAAGGGCAAGCGGTGAATCGTGGGTATGGATTACAAATTGTTCTGCATTTGTATTTATGGAAAAAGAAAAAGCAAAAGAAAACCACGATTCAATCAGTAATGAGAAAGAATTAGAAGGAGGTGGGATGGAAGATTTCTATGATTATGGCGGAAGGTATGCTAATTCACTCGGAAATGGAGAAGTTATTACCGGTGAAGGGCCTGGAAAAGGATTTTTATCCCTTCCCTGGATATTCCCGGAATCTATCGGCGCATTAGGATTGAATCACACAGAATATTTTCTTGCGTGTTGGCTGATGAAGTATTCATGGGAAAACAACGGTGTTGTATATCCATCAACACCAAAATTGGCCAGAGAAACAGGGTTTTCTGAGAAAACACTTTACAAGCATCTTGATGGACTGGAACAAAAGGGTTATATCAATAGAATAGATATAAAAACTCCTGTCGTTGATAGAAGAATACGTAGAAGTTTATGTGGCCTTTTCACCGCTTTAGAATTTGCAGTAAGGTGTAATCCTGATAGCGAATATTGTAAAGTTAATCCACAACAGAACGCATATGATTTGATTGAAAATGCCCCGAAAATATTTAGGAATTTCACAACCCCCAAGGAAGTCAATGATTACTATAAAAAAAGAGGTTTAATATTCAATTGGGTTGAATTAGCACCAGATTCACCAATACCAAAAAGAACGCAGAATTATGATTGTGTTTGCTTAGATTGTCACAATGAATTTCTTGCAGGTAACCCGAATGCCAAGAGATGTCCCACCTGCAAACAAAAGATGCGTGATAAAAGATTGGTGAACTTTGTCGATAATAAAAATGAATTTGAAGATAACCTGAAAGGGTGTATCGAAATAAATAGTCAATGGAACATACATACATAATGGCATTGGTAAACACTTACTGAATGGGTTATGTATGTAATTACTGGATAAAAGCTATGAAGTAAACCTATGAAAACAAACCATTAGCCAGGGTACAAAAATGATGTACCCTGGCGCAAAGGTACTTCGTACCATTGCGATAGTTAATAGAGAACTGCTGTTATTCTCTGTTTACTAAAAAAGGCAGGAAAAGAATTGGTATAGTTTACTCGTGCCTAAATATATTCTGCCGATGTTTTGCATGCAAAAATCTATTGATTACTATGACCCTCGAACCGAATTTTCATCAGTGTGTCACATATGTCAAACGGCAAATATACTTCGGTAACCATATATTCGACCGTTGGCTTCATATGAGATGTTTTTCGCATATTTAGGAAAGAATATTTGTTTTATCAATTGAAGAAACAAAGTTCTGAATAAACATTAATCCTCTATTTATCAATTGTTCCCATCGTTCCCGATTTATATTTTTTCTCTTTATATCTGATAAATCAGATAACAGTAACTTTGCTTCATTAGCTATTAATAGAATTTGTGCGTTATCAATATTATGAAATTTCGATTGATTTAATATTGACGTAACTTTTATATCTTTGCTTTTAGCCTTTTCTGGTTTAAGCGTATGATTATTAAAATACTCAATCATTTCATCAATACACTCTCTGAGTGGAATTAACGAAGAACTAGGAGCAACTTCAGTAGTAGCGGGTTTATGAAAAATATCTAGTGCTGTGTCTAAAAGCTCAATCGGTGATTTATTATCAGGATATCGACTTTCCAAATTGTACGAAATCATTAATTCTCGAATAATCTTCTCATTCACATTGCTACATGCAAAAGATTGAAAGGGTTTAATTGCAGTAATCACACTTTGTGGTAATGCAGGTTTTGAGGTTGTTGCTCTATATATACCTGAATCACAAGTAGCAACTATTGAACCAGCTGTTGAAGCTGATAAAGAACCGGGAAAAGAATCATTTAAAATATAACCCCCATATTCCTTTGAAAGAGAAAGTGCAGAAGCACCTACATCTTCCCATGAAATACATAAGTCATCTTCAATCTCAAGCAAAGTTCTCAAATGCCTTGCGGTGTCCTTTGTGTACATACAAGTTTTTAAGCCTGCTTGAAATTTTTGTGCTAATTTTTCACTATTCTCTTCCAAATTAAAAAATACATCTTGTAATTCATCTTTATTCATATTCACCTTGAATCACCCTAATTATTTAACTATAGCATAAATACGCTTTCTATAGTTTCCAGTTATCAACAGGACTTGCCTTCCTATGTGCCTTCTCGCAATCTGCCTTTGCAATTGATAAATAACGTTTCACCATCTCCAATGAGGAATGGCCGAGAATTTGTTGAAGGGTATAAATGTCACCGCCATTCCTGAGATACTGAATAGCAAACGTATGCCGGAAGCGATGGGGGTAAACGTTCTGGACCTCAGCTCTTTCTCCCAGGTAGACCAAGAGCTTTCTAATCGAGTTCCTATCCATGGGTTTGTCGATTTTGCTAGTGAACAGAAAGTCATCCTGCTGGATATCCTTTCCTGCCAAATAACGCCATAGGGAGCTCCTGGAGAGCTTACCAATGAACACTGTTCGGGGTTTGCTCTTTAATCCAGCTCCGAATGGCTTGACAGTAACCTGACCGGATTCCAAATCAATATTTCCGATTGTCAGTCTGGCTAATTCGGACACTCTTAGTCCAGTATCCAAAAGCATGAGGATAATGGCTTTATCCCTCAATACAGTTGGTCTTGCCATAGAAAACGTCCTGCGGTTAAGAGAAGTCGCCCTTTTTGTGTTGTTGCAGGCTGAGAGAAGGCGCTTGATTTCATTCTCCGAAAATGGGGTGATGATGGGCGTGGGAGCTTTAGGGAGGGGGATACCTTCATCAACTCTCCTTAAGGAAAGCTCTTTATCCGCCCAGGTGAAAAAGCTTCTCATGGATATCCAGATATTCTGGATACTGGCTGGTTTCAGTCCTTCATTTCTGGCAGAAGAAAACGCAGATAATAGGTTTTCTTTTCGGATATCCTGGATGTTCTCGGGAACGTGAGTGGCAAACTTTGCCAACCCCCATTTGTAAATATCAATGGTTGCCTGGCTGTATCCTTCAGCGTGGAGGTTCAAAAGGAATCCTTCCACTGCCTTTTGGTAACTCAATGCAAGAGCCTTATGGTTCATATCAAACACTCCTTTTTATGAACCGGAGTACTCTTATATTAGGGAAATAGGGCTACAAGGGGGTATTCAGTCGGGGCGAGAGGATTCGAACCTCCGACCTCTTGCACCCCATGCAAGCGCGCTAAACCGGACTGCGCCACGCCCCGACAACGAACGAGATTATACCATCAACTATTCGCGCTGGCGCAAATTAAGCCACCTGTCCGCAGGCATAACATACCGGCACATACCACATCGCCCCTGGCGCGTAGGCAGCTGATTCCGCTTCAGCCAGCGTGTCTTCGATCGCTTGTGGGGCCATGCTGTCAGCCAGATCCTTCCGCAGCACACGCAGATCCCCGCGCAGCGCGTGTCCCGCGTCGCCTTTCATTTCAGCTCCGATGATTCCTCCGCTGACATGCTTTAGCCCGCATGCACACAGCAACCCCATCAACTCCCGCCCCATGCTGGTGTTGGCGCCCTGTCTTTTCAGTGCGGCAGTTTGCAGTGCTGCCAGCCGTTCCAGTTCTACCGGGTAGCTCATGCGCCCGCCATAATCCGGTTCTGCCAGCGCGAAAATCCAGCCGCCCGCGCGTGTCACCCGCCGCATCTCGCATACCAGTCGCCGCGGGTCCTGCGCCCACAGCAACGTGAAATGGCATAACGCGTGATCAAACTGGCCATTTAAAAATGGCAGCAAACTCCCATCAGCGCAGGCGATATCGGATCGGGATTTTTTGCTAGCCAAAATGGGAAAGTGGATATCAACGCCCGTGACGCGCGTAAATCCATCCGCGGCTAGCGCTTCGATCACCGCGCCGCTGCCGCAGCCGACATCCAGCAAATGATCACCGGCTGAAACGCCTGCCTGGCTGAATAGATAGTGGCGGATTTCGCGCGTCCATTCCGCCTGCTGCTGATAGCGGAAATGCCAGAACGCGTGCGCGTTCAGTGTTTCTTCCAGATCTTCTCCCATGGGTCTGTCAGTAAGTTCCCCAGCACTTTATTCACGCCCTGCGCCGGCAGCACGTCGCCATCCGGCTCAACATACAGCCATGCCTTGCCCGCGCCTTCCGGTGCTTTTTTGTCAGCATCGCGTAATTCCGCTGCGACCGGGTTGAGTGCGGAATAGGGTACAGCCATATCCCATACCAGGCGCATATTCAGCTCGGCGGCATGCTGGCTGGCTGCAGCCAGTGCGTCAGCCAATGCCGCATCATCCGCGCTCAGCGAGAGCGACCGCACGCCTTGTTTGGCAAGCTTCTCCAGCAATGCATTCATCGCAGCATGATCATCATGCATCATGGTGATATGCACCGTCACAGCGATATCCTCAGGCATCAGGTTTTTTAACGCCTTCCAGAAGGCCTTGTTATCCGGTTGGCACAACAGCATGATGTGGTCCAACCCTTTTTGCAGCAATGTCTGCGCGTAAACCTTATCCGCCAATTTCACCCCATCGCTAAGGACACCGCACACCATCCCCAGATCTTCTGCCTCAGCGATCAATTCGGGCAGATCATCGCGCAGCGTGGGTTCGCCGCCAGTGAAGACCACATGCGGGATCCCCGCCTTATACGCTTTTGCCAGCGCCTGTTTCCATTCATTGCTGTTCAGGTTCTTGCTGACGCGTTCGGTGGGCGCGTGGCTGCTGTCGCTGCCAGCAGAGACCTGGTAGGTGAGCGCGCAATCCAGGCGGTAAGGCGCCGTAATTTTCTGGGAATAAGGCTCCACACGGTCTATGTCAAGATAGGTTACCGGGTCAATATCTTCTGAGTTGATCAGTGTATCCACTTTATCCAAAAACGCGTCCATGTCCGCTTTGGCATCGGTGACTGGCACATCATATCGTGCGGCAACCAGCGCGGGGATGTCCGCCGCTTTCTCGCCATCGATCAGATAGAAAGCCAGCTCAGTTGCTGTCTGGTTCAGGTGCAGGACGGTTTTGGCGTTGATGGTCAGAATGCCGCAACCATCACTCTCCACCCGCAAATGTAATTTGTAGGGCAATTCGGAATCCGGATCCGCCTGGTAGGTATATACACCCGTTGGGATTGTTTCTACTGCGTTGAATAACCCATCAAAGAAAGCGTCAATTTTCTTTAGCATCACTCCTCCTCATCCTTTCAAAAACGATAATGCGGTAATCGGTTCCGGCCGCATCTCCGGGTTATTTTGCAAATGCAGCGGGCAGCCCGCTCCGCAGGTATCCATAAAGTCGCAATAGTTACAGCCGTCAGGCGCATATTCACGGTTCCTGATGGATTGCGCCAGCGGGTGCTCCCATATTTCCTGCCATGGGTCGGAAAGGATATTGCCGAGCTGGGTGTAATATGATTGGCAGGGAAGCACACCTCCGTCCGGTTCCACGCACATGTTGTATTGTGCGGCCGTGCAACCCTTTACACCCAAATTACTCTCGATCGGATTGAAATGGCAGTACATCGTCGGCGTATACCAGATCAGGCGCTGCCCGCTGCGTTCCGCATGCTCTTTGGCAATATCCAGCAAAGCCGGCAGGTCATCTTCTGCGATGGATTCATCCACAGCGGCGCCGCGCCCGGAATAGATCAGGCCGTTCAATCCAACGGTTGGCACATCCAATTCTGATAGAAATGCAAGCGTATCCTTCAAGCCCCCGCTGTTGGATCGCAGCAGCGTGGTGTTGGTCATCACGAACAGGCGTGAATCGAGTACGTTGCGGATCCCGGCAACGGTTTCTGCCCATGCGCCTCGCGCTGCTGTGATTTTGTCATGGATATCCGCGTTATGGGATTCCAGCGTGATCTGCACATGGTCCAATCCCGCATCAATGAGCTTCTTGACATTATCCACCCCTTTCAGCCGCCGCCCATTTGTATTCAAGCCGGTGATCATTCCCAGCTTTTCAGCATGGGTGATCAGTTCCGGCAGGAATGGGATCAGCGTCGGTTCGCCGCCTGTGAATACGACATGCGGGATGCCGATCGCCCACACGCGATCTAACACTTCTTTCCATTGCTGTTCATCCAGGTGGTGCAGTTCGCGCTCGGTCTCGTTGTAGCAATGCACACAGCGGTTGTTGCAGCGGTAAGTGAGCGCCAGGTCCATCCGGTAAGGAGCACTGGGCTTTTTTGAAAAGGGGGTAAGTGTGTCTACATTGAGATCGCAAATCGGGCAGGAATCCTCAGCAGGGTCAATCAGGTGCATCAGGTCTGCTTTGAATGCCTGATAGTCTTTAATTGCTTGTTCTTTATGCACGCTGAATGTTTGCTGTATGTGTTTTACGGTTTGCGCTTCATCCCAGGATTCAAGAATGGCGTAAGCCATTACTGTTGCTGATGGGTTGAAGTGATACATGCGGTTGGCATTGATCAATAAAACACTGTTCCCATCTGGCTCAATGCGCAGGTGGATGCGGTTTTTATATTCACCGTCCTGGCGTTTATATTCATAAGTGCCGGGTAGGGTCGTTAAAGATGTGGCAGGCATTGTGCTCCTACGAAGCGATGACAGATCCCATAACCTATCGTCCGCCTCCAGCACAGGCGCATGCGCATCCGGCACAGGCGCACGCACAGGCGCAGGAAGAGCCGCCTCCGCCGCTGCGGCTGCCCGATGAGCCGAAAGTGCTTGAACTTGGTTTGGGAACCGGGTTTGTTTTGTTGGTCACTGCGCCGGTGAAAGCGCTCAGGTTGCCAACCGCGCCTGCAGACATAGCTGTAACCGTATTGGTCAGAGATGCTGCTGCGTCAGAACCAGGTAATTTTGGCAGGGTGATCGTTTTCGATTTCCCGCCAGAAGGTGGAGTAGGCAGGCTGCCGCGTCCGGCTGCACCGCCAACTGATCGTGTTGAAGCCGTTGTGCGCGGTATGCCGGGATCTGCGCGCCACCACCAATATGGCATATATACCGGTCCGCTGCCGAAAGTGCGCCGCGTGCGCGTATCATAATCTCTGTCCATCATTGTCCAGTCAACAGCGTCAGAATAACGTTCAGCGCGCACTTCGGGTGTATCTGCCTCTTCCACCTGTTTCCAGGCTTTTTCAATAATATCCTTGTAGTAATCTACAGTTTCTTTGCGGCTGAATCCTTTCATCTTGGTGCTGACGCTCTTAACAAGCTCCACCATCATATCTTGCAGTGCCTTGCGGCGGCTGGCTGCGTTCGTTATCTTAAATGCCTGAAGAAAGGCTTTTTCGTATTCACGCAGGTCGTCCGGCAGCGTTTCCTCTACCTTGATCTTGAGCGGTTCCCGGCTGGTCACTTCCGCGGTGCCTTTTTTAAGCACGCTGAACAAGATCATCGAAAGGATCTTATCCATTGGCTGTTCAAGCAGTATGGCCGCTTCGACAGATGTCAGTCCGCGCTTGATGCCATGCCCTTCGATCGCGATTTTTGGGGGCAGATATTTCAATTTGCGTTTCTTTGCGCTTTTCGCAGCAAAATAGATGACCAGACCAAAAATACCAGCAAAACCGCCGCAGCAGGCGATCGGGATAATCGCGCCCAGGGCATTCGATGGATTAAAGGTAACTGTTTGTTCAGTATTGATCGTGTCGATCGGAATATAACGCGCAGGAAAAGCTACACCGAATTCATACCGGCCCGAAGCAGAAGCTGCTGAATAGTACCATTGGTAAAGCACGCGCCCCTGATCGTCAATCGCCGATGCGGGCATTTCGTCGCCCGGCCATCTCGAAGGGGTGAACCAGCGCGGTTCTTCCTCTGTCATGCCAGGTGGTAAGTAAATATTCACCGTCATCTCGCTGTTTCCCCCAACGAAATCAGATTCAAAGTAATTGGGCTGAAAGCGCATGGATGTATATTCTTCTTCTGCCTCTACCGAAGCAAAATAGAATTGACCGCGCACATTTTCAGCGCGCATATAAACGATCCCTGACGTGCCCGTCGGGATAGCGTTTCCGCCTAACCCCAGCGCGACACCGTCAACGTACGGTGATGTCTGAATGTCGTTGATAGGTTTGCCATCAATGGTCGCGGAGATGTCATTAAGGCTGTACTGGCTGTTGCCAGGCATCCCAACATCTACAAAGTCAATTACATGTGCACCGGCGCCGTTTTGGAACAAATAATAATATTCGATAGTCAACGAGCCATCCGGTTCAATAAAGACATTAATTTCCTGTTCAGGCACTTCAAAAAAATAATCCTGTGCCAGAACAGGGCTGGCAATAATCAAGATGATGAGAAAGGCTGTAATAATGGAAAAAAATCTGTTCTTCATGATACTTCTATCCCTTACCACTTTGGCTCTTCAGATAGTTGATAAGATGTTCCACAGTATGGGCAGCTCACCATGGGCGCGCCAGCTACGAGTTTGATGTCCTTTTCAGATAACACACCGCCGCATGATTGGCATTTGATCGTATCCATACCGACTTGTCCGGGTAGATCAATGTTAACGGTTACGTTTTGGGTGCTATCTCCCGGCTCTTGTAAGCGGGTTGCAAAGAAAATAAGAACAAAGCCAACCCCAGCCAATCCAGCAGCGATGAATATCAGGTTAAAACCTCCTGTTTGTCCACCAGATGCAAGGAAAAATAGGAATGAGAAGATAAGAGAGAATCCAGCGATCACGAATAGAATGATCTTTCCAGCTTTCATTATGCCTCCGTGTGCATTATCCGTATGTAGTTTTTAGCTATTTTTATTATATACGGAATTATCGCTGCAGAAGTTTTCAAGCATTAAACCTCAGCCAAAGATTGCTATAATTTTGTTTATGGAAGATCACATCAATTATCAGGATTATCTATCTCTGAAAGACACCTTAAATTTTCACAATTACCGCTATCATGTATTGGATGATCCAGTCATTAGCGATGGAGAATTTGACCGCATGCTGATGAATTTGCGTGAGATGGAAGATCAACACCCCGAATGGGTGACTGCTGATTCACCCACGCAACGAAGCGGTGCGGCACCGGCGGATCGCTTTGCCCGGGTTTCCCATCCCGAGCCGATTCTCAGCCTGGCGAATGCGTTTGATGAACAAGACCTGGTTGATTGGGTAACGCGTATCACAAAAATTGATGAACGTGTAGCATCGTCATCCTTTGTGTTAGAACCCAAAATAGATGGACTGACAGTGATCCTGCATTATGAAAAAGGTTTATTCATTCGCGGTGCAACCCGCGGTGATGGTGTTGTGGGCGAGGACATAACCCAGAATATCCGCACAATCGCATCTGTTCCTTTGAAAGTGCCTGTGGAGCAAAGTGACCTACCAATCCCGGATTATCTGGTTATAAGAGCAGAAGCGTTCATTTCCATACCTGATTTTGAAAGATTGAATCAGGTATTTCTGGAGAGCGGTGAGAAGACGTATCAGAACCCACGCAACACTGCAGCAGGCTCATTGCGTTTATTGGATTCTACGATTGTTGCCACACGCCCATTGCGTATCCTTGCTTACGCAATAGTCAGTGGAAATCCAAAAAACACCCAGTGGGAAACTTTAGAATATCTGCATCAGTTAGGATTTCCGACTCCAAAAATTACCGAGCAATGTGCTGATCTGAAGGCTATGCTTGCCTGCACAGAAAAATGGAGGAAAGTTCGTGAAGAATTGGATTACGAAATTGATGGGGTTGTCATCAAACTTAATGATTTAAAAATCGCTGAAGAATTGGGTTTTGTTGGAAAGGATCCGCGCGGAGCGATTGCTTTGAAATTTCCCGCACAAGAGGTCACAACAACACTTAACGACATCGGTGTGCAGGTTGGGCGCACTGGTGTCATCACGCCGTATGCGGTACTTGAACCGGTGGAAATCAGTGGTGTCACAGTCAGGCAGGCGACGTTGCACAATTTTGATTTCATCGCAGAAAAAGATATCCGTCTCGGAGATCGGGTGCTTGTAAAACGTGCGGGTGAGGTGATTCCTTATATCATCGGGCCAATAATTGATATTCGCTCAGGCACAGAGCAACCCTATGTACCGCCAGCGTTTTGCCCTTCTTGCGGTGAACCAGTGGAAGAAATCGAAAGTGAAGTTGCATTGTATTGTGTTAACAATGCCTGCCCTGCTCAAATCATCCGCAATATTGAACATTTTGTTTCTCGCGGTGCAATGGATATTGTTGGGCTTGGAATTCGCATCGTCGAACAGTTGGTAGAAGCTGAGCTGATTCAGGATGTTGCTGATCTGTATACTTTGAAAAAAGAAGATCTGATCAACCTGGAAAAGTTTGCAGAAAAGAAAGCCGAAAATCTGCTTGCTTCCATTAAAGCATCTAAATCAATGCCATTGCATCGGTTGATCAATGGCCTCGGTATTCATGGTGTTGGGGAAGTAGCGGCCGAACAATTGGCTGCGCATTTCAGCGATTTGGATGCCCTCTCTTCTGCACCAACAGAGATGATTGAAGCCATTGAAGGCTTCGGGCCCAACACTGCGGCCTCCATTAGAAAATGGTTTGCTATCGACAGGAACGCTGAAATAGTTGAGAAATTGAAGAAATTTGATGTTTGGCCGCAAGCTGCAATGAACTCTCAAAATGTTTCCAAAGTGCTTGACGGAAAACGTTTTGTAGTCACCGGCACGCTCTCAAAATTTTCTCGCGATGAAGTGAAAGACTTTATCAAGTCATTTGGTGGAAAAGTGAGTGACAGCGTCAGCAGCAAGACAGATTTCCTGGTTGCTGGTGATAACGCGGGCAGCAAACTTGAAAAAGCGAGGGAGTTGGGAATTGAGATACTCACAGAGCAAGACCTTATAAAAATATCAAAAGGGGAAGTAAATTGAAAGCAATTTATCTTAAATCCGGAAGAGAAAAATCTGTTCTACGACATCACCCGTGGATTTTTTCCGGTGCCATTGACCATGTCACAGGTGAACCGTCAATCGGTGACACGCTCGATGTATTTGATGCACAAGGGACTCCCTTGGGTAAAGCTGCTTACAGCCCTTCATCATCAATCCGCGCGCGCATTTGGACTTTTGACCCCATTGAAGAAATTTCGCTTGAATATTTTTCAAAAAGAATACACGCTGCGATCAGCATGCGAAACGACTTGCAGCTTTTTCAGCATCAAACCAATATTGGAAGGTTAATTCATGCGGAATCCGATGGATTACCGGGATTGATCGTGGATCGTTATGATAATCTACTGGTCGTTCAAATTCTCAGCGCCGGGATTGAAAAATGGCGCGAAGTAATTTTCGATATACTCAAAGAAGAAACTGGTATCGAAAATATTCTTGAAAGGTCTGACGTTGAAGTTAGAAAGCTGGAAGGATTGGAAGAAAGAACGGGGATTATTAGCGGGCAATTGCCTCAGCCCGAAATAGAAATAGTCGAGAATGGGATTTTCTTTTATGTTGATGTTGTTCGTGGCCAAAAGACAGGATTCTATATTGATCAACGCTTGAATCGCAGGGCAATTCAAGATTTTTCTAAAGGAAAAGACGTTTTAAACTGTTTCTCCTATACAGGTGCATTTAGCGTAAATGCTCTAAAGGCTGGCGCGTCACACGTCACGTCCATCGATTCATCAGTAGAAGCTAATCAGTTAGCATTCAAGAATCTGGCGCTTAATAATATACCACCCGAAAGATACACAATTTTATCCGCTGATGTCTTTCATGAATTACGAACGATGCGAGATAAAGCTTTATCTTTTGATCTGATCATTCTTGATCCGCCAAAATTTGCGCCAACAGCAGCCCAGGTGAGATCGGCAGCCCGCGGATATAAGGATATCAATTTGCTTGCTTTCAAATTATTGCGACCTGGCGGAATTCTGGCTACATTTTCATGTTCTGGCGGAGTGACACAGGAGCTTTTTCAAAAGATCGTCGCGGATGCAGCTCTGGATGCGGGTGTAGATGCAAAAATAATTCAACACCTGGCACAAGGTCCCGATCATCCCATAGCTTTAAACTTTCCGGAAGGATCCTATCTTAAGGGATTGACTTGCATGATAAGCAAATAAAAACGCACCGATAGGGTGCGGAATAATTGGTGGAGATGGCGGGAATCGAACCCGCGTCCGCAAGATTAGAGCACCGAACTTCTACGAGCGTAGAAGGCTTTTATTTTTGCAACAGAAGTGAAAATCCTTCAAACAATTCCTGCTGCTATCCGCTTGAGCCCGAAAGCTCTCTTTCGCCCGTGCTGCGGAATCACAAGCGGCACTCCAGCTTTGTGTCGCCTGTCCAACTACCGGCTGGAGAACGGAGCTGGCAGACGTGGCCATTATTGGCCATGTGCTCTTTTCAACCGATTACGCGGCTAAAGGAAGAGCAGCTAAGTTAGTGCGATTGGCACTTAATTTGTTGTACTGATTTATCGAGGTCGGTACCTCTCGGCTCGCCGTCCGGGATCAGCCTCTTCCGTCGAAGCCTATCATCCCCGAATGTAATTGTATTATACACGCCCTTTATTAGAATTTTATTATCTCATACAGGAATTATTTGGCACAGAATGTGCAATATAAGTGATGGTTGCTGATTTCAAATTTAATAAAATGATTACTGGCATTGACATATCAGATAAAAATGGGTTGTTCGATCTCGACCATTGGGTCGGGAAAGGTATTCGTTTTGCGTATATCAAAGCAACCGAAGCGTTAGATAGCGCTGATCGATGTTTTAGTGATAACAGATCCAGAGCTCAGAAAAACGGCTTATTAACCGGGGCATACCATTGGCTTCACCCACGCTTGCATGTCGAACAACAAGCTAGGTTTTTTATGGAAACAGTTTCTGATTTTGCCGGGATGCTTCCTCCAGTTGTCTGTCTGACCACGCATCGTGCCCCTATGGAGCAGATTGAACGTAATGTCAAAACATTCATTGAAGTGCTTCGGAAACACACAGGAAGTAAGCCGGTTATTTTCACCAGCATTGATTATTGGCAAAAATATCTATCTCATGCAGGATGGGCAAGTGAATATCCACTTTGGGTGGATTTTCCGGGCGGCAACTTTCCACCTCAGCTTTATCCTTGGGCCGGTTGGACGTTTTGGCAGTATTCATACCAGGCAAATTTGCCAGGTATTTTGTCGGAAGTAGGAATCAATTATTTTAATGGAAACGATGAAGAATTAATTAATATGGTGATTCAATGAAGCAGCAAGAGGTCTACTTATGATTCCGGGAATCAATGTTTCTCAATGGCAGCGTGAAATAAATTGGAGTGAGGTACATCGAGCAGGCGTAAAATTTGCTTTTATCAGCGCAACAGAATTTTCTTATAGATCCACCCAACTTTGCATTGATGCGCAACTCGAGAAAAACATCCGAGGTGCATCTGAAAACCTGGTGTCCTGGGGTGCAATCCATCATTTTTGTTCGCATATCGATCCCGTGTTACAGGCAAAAGTTTTCACTAAAGTCGTTGATTCCAATTCCGATCTGCCGCCAGTTGTTGAATTAAGAGAATCAGGGTTGAAGGGTGAGCGATTAAACTATAAATTACGGTTATTAGTTGAAAAAATCGAAGAAATTATTGGTATGAAACCAATTTTATGTACTGATGATGTCTTCTGGCGTGGTTCCATGTGTTCTGAAAAAATGGACCACGCAGATTGGGCAATAAAGTATCCTTTATGGATTTCACAATTCACCTCTCTTTGGCCTAACGCCGTGTACCCCTGGGCTTCATGGGATTTTTGGCAGCATACCGATCGCGGTAAGATACCCGGTATTCAGATCGATGTCAACATGGTTTGGTTCAATGGATCATATAAAGAACTTGTAGAAAAATATCCCAATGAAATTTCACCTAGAAAGAATGAATCAGTGAATTTTTGGATTGAAAATAAACACAATAAAATGATTGAAGCACAGAAAACTCTCGATCTTTCAGGGCAACATGATAACTATAAGGGGGATTATCAAGAACCGCTTGACCACTTGTTCTTATCAAATTCTCAAACGGATGATTTGCATTGCATTCAAACCAAAGTCATCCAAGAGAACGGGGAGATAAGCAAGGAAGATGAATGGATACGTGAATATTTCCTACAAACGGTATAAATAGAATAATAATCTTCAACAAGTGCAGACAAAGAACCGCTTGAGGAAATAGGATCGTGCTTCAGAGATATTTAGAACCACTGGTCAAGCACCTTATTTGGTAGACTTTATCACTTGAAGTGATAAACAAGGATTTTCGATCATTCATGCCCCAGGCCAGGTTTGATGTTTTGTTTGGAAGGAATATCCTTCCTAAAAGCTCAGCTTTAGGAGAAAAGATCCAGATGCCGCCAGGGCCAGTAGCAAAAAGGTTTCCAAGCTGATCAAATTTAATGCCGTCAGGCCGCCCATTATTTTTATCATCCCAAAGCTCAACCCAAATATTTCCGCCAGTAAATTTCCATCCTGGACCGATGTCAAAAGCTCGTATATGCTGCTTAACAGTGTCCACAACGAATAAAGATTTCTGACTCGGAGAAAATGCCAATCCGTTTGGTCTTTCAAAATTATCGGTGATAAGTGTAAGTTTCTCAGTGTTCGGGTTAAAATGGTAGATGCCTTGGAAAGGTAATTCCTGTTGAGCAGGACCTCCATTCCCTTCTCGTAATCCATAAATTGGGTCAGTAAAAATGATCGATCCGTCATCAGCAACGACAATGTCATTTGGTGAGTTTAACCTTAACCCATCATAGCTATCTACAAGAATATTTCGTTCCTTGTTTCTGTTCAGCAATGAGATAGATCGTCCCTGGTGTTCGCAAATAATTAACTCACCTTCATGGTTAATTGCAAGTCCATTGGCAAAATGACTTGGATGATGGAATGGTTCTGTACCATGGGAGTTAGTCCACTTAAATATCGTATTTGCTGGGATATCAGAGAAAAAGAGACAATTCCTTGTATCGTCCCAAACCGGGCCCTCAGTGAATTGATGACCACCTGAGATTACTTCGATCTGTTCTTGAGGATCAATCAATTGGATAAATGAATCCGAGTACGTTTCTATTGCAAAGGTGTTCATTTATCGATCCCATTTTCGTACTTTCGCATCAAGGTCTGTTTAAGCCGCCAGAGATTAGAGGTCAATGATACATGATAGTGATGCGGGTTCATGATGCGTCTAACGCCAGGATATAAATATTGCAGATCTTTTACACGAATATTGCGTATAGATTCAAGATCTGGTTGCTGATAAATTATTGTTCCGTCTTTGATGACTTCAATCGGAAGCGGTTCAATCCTTGAAAGATCTCTCTTCATAACCACACGAAATTTTGACGGGTCATTCGGATGGTGTAAATGTATGGTATTTTGTGAACTTAGATTTTCATCAGGCAGGCTCATAACATCAGCGATTGCCTTTTCTCGCTGGTCATACAACCGATAAACGTGCTTATGCCCCGGGTTGAGAGTTTTTTCTGGATTTTCTGATATCTTAATCGCCGGGATCCATCCGCCTTTTTCGTGCAGGGCAACCAACTTGTAAACACCATCTAAAGCAGGGTCAATGCTAGAAGTAATCATTCGTGTGCCAACACCATACGCTAATCTTTTTATTAAGTCTTCATGATCAACATTGTATTTCCCGGCTTCATCTCTAATCTGGGTGATGATTTGCCAGATAACCAATTCATCCATTTGGTTGGACAAAACAATTTTTGTATTTGGGAAACCGGCAGAATCCAGCATGCGGGCAGCTTGAATGCTCAAATAAGCCAAATCCCCTGAATCAAGACGAATTCCGACTGGTTGATGTCCTTTTTTCTTCAAATCTTCAAAAACTTTTATGGCATTAGGAATGCCACTTTCCAACGTATCAAAAGTATCTACCAACAAAATACAATCATCCGGATATGCCTCGGCGTAAGCATTAAAAGCATCAAGTTCGGTACCACCTAAAGCGACAATTGCTTGAACCATGCTGTGCGCATGTGTACCGCTTGGAGGGAATCCAAGGACTGCTGAAGCGCCCACATTCGATGATCCTGCAGCTCCTCCAATGATTGCCGCGCGTGCTCCAGCGCTAGCAGCGCGATCCTGTGCTCGCCGCAGTCCAAATTCCAGCATTGTCTGCCCCATTCCCGCTTCATAAATTCGTGCGGCTTTGGTTGCAATCAGGGTTTGATAGTTAAGATGGTTCAAAAGTGAGGATTCAATCAGCTGGGCAAATAAGATTGGCCCTTCAATGATAGCGAGGGGGACATTAGGATGAATGATCCTACCTTCAGGAATGGCTTTAATTGATAGACCATTGAAAACAGATTGGCCTTTTAAATAATTCAGGAATTTATTCGAGAATATTTTCCTGCCGGATGTATGTTGCAGTGACTGCAAATATTCAATGACTTCACTGGTAAAAAAAGATTCTCGCAACCAATCGAGAAACCAGTCCAAACCTGCGTTTACACAATAACCTGCTTGATGAATTCCATAATCTGGATAACTGCGGAAAAAATAATCGAATTGCGCGGTCTTTTCATGAATCCCCAAATCAAAATAGACCTGCGCCATAGTCAGTTGATAAAAATCGGTAAATAGCACACCTTCAGCTAGTTTCCGTTCGTCAGTATTCATTGATTCTCCATAATAAAATTCATAATATATTATAAAATCTAATTCACCTACAACTAGCTTGTTTGCTAAAATTATTTAATGAGCCATTTACGTCAACCTGTCATTATTGGTTTTTATGGTTATTCCCAATCGGGTAAAACGACACTGATCAGTACCATTATTTATAATTTAAAAAAGAAGGGGATATCGATAGGTGTCGTCAAAATTACTGACAAACCGATTAGTTCTGAACCGGATAATAAAGACACACAACTATTTCGCCAATCTGGAGCGAATATTACTGCTTTCTCTTCATCCATAGAAACTGGTTTTGTGCTGGATCATTCAATGAGTATTCAGGATGTATTAAAGTCAATCCCATACTTGTCGGAAGTGGATATTGTCATTATTGAAGGTGCGCATAGTGAATCAGTGCCAAAAATCAGAATAGGTGATATCCCGCTGCGACCAAATACACTTTTTACATTCTCAGGTAATATAGAAGAAATTGAAAAAACGATATTAGAGAAGCTAAAAATAATCGAAGGAAATTTAAATGAAGATTACGATTAATGTTAATGGAAAAGGAATTGAACTTACAGAATTCCCCGCGAGAATTATTCTGAATGTCATTCTTGGAATTTTGCAATCTTTGAGGGGAGTGGATGAAGTCTATTCAGCTGAGATTACATTATCGTCAGAAGACTAATATGATGGGCGGAACAGGGCTCGAACCTGCGACCTCATCTGTGTAAGAGATGCGCTCTAACCAACTGAGCTATCCGCCCGCGCTCAATATTATAACTGGAAAATATTCAAATTGAATTAAATGAAACTCATCAGATTTTTACAAAAAGGGATGAATCCGCAGTGGGGATGGGTTTATGACACAAACGTCGGAACACTCACTGGGTCTCCGTTTGAACCTTTTCAGCGGTCAGAGGCAAATCTCATGTTAACTAAAGTGGATTTACTTGCGCCGGTAAAGCCAGGAAAGATCATCGCAGTGGGGCGTAATTATCCTGAACACGCGCAAGAACAACAGGTTGAAATTCCAGACAGACCTCTTCTATTTTTGAAACCTTCATCATCCGTGATAGGCCCAGGTGAAACGATTTATCTTCCACCGCAATCAAACCAAGTGGAATATGAAGCAGAATTAGCTGTAGTAATTGGAAAAAAAGGTCGCTGGATTGACATTGTAAATATTGATGAATATATACTAGGTTATTGCATAGCAAATGATGTGACAGCACGCGACATTCAACATAGCGATGGGCAGTGGGCACGAGCGAAAGGGTTTGACACATTTTGTCCGCTTGGCCCATGGATCGAAACCAATCTTGATCCGTCAGATATTTTGATTACAACCCGCCTAAACGGCGAAATAAGACAAATGTCATCTACGCGTGAAATGGTATTTAATATTCCCCAGCTTGTTGTTTATGTTTCTTCGATTATGACATTGGAACCTGGTGATGTAATACTTAGCGGAACACCCGCTGGTGTTGGAAAATTAAACCCTGGTGATGTAATTTCGATCACAATTGAGGGAATCGGTGAATTAATCAATCTTGTTGCAGAAGACAAACGGGCAACAAAATAGGTTAGTAAATAGGAACGCCTTCTTGGTATAATTACTAATTGATTCATTATTCCTAATAAAAGGAGCTTTGGCATGTCTGGACATTCAAAATGGTCAACCATCAAAAGGAAAAAAGGCGCTGCTGACGCGAAGCGAGGACAACTCTTTACTCGATTGGCAAAAGAAATTGCCATCGCCGCAAGAGAGGGCGGGGGCGATATAGATGTGAATTTTAAACTACGACTAGCTGTGGATCGTGCTAAACGAGAAAACATGCCAAAGGATAATATAGATCGAGCTATCAAGCGAGGAACTGGGGAAGATAAAAGCGGAGTTCAAATAGAACGGGTTACGTATGAAGGATATGCCTCTAACGGCGTCGCAGTTCTAATTGATTGCCTTACAGAAAATAGAAACAGAACCGTCGCCGAGGTACGCCATGCACTCTCAAAAGGTGGCGGAGGTATGGCCGAAGCTGGTTCGGTTTCCTGGCAATTTAGGCACATTGCGTATTTTTCAATTGATGCAAAAGGACAAGATTTTGACAAAATATTTGAACTAGCTGTCGAAAATGGAGCGGATGACATCACTACTGATGAAGATTCCATTGAAATTTTCGCTCCCATCGAATCTTTTAAGACCATCAGTGATAGCTTGAAAAATGCAGGTGTTCTAACTGAAGAAGAAACGCTTCAGTTTGTTCCAAAACAGGAGATGGTTTTGGATACCGAAAAAACCATCAAGGTTATGCGGGTGGTAGAAGAACTTGAAGATCTGGATGATGTTCAGAATGTGTACTCAAACCTGCAAATTACTGACGAGGCATTGGAAGAACTTCAGGCTGCGTAAATCATGGCTGTGATCGGAATAGATCCGGGAACAGCACTGACAGGTTTTGGTGTCGTACAGGAAAATGCGAATGGAAACCTTGGTGTAATCGATTATGGCGTCATCGAAACATCAACTGATGAAAATGATGCAAGTCGCTTGCAAATTATCTATTCAAAAATATGTGATATTCTCACTCTCTATAATATTGAGAGCTGTGCTGTAGAGAGGCTTTTTTTTCAAAAAAACGTAAAAACCGCAATATCAGTGGGCCAAGCAAGGGGAGTAATTCTGTTGGCGCTTAACCAAAATCACCTTGAAATTCATGAATATAATCCTGTTGAGATTAAACAGGCAGTAACAGGTTATGGCCAAGCGTCAAAAAAACAGGTACAAGAAATGGTTAAAGTAATATTAGCATTAGATCACATCCCAAAACCAGACGATGCGGCTGATGCATTGGCAGTTGCTATATGTCATATTCATAGCAGAAAACTGAATAAGATGGGGCAGGGTCGGTGAGAGATGGTGAAAAGGATCACAAGCCAATCAAATACCACCATTAAGCAGATTCGCAGCCTGCAAGATAGGAAATATCGAAAACAAACCGGTTTATTCTTCATAGAAGGAATTCGACAGGTAGGGGAGGCGATAGACAGTGATTATCCTCTTCAATTGGTGATTTATTGCCCTTCGCTACTAATTACTGATTATGCAACTAAGATTCTGGAGAAAGCTTCATATAAGGGACTTGAACTACTTGAAGTCAGTGATGATGTCTTCCAATCAATTTCTAATAAGGATGGTCCTCATGGTATTGCGGCTGTGGGATACGAGCGATTTTTCAAAATAAGTGATGTTAATGTAGAAGGATTATGGATCGCATTAGAGAATATTCAAGATCCAGGGAATCTCGGATCCATTCTAAGGTCTTTAGATGGAGCAGGGGGAAAAGGATTGTTTCTCGTCGGTGAATCAACTGACCCGTTTCATCCCACTGCGGTACGGTCTAGTATGGGAGTTGTATTTTACACACCTATAATAAAATTATCTTTAGCGGATTTTATTGAATTTGTGAAATTAAAAGACATTTTTTGTGTCGGTACTTCATGTGAAACAACTGATAGTTTCAAAGAACAGAATTATCCAAAAAACATGATACTTATAATGGGGTCTGAACAAAAAGGGATGACAGATAGCATGATAGATATATGTGATGTTTTGGTGAATATTCCCATGACTGGTAGAGTTGACTCGCTAAATATCGCTAACGCCGCTTCTATTGTATTGTTTGAGATACATACGAGAAATATGAAAAATGATTGAGATCATAAAAGGCACTGTTGTCGAAAGAGATGATAAATCGGTTACCGTTTTGATCGGAGGGATGGGAATTAGAGTTTGGACAACAAACAAGGTGGTATCAAAAACACAAGTTGGAGAGAATATACAACTTTTTACTGACCTTAATCTGAGAGAAACCGAGATTAGTCTTTATGGTTTTGATAATGCACAAGAGCGTAATATGTATCGCGCATTATTGAAGGTTAACGGTGTTGGCCCGAAAGCAGCGATGGCGATTATTTCAGCACTTACACTATCCGAAATTAACAACGCAATTCAAACAAATAATTCAGATCGTTTTGCACGAGTACCTGGAATAGGTAAAAAAACTGCACAGAAACTGATTCTATTTTTACAAGATTCTTTGGACTTTGAGAACGTAATTCAATTAGATCCTACTACCGCTTCAATAAATTCTGACTTAATGGAAGCACTCGTAGGGTTGGGGTATAGCGTTATTGAAGCGCAATCATGCATTCAATCGCTGCCGGCTGATACACCTGATGATCTGGAAAGTAAGTTACGAATCGCTCTCCAACATTTTTCTTAAAAATCCCATCGACTGTGCTAAAATCTGAAAGTTAATATTATTCTAAGGAAATTGATACATGGCTGGAATGACACGAGAATTGGGGATAGATTTAGGCACTGCCTTTACAGTCATGGCTGAAAGCCACGATATTTTGTTACATGAACCAACAACAGTGGCTATTCTTGTTGATGAGTGGAAGATGATCGAATGGGGACAAGCCGCTAAGGATATGTTCGGGCGAGTGCCAGATGATATCGAGGTTGTCAATCCTATCAATCATGGTGTCATTGCTGAGTATGAAATTACTGAAAATCTTTTGAGATATTTAGTTCAAAAAATTTGCGGTCCGATGGTTCTTTTTCGCCCCAAATTAATGATTACTGTACCATGCAATATAACAAGTGTTGAAAGCAGAGCTGTACATGAAGCAGGGATAGGGGCGGGAAGCAGAGAGGTATATTTGATTCAGCAACCATTAGCCGCTGCTTTGGGAATCGATTTGCCTATTGCTCCACCTTCAGGCAATATGGTTATTTGTTTGGGAGCGGGGACAAACCAGGCAGCAGTTATGGCGATGAACAGTGTGATCTCTTCAGAAATGGATAGGACTGGCGGACAAACCATGGACGAAGATATTATCAGTCATATCCGAAAACAATATGGTGTGATTCTTGGAAAATCAACTGCCGAATTATTAAAGATGAGAATCGGCGCGGCAGTAAAAGAGGAAGAGTCTTTACATATGGAAGTGCAGGGGCAGGACCAGGTTAGCGGATTGCCGAGGACTGTAGCTCTTTCGACAGAAGATATCGTTGATGCTGTACAAAATAGTCTTGAAAGTATCGTGAATTTAGTAAAAAGGGTTTTAGAGAAAACTCCTCCTGAACTTGTTTCAGATATTATGGATCGTGGTGTAGCATTATGTGGTGGGGGAACGCAACTGAGAGGAGTGGATCGATATCTGACTCGAAAACTCGGTATCCCGGCATTTCTAGTAGACAATCCAACAACATGTACAGCAGAAGGCGCTGCGAAAGCCCTCAATATGCTCGATTCCCTGAAAAGAGCGATACAACAGTAACAACCGAAGAGTGGCTATCTCCGATTTCACTCTCCTTTGGCTAACGACGCCTTCTACCACCCATAAACAACATCCCGTAATATAAAAGGGTTGAAAGTGCTTGAACAGCACCAGCTACGTAGGTTAAAGCAGCTGCGTCCAATACTTTGTCGACCGCTGCAGTTTCATTGCCATAAGTGATGCCGGCTACAGAGAGCGCATGTTTTGCTCTTTTTGATGCATCCAGCTCAACAGGAATAGTAATTAGTGAAAATACAGCTGTTCCCGCGAAGAGAATCAAACCAATGATTGCGAGGTTATCCATTGCTAAAAATAGGCCAGCCATAAAAACGATTGGCCCTAACCATGAGCCTAATTGAACGGTTGGCACCATAAGGGATCGTAAAGATAAGGGGCCGTAATTTTTTTTGTGCTGAATGGCGTGTCCTGCTTCGTGTGCCGCTACACCTGCCGCAGCTAAACTCGGAACACCATAAACAGATTGGCTGAGTCTCAATGTTTTACTACGTGGATCGTAATGGTCACTTAATGTGCCGCGTACTTGTTCAATTTTGACATTTTGCAAATCATTCATGTCCAAAACGCGGCGAGCTACTTCTGACCCAGTCATCCCATTATTTGTTCGAACTTGGGAATATTTTCGAAAAGCGCTTTGCACGCGCATCTGTGCATATAACCCCAATAGCAATGCTGGAATACTAATTAAAAAGTATAGTCCATAGTTTCCGAAATACATTTTTTCTCCAATTGAATAAATTTTTTCTTTAATTATAAAGAAAACGTATTAAATATATGTAAAAATATTGGGAATCAGGCGTCCCTGGGGAGACTCGAACTCCCGCCTTCGGCTTCGGAGGCCGACACTCTATCCACTGAGCTACAGGGACCTGAATAAAATTTTACCACGCTGGAAGATCTTTTATTTTCATGCCACTTCTTGCATTACAGATTGTATTGGGTTGGCTTTTCGTAATATTGCTGACAAATTAAGATAAGAAAATTGATGACATGTCAAATACGCTTTTAAATGTTTCTTGAACCTTAATCTTGTTTCGCGTTGCCCAAAGTTTGCGATCATTAATAACCAGTGCTGGATGATGGTTTCAAGGATTTCCTTTTGCGGCAAAGCTTCTTTCTTTTGGTTTGAGAAGATCCAGGGATTTCCTAATGCGGCACGTCCAATCATCACACCATCGCAACCGGTTTCCTTTAACATTCGATCAATATCTGCATGGCTGGCAACGTCTCCATTACCTAACACGGGTATATTTACCAGGTTTTTGATCCGTGCAATTGCCTCCCAATCTGCAGGATCATCCCATGATTGATCCTTCCTGCGTGCATGCGCACAGATCATTTGTGCACCCTCCCCTTCAGCAATTTTTGCGATCTCCAGGTAATTAATAAGTGACTGATCCCATCCTATTCTAATCTTTATGGTGATCGGTACTTGAACACTTTTCACAAGCGATTGAAGGATTTTGATGACTTTATCAGGGCGTATTAATAATCCAGCACCAGCGCCTCTGTTAGCAATCCGTCGAACAGAGCAGCCTAAGTTGAGATCAATAAAATCAGGACCTAATTCTTCGAGTTTAATAGCAGCCCTTACTATATTGACAGGGTTCGAGCCATAGATTTGTATTCCGAAAGGGCGTTCGAAAGATGTAAAACTAGTCCGTTTAGTAAAATCGTTTAATTTATCGTGAACATCCATCGCATTGATGAATTCGGAAATTATCAGGGCTGAGCCCATTTTCTTGCAAATCAAACGGAATGGTTGGTCGCTGATTCCGTCCATAGGAGCAAGGGATACACGTCCGTAGACAGGTATGGATCCGATATGGAAGTTTGCTTGCATTTCTAAGGATTAAATCACAAATTCGGCTATGTTTGCGAGATGCGCAGGTGTTGTCCCACAGCAGCCTCCGATTATCTTCGCACCCATAGAAGGCCAAGCTTTCGCATACTCACCCATTTCAGAGGGCGTCAAACTATAAGAGGCTTCTCCATTTTCATCAATTTGGGGAAGCCCGGCATTAGGTTTGAACCAAATAGGAATATCCGAGATATTCGATAACTCACTCAAACATTTTTCATTATCCGCGATGCTTTTTCCACAATTTATACCTATAGCTGAAAGATTGTAATCTTTTACTGCATCAAAGAATGTTGAGGGGCTTACACCCATCATCGTTTTAGTGCCCCTGTCAAAACTAAATGAACAGATCAACGCAATATCCCCAGCTCCCATTCTTACACCTTCGATAGCAGCGATTGCTTCAGAAATATCAAATTGTGTTTCAATAACAAGTAGATCTACCCCATTATCTGCCAGTATTCTAGCCTGATCTTTGTATTGAATAATTGCTTCTTCGGGATCAATCAGGCCAAGTGGTTTTAACATTTCACCTAATGGACCGATTGAGCCAGCTACTAACGAAGATGTTCCGTTGACAGCATTTTTTGCGACTCGCACACCAAGTTGATTAATTTTCTCAAACTGATTATCAAATTTGGCATGTTTCAAACGAATTCTGGAACCACCAAATGTTGATGTAAGAATAATATTTGATCCGCTATTTATAAAATCCTCATGCAAATATTGAATTTTGTCTGGCTGTTCTAACAGCCACTGTTCTGCTGTTATGCCTCTTGGCAACCCGCGAGCAATCAAGTTAGTGCCAGTTGCCCCGTCCGAAATTATCACTTCGCGATCTTCGAGAAACATTTTAAATTCTTGGTTATTCATTCTTTCTCCAATGAAAAGGCCATCAATCTAGATGGCCTTTATTTTAACTGATATTGATTATGAATATATTCTAAGAAACTATTTTTAATCCGGCCAGGAATTTTTCCTTTGTTATCGGTAAATCTCTAAACCAGAGACCAGTCGCGTTATGCAATGCCGCAACCATAGCTGGTGCAACTCCGTCAACAGCTATTTCAGCGATTGATTTTGCTCCATAAGGACCGCTTGGTTCGTCAGTTTGCACAAAAATCACATCCATTGGGGGAGTATCGTCAGACTGATAAATTCGGTATGTACCGAATTGATCATTGATGATCCGCCCCTTCTCATCAAAATAAGTGTCTTCAAATAAGGTGAAACCAAGGGCTTGCAACATGCCGCCTTCAGCTTGTCCGGCCGCGGTGATAGGATTGATCACACGCCCGCAATCGACAACCATTAGTAATCGATCTACAGTGATTTCACCAGTTTTTATATTTGTAGTAATTTCCGCGAATTGAGCGCCTGTCGGAGGAGGGCTGGTGTAACTCATATGAGAAGCAGAAGCGATGATTTGATGCTGTTCCAATTGGTGCAGGCTGCTGAGTGCAACATCTTCTAAAGAAACTTTCTTGCCGTCTGGTGCGATAATCCATTTGTCAATAAGGTCGAACCCATCATGATTTTCTTTCCGCATCATTTTTGATGCATGCGTGAGAATCATTTCGCGCACTTCTTTAGCTGCCTTAACGACAGCGCCACCGCTTATATAGGTCGTCGAACTCGCGTATGCCCCTTTATCGAATGGCGTGAAATCAGTATCTGAGGAATAAACAATGATGTCGTCAATATCAACGCCAAGCTGCTCGGCGGCCATTTGAGCCAGAATAGTATCAGATCCTGTTCCTAAATCTGTGGCGCCAATTAGTAGATTGAATGAACCATCATCATTTAACTTTATCGTAGCTGCCCCCATATCTAACCCCGCAATCCCTGAGCCGTGTATCATTACCCCCATACCAATCCCGTGCCTGATATCACCTTTTTCTTTCTTATAGCGCTCGATTTTGGAGTAATAGTCAGTTGATTTCAACCCTACTGCTACGCATTCATCAAGAGCGCTAGAAACCATCATCTGGTCGTAGCCTTCACGGCCTTCGCCAAGCTTCCGAGCGAGGTGCATTGGTTCATTTAACTTTAACCAATTGTTCTTTTTAAAATCAACAACATCGATACCAAGATCGACGGCAATTTCGGACATAAGTGTTTCGATAGCAAATTGACCTTGCATAGCACCATATCCACGGTAAGCGCCTGCCGGCGGTGTATTGGTATATACAACATCACAAATGAATCGAGAGTTTGGTGCATTATATAATGTCAATCCTTTAAATCCACCGACCATGTTCACTGTCAACCCGTGAGTCCCATAGGCACCAGTATCGCCAAGAAGATAAAATTCTGCGCCAATGAGTTTTTGGTCTTTGATTCCAAGCCTGTAACGAATAACCTGGCGGTGTCGGGATCTGCCGCTGGTGAATTCCTGGCTGCGAGTGTATTCCATTTTTACTGGTTTACCAGTCGCGATGGTTAGATGACTGCATAGGTCTTCTAATAAGACTTCCTGTTTACCGCCAAATCCGCCGCCAATCCTTGGCTTGACAACTCGTATTTGCTTGACCGGCAATCCGATTAAAGGCGCAATTATGCGTCTGACGTGAAATGGCACCTGTGTGCTTGTTCTGACGACTAATCGATTGTCTTCATCAAAATATGTGATGCAAATGTGAGGCTCCATCTGAGCATGCTGTTGTTTGGGAGTACGGTATTCACCTGCGTATACTTTATCTGACTCGGAAAAAGCTTTGTCAACATCGCCGACTTCCGCTTCAATGTGATGAACCAAATTCTTTGAAGCATCAAAAACTCCTTCAGTATCATCCTCGTCATGAATGATGGGCGTTCCCTCGTCCATTGCTTTCTCGCAATCAAGGACCGGCTCTAAGATCTCGTAATCCACATCAATCAACTCTAATGCTTTTTCGGCAATTGCTTTTGTTTCTGCAGCAACAATCGCAACGCGATCACCAACGTGGCGGACCTTGTTATCAAGTGAAACCTGATCATGTGGTGCCGGCTGAGGAAAACTTTGTCCCCCGGTCGCATATTTTATTCTGGGAATGTCTTGAAAAGTAAGGACTGCTTTTACACCTTCCAATTCTTTTGCTTTTGAAGTATCAATATTTCGAATTATTGCATGCGCATGCGGGCTGGTAAGTAATGCGCCATAAAGCATGCCTGTTGGTTGTACGTCGTCTGTAAAGACAGGATTACCCAATGCCAGTTTTACACCATCGACCTTTTTCTTTGATTTGCCGACAATGTGAAGATCATCCATTTTTTCAGGTGTCAGCACAAGCGGAAGCAATGGGGCGGTTTCGCCATTTTTGCGCAAGTATTCTTCGGGAAGGTCGATAAGTTCAATATTTTCGCCAAACTTAATTTCTTCTGGTATATATGGATCAACGAAATCACCACGCATCATCGCAGCAGCTCGCATAACCCCATCAACAATTCGAACATATCCTGTACAGCGGCACAAAACACCTGATAGACCTTTTCGCACTTCAGCCTCAGTCGGTTTTGGGTTTTTATCTAAAATGCTTTTTGCCGTCAGAATTTGAGCTGGTGTACAAAATCCACATTGAATTGCGCCAGTTTCAATAAAGGCTTGCTGCAAGGGATGCAAATGGGTGGCATCACCAAGTGACTCAACGGTTTCGATGCTTTTACCTTCAATAGTGCTCATTTTAACCAGGCATGATTGAACCGGTTTACCGTTAATCAAAACCGTACACATCCCACAATCACCACGCTCTCCACACCCAGACTTGACACTGGTCAGACCGTCTTCCCGAAGAAAATCTAAAAGACTTTTCTTCGGATTTTCATTGACTGTTCGTGGTAAGCCATTCAAGGTGAATGAGACACCTATCATTTTCTGTTTCTCAATCATTCTTATCTCCTGATTTTGATCTAAATGCTATAGTTAATGATTTTACTATACTAAAAATTGGGGAGAAAAGAAAATATCCGGTGAAAGCCGGATATTTATTTGGCGGGAGCGACGGGGTTCGAACCCGCGATCTCGGCCTTGACAGGGCCGCATGTTAGCCACTACACCACGCCCCCGCGCGAATAATATATTAACATGGAGTTGACCAATCGTCAAGCAAATTAGTTTAATCCCGTGTACCAATCCTCATGCATTCTTGACCACGGGAATATCTCTGATTCCTTGAACCATAATGCGATTTCTTTTTCTGCTGTTTCTATCGAATCGGATGCGTGCACAAGGTTACGGCTTGTAATAATAGAAAGATCATGCCGAATTGTTCCCGGGGTTGCTTCGATTGGATTTGTTGCACCGACGGTCTGGCGTACAGCTTCAATAGCGTTACTACCTTCCCATACCATAGCTATAACGGGAGAAGAAGTGATGTATTTAATCAAACCATTATAAAAAGGCTTGCCAACATGGGCACCATAATGCTTTTCCGCAAACGTTGTATCAACTATTTCCAACTTCATTGCTATTAGCTGTAAACCTCGGGTTTCAAATCTCTTGATTATTTCACCAATTAATCCACGCTGAACTGCATCGGGTTTTATAAGGACTAGCGTCCGTTGATAATTTTGCATATTACTTCCTAAAAAAATATTATTAAATTGAGATGTTTAGTTGCGCGTTTTGAAGTGCAGATAATGCCTTTTCTGATAGCTCAAGCTTGCGGTAGATCCTAACTAATAAAAGCCATAATTCAATTTCGGTCGGATGACCTTCCAGATACTTCTCAGTTAAATCTGCCAGAATGTGTAGTTTGAATTCTTTTGTAATTAATTCTTCAAGGCATTGTAAACCAAATTCAGGATCGTTTGTAATAAAGGCAGTTTCCATTTGCGCTAAGATTTCATCGGCGTCTTCTTTCAGTAATTTAATTCTTTGCGTTTCCTCTAATTTTGGTTTAGATTCATCTTGATTTACTTGATCGGTTTTATCATCAGCCAACGGAATATCGTCAATTTTTTTCCATTCATTTGTATCTGAATTAAAACCCTCTTCACTGATCTTTGGGTTTATTGGTGTGGCGTGATCGGTCATGCCATCTTCAGCAAATCCACTTTCCTGAATCGAAGACCTTTCCTGATCGCTGCTTCTATCTGATGATAAATTTTCTGGAAGATTATTTTCTAATGCTCCGTAAGATAAAATCCAATCCGGAATTTCATCATCAACGTATGGTTCTGTATCAAGCGGTTCAGAAGGGCTTGTTATTCTTTTGAGAAAAATATCCCTTTTACTGAGTTTAGGTTCAGAGTGAGTCTCGATTTGATTCTCAGTCTCATTTTCCAGCTTTACTTCATCTGCAGCGCTTGCATCATCAATCGGTTCGCCAAGTCCATCATTTGCTATCGCATTATCAACAATCGCTTGCCAATCGGATGTATTTGTTGGCACACTCCGTGTGGATACCGCGTTTGAAATATCCCAGGATTCTTCAAGAAAACTTTGGATGTTTTCGATTTTATGATCCGTAATATGGGATTGATCAATCATTATTGCAATATCGGGAATATTATTTACAGATTCTGTATCCTGCCGCATGAAGATAAAATATGGATCCAACTCAGCCAATCGTGCTTGATATAAATCTGAATCAGTACTATCTTGAAAGATAGAAAAACAGTTGAAGAGTACATGAAGGATAGGTTTACAATAGGGAAATTCTTTCAATATCTGCAACGAGATCTCAATTGATTCTTCGGTGTTCCCGTTTTCAAAAAGCATTTCAGCCATGTGGATTTTATAATCGATGCGCTCAGGTGACTCGTGAATGCCTAACTTTGCTTCAGCAATTGCTTGCTCGGTTAATTTTGATCGAGCGTACATTTTTATCAATGCTCCACGTGTCAGCCTTAGCTTCTCAGGTGCAAATCCGTCCTTTTGCCGTATGAGACGGATGACCTCGTTCTGTAAGGATTCATTGGATGGTTGGATCTCATATGCACGGCGCATGCTTTCAAGAGCGCGGGTGAGGTTACCAAAGTTTTCGGATATGATACTGATCCCTATGTGAGAAACAAAATCATCTGGAACAATTTCCAGGATTTTTTCAAAAAATATCAAAGCTAAGTCAAATTGCTTAATGTCCAGATAAACTTTTGCCAGCAATTGATGAACGATGAGGTTCTTCGGGTATCTTTCTAAAAGGAACTGCGAATAATTTAACGCTTCATCATGATCTTGGTTTATGATTTTTTCATCGATTAGATTATAGAGCTGACGAAGCGTGATTTTATTATTTTGTTCCATATTTATCAATCTCCCAGATAATCTCGTAATTTCCTTTTGATTGTTGGGTGTCTTAGCCTGCTAAGCGCTTGCGCTTCAATTTGGCGAACTCTTTCACGTGTTACGCCCATTTTTCTTCCTACTTCCTCCAGTGTATATGCTTGGCCATCAAGCAATCCATACCTTAGCTGAAGAATACGAACTTCGCGTGGTGGAAGGGAATCCATGACCATTTCAAGGTGCTCTTTAAGCAAATTATAGGTGGCAGATTCATCAGGAGCAGGGATTTCATTATCTTCGATAAAATCACCTAAGACTGAATCATCTTCGTTATCTGTTGGTGTTTCAAGTGAAAGAGGCCGACGTGAAACCTTGATCATATTTTCAACTTTTTTCGGGAGAACATCAAGAGAAATCGCTAACTCATCGATTGTTGGATCGCGGCCAAGTTTTTGAGTGAGTTGATGCTGGGTGCGTAACAGTTTGTTTATCTGGTCACCCATATGCACCGGAACGCGAATCGTGCGGCCCTGGTCGGCTATTGCGCGGGTCACGGCTTGTCTGATCCACCAGGTTGCGTAAGTGCTGAACTTATGTCCGCGCCGGTAATCGAATTTTTTAGTCGCGCGGATTAAGCCAATATTACCTTCCTGGATAAGATCAAGAAAAGGAACTCCACGTCCCATATACTTCTTAGCTACGCTGATAACAAGGCGGGAATTTGCTGTTACAAGGTGTTCTCGCGCAGCCCAGCCATCTTCAATCAATGTCAGTAGCTCCTGCTTTCGCTTTGCGTTTACACGACCACCAGCTAATTCTTCCCGCGACATTCTACCGCGTTCAATGCGTTGGGATAAGTCTACTTCTTCTTCAGCAGTGAGAAGAGGCACCCGGCTGACCTCTTTAAGATACAATCCAATCGTATCATCCGTATCGATATGCTTGAGGTCGTCAGATGGTTCATCATCAATAGCATCTTCTGCCATCTCTTTAACTTCATCGGATGACAAATCATCTTCAGAAGGGCCAGGTGCAATTTCATCGTCTTCCAGGTATGGAATACCAGCAGACATTAATGCGGCAAAAGCTTCCTCAAGCTGGCTGACGTCTTGCTCAGCATCAGGAAAGTAATGCAAAATGTCATCAATCGTGACATAAGCTTTTTTCTGGCCTAATTCAATTAATTTTGCAATCGCTGAAAAATTGCTATTATCTTCTTCATCATCGATTGCTGATATTTGCTTCCTATTCATCAAAAATAATCGACCTCATAAATTTTATTGTGGTTGATAACCAATGTGGACGGTCAATAATCAGAATACACTTTTTAACCCTAAAAATCAACACTTGATTAGAGAGAGTGTAAAAAGAATAAGTGATACATTAGTGATAAACACACAATTAGTGAATATACGAAAAAAAAGAGTAAAAGTCAACCACCAAATGTAAATTAATAAATATTTTACAAAAATTCCTAAATGCTAGAGGTGAGAAATTTTTTCGGTATTTGCGCTACAAATCGAGGTAGATCAATTGTCTCATCAAGGAATTGAAGCTCTGAAGCGTGTAAGTATAATCCCTCATCAAAACCTTGGAATTTGATCACCCCTTTAAAATAATTTATTCGTTGACGGTCATAAAGTTTATCACCGATGATCGGATGTCCAATATGCGATAAATGGGAGCGAATCTGATGAGTCAATCCGGTTTTTGGCCAAAGAGAAGCTTTTGAAACATATTTTCCCTTGTCAATTATTTTAATAACTGTTTTCGCAGGTTTGCCACTTCGCGTATCAATGATCGTTCGGTGGCGGCGGTCGCCATTCACGAGAAGGGGATAAGATATCACTTTCTCATGCCAAAATGGAACACCATGAATAAAGGCTGTATATTTTTTTCTAACCTTTCTGTTCAGGAATGCATGATTTAACTTTTTGTGCATCGCCGCATTTTTAGCAAAAACGATCACACCGCTTGTATCCTTATCCAGGCGGTGGATAACCCAAATTTGTCGGTACTCGATCCGTAAAATATCACGAAGATTGGGGATTTCCTTGTTATAACCATCTGGAATAGATAACAAACCCTCTGGCTTGTTGAGCGCAATGAGGTCGATATTTTCAAATATGATATATTCACTTAATGATTGGATTTCCATAGTATTCCGATTTTTTGGCGCAATTGGAGGTGAATAAATGGTTATTGTACAAGTATATGTTAGAGTAAAAGAAAAAGTAATTGATCAGTTTATCGAGGCTACGATTGAAAATGCAAAAAATAGCATTCGTGAACCAGGTGTAATTCGTTTTGATTTTATGCAAGAAGAAAATGATCCACAATCATTCCTATTAACAGAAATTTACAAGGATGCAAATGCTCCTGCTGCACATAAAAATACCTCCCACTACCTGATTTGGCGTGAATCTGTCGCAGATATGATGGAAAAACCCAGAGAAGGTGTTAAATATCATGCCATTTACCCCTCAAAAGAGAAAAATTGGGGAAGTCTTAATGAATGAAAAGCAATTTGATTTCGCCACATCACACCAAATAATTTTTGGTAACGGAAGATTACAAGTTTTGATTGATGTGATCAAACCACTTGGCCAAAGAGTGCTTATTGTCAAAGGAAATAAACACCCAGATCCTCAACCACTTTATTTGGTCCTTAAAACTGCGGGAGTGGATATTGAAATATTTACCGTTAATCGAGAACCAGATATTGAATTAATTGAACGTGGAGTTATCCTGGGCAGGGAATTTAATTGTGATTTTGTGATAGGGTTTGGCGGTGGCGCGGTTATTGATTCAGGAAAAGCTATCGCAGCCATGTTAAACAATGAAGGCAATCTAATGGATTATCTTGAAGTTGTTGGAAAAGGTATGCCTTTAACCAATCCATCTCTGCCTTTTATTGCCATACCAACTACAGCTGGAACCGGAAGCGAAGTGACAAAAAATGCAGTTATCTCGGTTCCTGATACAAAGGTGAAAGTTAGCCTGAGAAACGTGTACTTATTACCGCGCGTCGCAATTGTTGATCCTGAGCTAACATTATCCGTGCCCAAAGAAGTTACAGCATCAACTGGGATGGATGCGTTTACACAGGTAATTGAGCCCTACGTTACAAAAAATCCCAATCCAATGGTTGATTTGTTTTGCCGCGAAGCAATTCCTCTGGCCGCAGCCAACCTTTTTTTGGCATATTCCGAAGGTAAGAATATTACCGCCCGCGAGAATATCGCTTATGTTAGTTTATTAGGTGGTTTATCCTTAGCAAATGCAAAACTTGGAGTAGTTCATGGATTTGCAGGGCCAATAGGGGGAATGTTTCATGCGCCACACGGCATGATTTGCGCCGCAATACTGCCTGCTGCTATGCGGGTTAATGCGGAAATATTGGCTGATTCAAGGAAAAATGATGAAAAATCCGCTCGGTTTAAAGAGATTGCCCAATGGGTAACCGGCAGCGAGAAAGCTGAAATTAAAGATGGGGTGAAATGGATTTCTGATTTGGCAAAATCAATGCAAATTCCTGGTTTAGCTGAATTCGGAATATCTAAGGACGATTTCCCCGAGATAATTGAAAAAGCAGAAAATTCTAGCAGCATGAAGGGAAACCCGATAGATCTCACTAAGGCGGATATGGAACGCATTCTTTCAATGTCGTTGTAAACCGGGATTGAGTAAAAAATTTTAGTTTATTTCGCGGTGTAAGCAGGCAACCCTGCTGCTGGTTCAGCGGCTTTAACCCCGCAAAGAATTGCGGCAGCCACAACATCAGGGGCGTAGGCAGCTACTAAATTGACATCTGCTTTGACTTTGCCAGTGGAGAGTGAGAAGATTGTGTCGCCGTCGAACATGGTGAATGCAGGTCTTACGACATGGGCAATCCCATTTGACGCAATATCAGCAAGGTAGTTTGCTTCTTCTTTTGACAGCTCTGCGTTCGTTGCAACCACACCGATGACAGTATTTTGCCTAGAAGCGAAAGATAATATCTGCCTTCCCGCGAACGATTGCATCACCTCTCTTGTATCAGCAAAATAATTTTCAGAGCCGATGGAAATTGGACCTTTTTTTATTGTCCTGGTCCCAGCGATAATCTGCCCATTTTCGATAATGTCTCCAAAAGCATTAACCACGATGATAGCACCAATAACAATCCCATTCCCAATTTCAAGACTGGCAGATCCAATCCCTGATTTCATGGACTGCTTGTTACCAAGAATCTTACCAACAGATGCGCCTGTCCCTGCGCCAACATTTCCCTCAGATGGATGACTTATGGTGGCATTCATGCAAGCTTTGTAACCCATTTCCTTATCCGGGCGAATAGCATGGTCACCGTAATCTAAATCGTAGAGGATTGCGCTCGGGACGATCGGGACAACAGTTGAACCGACTTGAAATCCAACCTTTCGCTCCTCTAAGTACTGCATAACACCTCCGGCGGCATCTAAACCAAATGCTGATCCGCCAGACAGGAGTACCGCATGAATTTTTTGAACAGACCGAGACGGGTGTAGCAGGTCGGTTTCTCTGGTGCCCGGAGCGCCGCCTCGCTGGCTCACACCTGCGACAGCGCCTCCTTCGCAAATAACAACGGTGCAACCAGTTAATGCAGTTTTATTTTCCGCGTGGCCAACTTCAATACCTCTCACATCAGTAATAGAATTATTCGTCATTTCCAACTATACAATTTGCTTATATCCATATGGTTTAATTAGTATTATAAATTATCCAATCATGAAAGCAATAAACATGAAATCATCAACTGATAAAAATTCAGCAATCGCATTTATTATATTTGGTGTTACTGGAGACCTTACCAGAAGAAAATTATTTCCAGCAATCTATCAGGTTGTAAAAAACAATTTATTTAATAATGAGATAGATATCATTGGCTTTGCGAGACGGCCATGGGGAACTGCCCGAATGAATGAGATCCTTTCACAGGGATTGGATGATTTCGCACGCAATAAGCCAGTGGATAAAAAGATAGTCCGGCAAATTCTAAAAAAGTCGGTATATATTCAGTCCGATTTTAATGATGAAAAAGGATATTTAGATCTTAAAAACTTGATTTATGAGAAAAAATATCACAAGGTCATTTTTTATCTCGCCACACCTCCCAGTGCGTACGAGATGATCATAAAAAATTTATCGGTATGTAGTCACTATAATAACGAAACTGACTGGATGCGTATAGTGGTTGAAAAACCATTCGGCATCAATTTAGACTCCGCCAAATCACTTGAAAATACGCTTCACCAATGCTTTCAAGAAGACCAAATCTATCGTATCGATCATTATCTTGGCAAGGAAACTGTACAGAATATCCTCGTTTTTCGTTTTGCGAATGGTATTTTCGAACCGCTTTGGAATAAACAGTATGTTGATCATGTGCAAATCACCGCTGCAGAAACGGTCGGAGTTGGATCACGAGCAGGGTATTTTGATCAATCGGGAGTGATTCGTGATATGTTTGCCAATCACATGTTGCAAATGCTGACACTCACAGCAATGGAAGCTCCCTATGCATTTAATGCATTTTCAGTGAGAGATGAAAAAATGAAGGTGCTTCGATCTTTACGGCCGATGGTTGGAAATGGTGCAATCGATAACACTGTTCGCGCCCAGTATGCGCATTCTAGCTCTGCGGGTGAAGAGATAAATGGATACTTAGAAGAGGAACGAGTTTCAAGCGGATCGATAACGGAAACTTATTTGGCCGCCAAGGTTTTTATCGATAATTGGCGCTGGGCAAATGTACCATTCTACTTACGCAGCGGAAAGCGAATGCCAAAACGGGCAACGGAAATTGCGATCCATTTCAAACAGGTCCCGCTATCGCTTTTTAATTGGAAAAACCTCGCCGGGGATGCGCCTAATGTTTTAACCCTAAGATTACAACCAGATGAAGGGATCAACCTTTCGATTGGAGCTAAACAACCGGGGCCAATGAATGAAATATCTCCGGTTGTCTTGGACTTTTGTTATGAAGAGGCTTTTGGAGCTTCTCCTCCTGAGGCATATGAACGCCTCCTATTGGATTGTTTGCAGGGCGACCAGACGCTTTTCACCCGCAATGATGAAGTGATTGAACAGTGGCGGTATGTGACTGATATTTTGAATGCATGGGGTGAAAATCCGCCGGCTGAATTGCCAAAATATGCCGCAGGCACTTGGGGTCCTCTCGAAGCTGATACATTTATTCAGAAAGATGGGCGTAAGTGGAGAATTCCTGTATAAGGATCTAAACTGCTTTTCTGCAATTCGGGCAGAATTTTTCACGAGAAAATAAAACATACCCACAATGAGTACATGTTCTGGGTTGTTTTCCGCCTAATGGTGCTCCACAAGCAATGCATGCAGGTGCATCAACAGGATTGGCAGTCAGACAATAATCACAACTTATTCGCTTCAGGCGTTTAGACAAGGCGTATTGGCTGCCCTTTACCCTCACATTGGAATTTAACACACTCCATATTTCTTCCTCCAGGTTAATATACTCAATGTCCTGGGCAATGTCGTCAATTCTTCCTAGAATTGAAAAGGGATTGCGTAATGCGGAAAGTGCAGAGTAACCTAAACTTGCAGCGATACCGAGCCATTGTTGTTGACCAAGTGAGATGATCACCCCATCCTCGAAGGTTTGAAAGGTGATACCGATGGCAGTACTGCCGCCAGATTGTACATCCCGCCTCGTTCTGATCTGAACCGCAACCTGTTCACCTGAACCGATCTTGTGCACTTCAAGGTTACCCCGGTTAAAGTGCAGTAGTATTAGGGAAGCAAGATCATCCGGTGTAAAATCGCCATGAAATATTTTTTTCGTCATGCGCTATGGTATATAATCGAGCCTTCGTAAAGGATTGATATGAATAAAAAATTTATGTTATTCGTTCTGGTTGTGACAGTTCTTATTTTAGGTGTAATTTATGATCCTGACAATGCCTCTGCTGATATTGGTGTTATGCAACAACCGACAGGATTTTTAGCAACTGTTACTGGAACACCTGAGGGTGTTATGGCGACAGTGCTTATTGACCAGCCAGACCCGATCAACGTGAGGTCCGGTCCAAGTACACTTTTTGATAAGATTGGTGTTCTATTACCAGGTCAAAGAGTATCCGTACAGGGTAGATCTGTCGGAGGGGAATGGATCATGATCGACTTTCCCGGTGTGCCTGGAGATTTTGGTTGGGTACTATCTGGTTTAGTTGTGCTTTCTCCTGGAGAATTGCAAATTATTGAACCTCCATCCACACCGACACCAATTGTTACACAGACCATTAATCCAACATTAGCTGCGCAGTTTATCACAACGCCCGATCCGACCAGAATGCCAACATACACCCCTGGCGACAGGTTGGTTGTTCCGACCTATGCAGATACTTTCACTTCTTCTTTTCTTGGCAGGATACCAGCCGGATTGATGATCATCATTCTTGCTGGAATAGGCGGGTTACTGGCTTTATTTTCTTTTATTAAATCGCGATAATTTTCATAAAGCAATGCAATCTGCCGGAGGCTTGCTTGCTTTGATCCATCTAGCAGCACGCCTGGAGAGGCTGAATACAGGCGTAAAATCGGAAGATCTTGCCCGGACAGCTTTTACACCTTCGGCAATCATTTCGTCCACATCGACATTGTCATACATGGTATGGTGATATACCTGCGGAGAAATGATCAGGTCTGCCCGGTCTGATTCCAGGCGCAGCCATGCGATCATATTCATCATCAATTCAAGGGAATCAGTAAATGTTTGCACCGCTTTTCCGAGACGCAAGTGCGTGATTTGATTTGCCACAAATTCTGGTATTGGGAGGTAGTTGGGGATTGTGTATTTTGGGAGATTTGACCATTGATTACGCGGCGCATTTAGGCTAACAGCCATGACTGGAACAGAATTATCTAACCATCGCGCGATATCAACAGGAATGGGGTTAAGTACACCCCCATCAACAAAAAAATAACTGTTATGGATAAAGGGTGGAAAGACGCCGGAAACGGCTGTAGTAGCTTTGAGTGCATTGAGAACACTACCTTGATTGACGATAAATTCTTTTCCGGATCGATTATCCACAGTTGAGACAGCAAAAGGTATCAGTAAGGAATCAAAAGTGCGATCACCTATGTAAACTTTCAAATAATTAAAAAATTTATTTAGACTGAGAAGGGAGGGGGGTTCGGTAACATTGATAGAAAAAAGCTTAGTGTAGTCAAGATTTCTTGCCATCTCTTCAATATCTTGAACGGAATATCCGCACGCATATAATGCGCCAACAATTCCACCGGCTGACGTACCCGCTATGGCTGAAATTCCATACCCCTGATTTAAAATTTCCTTGATAACGCCAATATGAGCGAAACCTTTAGTACCCCCGCCGCCAAGCGCTATGCTAAAACTTTTCATCACATTCCCTCAGGTTTTATTGTGTCATTATAAATAATATTTTTGGAAAGAAGGTGTTTTTGCCAAATTATCACCAATGAATGTTAAAATAGCTGAATCATGGGAAAAAAGATCATCGCTACCAACCGGAAAGCGAAATTTGAATACTTCCTCCTAGAACATTTTGAGGCCGGGTTGGTTTTACGTGGAAGCGAAATCAAATCTATTCGCGCTCGTAAAGCAAGCATCGCAGAAGCATATGTTCAGGTTTCGGATGGTGAAGCATGGTTGATCAGTGCACATATCGCTCCTTACGACCCTGCCAGCCGTGAAAACCACGATCCCAAACGCAAGAGAAAATTGTTATTGAATAAGCGCGAACTAAACAAGATATCTGAAGGTTTACAAAAGAAAGGATTGACGATCATCCCTACAGAGCTATACCTTAAAGAAGGATTGGCAAAAATAAATATTTCCTTGGCGAAGGGAAAAAAATTGTATGACAAACGTCACGATATCGCGAAGAAAGACATGAATCGTGAAATAGAGCGCGCGTTCAAGCGAGAATAGGCAATGGTAAAACTCACCGGAAATACACTGACCATCGAAGACCTGATCAAAGTAGCGTATGGGTTTGAAGAGGTTTCACTAACAAGTGAATCCATAGAGGCTATAAAAAAATCTCGTGACGAGATTGTCAACATTTCAAGATCGGATGACGCGATCTATGGAGTCAATACCGGATTTGGCGTTTTTGCTGATCAGCGCATATCCCAAGATCAAAGCATTCAACTCAACCGCAACCTGATCTATAGTCATGCGGTCGCGACAGGTGATCCGCTTCCGATTCCCATTGTTCGGGCAGCGATGGTGATCCGTGCTAATGCACTGGCAAAAGGGGTTTCTGGTATTCAATATGAGATTGTTGAAACTATGATAGGAATGTTGAACAAAGGGGTGACACCTTTCGTTTCATCCAAAGGTTCACTAGGATCTTCCGGAGACCTTTGCCTGCTTGCACAGATTGGGCTGATATTGATTGAAGACGAGAAAATGGATGAATCAAAATCTGGCCGGGCTTTTTATCAAGGGGAAGAGATGTCCGGACTAAAAGCATTACGGTTAGCCGGTTTAAAACAACATTCATTTTCTTTCAAGGATGGATTAGCTTTAATAAATGGTGCTACTTTTTCCGCTGCAATTTCCGCATTAGCTGTTCATGAAGCGCGTATCATGGTGACTATTGCTGATCTCACCACTGGTCTATCTTTGGAAGCGTTACGCGGTATTTCCGCCGCCTTCCATCCACAAATCCATGCGTTGCGCAATATGGTTGGCCAGCAAGAGAGCGCTAATATCATCCGAACGATGATTGAGGGCAGCGAGTTAATTGATAGCTGTAATCTCGTACAGGATGCGTACTCGATTCGCTGCGCACCACAGGTGCATGGAAGTATCAGAGACACCATCGCGCACGTTGAGAAGATCATCACCGCGGAGTTGAATGCTGCAACCGATAATCCATTGATGGTTGCTGATGATCTGATCATTTCGGGTGGAAATTTTCATGGTGAACCGATTGGGTTGGTGTCTGATTTCCTCGCAATAGCACTGTCGGAATTAGGAGCTATCTCCGAACGCCGCACTTTCCGCCTGATGGACCACAAGCTCAACAATGGACTGCCAGGCATGCTGGTAGATCCAGGTGTTCATGCAGGACTTAATTCCGGGGTGATGATCTTACAATATACTGCTGCTGCGCTGGTTTTACAAAATCAAACCCTTGCTGTGCCTGATTCTGTGCGATCATTACCAACATCCGCTAACCAGGAAGACCACAATGCGAACTCCTATAATTCAGCAATCAATCTTTGGATGATCGTGGAGAATACCTGGAAGGTCATTGCTATTGAGTTATATTGTGCAGTGCGTGCGATCCATATTCGAAAAATCATGAAACCCGATTTGCATCTAGGGACTCGTACTGGAAGAATTCATCAATTCATGTCAGAAACCTTCCCATACCATCCGGATGATGCGCAATGGCGGGATGACATGGAGAGAATGTATGGTCAGATAATGAACCCGGGAGAATTTCGAAACTTCCTCTTATCCATTGTTAATGAAGAGAATTCAACTAATAAGGTAACTTAACAACATGAATGATAAATCCTGGAGAATAAACCGCCGTGATTTCTTAAAGAAATCTTTAGCAGGCGTTGGAAGTTTATTGATCCTTCCAAAAAACTTGCATATTAATCCACTTCAAAAAGAATGGCCGGTCGGCGAACATCTTGGTAGAAATGTTGTCTATCAACCAAATACGTTGGCTATTAGAAGCGCGCCTGATGAAAACGCATCAGTTATTAGAGTTTTGACTGAAGATGAATGTGTTACTTGGAACAGAGAGGTGATAGGCAAAGCCCCCCGCTTCAGCCCCAGTAAAAAGTGGTTAGAAACTGAAGAGGGGTACATTTTTTCCCCCAGCTTACAGAGAGTTAAATATCTACCAAATCAACCATTAACCGAATTGCCCATCTTCAATGGCGAACAGGGAATGTGGTGTGAAGTAACTGTGCCGTATGTGAATCTTGAATTGGCCAATCCACCTGCCCGTTCACCATGGGTGATTGAAGCGCCACAGAACCTATGGCGCTTATATTACAGCCAGGTTGTCTGGGTAGATGAGATCATTACAAATTCCGACGGACAGCAGCGATATCGAATTATCGAAAAATATGGCTCGTATGGGGATATTTTCTGGGCTGATGCAACCGCGTTTCGCCCGATCAGCGAAGAAGAGGTTTCGCCTATTCATCCTGAAGTTGGTGATAAAAAAATTCGGGTTAACATCAATTCTCAAACTCTTTCTTGTTTTGAAGGCGATAGAGAAGTCTATTTTTGCCAAATAGCATCTGGCAAGAAAAATGATGTTTTCGGAAATCCGGATGATGCATTAAAAACACCAACTGGTGAGCATTTTATTTATCGAAAATCAATATCTTTTCATATGAGCGGAGGCGCATCCGGCGCTGGCTGGGATACAATGGCGATTCCATGGACATCATTGTTTACAGGATCGGGTGTGGCAATTCATTCTACACATTGGCATAATGATTTTGGCACGCCAAAATCACATGGCTGTGTAAATACTACCGCAGAAGATGCTAAATGGATATTTCGCTGGACCACTCCGTTGGTTTCATATTTCCCCGGCGACCTCACGATCAATACTTTCGAAGGCACAAAGATAGAAGTGATTGAGCCACTCTACTAATCATAAAGAGCATGACAAAAGCTGATACTTCCTTTGATGTGATCAGATGGTTAAAAAATAGATATCTGGAGCTTATTGCTTTCTTTCTCTTTTTCTACCTGTTGTTTTCATATTTAGCGCCAATTCTTATGCATGCTGGCTATCCAGTTATTGCAAAAGCAATTTATCGGGGCTATAGCAATCTTTGTCATCAGTACGCCTATCGTTCCTGGTTTCTTTTTGGATCCCAAACACATTATCCACTTCAACCCGTTCAAGACCAACTCTCTGTGTTTGATGTTTTTGACATTCCGCTCGATAATCCAGAGGTTTCCCGCGAGATAATCGGTAACGATGAAACGGGATATAAGGTAGCTCTTTGCCAGCGTGATGTCGCTCTCTATGGCTCACTATTTATATTTACGATCATATTCCTGATTGGACGACGTCAAATAAAAAAATTATCATTCATCATTTGGGTAGTCTTTGCCGTTATCCCTATTGGAATAGATGGTATGTGGCAATTAGCAGGGACTTTTGGGCTTCTTTCATCAACATATGAAAGCTCTCCGTTGATGCGAACTATCACCGGTGCGATGTTTGGCTTTTTCTCTGGATGGTTACTATTCCCGGCAATTGAACAAATCATTCAGAAGGATGTTTCGGCCGAATGACGATCCATCGCAAGAATGGCTTATCCTATTACACATTTCCTGTTCTGGATGAATTGGGAGTCATACATGGCATATTTATGCGCCATGGCGGAGTAAGCAAGACCCCATGGTCTACACTCAATCTGGCGACCTCTGTTGGTGATTCGCGTGAAAACGTTATCGAAAATCGCCTTAGAATCACCGACTGCCTCAGATGCGCACCGGATTCTATCTATGATGTTTGGCAGGTTCATAGCAATGAAGTTTCTTATTCTGATACCCCAAGAATATTAGGAACCCCACATCAAAAAGCCGATGCGGTAATGACTACCAATCCCAATGTAACCTTGCTGATGTTGTTTGCTGATTGTGTTCCAATATTGTTTTATGATTTTGAAAAGAAAGTATCGGCAATAGCCCATGCTGGGTGGCAGGGAACGGTAAAAAAGGTAGTCGATACTACCATCACCAAAATGGTTAATGATCATGGATGTAGCAGCGCGTCCATCATTGCTTGCATCGGTCCGTCAATATGCGTTCATCACTATCCTGTTGGTGCCAAAGTCACGGATTCACTTAATGGGATTAATATATCAAAAGAAGATGTTGGCTATTTTGATCATACCCAATATCATTTAGATCTGCAAAAGATTAACCAAAAATTGATTCAGGAAACAGGTGTTACAAAGATATATTTGTCTGGCATTTGCACTGCGGAAAACACTACCGATTGGTTTTCCCACCGCGCTGAGAAGGGAATAACAGGAAGGTTTGCAGCTGTGATGACCACTAAAAAACACGATGACTGAAATCGTACTTCTAAAGATCATCCCAAATGCGAAAACAAACGCTATCGTTGGGTGTATGGCTGATGGCACTGTTAAGATCCGTTTGAACGCGAAGCCGATTGAAGGTCGCGCGAACGAAGCCTTAATCATTTTCCTTTGCGATCGATTAGGCGTCTCTCGTTCTCAAATTAGCATAATAACGGGTGTAAGATCCCAGCGAAAAAGAGTCCAGATTTCAGGAATACATGAAAAAATCAACTGGGAAAAACTATCTCATTAGTCATTATGAACCATAGATAATTCTCCCACAGCTAGGGCAAATAAATAGCTGCGACGATGAACGGGCAGATTGTTGCTGACTGGCGGTTAGATTCGCACCGCAGGCTTCGCAACAGGTGTCACTCAACTTGGTAACCGCAATTCCATTTTTTCTTTTTCTCAAATTGTTATATTGTGTCTGAAAATCACTAGCGATGTTATCAAAAATCGGAATACGTTTCTTTTCCAAGCCCGTAAGTTTTTGTTCGAGTCTATCCCTTTCAGCATTCAACATCGATATTTCAGTAGCGGTTTCGGACCGTGCTATTTTAAGAACATTTTTCGCTGCCTTAAGGTCATTTTCTGCCTGGTCGACCGAAAACAATGCTTGCATAAGTGTCTCTTCCTGTATTCCAATAGACTTATCAAGTGATCCTATCTCGCGTTGCAGATCTTCAAGTTCTTTAGGGTTTTGGATTTTTCCACCATACAGCGAAGATTGGCTTTGGTTTTTCTTTACTTTCAATTTCTCCAGTTGATCATTAATCTGATTGAATTCATTAGTGTGAAATATTAAATTGGTTTTGGCTGTATTGACCCCTTTTTCAGCCATTGCGACCCGTTTGTAATTGTTGATCGCAAGCTGTATTTCTACCAATCGTGTTGATAAACGGTCAATTTCAGAATCAATAATCTGCACCTGATACAACTGGAAAGAAATATTCATAGCCTCGGCCTTGTCCGCTTTTTGTAATTATATCTTTACATATAATCACTAATAATAATTAGTGCGAAAAATTCTTATATAAATTTTAACAATTCTCATGGATCATTAATATATACTTTAATTAAATTTAATCATTAAGGGAGATTTAAGGTGGCTGCTGTAACTAACAAAAAAATATTAGTGGTCGATGACGAAGAACGCATGCTCCGCTTTATCCGTTTAAACTTAGAGCATGACGGATTTCAAGTAATTGAGGCTGTAAAAGGGCATGAAGCACTGGATAAAATGCGCACTGGGATGCCAGACCTTATCCTTTTAGATGTGATGTTGCCTGATCTGGATGGATTCGAAGTATTAAAAATGGTCCGAGAGATAAGCAACATTCCGATTATCATGCTGACCGCCAAAGGTGAAGAAGACGACCGCGTTAAAGGACTCGAATTAGGCGCGGATGATTATGTGACTAAACCCTTTAGCCCCCGGGAACTAGTAAGCCGGGTCAAAGCTGTATTACGCCGTATCGAAACGGAAAGTGGAGAGGAAGAGAAGGTCATTGAGGTTGACGGACGATTAAAAATTGATTTCAATCGGCGGGAAATTTGGGTTGAAGAAGAACTTGTTAAATTACGGCCTACTGAATATCGTCTTTTGTATCACTTAGTTCAAAATGCCGGGTGGGTATTAACATATGATCAAATACTGTCCCGTGTTTGGGGTTATGAGTATCGCGATGAACCGCATTACGTTCGCCTTTATATCAATTATCTAAGGCAAAAGTTAGAAGAAGATCCAGCGAATCCTAAATACATTCTCACCGAGAGAGGAGTAGGATATCGCTTCGTAGATTATCAGCGTGATTAACAACGATTAGACTTTTATTAATAAGAACTGAGTCTAAATCTATCTGTGTAAAATTCAATTATATAAATTTACTTCGGCAAAAGGAGCCTTTGTAATGAATGAACCAATTCATGTCAATGACGATGCATTTGAAAAAACAATTATAAATTCGACTATTCCAGTTATAGTCGATTTCTGGGCTCCATGGTGTGGACCATGTAAAATGGTCGCTCCCATTCTCGATAAGATTGCAAAAGAGTTTAATGGAAAACTATTGGTTGCCAAGGTAAACACTGATGAGAACCAGGAATATGCTGGAAGATACGGTGTACAGGGTATTCCAACGATGTTGTTTTTTGCTGACGGCAAAGTGCTACATCGCCAGGTAGGTGCTGTACCTGAAAATGTTTTACGAGATACCATTGATGAGTTTCTTACGGTTTATGAAGAGAAATGATAAAAGCATAAATCCAACAAAAAAAGCACAAAACATTAGTGCTTTTTTTTATACCCGCTCAATAACCGCGCCCAGCGCGGCTAATTTTTGATCGATCCTCTCGTATCCGCGATCAATTTGGCCAACATTGCGGATCGATGAGACACCATCTGCTGAAAGCGTCGCGAGGAGCAAAGCCATACCCGCACGAATATCAGGCCCTTCCATCCGTTCACCTATCAACTGGCTAGGACCCTGAACAATACAGCGATGGGGATCGCAAAGAACTATTTGTGCTCCCATGCCGACCAATTTATCCGTGAAAAACATGCGACTTGGATACATCCAGTCATGGAATAACACAGTTCCCTTGGATTGCGTTGCAACTACAATCGCAATGCTCATTAAATCTGTTGGAAAAGCAGGCCATGGCATGACGCTGATTTCTGGAATTGCATCGCCAAGATCGGATTCAATAATTAGGGATTGATTATTTGGAACAAAGATATCATCATTTCCTATCACTTCCCAATTCACACCAAGCCGCTTAAATACCAGGCGGATCATGTCCAGGTATTCATTACCGGCATTTTTGATAGTGATCTCTCCTTTTGTTACGACTGCAGCACCGATGAAACTGACAACCTCGAGATAATCAGCACCTATAGAAAAATCAGTCCCATGCAGATGGTCAACGCCCTCGATCAGGAGAGTGTTGGAACCGATGTTCGAGATTTTTGCTCCCATGGAATTTAGGAATTTGCACAAATCTTGTACATGCGGTTCAGATGCCGCGTTTCGAATAATAGTTGTGCCTTTGGAAAGCACAGCAACCATGATAGTATTTTCAGTAGCTGTAACGCTGGCTTCATCTAAAAGAATATCCGCCCCTCTAAGTTCATTAGCATGGAATTTAAAAACGCGGTTGTAATCACACGCAACCCCCAACTTTTCTAGAGCGAGTATATGGGTATCAACGCGACGCCGACCAATCACATCTCCGCCTGGAGGAGGGATTTCAATCTTACCTGCTCGTGCAGACATAGGGCCCGCAAGCAGGATTGACGCGCGGATAGCTTCACAAAGTTCAGGATCCAGATTTGCCGGATGCAAGTCTCTTGCATTTATCGCCCACGTATGTGTGTCCTTGCATTCAATTTCGACACCAAGACTTTCAAGTAGTTTTCGCATAGTTCTTACATCGCGGATGTCAGGAATATTCCTGAGTGTAATAGTCTGGTCTGTGAGTAAGCACGCAGCTAATATTGGAAGGGCTGCATTCTTGTTGCCGGATGGCTGCACTTCACCTTTGAGCGGGTGGCCGCCTTCAATGATAAATTTTTCCAATGTTATCTCCCGTGAAAGTTTATCTGTTTTAGAAGGTTTCTGTTACTTTGGTTAATCCTTCGGGATTATCAAGATCTAATCCTTTTTCATTTGCCAGTTGTCTTGCAAATAACTGGCCAGGAATAATGGCATTTATTGGAGAAAGCCACTCAGGTACATCATTTGAAAGTCGGAATTTGGTAACGCCAAGGTCTAGCAATTCCTCTTTATCTGAAATTGTTATTAATTCAGCACCTAGTTTGATAATATCTTTGGAAAAAGCAACGATGTGGTTAAACATTTTTCCAGATGGTGCAATGACAATGATCGGAAAACCTTTATTCACAGTTGCAATTGGTCCATGACTGAAATCCGCAGAAGAATATGGTACCGTGATAACACGTGTGAGTTCTTTGATCTTTAATGCGATTTCGTACGCTGTGGAATAATTGAATCCCCGACCGAGAACGACACAATGATCCATGTAGCGGTAACGACTAGTCTGATCCATTACATCTGATAATAAGTCCATGGTTTCTGATAATTTTTCTGGAAGTGTAAGGAGATCTCGTAATCGGTCGTTGTCGTTTGCCATGTGGGTGGAAAGAAGCGCAAGGGCAGCCAGAGATGCTGAGTATGTTTTTGTAGCTGCTACAGCTTTTTCCTGGCCTGCACCAAGGGGGATGACGTAATCAGCCGCGCCAGCTAGGGGTGATTTTTCATCATTGGTAATTGCTAACGTATTTCCGCCTTGTTCCTGTGCGGTCTTTAATACTGAAACAATATCAGGTGACTGGCCGGACTGTGAAATCCCGATAACTAGCGCATTATTGAGTCGTGGGGGTGTTTGATAAATGGTAAACAAAGAAGGTGTTGCCAGAGCGACCTGAAAATCATTATAAGAACCCAGGAGGTATTGTGCATACCGGGCAGCGTTATCAGATGTGCCTCGCGCAGCAATGACGATATACTCGAATTGTCCTCGCAATTTATGAGAAATATCAGATACCAATTCATTTTTTTCTTGGAAAAAACGATTGATCACAGTAGGTTGTTCTAAAATTTCTTTTAATAAAATATCGTCCACATCATCCGCCATAATATAAGAATACTGTTTACTATATATAGTGTTAATAGTAACATCAAATAGCGTAATAAAATATCTGAATAGAAATAATTCATTAGATTAGGAGTGATGAACATTATGGTGACAATTCAAAAAGTAGACACCGATTCAAAAAAAGAGGTAGATCAGTTCGTCAATTTTCCATTTTCCATTTATGAAGGTATTGATGCATGGGTCCCACCAATAAAGATGGATATACAAACTATGCTCAATAAGAACAAGCATCCATTCTACGAACATTCTGATGCGGAATTTTTTATTGCACAAGAAAATGGAGAAATGCTTGGCAGGATCGCCTGTTTGGAAAACAAGGTCTATAACCAGCATCATGGGAAGAAAGAGGCGTCATTTTATCTTTTTGAGTGTGTTGATGATGAGAGTGTTGCTGATAAACTATTCGATCATTCTTTTTCTTGGGCGCATGAACGTGGCCTGGATTCTATAGTAGGGCCTAAAGGGTTATCGTCATTCAATGGGTATGGATTTTTGATCGATGGTTTCGATAAACGCCAGATGATGACGATGATGAATTACAACAAGCCAAACTACCCAAGATTCATTGAGAACGCTGGGTTTGAAAAGATTGTGGATTGGGTTTCATCATATGTTAATATCGCTGAATTCCAGATGCCTGAAAAGATTCGCGTCGTATCCGAGAAAGTCAAAGAGAAAGGCAGATTTCATGTCCACCGTTTTAAATCAAAATCTGAATTGAAAAAATGGGCCTGGAAAATTGGGCAAGCTTACAATCAGTCTTTTGTTAACAATTGGGAGTATTATCCGCTTACCGATAACGAGATCAAATTTGTACTTGATGACATTATGGTTGTTGCGGTACCGGATCTGATCAAAGTGATTACGTATGATGCTAAAGTGGTGGGATTTTTATTAGCGTTCCCGGATATCTCAGCTGCGTTGCAAAGGCATCAGGGCCGATTAAACCCAATTTCAGTTTTATCATATCTCAAGGAACAAAAAAGCACAAATTGGGTGTCATTTAACGGAATAGGGATCCTTCCCGAGTACCAGGGTTTTGGTGGGAATGCTTTATTATTTTCTGAAATCTACGATACCGCGCATTCGTTTAACTTCATACATGGTGAACTCACACAAATCGCAGAATCTGCAACACAAATGCGGAAGGACCTTGAAAACCTTGGCGTGCATCCTCACAAAAACCATCGGATCTATGGAAGAAAACTTTAAACAATCCGTTTTGAATTTAAAGGTTTTGTATAATTGCGAGATGATTCTATTCAGGAGTATAAATGAAGAAACTAGTTTATCTGTTTTTGATAGTTGTATTTATATTAGTAGCATGCAGCCGTGAAGGGGGTAGGGGTGCAGCAGGCGCAGCCGAAGATTACATCAATGCGTTAGCCAATAAAGATAAAGCGCTTATCACGAATTTATCTTGTAAAGAATGGGAAGAATCTGCAATTTTGGAGGTTGATGGACTATTATCTGTTGAGGCAGCGGTTTCTAATCTTGCGTGTGGCATCACCGGGGAGGAAGGCGATAGCACGCTGGTGAACTGCACAGGATCACTAGACCTTACTTACAATGATGAGATCAGAGCTATTGATCTCTCCAGGAGAACTTATTATTTGCAGGAAATTGATGGTCAGTGGCGAGTTTGCAGCAACCAATAAACATAAACAATGCGAAAATTGATTTCTAAAGAAAACCAAATCGTCCTGATATTGGTATTGTTGATATTAGGTTTGATTCTTGTTTCAAGCGATACATCGCCGTTGTGGATATATCAAGGGTTTTAAGTGGATATTCGAACCATCATAATAACCATCACTATATGTTTTCTATACCAGACAATATTCGGTAAAAAGAACACTGATTGGGTGGTATTTTTCCTGAGTGTAATCGCTTTATTCTATTACCAGCCTATATCACCTATCAGATATTTTAATTTTTGGATCCCTTCTTTCTCGCTGATGATCGGTGTAATCTCCTGGATTTTGGTAAGCAAACAATCTCTGCTTGAAAATAGAAATAACAAAATTGCCATTGCATCACTCACCTTACTTTTTGTTTTCTTTTCCATCTTACGTTTATTCCCTATGCTTGATAACCTACGAAATATCAGCATTCCCCCTCAGATGCATGTCCTCATTTTTATTTTCACGATTTTCTTTACTATTGTTATCTTTCAAAATTTCAATAAATCGCATATCCTTCATCATCTTCTAATAATCTTGCTGATTGTTTTATTTGCCCTTCAAAAAAATGAATTCTTATCACTCAATGCGAGCATTGTTTTGCGCAAATTGGGTGACCAATCAACCAATCTCGCAAGTGCTAGCGAAACCTTATGGGTAGGGTATTCTTACTTTGCCTTTCGGCTTCTTCATATTATGTTTGATTCAATTAAGCAGGGAAAAATTGACATCGAACTACATGAATTCATTGGATATCTATTCTTCTTCCCTGCACTCCTCGCAGGTCCGATCATGCGAAGTCAAGATTATGTTAATGATTTGAGGGAGAAAAACGATAACGATGAGGTAAACATCGAAAATGCTTTCAAACGGATAGCGACCGGATTATTTCAAAAATTTATAGTTGCAGATATGCTTGCATTAATCTCAATGAATTCCGTCATTGTTGAAAATATTTCATCCGCTGGTTGGATGTGGTTTGTTGTATTTATGTATGCTTTCAGAATATATTTTGATTTCAGCGGATATACTCATATTGCGATCGGTATCGCACAACTGATTGGCATTAAACTTCCGGAAAATTTCAACAAACCCTTGCGATCTCCTACGCTGACTATCTTTTGGAATAATTGGCATATTACATTAACCAATTGGTTCCGCGCTTACTACTTTAATCCTGTTACAAGGAATCTACGTCGAAATCTTAAAACTATTTACCCAAATATCATATTGGCATTCATGCAAATTTCAACCATGATCCTCATCGGGTTATGGCATGGAATTTCCTGGAATTTTATTTTTTGGGGATTTTGGATGGGGATAGGTCTCTTCATTCAAAACCAGATTTCTACCTGGTTCATCAAAAATTTCACAAAAGATAAGGCATTTTGGCAAATGAATTTGGTTACGAAATCGACCTCTGTAGCTTTTACTTTTCTTTATATATCTTTAGGATGGGTGTGGTTTGCAATGCCTGATCTAGATACATCATTTCATGTGTTTGCTACACTAATGGGGAATAAATGAAGACAGATCCATACCCTAACAATATGAACTATTTAACCATCATTATAAAATTAGTTTTTGTTTTGGTGCTGATAAATTTCTTGTGGATTTTCGTGCCTGATCATTTTATTGGCGGCATAAGTATTTATAACTCTATTGTTTCAGGTCGTGAACGACTTCCCTTTGGAGAAATCCCTGAGTCATCATACAATTTGAGCTTATTCAATATCGACGCAATGTTCTCCTCACATAAAATCAGCGCATCACTCGATGACGATAACCTGCTTATTTTTCTGATCGGCGATTCATCGATCTGGGGATTCTTACAGAAACCTGAAGAAACTTTGGCCGGTTTGCTGAATGAAAAGTTTGATCAGAAAAATATTCAGGTCATGAATCTCGGATATCCCAGTATTTCTATTCTAAAAGATGCATTTTTGATTGATTACGCCATGCGATTTGATCCGGATCTGATCATTTGGTTCACAACCCTGGAAGCATTACCGACCGATAATCAACTGTCAATTCCGATTAATGCAAATAACCCTGGACGTATAAATGCTTTAATAAATCAATATGATCTTGATGGGTTTGTGATTCAACCTCAGCCAATATCCGAAAGAACCTTTTGGGGCCAGAGGAGAAATCTTTTTGATCTAATTCGATTACAGATATTTGGTTTTTTATGGGACGCAACCGGAATTGATCAGGAATATCCAGATAACTATCGCCAGGCGCTTCGGGATTTTCCCAATCCAACACTGGAATTTCATGGGTTAAAAGAATCTCAGGATTTGGCTGACCACATATCTTTAGATGTCATCAATAAAGTTATTAACCATAATCCCAATACAGATTTTGTTCTGATAAATGAACCAATTTTAATCAGTAGTGGGGAGAATTCGCACCTGCAATATAATTTCTACTATCCCAAATGGGCCTATGATTCTTATAGAGAAATCATTAATAATTTTACCGAGATTAATGGAATAAAGTATTATGATTTTTGGGATATCGTGCCAGAAAACGAATTCACTAATAGTGCGATTCACCTAACCGCAAATGGTGAAATAATTCTCGCAGAAAAAATAAGCCTGATCATCACACAATACATTGGAGATTTAAATCAAAATGCTAAATAGAACTATATATCGACAATTATTCTTTTTTACCCTTGTTGCTCTGCTCTTGGTCAGCTGTTCGACTGAGTTTCAGAACAACGAAATTGAAGAATCAGCAGGTGGAAATGCTTCTCAAGATTCTTTAGAAACCGAAACAGCTGACATTCTACCTACCTATACTGCCACCCCTGTACCAACAATAACCCCATACACACCTACACCCGATCTAAGGACTCCTCCAGATCAATGGCAAAATTGGCCAACAGTACCTGAAATAACCAACCGTACCTTTGAAATCTACGCTAAGGGGGATCAAACCGGTGTTAATCGGCAAGCTTTTTCAAAGATCGGCGATTGTCAAAATGTATCAGATGCTTTTCTCGGAATTTATGATAAACCAGGGCGATATTTCCTTCGGCCTGATGAGACAAATTGGCAGGAAACGATTGACAATTTTTCTGGTTATTTTGATCGAGACGGGCTATCTTTCGGACAGGGGCTTAATGTAGCTGCTGCTTTATCGCCATTTCAGGCCGACCAAAATTTATGTCAGCCAACTGAGGGACCTGTGCAGTGCGAATTGAGAAGTGTGAAGCCAAGTTTTGCTTTTATTAGCTTTGAACGCTGGTGGAATGAAGATACGCCTCCTGAAGTGTATGAGCAATATCTACGGACAATTATTGACACGGTCATTGAAAATGGAACCGTTCCGATATTGGTAACAAAAGCAGACAATATCGAAGGTGGTCATCGTATCAACCAGATTATCGCTAACCTGGCTTATGAATACGACATACCTCTATATAATTGGTGGAGAGCAGCTCGATTTTTGCCCAATAATGGGATGGATCCTGAACGTAATGATGGATTCCATATTTCATATGACGCATGGGATTCGCGATCATATTATGCATTAGAAATACTAAATAATTTTTGGAAGGAATTAAGATAAAAATCAATGGAAAAATCAGAGATCACCACAAAATTGCAAACAGCAATCGCCGAAGAGATACTCAATTTACCTCAAAAGAAGATTGATCCAAACGAACCGTTAATATCAAGTGGCCTGGTTGATTCTTTCAGCCTGGTGGATCTGGCAATATTGGTTGAAGACACATTCAATGTTCGTTTAGATGATACAGAACTAAATTCAGATGTATTTGATTCACTCTCTCGACTTGCCGATATTATTGCTTCAAGAATGTGATTGATGAAACAAAATTTTTCACAGCAGTTAGTTCACCAGGTAAAGCATTTTCCTGACAAAGAGATTCTTCATGTGCTAATCGGACAGGACTATAAACATATTACATATCAAAATTTAATCGATGGATCATTGCGATTTCAACGCTATTTAGATCTAAAAGGTGTAGAGAAGGGTGATGTTGTAATTATCATCCTTCCTCATGGTTTAGATCTAATCTATGCGTATTTCGGGTGCGTGCTCAACGGATGTATCCCATCGATTATGCCCTACCTCACTGAAAAATTAATCCCTGAAAAGTACAGGCAGGATTTGGAGGCCTTGTTTAGAATAACGCAACCTAATGGCGTGATTACTTTTCAAGATTTTTTAGATGAGATAAAATTTCTTACTGCAGACAATCAGGGGGACATTGCAATTATTTATATTGAGGATATTGACCCTAATTCTCAGGTAATTGGGCAAGAAGGCGGATTAGAGGGTTTCCCTGGTTTAGAAAGAAAAGCGGACGATCTTGCCTTGCTTCAGCACTCATCAGGCACTACGGGATTACAGAAAGGGGTTTCACTAGCCCATCAGGCAATTTTCAACCAGCTTGAAAGCTATTCAGAATCGCTGAAATTGAATTCTCAAGATGTAATTGTCAGCTGGTTGCCTCTTTATCATGACATGGGTTTGATAGCAGGATTCCTAATGCCTATTTTTTTAGGTATACCCCTAGTTCTTATGTCGCCTTTCACTTGGGTACGGGCGCCATATCTTTTATTCAAGGCAATAACTGATTTTAAAGGCACATTATGCTGGCTCCCAAATTTTGCCTATAATTTTTGTGCAAAAAAAATCAGGCCACGTGATATGGCCGACACGGATCTATCAACTCTTAGAGCTGTAATCAATTGCTCTGAACCGATGCGAAAAAGTAGTCACGACATGTTTTCGGAAGCATTTAAGCATTATGGCTTCAATCCCTCCGCTATCGCTACGAGCTATGCAATGGCCGAGAATGTATTTGCTGTGACGCAAGGTGGAATTGAAAGCCCGGTGAATTATGATGTAATAAAACTGATCCCTTTTCAAGAAGAAAAAATCGCCATACCTTTTGATAACGATGGACAAGAGATAGTAATGGTTTCGGCCGGTAAACCTATTAGGGGGACCGAAGTAAATATTTGTGATGAAAAGGAAAATTTTTTACCTGAACGAAGAATTGGTGAAATATTAATTAGAAGCAATTGCATGCTACGTGGTTATTACAAGCGTGATGATGCTACTAAAAGTTCGTTTATAAATGAGTGGTTTAAGACTGGTGACTACGGTTACTTAGCAGGTGGTGAGCTATATATAACAGGTAGGAAGAAAGATCTCATTATCGTGGGTGGCAAAAATATATACCCTAAAGATATAGAAACAATTGTGATGGAAATTGAAGGTGTTCATCCTGGAAGGGTTGTTGCGTTCGGGGTTTTCAATGACCAAAAAGGAACGGAAGATGTGGTCGTTATTGCTGAAATAGAGGATGAGTATGTCGACAGAATCAATGATATCGAAGCAATGATTCGGGCAAAAGTCACTAAAGAGTCAGCAATTGCACTTCGCCAAGTACTAACGGTAAACAAGAAGTGGTTGATAAAAACAAGCAGCGGAAAAATTGCACGCGCTCTGAATAAAGAAAAATATCTAAAAGAGATTGACCAAGATTATTAATGCTACAGGAAATTAAAGAATATCTGCACTTAATGCAATCCGATTCTCAAGAGAAGCAAAGACGAAATTTTCTGATAATCGCGCTTTTAGTCTTAGTCGCTTTATTTTTTTTGAATCTTTTTTTGTTTAATGATTTGATAAGCGATGACCTTATTGTGCGCTTCCATCAATCCAAGTTGTTGTTTATAAACAATTTATCCCCATATGATGATGATGTTCAGAATTATCTAAAAAACGCATTAGATGAATTAGCCCTTAATCCAAACCCAAAAGCCTTCGATTTCGAGATCGCCCTTCCTCAGCTCGTATATTACCTGCCATTTTCTTTTTTTCCTGAAGCTGATTGGGGAATTTCGCTCTATTCGACAATAACCATGTTTTCATATCTTATTGCTGTTTATCTATTATTTCGAGTTTCCCGAATTGAATTTTCAAATTCACATGGAATAATATTATTTTTTTTGTCTATTCTCAGTTTATTTATGTTGAGGACCATTTTTGCCGGAGAATCAAATGCAGTCACTTTCTTGATCATTGTCTCAATTGTTTATTTGGTTCATCACGATAAAAACTTATCAGCCGGAATTCTACTGGGAATAGCGATGTTTGAAGCGTTTACGATTCCTGTACTTCTATTGATTTTATTCGTTGGATTATTTCGATCAAAAAAGTCCGTAACGATTATCTGGGCTTTCATATCGAGCAGTTTAATAACGCTATCAATGATGATTTTTGATAGGAACTGGTTAATAGGCTGGCTGCGCAATTTGTTTCTTCAACCGCATACCGTTCCATTTCTAACATTCCCTGAAGCGCTCACTTTGCGTTATGGAATTCCATCATTTCAATTATTTTCTATTCTTTCATTATTACTCATAATTTGGCTCGTTTATGAAATATGGCAAAATCCATTCAATTCAGACTACTCATGGCTATGGATATTGGGCTTTGGAAGCATCATAAATTATTTCCTCGTTATCCAAGCAACAGATGTTTCTGCCATCTACCTTATGATTGCTCAAACCATCGTCATATCAATTTGGCGGGAAAGAACGCCGAATAAAAAGCATTTCATCTTATTTATCATAATGGGTATAAACAATTTGCTCATGAGCGCAATTTACTTTATTCCTATTATTACCCTAAAAGATAGTTTCTTTAATATTTATATGTTTGCATCTTCATTCCTTATCATTCTGAACCTCTACTGGTTAAAACGGTGGGCAATTATTCCTTTTGATTATGAAAAATTAAATTGGGATAACTAGCCCACAATTGTTTATGCTATACTCTTTGCGATATTTTTAAATTCTTTTATTGGAGGACTTGATGGCAAAAACAATAGGTATATTAACAGGTGGTGGTGATGTTCCTGGGTTGAACCTCGCAATCAAGGCGGTGGTGCTCAATGCTCTGGAAGACGGTCACATCGTTTACGGGATCAGAAGAGGATGGGGCGGGTTACTGCAATATGATTTCGATGAGCCATCTACGCATGATTACTATATCAGTAAATTGGATTATGAAGCCGTCAGGACAATTGATCGCACGGGAGGCACTTTCCTTCATACATCACGGACAAATCCTCAACGCGTTGCAAAAGAATCAATACCGGATTTCTTGGCGAATTCGTCAGTCGGAAAGAAAATCAATGACGAAGGAACAATGGATTACACCGATCATGTATTGGGTGTTTTGTCAAAACTGGGTATCGAGTCTTTGATCACGATTGGCGGTGATGATACTTTATCATTTTCCGCCCGTCTTCATAATGAAGGTTTCCCAGTTGTCGGCATACCAAAAACTATGGATAACGATGTTTTTGGAACAGATTATTGTATTGGGTTTTCAACCGCTGTAACCCGTTCCGTCAACTTAATTACAGATATGCGTACAAGTGTTGGTTCGCATGAGCGAATTGGTGTAGTTGAATTATTTGGAAGAAACTCCGGTGAAACAAGTCTGATAACAGCATTATTAGCCCACGTTGACCGCGCAATTATTTCTGAAGTGCCCTTCAATATGGAGAAACTCGCAAATTACCTTGTTGAAGACCGAAGGAAGAACCCCTCAAATTATTCAATCATGACGGTATCAGAAGGGGCGATTGAAATTGGTGGTGAAATCATAGAATCAGGGAAGGCTGATGCATATGGACACAAGAAACTTGGAGGAATTGGCGAGGTTATTTCTTCAAGGTTGAAAAAGATCACGGGAGTAAACACAATGTATCAGCGGCTTGGTTATGTCATCCGTTCTGGGCCTGCTGATTCTCTTGATCGAATGGTAGGCACCGCATTCGGAAGCATGGCTCTGAATATGGTGAATCGAGGTGAGTCTGGAAAGCTTACAGCCATTCAAGATGGTAAATATACAACCATTCCACTAGAAATGGTAATTTCTGGAAAGCGGTACGCTGATGTCGACTCATATTATGACAAGGATAATTATTTACCAAAAGTCAAAAACTTTGTTGGTCACCCAATGTTCTTGCGATAATTTATAATGTACCCGATAATGAGAGGATAATTTCATAATTATCCTCTTTTCTTCAATGACGATCAAAAATGGAATATAACGAAAAATCAATCCAATCTAAATATATGCTGGTCCCCAGAACTCTGGTCTTTATTCGCGACGAAGACAAGTATTTATTCATACACAAGAAAAAGAAAGATTCATTTGGATTCGAAAAGTTAAATGGAATAGGCGGCCACATAGAAAAGGGTGAAGAACCTTACGAATCAGCAAGGCGTGAAATTTTTGAAGAAACAAGATTGGTAGTAGAAAATCTCTCACTAGTCGCCATTGTCATTATTGATATCGGGATCATTCCAGGCATTCTCATGTTTGTTTTTTCCGCAAAGTATTCAAAAGGGAGCCCAATCAGCTCTGAAGAAGGCGATTTACTCTGGATTCATAAGGATGAAATTCCAGGCATGCAAAATATCGTCAAAGATGTTCCATTTCTTATCGATGTTATAGAGAAGAATTGTAACGGACAAAACCCGAAATTTATCAAATACTTATATGACGAAAACGAGGAATTGCGTATAGTTATATAATTGGTGGTTGAAAAAATAATAAAAGCGTCGATCCGTATCGGCGACGATCTGATTCTACAAGATTCTCAAGTGCAATTTTTTCATATTCAGTTGGGTCAATTTGGATAATTACAATAGCATCTTTTTCCAGAATGCTTTTTGATGAATCAATCAATTCCAATGATATTTTCCACATCCCTTTGTATTGAGGGGGAGCGATAAAAATATAATCGAATCTTGGACCCTTGAAGGATGAGATAAATTTGAATGCTTCAATTTTGGAAACTTGATACGCACTGCGTTCTTTGATCAATTCTAAATTCTGTTCAAGGATATTGTATGGAACCTGGTTCTTCTCGATGAAATGAACGAAACTCGCACCACGGCTGTAAGCTTCTATCCCTACAGACCCTGTTCCTGCAAATAGGTCTAAAAATCGCGCATTGATAATATCAGCCCCGATGATATTGAATAGGTTTTCCTTTACACGATCTGTGATAGGACGAGTGATATTGCCTTGTGGAGACTTCAACCGTGAACCTCGTAATTCACCCGCGATAATACGCGGTCCGGTTCGTTTTGCCATTTATTTCTCTCTCGCAAATTCAACCGCATGTTTGATATTGCCATAAGGCGTAATTATTGGCAATACACATCCAGTACCTAACATGAAATTTTTAGAATTTATTTGTGCAATGGCATCGGATATATCTGATTCAATATCCTCGGCATTACCATGAACCATCGTTGCGATCCTGTTTATGCCTCCGCAAAGGACTTTCCCTGTTGATCTGGATGCCTCTTTCAGGCTGGGTAGTGTTTCACGATCATGCCAATTGATTATTTGACAAGGATATTCTTGCATCAGGTCAAAATAAATATTTTCTCCATGAATATGTAAAATGTTTATAGGAGATTTACCAATATGAGAAAATAAACGCTCATCATACTTCTTTCCAAATAGCATAAATTCTTCACGAGACATTTGGGATGAAGATGCATGTTGAACAGCATAATAAAATCCATCAATATTCATTCTTAAACACTCATCCATAAATGCCAGCGTTGTGTTTGTAATCACCTCAAGAATGGCATCTAAAGCTTTTGGAGCATGGCGAACTGCGTGAATGAGGTTATGTTTACCAAGGATATTTTTTAACTGTGATAATGGGCTAAAAATGGTTTGGATAACCGGAGTTTCCTGTTGATGTCGCAAAAGAATCACTTTCAGAGCTTTAAGCTGGTTACCCAGGCTGCCCTGGCTTGGGTCCAGCACAGTAATCGTTTTAGCTTCTGGCAATGTTAAACCACTCAAGTAATCACGGGTACCTTCTGTGTTTCCATTCCAAACATCGCTAATACCCCAATCGCGGATGCAAAAAGATGATGATGGTGAAACTTTAATAAGATCAAAATCATAAGTAATCTGAAAAAATGTGGTTGCAGCGGCCAAGCGATCAGGAAATTGGTCGTCGACAGGAAAATGGCGCCAGAAAGCGACAGGTAATCGGGGAATATCGTCACCATTTATAAGACCTTCGATTAGATCGCGATGTGTAATCGATTTACTTTCCATCGTGGTGTCCTTATTTGAATATATTGGCGGCAGTAAAGATGTTAAATGGCAAGACGCTCTCTAAAATATGGAATGGTACGGTCTAATCCTTCTTCAAGTGATATGCTAGCATCCCAGCCTAAAATTTTTCGCGCACGCGAAATATCTGGCCTCCGCCGGACGGGATCGACGCCTGCCACTTTGCCTTGTAGAAATGAAAGGTTTTCTTGATTTTCAAGTTTCTTGTTAACAATCGTGGCTAATTGAGAAATCGTGATCTCAGTCGGGTTACCAATATTTACTGGGAAATGCTCCTCGGAGTACATCAATTTGACGATTCCATCGATCAGATCATCAACATAACAGAAGCTGCGAGTTTGATCTCCGTTTCCATAAATTGTGAGAGCTTCTTTTCTAAGCGCTTGTTGTATAAAATTTGGAATCACACGTCCGTCATCGAGCCGCATGCGAGGACCGTAGGTATTGAAAATACGTACGATTCCAGTGTTTATCTTATGATAGCGATGATAAGCCATTGTCAGTGCTTCCGCGAATCGTTTAGCTTCATCGTATACGGAACGCTCGCTAATTGGATTGACGTGCCCCCAATAATCTTCAGTTTGGGGATGCTCAAGGGGGTCGCCATAGATCTCGCTGGTTGACGCCAGAATATACCGGGATTGATTAACACGTGCGACACCAAGCGTATTGTGCGTTCCCAATGCGCCAGCCTTCATCGTTTGGATTGGCAAATTTGGAAACCCAAAAGGAGAATTTGGATTGGGGCTTGCAGGAGAAGCAAAGTGAAGCACAACGTCAATTTTGCCGGTTACAAAGATAAAATTGGCTACGTCATGACGAATAAATTGGAATTGCGGATGGCCTGACAGATGCGCAAGATTCTGAATATTCCCGGTAATGAGGTTATCCATTCCCACCACCTCATGGTCAAGCGAAATAAGACGGTCACATAAGTGAGATCCAAGAAATCCAGCCGCACCAGTAATTAATATTCGCATAAATTTGAAAGAGGTACCTTAGAGTATAATGACCGTTGATTAATCATTCACGATTATAGCATGACGGATAATACAACTGATAAGAAGAAATTTTCAATTAGTGCTTTAATAGAAGCACTTTTATTCGTATCATCAACTCCAATTTCAATCGGACAACTCTCTGCAGCCCTGGATGAATCACAAGGATCAGTAAAAACTGCTTTGGATGAGCTTGAACAAAAATATAAGCAGGTCAGTGGTTTGCGCATTCAAAGAAAAGGAACAAAAGCACAACTAACCACGGCACCCGAGCTATCAAATTTAATTGAAAACTTCCTTGGTGTAGAAAACACATCCACATTAAGCCAGGCATCGCTCGAAACCCTGGCAATTATTGCCTTCAAACAACCGATTACCAGACCAGTAATTGAAGAGGTGAGAGGAGTAAACAGTGATGGAGTCGTGCGTAACTTACTAAGCAAAGGCCTTATTGAAGAGTTGGGGCGCGCCGAAGGATTGGGACGGGCTATCCTTTATGGCACTTCAAGCGATTTCCTGAGCCATTTTGGGTTAAACTCACTTGATGATCTTCCTGCACTGGAATTACCAGAACTCGAAATAGACCAAGAAATTAAGATTTTGAAAGAATAGCTTGGCATCCCAAAGACTTCAGAAAATCCTTTCATCGGCTGGATATGGTTCACGAAGGGATTGTGAAAAACTAATTTCCGAAAATCTTGTCTGTGTCAACGGCAAGGTGGCAAACCTGGGGGACCAGGCAGACCCAGTGAACGATAAAATTACCGTCTTTGGAAAGACAATCAAAATTGCCTCAGCTCCTAATACCTATATCATCATCAACAAACCTATCAATGTGCTGTCTGATATAAAGGATCACAGGGGTAGAAAAAAGATAATAGACCTTGTCGATTATCCCGGGTACCTTTTTATTGTTGGGCGCCTAGATTTCAAAAGTGAAGGATTGATTCTTTTAACTGATGATGGGGAAATCGCAAATCAATTAACCCATCCTAGATACGAACATCAAAAAGAGTATCATGTTCTATTCAATAAAAAACCAACCAGGCAGGAGATTGATAAGTTAAGGAATGGTGTTAAATTGAGGGATGGGTATACAACATTACCCGCTGATGTAAAGGAATTGTCAACGACTCCGGATGGGACATGGATTGAAATGACATTGAAAGAGGGAAAGAAACGACAGATTCGAGAAATGGGAGGAGCATTAAAACTACATGTAAAGCGTATCATACGAACGAGAATAGGGCCGATCGATATAGGCTCGCTAAAACCAGGTGAGTGGAGAAAATTGTCGCCGGAAGAAATCGGTCGCCTAAAAAGAAGCTGCTCACTAAAGTGAGCAGCTTCAAATTCAATTCTATTCGGTTAATAGCCTTCGCAATTCTGAGAGCTCTTCAGGTGTTAATTCGCGGTTTTTTGATTCTTTTCGAACAAAAGTCTTTAATTTATCTGCCTTGATACATGGAACGGGAAAATTTTCTCCGTCCAATTCGACAACCTCTGAATAGAACACATTGATCACTTCAGGATTTATGCGTTCATTAATGTTCCGTTTCTCATAATATTTTTGTAAGTCTTTTTTCAAGTTTTCATTTTCACGAAGAACATTTGGCAATCCTTCCTGCCCAAAGTATTTTCCGATCACTCCAGCGCCACCTTTTTGCTGATATCGTTGCTTGTCAGAATTGAAAGAGATTACTCCTTTTTGGTGGTACGGATTAAGAATCCATGCGCCTTGAGGTCCGACCAGTAAATGGGGTACGGGCGTTGTGTAATTGTAGAAAGTGTACTCATCATTAAGCCCTTTTAATGATTGGATCACTATCTCATCAGGCCGCGGAGATTTTCCCCATTTGTTAGCCATATAAATACTAATCTGCACCAGAAAATAAGATGGTAATAAGATTAGCCAACCTACCATCGCTTTGTCTGGGTCTGTATTACGAATGCTCCATATAAAACCAAAGACTAACAAAGCCAATGATACATAGAGGGTGTATTGTGCGATCTTTTTGTTTCTTTCAATTAATTTGCTGTTTTCTAATATTTTCATTGCTTTACCCTTAATCCAAAGCTGCTGCAATCTCAGCGCGCATTTTTTCCAACATCCCAGAATCAGTTGCTTTTTTTGCTAATTTTATTGAACTGGTAATCGCCCGCGCATCAGATCTTCCATGACCAACTAGCACCAGTCCGTCAAGGCCAAGTAATGGCGCAGCTCCTATTTCACTCGGGTCAATAGTGGATTTCAGTGTATTGAATGCAGGTCTGGCTAATACAGCGCCCATCTTGGTTCGCAGAGAGCCCATCAATGAATCTTTCAGAATATCTACCATGAACCTTGAAATTGCTTCACTGCCTTTAATGAGCACATTTCCTGTGAAACCATCCGTCACGACAACTTCAACCTCTCCGGCAAAAAGCTCTTTTGGTTCGACATTGCCGATGAAGTTAACAGTCCCTTTTTCAAGTAATTTGTACGCTTCTTGAACCAATTGATTGCCTTTTCCGGGCTCCTCTCCGTTAGAAAGCAATCCTACACGCGGCTTTTCAACACCACTAATAAAATTGGCGTAGATGCTTCCCATAATTGCAAATTGGACAAGAAAATCTGGTCGGCAATCGACATTAGCTCCGATATCCAAAACAACGCACTTACCTTTTCTTGTAGGGAAAACAACCGATAATGGTGTGCGTTGTACGCCTTTAATACGGCCTAATTCGCGAAGCCCATTGAACATTGCACCACCAGTATTTCCTGCCGTCACAAAAGATGAGCCGGTACCGTCTTTAACTAATCTCACACCCACTGCCATTGAGTTGTTCGGTTTCTTACGTGCAGCTTCAACAGGTTTTTCCCACATCTCAACAATTTCAGGCGCATCAACAATTCTAAGGACACTATCGCTTACTCCTAAATCGCCCATTTCTTTCCGAATGAGTTTTTCATCACCGACGAGTACGATTTCTTCACCAATTTCCTTGTGTGCGTTTATAGCGCCAATAATCTCTGGTTTTGGATAATTATCACTACCCATTGCATCTAAAATGACGGTCATTTTTTCACCTTTTGTTAGTTTTCTATTTGTGTCTTGACATAAAGCCGTTGATGATTATAATTCCTTAGTCTATGCGCTGGTGCTGGAATTGGCAGACAGGCATGGTTGAGGGCCATGTGCCGCAAGGCGTGGGGGTTCAACTCCCCCCCAGCGCATTAGATCATAAAAAGCCTTTTATTGGTTTTTTTATTTAACCCAAATAAACGGCAAGCGTTCTCATCTGTTTTCTTGATCACAACCTCCTTATCGACCTTTAATAAACCTGAAAGAGCCTCAATTATTATGTGAAGATTACCGGGAAAGTTACGCTCTCCACGGAATGGAACCGGGGTCAGATATGGTGAGTCAGTTTCCAGGACAATATTGTTTAATCCGATTTCACACAAACGCTCTTGGAGATTTGTGTTATTTTTGTGAGTGACCATCCCGCCTATTCCGAAATAAAAACCGTGTCTAATTCCCCAATCCGCAATCGTTTCTGATCCGTCAAACGCATGAAACACACCTGTGGGAAATGTCGAATGGGTAATTGGCGGATACCACATACTCAAAATCTCTAGTAAGTCCTCTTCAGCATCTCGGTTGTGAAGACAGATCGGAAGGTTATGCCTGTGCGCAATCGAAACCATGGCTTTGAATGTAGTTAGTTGAATATCACGGGGAGAATAATTGCGATAATAATCCAGACCGATTTCTCCTATTGCAACGACGGAATCATTGTTTGTTAAGACTATTGTTTCAATGTCTTCAGGTTTTGATTGATCACTATAACTGGGGTGGATACCTACAGCTGAGAAGACTAATCCCGGATACCGTTTACTGATTTCCAAAGATCGCTTGCTGGTCATTTTGTCTAACCCCGGTACCAGAAAGCGACCTACCCCTTTTTCTAGAGATGCATTGATAATGAAATCAAGATCATTTTGAAACTCATCCAGATTGAAATGACAATGGGTATCAAACAAGATTACCTTTTTAGCCCGGCGATTTCAAGCCCTTTTTCAAGGATATCTTGAACTTTTTCTTCGTGTGTAGTCTCACAATAGACTCGGATCAAGGGTTCTGTACCGGAAAATCTAATTAAAAGCCATCCTCCATCTTCAAATGAAAATTTGAATCCGTCTGTATCCGAAAAGTCAGTTACTTTGAGACCAGCAATTTGGTCGGGTTTATTCGCTAAGATATTATCAATTCTTTTCTGTTTGTCCCCATCAAATCGTTTATCAATTCGATCGTAATAATGAGAACCAACAACACTGAATAAAAGCTCAATTAATTCCGATGGTTTTTTATTCAACCTCACAATCAGGTCGAGGAGATATAAACCTGCCAAGATGCCGTCACGTTCGGGTACATTTCCTTTGAATGCAAAACCGCCAGATTCTTCACCGCCGATCATCGCATCGGTCTCAACCATTTTTGGAGCCACATACTTAAAACCGACACCTGTTTCATAAACAGGAACTTCGTATATTTTGCCCAGTTTGTTAAGCATAGTTGTCGTTGAAAGCGTTTTGACGATTGGGCCACGTAACCCTCTTACTTCAAGAAGGTAATATCCTAACAATCCGTAGACTAGCAGCTGATTGATAAAGTTTCCCTTTTCATCGCCAAGACCTACTCTGTCGGCATCTCCGTCATTGATAATCAATACGTCGCATTTTTTAGCGACTACTTCCTTTAGGCCGACATTCACATTAGGCGGAATTGGCTCTGGTCTTCCCATATTCGGGAATAATGGATTTCGGACATTATTAATTTCTTCAATGATGGTTTTTCCACCGGTTAAAAGACGTGTGAACCAACCAGATCCATTTCCCCACATTGGATCAACCAATATTTTCAAACCGGCATCTTTGATTGGTTCCAGATCGATTAAATTATTTATATGTTCGATGTATGAATTGGATGGGTCGAAATACTCAACACTTTTTTCTTTTATTGCAGTGATCAATTCGGTTGATTTGATATCATTTAGATCATCAGGTATTAAGCTTTCAATGGTTTTTAATCCTTCAGGAGCTATCGCCCCGCCGTTTTCATCACGAACTTTGAACCCGTTATCAGTAGGTGGGTTATGTGAAGCCGTGATATTGATCGCACCTAGGGCCTTCTTTTCCACCACTGCAAAAGAGATTATTGGGGTTGGAGTAGCCTGATTCGTAAGAAAAACATGGAACCCGTTTCCAGCTAAAACCTCTGCCGCTGCAGCAGCAAAATATTCAGATAGAAAGCGGTTGTCATAACCGATGACTACTTTATTATTGGTTGAATTGAGTGTTTTTAGATAAGATGCAAATCCCTGGCTGCATCTTCGTAAATTCTCGAAAGTATATTCTTTTGCAATACCACTTCTCCAGCCATCCGTACCAAATTTGATATCTGTCGGCATTTATCCTCCATGAAAGTTATAATTTACATAATTATAACAACTCATAAAATGTTAACTTCTGAAACCAAAGATGTTCTATTAGCTGTTAGCGGTGGCATTGATAGTGCCATTGCAATTTATATACTGCAGCAGAAAGGTTTTGCAGTTCACGGAGTTCATTTTAATTTTTGGCAATGGGAGACAAGAAAGTTAAACAGCAACGACGAGATTTTTAAGAAACTGGAAGTAACATTTAATATCAATATTAAAACGATTGATTTCAGACAATTTTTTAAAAAGGTTGTTGTTGATGAATTTATTGCCGAACAGCGAACAGGACTCACTCCCAACCCCTGCGTACGATGCAACCCTCTAATAAAATTTCAACTTTTAATGGATATTGCAGACCAGGAGAATATTCATTACATCGCCACTGGGCACTACGCGCGCGTTGAACATGATCTATTACAAGGCAAATATTATCTAAGAACAGGTCTTGATCTGAAGAAAGACCAATCCTATATGCTATGTTACCTCAATCAGGAGATTCTATCGCGTACGTTCTTCCCTCTAGGCGAATATAAAAAAACAGATATCTATCAAATCGGTAAAAATTTTGAGCTGCCGATTTCCGAACAAGGAGAAAGCCAGGATCTTTGCTTTGTGCAGCCCGAAAACTACACACACTTCATGAGTGATTATCTCGGTGAAAACGATCAAGGAGATATAATCGACACAACCGGTCAAATCATCGGTCAACATCATGGACTTCACCATTACACGATCGGGCAGAGAAAGGGCATACGGGTAGCCGCACCAGCACCATATTATGTGATTCAGAAAAATATTGAGACAAATACATTGGTCGTCGGTTTCAAGGATGAACTCGAGAACAGCACCTTTGATATCGACCAACTAAACTGGATCAGTGGAGTACCGCAATTCCCGTATAAGACCTCGGTTAGAATAAGGTACCATTCAAAACTTTATCCCGCCATAATTTCCGAATTAAATGATCGCTTATATCAAGTCACGACCAAGGAACCAATTCAGAGTGTCACGCCAGGCCAATATGCGGTTTTTTACGAAAATGATCTTGTAACTGGCGGAGGAAGAATTATTAGGTGATAAATGAAAATAGCAATCCCTCAACTTATTTTTGGTAGTTTAGCAGCTGGTTTAATAGGATCGGTCATCCACCTAGTTCTAGGTGGTAAATTATTGCGATTGGTTTTTTCACTTGTCTTTTCCTGGATAGGATTTTGGGCAGGACATGCGATCGCAAACCGGTATAGTTTTTTTTATTTTCGTTTCGGAACGATCAATTTCGGTGCTGCTTTTTTTGGTGCAGTAGTGATAGGCTTGTTTGGTTTTTGGATCGCAGGAGAAAATAAAATTGATAAGGACAATGTTGAATAATGAAATGGACAAACGCAGGCAGAAAAACAAAAGAAGGTGATCTGGTTTTGTTGATGGGCCAGCGCCAAAATTATCATTTAATACCACTGGTAAAAGATGGGGAATTTCAAACGCATCGTGGGGTACTTCTTCATAATGATGTGATCGGAAAACCCTGGGGCAGCAAGGTCGAGAGTCATCAGGGAAATCCATTTTACGTTCTTCAGCCCGGAATTGAAGAAATTATTCACACAACGAAAAGAAACACCCAGATCATGTATGCAAAAGATATTGGGTATCTATTGATCAAAATGAATATTGTTGAAGGTTCAACCGTCATTGAAGCAGGGACCGGGTCAGGGGCATTAACCCAGGTTTTAGCTGCAGTGATAGGTAATGAGGGACATTTGTTTAGTTACGAAGCCCGTGAGGAAATGCAGAATCTTGCCAAAAAAAATCTTCGTAAAATAGGTTTGGAAGAAAGAGTGACATTCATCATCAAAAATATTGAAGCCGGTTTTGATCAGGATAATATTCAATCGCTTTTTCTGGACCTTCCAAATCCGTATGATTATATTGAGCAGGTTAAAAAAGCTTTGATACCAGGCGGCTTTTTTGGATGCATTCTTCCCACGACAAATCAGGTTGTCAAATTGATCACTGCATTAAGAAGGGGGGCGTTTGTAAATATTGAGGTGTCCGAACTCATGTTGCGCCACTATCAAGCTGAGGAGAGTAAACTGAGACCAGCAGATCGCATGGTTGCCCATACGGGTTACCTGATTTTTGCACGATCAATAGATGACGGCGATCTTCATTAATCTTTTAAAAGTTTACTTTATTGCAATGAACTCACCTAACTTTGACAAAAGTAAACCAAATCAAGAATTTATAGAACTGATTAAACAGAGACTTCCATTATCAAAAAATGCTGTAAACGTGCCATTGGGCTATGTTTGCGCAGCAGTTGTTATACCTTTGATTCAATTAAATAACGTCTTTCATGTGATCCTTACAAAGCGGACTGCAAACGTTAGGGATCATCAGAATCAAATATCATTTCCAGGCGGCGTTTGTGAAAATGGCGAGAACTCACTGTTAGAAACCGCAAGACGGGAATTTGATGAAGAGATTGGAATTCAGCTCCCGCTGGACGCCATCGTTGGGGAATTGCACCCTCGCGCAACAATCACTGGGTATTTTATTGCACCGTATATTGCATATTTAGGTAAAGGAGCAAAGGTTAAATGCAATCCAGCAGAAGTGGATAAAGTAATTTATGTTCCCATTTCTTGGTTGGCGGATCCGGAAAATTTTTCATCAAAACCATATCGTCGCGACGGATTGGAGGAGCATGATGTAATTTTTTACAGACCGTTTGCTGAGGAGGTGATATGGGGGATTACCGCACAAATCATTCGCGATTTCTTTGAAGGCATAAAAAAATAGCGGAGGGTTGCTCCGCTATTTTTTTTGTTCTATCCGATTATTAATCTTCGAAATCTTCTTCTTCTTTTTTACCCTGTTCGATCACTTCAGGTTCGACATCCATATCCGCTTCATCAAGCATTTCTTCCTCTTCACCAATTGGCTCGAGAACCTGTTCCTTGATTGCTGAAGCAACAGCAACCAGTTCTTCCATGTCTGTCAAGAAATCAACATCAGGGATGGCTGGAATATCTTTCACATATATAGCTTGTCCAAGCTCTTCTAAATGGCTGATGTCAACTTCAATCACTTCAGGCAAATCTTTTGGCAGGCATTCTACTTCAATAGTATCAACACCAGACATGATCATCGCGCTGAATTCCTCTAAGACTGGTGCATCACCAATAAGCGAAATTGAAACATTTGTACGCAACTTTTCTTTCATTGACACGGCAAGAAAATCGACATGCAGTAATGTGCCTTTAATATAATCTTGCTGTATTTCACGAACCAGTGCCGCATGCTCTTCACCTTCCACATTGATGGTAAGGAGTGCTGAACTTGATACTTTATTGAGAGTATTTGTTGTTTCACGCATATCTAATGTGATTGGGAGTGATCCAACATCACTGCCGTAAATAATTGCCGGGACTTTCCCTTCCCGCCGCAGGGTTTTAACATGCTTGCCGATGATTTCTCTTTTTTCGGCATTTAATACTGTCTTTTCCATTCTTTTCCTTTCGCGCCTCTCACCTCATTCTGAGGTTACCTTCGCTGATTAATATGACAATCAATAATTTTATCTGGCCATGCTTTTTACGTCAAGCGATTTCGTTAACCTTACTTAAGCCCAGCCAGATGCACGGCTGATAGCTTTTTCCCATTTTTGTAACAAATTCAAACGTTTTTCATCAGCCATTAACGGTTTCCAGGTTTTATCCACCTGCCAATTTCGTTTTAGATCTTCAATTGAAGGCCAATAGCCAATGTGCAAACCGGCAGCAAACGCTGCTCCCATCGCTGTTGTTTCAGTGACTATCGGTCTAACGACTTCTTTTCCGATGATATCCGCCTGAAATTGCATCAGTAACTCATTTCTTACCATCCCGCCATCAACTTTGAGAAGATTCAGGTTGATCTGCGCATCTTTCTGCATAGCTTCTAATATCTCGTAGGTTTGATAGGCTGTCGCTTCCAGAATGGCGCGCGCAAGGTGTCCTTTATTCGCATAGCGTGTCAAGCCAATAATCAATCCGCGCGCACTTACGTCCCAATGTGGCGCAAAAAGCCCTGAAAATGCAGGAATAAAGTACACATCGCCGTTATCATGTACTGTTCGTGCCAGATCTTCAATTTCTTCAGCGCTAGAAATGATTCCCAAATTATCACGATACCACTGAACAAGCGCTCCAGTTACAGCGATAGAACCTTCCAGGCAGTATGAGGGATTATTATCACCAATCTGGTAACCAACCGTTGTTAGCAAACCATTATTACTAAGGACTATTTCTGTGCCAGTGTTGAGAAGCATAAAGCATCCAGTTCCATAGGTATTTTTGGCATCTCCTGGTTCAAAACATATCTGTCCAAATAAAGCGGCTTGCTGATCACCCAAAACACCAGTAATTGGAACACCTTTAAGGATCTCTGCCATTACTCCGAATGAAGTGGATGATGGCAAAATTTTTGGCAAAGAATCGCTTGTTAACCCAAAGATATTTAGTAATTCATCATCCCATTTCAGAGATTTCAAATTAAAAAGCATGGTCCTTGATGCGTTGGTCACATCGGTAACAAACTGACCGCCGTCCACACCACCGGTAAGATTCCAGACTAACCAAGCATCGATATTTCCAAAACATACTTCATTTTTTGGAAGGTCAGTATTTATCGCTTGAATATTTTCGAGCAGCCATTTAATTTTCGGGCCAGAAAAATAAGTTGCAATGGGTAATCCGTTCTTCCCATTAACCAATTGTGAATAAGATTTATCCGACAGTTCTTTACAAATCTGGTCTGTACGCGTATCCTGCCAGACCAGCGCGTTGTAATAAGGTACACCTGTTGTTCTATTCCAAGCAACCGTCGTTTCGCGCTGATTTGTTAGTCCAACAGCCAGGATATCATCACTGGATAATGATGCCCGGTCCAATGCATGCAAAATGACATCTTTTGTATTTTCCAGAATCTCCATCGGATCATGCTCAACCCAACCAGGTTTAGGATATATCTGCTTATGTTCTTTCTGGGCAGAGGAAATGATATGCGCCTTTTTATCAAAGATGAGGCACCGAGTGGATGTCGTCCCCTGATCTATTGCAGCAATGAATTTCAATTTTCCTCCTCTATTCAGTACCAACTAAACTTTATCAATTTCGGTGCGGATTTTTGCGGTTGTATTTTCCATTATTTCGATCAAATTTACAATATCATCGATTTCCTTTCGTTCGCTTTCCACAAATCTGCTGTATGGCTCGATGATTTGCTTGATACTATCTGTAACAATTTCTAGCTGATTAGAAATTTCCGATGAAAGTGAATTAAATAATTGATCGCGTAATTGGTTAATCTTCATGTTGAACGCGTTCTTTGCCTGGTTTCTTTTAGCTGGAATAATAAAAAATCCCAAAGTTGCTGTAATGCCAGCAAGCAATATACCCGTGAGATCTGCAGACGCTGTAGTGGCTAGGATCGTCACAAGCGTACCGAGCCCGATTGCTCCAGCTTCAATTGCCGCTGAGGTTGCTACAGAAATCTGGGCCTCATTTGCGATCTGCTTTGCTTCCAGATCCCTGTCAAATTTCTCGATCACGCGCTGAGATTCACGCCGTACCCCGTTAATAATATTTGCTCTTTCTAGATGTCCAGATTTCTTATCACCAGTTGTAATAATACGTGATTTTAAAGCTGACATCCGATCTGTAATCTTATCATTTACGCTTTGCCATTGTTTATAGTTTTCATCGACCAGCCATTCAATCAATTCATTTACCTTAGAATCCATCTCAGTGGAAAGATCTTTGATAACCTTGTCTTTATATTCACGCTGGATGCGTTCGTTGTTAGCCAGATCAAATATTCGACCAATACGAAAGGTGTCATCGAAGAATTCAATTCCACGTTTTTGGAATTCCAGAATTGCGTTATCAATATCAGCGTAACGGAACTTAAACCGCCTCTTGGCATCCTCTTGAAATAAAGACAATTGGGCGCCGATATCCTTTAACAGTTGAACATCACTTAATATATTTTCCTGGTTAGTCTGATTGATGTTTTTATATTTGGAATAAATTTGCTCTAAAACGCTCAGAGGATTTAATAGTTTGATTCGCAATCTTTCGCGTTGATTAAGAGTGCTAAATATATATTCCTTTATCTGATGTAAATTGGGATCCAATTGGCCATCTTTTACTTTTTGCAGTGCGGTCTTAGCGCTAACTGAAAATATCTTAGCGAACTGTCCTAACAGTAGAAAAGCATTATCGCCTACAAATTTGATCACTTTTTCAAGATCTTCATCATTTTCTACGAGGTCAATTTTATTAATAATGAAAACAATTTTCTTGCCCCATTGCTTGATCTGTTCCAGAAAAGACCTCTCGCTCTCTGTAAAAGGACGATCAATGGATGTAATGAAAAGAACTATATCAGACCGGGGAATATATTCTTTTGTGAGAACCTCGTGTTCGCGAAGAATAGCATTCGTACCAGGGGTATCCACAATAAGCGTCTCTTTTAAAATATCGATAGGGAGAGAGATACGCTGAATTCCCTTGCTAATAGTAGTTTCTTCATGGGCATCGTCATAATTAAGAATGTGTATCTTATCGGTCGTGGGTGTTATCCCGGTCTCAAGGATTTCTTCGCCCAATAGGGCGTTAATAAAGGCTGACTTACCTGAGTTATATTCACCGGCGACAACTAAAAGAAATGGATCACTTAACAGAGAAATCGCATCTAGCAGCAAAGCTTTCTCGTATTTATCTGCCTCCATCTTTTCTAACAGAGTAAATCCTTGCTTGAGGAGGTTGCGTTCTTTCTCAATAATCTCTTGCGTTGTTTTTGAAATAACTTTCATGGTTTTCTGCTTTTATATGATTCTAATCGTAATTTAATTTTATGCTTCAAGTGGTGCAAAATCATTATTCATGACCACATCGAGCTTGTCTTATGTATAATTCGGTTTGGGTTGAAATCATGTTATGAAAAACAAACTTGAAGAACATCTGCGTCATTTATACGAATGGATCAATTCGCACACTTACGGTGTTGCGAGAATATTGCGTATAGCTTTATACACGTTTGGCGAATCAAATGCAACGCAGGCTGCTGCAGGTATGGCATATTACGCATTCTTCTCTATTTTCCCGTTGCTGCTTTTTCTCATCGTGGGAGCTTCTTACGTCCTGGAAGTGCGGTCTGCTTATGACTTCATCATAAATAATGTTTATAATGTTTTACCAACTGCACAGCCGTTGATTGATGCTAATTTACAGCAAGTGCTCAACTCTCGTGGGGCAGTGGGCCTGGTGGGTTTGATCGGTTTCTTGTGGTCATCGACGAGCTTCTTCTCGATATTAACGCGAAATATTAATCGCGCCAATCCTAATTCTACAAAACGAGGTTTTTTTGAAGATAGGGCAGTCGCATTAGGCATGATCGGGTTGTTAGCCCTTCTCTTGGGTTTATCAATATTATCAAACACCGTCACAGGTTTAATTCAAAATTTGGAAATCTTTTCAATCAATGGCAAGCCCATTTATGAAACTGCTGTGTGGCGGTATATCATCAAGATGGTACCATTTGTCATCACTTTGTTGTTGCTGATTGTTCTGTATAGATTTATCCCAAAGGAAAAGGTCAGCTGGACAGGCGTTCTAATTGCAGCACCGCTTTCTGCATTTTTATGGCAGGCCGTCACGCGCTTATTTGTTTGGTTATTACAAAAAGGCTTCGTACAATATGAGCTTGTGTATGGTTCGCTTGGCGCTCTGGCATCTCTTCTTTTTTGGGTCTATTTAATTAGCGTTATTACGATCTTTGGTGCGCACCTCAGCGCTGTGATTGACCTAAAATTTCATAGAAATTAGTCACGATTTAGCCATAACTTGTTACAATAGTCTCTTAATCGCGAGGCAAGTAACGGGTTTGGTTCAGAAGTGACATCATCTTCATTTTCGAACACGCAGAATGGTATTTGGTGCTTGTTGATCATGATATGAATCCAGAATCATCCTTAGCAAATTCGACAAAATCACAACCCGAGTACATGTACTCTAATTTTTTATCGGGGATGCCATGCTCAAGAATGCTGTCTGGTTTTTCAGGATTGAAGCGTTGATGGTTCTTGCGTAACGATTCCTCCCACGAAACGTTCATATAAATGATGGAAGCGTTTTCCAAAACAGCGTCGCTTAACAGAGGGTACGCTCGCTTATATCCTCCATGCTGTGTTCCTCTTGAAAATTCTACGAAGACAGTATACTCATCTGCATTTTTACAATCCCGGGAAAATTTCTCATATTCAAGATTGATCAAATGAACAAGTAAATCCCATAAGTATATATGCTTAAAATAGCCCTCTTTATCCGTGAAAATACGCGGCTTTCCCATTTTTTGAAGAATGTCATCTTCCTCAAACCAGCGCCACAAGTACGGAAAATCATCAATAACATGCAATTTACCAATGTGGAAATCTTGTTTCCGCCTCTCGGGATCTAATTGGCAAAGGAATTTGATTAATTCGCTTTTTCCCGCACCAGGGCGCGCATTAATGATAATTTTTTGTAAAATATTCTGATGATTTTCGCGTATTTTTGCCATGCGATCTCTATTCTTCAAATACTTCCCAATACCCCTTATCCAATTCGTCGTTTGATAAGTGCGCATATCTTTGTGTGACTTCAATATTTTTATGGCGAGCCAGGTTTTGGGCTAATTTCAAGTTTCCAGAAACTTGTAAAACTTTTGTAACAAAGTAATGCCGGAAAGAGTGGGGGGTGATTGTGCCAACAGCTTCTTCTCCCAGAATTTCTCGAACAGTTTCAGCGACAATGTTGCGGCCTGTTGTCGGTGTAATAGGTAATAATTTCTTTCCCGCTCCTTTATCATGGCGTGCGAATATGGGGAGTGTGCCCAGCTGCCGTCCTGTGTTTCCATCAAGTTCACTACGAGCGTGAAGATATCCTTGAAGTGCATTGATTGAGCGAGTGGAAAAGCGTACAATCGCCTGGCGATTTCCCTTACCAATCACAAGCGCGCGACCTTCGCGCCAATCCATTTCACCCCTTCTCAAGTTACAAGCTTCATGAACCCGTAAACCAGAATCAGCAAGCGTGACAATGAAAGCCTTGTCCCTTAATGCGCGTAGTTTTTCTTTCTGATCTGAAATTTCATTATATTGTCTCTCTTCAAGCGTTTTTACAATTCGCAATATATCCCCAGCGGGGAATTGCGGTAAACGTTTGCCGGGTTTCCTGGAACGTTGTTTTATCAATAGGCTTATTTTTGATAAATTTATATCTGAAAGATTTTCAGCGACTAAGTATTCAAGATATCCTTTTGCAGCCGTTATATACAATTGTTCTGATGATGCTGCATATCCCTTTAGGTCAGCAGCGAACCACGAGATCAACTCTTCCCGAATTGAATTTACATTCTCAATTTCTGGATCGATACCATTGCTTAGCATCGTCATTGCCAGAAATTTAATTCCATTTGAATACGCCATATATGTGTTTTCGCTGCGGGAAAGCCGCACCGTTTCAAGATATGCTTCAAAAGAATCGATAATATTCATAGGTTTATGTTAGTTATAATAATACTTATCGAAAGCTATAATACTTTACCATAATCCCCTTCTAACTTCAATAGACGCGTTTATTACAAGGAATGATGTATTATTATTCAAAATAGATTGTATACAGAACAAGTCAATGAGATAATTTTTACAATGATACCACTCCCCTACGGATATTCTCAGCTAGAATTGAAAACCAGTCATTTATTTCTAAATGATCCTAAATGTTTCCTTCCGCAACAATTCAGATCAGGAGAATTTATGGAGGAACCAGCTATAGAAGAAACGCTGAAAGATTTCAGATATGACTGGTATATAAATGAAAACACATCTGTTGCTATCGCAATTAATGATCCCACCAGGCCAATACCTTATCACCTGATCTTGCCTCCGCTCTTGCGGTATCTCCTAAAAGCTGGTGCTAGAAGTGAAAACATATCATTCTTTATTGCTACCGGGACTCACAATTCCCCATCAATGGAAGAATTATCATTGATCATCCCCGCTTCCATTTTTGAAAATTATAGAACTATTGTTCATAATTGCGATGACTACAATAATCTTGAATACTTGGGTGTTTCTAAAGCTGGAACACCGGTCTATATCAATAAGCGTTATTACTATTCAGATATAAAAATCCTTACGGGTCATATCGAACCCCATCATTTTATGGGTTTTTCAGGTGGTTATAAATCTGCTGTGATTGGTCTTGGAGGACGAAAAACAATTGAAGCTAACCATAAACTGATATGCAATCCGGCATCCAAGATGAATCGCTTTTATTCAAACCCGATGCGAATGGATGTCGAAGATATTGGTGAAAGAATTGGTATTGATTGCGCTTTAAATGTGGTTCTTGATGATACGAAACGAATTGTTGGCGTATTTTTCGATTCTCCAGGGACTGTCATGAGGAAAGGTATTGAATTATCCCGGCGAATAAGCCAAATAGATACTCAAACAAAATATGATCTGGTAATTTGCTCCGCAGGCGGATTTCCTAAAGATATCAACCTCTATCAGGCACAAAAAGCAATCACCCATGCCGCTTTGTTTGTGCGCGATGATGGAGTCATTATTTTAGCTGCAGAATGCCGGAACGGTTTTGGAAGTGAAAAGTTTAGATCTTTTATTGAAGATCACCAATCTCCTGCACTCGTGATTCAGGCTTTTGAGCATTCATCATTTTGCATTGGTCCTCATAAAGCATATCAATTAGCACTTCAAGCTCAGAAATTTCATATTATTCTTGTATCTGAGTTGTCAGACACGAAAGCGTTAGAATCGATGATTACCGTCACAAACAATCTTGAGCAGGGGCTGACCTTATCGAGGCATTGGCTTACGGATCAAGCCAGTATCGCTGTATTGCCCTATGCGACACATTTAATGAATCCAGCAGAGATTAATTCATGAATCAACAAACGCAAAATATGTTTCAAAATCCTCAACTTGACGGTAGTACACTCTATCACCCGGGCGGCAAGGAAATAGGAATCTTATTAATTCATGGATTTACTGCCACAACAATCGAGGTAAGATGTCTCGCTGATTATTTTATACAAAAGGACTATACGGTCTTTGCCCCTCTTCTGCCAGGACATGGCACGACTCCTATGGATCTTAATACAAGAAATTATTCTGAATGGACAAAATGCGTTGATGACGCATACAAAAAGTTACATCAGCGCTGCAAGAAAGTAATCGTCGGCGGAGAGTCTATGGGTGCAGTACTAACACTTTTTCTCGCATCAAAATACCCAAGCATTAAAGCTATTTATCTCTTTTCACCGGCTCTTTTGGTAAAAAAGCTCAAGTTCGCGTGTTTGATGCGATTCATTAACCCTTTAATGGATAAAAACCAACCTGAAGATGGTTTGGCATGGCAGGGCTACACTGTTTATCCAACCAGTGCGGCGTATCAGTTTTATAAATTAGCCAGATCATTAAGGAAATCATTGCGCAAAGTTTCATCCCCTGCTCTCATTTTTCAGGGAAAGTTTGACAAATCAATTGATACCAATAACGGTGAATATATTTACAATAATATTCAGTCTCGGATCAAACAGAAAATTTGGTTAGAATTCTCCGGGCATGTGATGCTTCTCGACCAAGAAATTAACGTGATCATCGATAAAATTGACGAGTTCAATCAATTGATTCAAATCTCCTGAGGGTTTCACGGGTTATAATGTATAAAACAATGAGGTTAGATTATGACTGAAAAAGAGTTTGCTCAAACAAAAGGCAAAACGACAATCGATCCTGGTGTTTTAGTTGAAATATCGAAGTTGGCTGCTTTATCCGTTCCTGGCGTAACAGGATTAATGGCGAACGCGCAAACTGCCGCTGGTTTTCTCAGTAAAAGCACATCGAATGGGATTAAAATTGATGTAGAAAATAACACTGTCTATGTCGATCTATATTTGAAATTATCCAGCGAATTTGATCTCTACCAGACAAGCCAGGAAGTTCAGGAGAAAGTTTCGCGATCTATCATTGAGATGGTCGGAATGGATGTCGGCCAAATCAATGTTCATATCGAAGATGTCACCTTTTCATAGTACTTATTCCAGGCATGAAATCTCGAACAAAGGCAAGAGGGATCGCACTTCAAGTTCTTTATGAATATGACTTGACCAACCACCCGGTTGGAGAAGTATTGCAGAATAGGTTTTCAGATAATTCAATGGATAGCGGATTAAAGGATTTTACACAACAAATTGTCCTGGGTGTTTATCCAATTATTAGGAAATTAGATGATGTAATCAGTGCTTACGCGCCAGATTGGCCTTTGGATCAAGTGGCTTCAATTGACCGCAATATCATCCGTATCGCACTTTGGGAATTTGCTGTCGGAAAAATTACACCTGTCAAAGTGGCGATAAATGAAGCGGTAGAATTGGCAAAACTATATGGTTCCGATAGCACTCCCAGGTTTATCAATGGCGTTTTGGGCAGCCTGGTTGAAAATTTAAATGAAATCTCTAATCTGCTATAAAAAAATCTTGCGGGGATGAAAAATGATAATCAAGAAAAATGCATACATGCTTGCTGTCGTCATATTTTGCTCGGCAATTTTTCTAACTAACTGTAGTTCGCAGAGATTTATCAATGAAACCACAGAGAAACTTTCTTCAGTTGAAACGGTATTTGAGGTACTTCTGCCAGCACCCATTAAAGAAGGTGAAGAGATATATCTCGAAATCATCGATGATGTAACCGGCATAGGATTGAATCCTACCCGGTACCGTATGCAAGCAAAAGATGAAAAATCATTTTATACACGCATCCCGATCACTACCGGATCAGTTATTAAATACCGATATGTTTTCCGTTCAAACATCGATCAAATTGAGAAAAACACAACATCATCCTCAGTTTTATTCAGATTGTATTTAACTACCCGCCCATCCATTGTTAGCGATATAGTCCAATCATGGTCGGATGAGAAAGTGAATAATGATCTTAAGGGTCAAATTAGTGGGTTTGTGTTTGACCAGAAAACCGATTTACCAATACCCGATGTGATTCTGGGGATTGGTGGAAATATGACTGTAACAGGTGCAAATGGATATTATGAGTTTAAAGATCTGCCGGCCGGCTCATATCTAATTACTGCTATACATCCAGATGGTCTATATGAGCCATTCCAACAGGGAGCAGTAATCGCTGAAAATGCATTAACCCCTGCCTCATTTGGAATGAAATCTGCAGATTTAGTCAATATCGAGTTTATCGTAACCGTGCCCGAGAATACCGCTAAAAACGCTCATGTGCGATTACTTGGTAACACCTTCCAAACTGGCAATATGTTTACAGAACTGGATGGAAGCGCATCAGTCATTCCCTCCAGGGCACCAGACATGACCTACGATGGCGATCGAACTTATCGTATAGAATTACAGCTTCCTTCGGGGTTTGATTTTCGCTATAAATTTTCCCTTGGAAATGGTTTTATTAATGCAGAGCGAAATGAGAGAGGTGAATTTCTCACCCGTCAGTTGATTGTGCCAAAGAGGAATACCAAAATTAAGAATCATATTTTTTCATGGACCAATGACCCGCTTGAAAACCCGGTCCAATTTTCTGTCACTACCCCTGAAAATACTCCATCAGAAGATATATTAAGTATTCAATTTAACCCTTTCGCGTGGACACCTCCAGTACCGATGTGGAATACATCCCAAAATGAGTGGACGTATTTCCTTTATGGTCCTTTTGAATATCTTGAGCAATCACAATTTCGATTTTGTCGTAATGATCAGTGTGGATATGCTGATGACGTAATTACAGCTGGTGATTCTGCCAGTGGATATGTTCTCGATCTCGAGGAATTGGATGATAGCCGATCGATTTTCTATAGTATAAGTGCCTGGGTTGGACAGGAACAATCACCTAATCCTGCATTTACTGAACAATACCGTTACAACAAACCTGGTTTTGTCAGCGGCATGGTACTCGATGGCTATAATCCCTATTGGCTCCCCTACCTTGAATGGGGTATGATTGATGCCGCCATTTCCGGTGCTGACTATTTGATCCTCTCGCCTTCATGGCCTCCGCAGAATTTCTCATCTAATCTAATCAATCAACTTCCGGGCGATACTTTTTCTTCATCGGAAATTCAATCTTATTATAACTATGCGCAACAGGCGGGCATGAACCTTACCCTTTATCCTGCGCTTGCTAGTATTAATTCCTCAGAAGCTTTTTTGTGGGATGAGATAGACACATCATACAACGGCTGGTCGGATTGGTTTGTAGCATACACACAGATGGTAAAAAATTATGCCTATCTGTCAGAACAATTGGGGTTGCAATTAATTATTATCGGCGGACCGTCTGTTGCTCCTGCATTTCCCAATGGTCGTCTTCCAAATGGAAATCCATCGAACACACCGTACGATTTTTCGGAGCGATGGTCAGATTTAATTACAGATGTGCGTGGGATATTCAATGGTCAAATCATATTTTCTCTACCAGAAGCCACCTTGAAAGCATCTGAAGCATATAGATTTTTAGGAGATGTAGACGCCATCATGATAGAAGTCGATTCTGCTCTAACGACCAATGCAGATGCTGATCTACAGAAAATCTCATCGGGAGCGGCAAAGCTGCTTGACGAGTCGTTATCGGAGCCATATCAAACCTTTAACAAACCGATAATAATTGGATTGGAGTACTCCGCAATTGATGGAAGCGCTTCAAATTGCGTTGGTTACACTAAGAACTGCAAGGACCTACTGTCTGAAGTCAGAGGGATAGCAGATTCCCTACCAGTTGATTTAACCGAACAGGCAATGATTTATCAGGCTATTTATTCTCAAGCACTTTCGCGCGATTGGATCAGTGGTATCTTTTCACTCGGTTACAACCCAAGTGTAATAGTACGGGATGCAGGACCATCTGTCCGTGGAAAACCAGCACTTGATGTAATGGCATATTACAATAATCAGATCATTCTAGACTGAGCAGATTGGCATAAAAATGCCAATCTGCTTAACATCGATTCGTCGTACATTAACCTTTCATTGCGCCGCTCTCGCCCGAAGTTCGCTTTTCAGGTCATTTATATCCTTATTGATGATTTTCGACGTTAGAAAGAAGAATAGACCGCATAGAAGCCATGTGGAGATGCAAATGATAAGCAATGCTGTCCCGCGAGGGCTGGGGTCATTAGCTGAGCGAAGGTAATCTGATATCAACCCTGCCATCAGCGGAGCCAATGCAGCGCCGCTTGATTCAATAAAATATTGAATAGCGATGGCTGTGCTGCGGATTTCAGGTAAGGTCACATCATTAACCGTAGATGTTACATTCGGGCTCGCAATAGGCATAAATAACGCGGTAACCGCAAGAGAAATACCAAATAGCAATTTTTCCTCTACCGGTATATTGATAGTTATAAAGAGCAAAATTGCCCCGATGATTACTCCGACCATCGAAACAAGAACGCGACCCTTCGGCGATTTCTTGAAGAAAAAATCACCTAATGATCCACCAACAAAATATCCGGACGCTAGCACAAGTATAGCTGGCGCCATGGTCATTAATACTTCAGTTTCAGAATACCCTCTTTCATCTGCGAGATAAATAAAAATGAAAGCCGTAATCGTATTCCACGGAAAGACACCAAAAAAACCTTGAAGGTACATATAGATTAGCGATGGTTTCTTTAGAACATCTTTAATCTTATTCCATTCAAATGGGTATTTTTCAACTTTTTCCGCCTTTTCCAATTCTGGTTCACTGGAACCGCGTCGGACATCTTTAACAAAAAGAAATATGATTATCGAAAGCAAAATACCCAAGCCCCCTGTAAGGAAAAAGATATTTCGCCACCCAATATTTACCGCAACGGTCGTCGCCAATAACAAACCAGCCATGTAACCCAGCGGCATGGAAAGCTGTAGCAAACCATAGATCTTTCCACGGTTTTTTGGTGGGAAATAATCCGCTATCAAGCTATAGAGACCAGGATAGCTGGAGTCATCTACCCCAGTGGATGCTCGCGAAGCGAGAAAAACTCCATAACTCGGGGCTATCGCGCTAATCCAGGTAGTCGCTCCCCAGATAAAGGATGCGAGTGCAATCAGCTTACCTCTAGCATAGCGGTCATATAAATATCCCCACAGCGGATAAAACACTGCACCAACGACAAGAGCTGCAGTGGATATTGCACCCCACTGCGTGTCAGTTAATCCCCACTCGTCATAAATCTGTGCAGCAAGTGGATTGATCAGTAATTTATCAGTTTGGTGTAGCAGCATAAAAACGAAAAAGATGGCAACAACTACCCAGCGGTATTTTTTTCTGTCCATTTATCACCTCAATGTTAAAGATTGTTTATAACTATATACTGATATACTGCTTTTTTCACTATTTTGCTAAATGACTTTCTAATTATAAAATTACTTTATGTTTTCAGGTGTCAACAGTTTCCCGTCCGATATTAAGGATAATATTGTTGTTTCATGGACCGAATCAGGCCGACCTGCTAATTATGAGGATTTTCCCACAAATATACCGGTTGAATTAATTTCCGCCCTTTCATTGGTTGGAATAAAAAAATTATATACTCATCAGGTAAGTTGTATCAAGTCTATTCAATCAGGAAAACACGCTATTATCGCAACCGGTACGTCAAGCGGAAAATCTCTTTGCTACCAGATCCCTATTCTTTCTTCCATTCTGACCAATGAGAACACAACCGCTCTTTTATTATTTCCTACCAAAGCCCTGTCTATAGATCAATCAAAGGCTTTTAGAAAGATTGCAGATCCTATAAGCCACTTTTTAAAGAAGCAAATCCATATCGACGTTTACGATGGTGATACAAGCACAAACCATCGAATTGCTATACGCAATTCCACCGAAATACTCATCACCAATCCGGACATGCTTCACATTGGATTATTACCTCATCATATATCATGGGAAAGATTTTTCTCAAATCTAAGGTATATTGTCATTGATGAAGCCCATGTTTATGCTGGTGTTTTTGGTGCTCATTTTGCTAATTTACTACGGCGATTGAAAAGAATAACTTCTCACTATCAATCTAACCCACAGTTTATTCTATCTTCAGCTACAGTTGCTGACCCCAAGAAATTTGCCTTCAATCTGATCGAAAATGAAGCGGATGCATTTTCTGTAGATTATTCACCCAAAAGCAAGAGAACATTTGTTTTCTACAATCCCCCTATTATTGATCGGGAATTAGGGATTCGGAAAGGGATGGTAGATGAATCAATCAAAATAAGCCTTTTCCTCCTCACAGAAGGGGTTCAAACCATTGCCTTCGCTCGATCCCGAGTGACAGTCGAAATGCTATACCGTAAAATGATGTCTTTGAATGCAAAAATAAAAAACCTGATTGCACCTTATCGAAGCGGATATTCAAAATCACAGAGGCGTGAAGTTGAAACCGGTCTTAAAGATAAATCGATTTCTTTAGTGATCGCTACTTTGGCTTTGGAGTTAGGGATTGATATGGGAATGGTGGATGCAATCTTGATGAACGGATATCCTGGCTCTATTACCAGATTCTTGCAACAAGCGGGAAGAGCTGGTCGAAGGAATAAAGAATCGTATTGTATTATGGTGGCGTCTTCCTTACCTATTGATCAATTCATTATTCAACACCCAGATTTCATTCGGGACAAGATGCCTGAAGAACTATTTTTAGATGCAAATAATCCGTATATTTTATACAATCATATTCGATGTTCAGCTTTCGAATTGCCCTTTGGAGAACGAATTGATTTCGGATGTCTTCCGCATAGTATTACCGAACAATATCTTGAAGTTATGAGAGAGATAAAAACTGTATTTTTTGATAATGGAAAATATTACTGGACATCTGAGGATTACCCAGCATCGAAAATATCCCTGCGCAACATTACTGGTCATCAATATCAGCTTGTTCTCGACGAAAAATGTAAACAGCGAATAATCGGGGAAATGGATTATGCTAGCGTGAAAAAGTTTATCCACCCTGGCGCGATTTATTTACACCAGGGTAATCCATATTTTGTTACAGATCTTAATCATGAAGAAAAATTTGCAAAATTATCCGCCAGATTTGATTCTATTTATTTCACTAACCCATTGATTGATGTGAGAACTGAAATCATAGCCGTAGAATCTGATATGCAGACCCCAAATATGATGATTGGATTTGGCGAGATAAGAGTTACAGAACTGATAAAAGGCTTCAGCCGGCATTTATGGGACTCTCAAATAGAGATTGGTAGAGAAGATCTTGAATTAGCACCTGATAATCTAGATACTAAAGGTGGATGGATACAATTTCCGGAAAAAATTATCAACGAAATGAGTGAAAATAACCTATGGGCATTAAATAGATTGGATTATGGGCAGACATGGCATGCAATTAGGCAGAAGATTTTAGAGCGAGATAAATTTCAATGCCAACATTGCGGCTTGGAACAATTAAGCCACAAATTGCATGTCCATCATAAAAAACCATTTCGTCTTCATCAAAATCTATCTGAAGCACACGCTGAAAGCAATTTAGTATCACTGTGTAAAAAGTGCCACAAATTAGCTGAGAAAAATTTGCGTATTGTGAGCACACTGGCTGGTTTCAGTTATGGTTTTCTGAACATAATACCGGTTTTTGTAAAATGCAGCCAAAGAGATGTAGGCATCACATTTGACGCCAAAATCAAGGCCGAAAATATTTTTCCCGGAGTCATATTCTACGACCAATTCCCGGGAGGCATAGGATTATCCGCGTCGGTGTATAACCGAATAAACACCATTATTGAAGCACTGTATCACCACATCACATTATGCATTTGCAAAGATGGTTGTCCCTCCTGTGTTGGACCTGGGGGTGTAAATGGATACGGCGCTAAGGCAGGCGTTTTAAAATTGTTAGAACTTATCCAGCAAAGCGGTGGAAATGAGTGACCTTCTAAAGAAGTTAAAAGACTCTGGACTGATCCTTAACAAAGAGCAATTAATAGCCACAAGGTCTGAACCACGTAAAATGCGTTTAGAAGATCTTTACCAAGGTAGATGGGAATATGGTCTTTTTGGCGATGTATTTATTATGAACGAAATAATCCCTTATGGGGAAAAACATGGTGGCATTCCCCTGGTAAAACATTTAAATACGGCCTCATATTTAGAGTTTGAAAAAAAGCTCTCTGCTGAAGATATAAGGGTAGAAAATATCGCTTTTATTGATATTGAAACAAGTAGTTTAAGTTTTGGCGCAGGATCATTCGTCTTTTTAATAGGGGTCAGCTATTTCTCTGAAGTTGGATTAGAGTCTTCGTTATTGTTAATCGATCATCCTTCTGCGGAAAAAGCCCTTCTCGAAAAATTCAACAAAGACATTGAAAAATTTAACATTATTTGCACATATAATGGAAAATCTTTCGATGTCCCTTTTATTCGCAATCGTTGTGCCTTTCATCGAGTAGACAATATTATAGATTGTAAGAATCACATCGACCTTCTCTTCTATGCCCGCCGAATGTGGAAATTACGCATTGATTCATGCAAATTGTCCCATGTTGAAGAAACTATCCTGCGTCTTCAGCGAGACGCAGGAGAAGTACCAGGATGGATGGTCCCACAGGTATTTTTTGACTTTCTTAACGAACAAGATCCTCATTTGCTCGATGGTATTATCAGCCATAACAAGGTTGATGTCATCTCTTTGGCTGTTTTATTCCAGCATATTTCAAGGTTGTTAACAACAACAGATGAATCTGGACATTTAGATGTTAAAGATTGTTTTTCATTAGCGAAAATGCACGAATCGAATGGAAGATTTATCAAAGCAAAGCACTTTTACAAAATAGGATTACAGGCAAATAATGATAAAGAATTAATGTCACATTATTGCTTTAGGTATGGGATGCTGCTGAAAAGGACAGGAGAAATCTCTGAGGCAGTTCAATATTGGGAGGAAAGCGCTGCAACGGGTTGCCTAAACGCATGTATTGAATTATCGAAATATTACGAACACACACACAAAGATTATTATCAGGCATTAAAATGGGCTACAAAAGCTCAAGATTTAATATCCTCACCAAACGATGTTTTTAATGAAAAGCGATGGATACCACAATTGGAGCATCGAGTTGATCGCATTAACAGAAAGATAATTAGTCATGAAAAGCAAAAAATTTAAATTAATTTATAAAGCACGTGGAGAAATGGATGCTCAATTAATTAAAAACTACCTTTTATCAAAAGGCATTGATGCGATTATGTACGGTGAAAGCATTGGGAGGTTATATGGCCTCACAAATACCTCACTAGGCGAGGTTGAAATTTATGTCAAGAATGAAGATGCGGAGAAAGCGCGATCAGCTTTACAAGAAATCGCTTAGCAAATGAATATCTATTCAAAATCAGCCTGAAGTGCTTCCTGGTATGCGGCCTCGGTATCAAGATCGATTAGAATCCTTTCATCACTCCAACAAACAAAATCTGATTTGTATTGTGGTAACAATAGTATTTTTTTTCCACCTTCCTCGCCTTTCAGACCATCAAAGGAACAAAACACATTTTTTTTAAATAGCATAGGGATTGTCACAATATCCCCTGAACGGGTTGCGATAATATCTGCATCTGAACTTTTCGCCAAAAGAATAATTTGGTTGATTAGTTCAGTTGTTAAAAAAGGCTGATCTACTGAGAAAAAAACAACCGCATCTGATCGTAATGCTATTTCAGTGAGACCAATTTTTATGGCCTCACTCTTCCCAAAATCCCAACTTGTATTTATAAGAATTTGATGTGGTTTATTGATAAACTTTGATATTTCGACATGTTTGTATCCCAAAACTATAACTAATTCATCAATATTTGAATTTTCAATGGTTTCAATAATCTTATTGATTAAATACGATCCCTGCCACTCCAACAATTGCTTAGGTCTGCCTAAACGGCGGGAAGCCCCGGATGCTAGTAATACTGCGCCAACTCGCAATTATTCGATAACTCCAAGACCCTTCAGGACGGTCTCTTCATCCAGAGGGAAACGGTTGAACCAAACGCCGGTAGCATCGTGTACTGCTGATACGATTGCTGGCGCAAGAGGTATATATGGCATTTCAGCCATTCCCCTAGCCCCAGCAGGCCCAATAGGATCTAGTCCTTCGACAATAATTGATGTTGTAGATTGAGGGATGTCCATGATGGTTGGGATTAAATATGTAGCCAGGCTGTCAGTTTTAACATATCCATCTTTTTGGACAAATTTCTCCAAGAGTGTGTAACCAGCCGCCTGAACAATAGCACCCTCAATCTGCCCTTTGACTTGTTGTGGATTTATCGCTTTTCCGACATCATCAGCGCAAAAAACATTGATTATTCGAACTTTTCCTGTACGTATATTCACTTCAACATCAACCTGCTCTGCAACGTACCCATAAGAAAAGTTTGGCAAACAAGAACCATCTGTAGGGTCTAAAGGCGAAGTTTTAGGTGCCCAATAAACATGGGTTGCCTTTGCTGGACGCTCGCCTTTCTTCCACTTTCGTAACGCTTGTTCTACTGCTCCCTTTATCGCGTTTCCAGACATAAAAGTTAATCGGGATGCCGATGCGGACCCGGAACTTCCTGATGTAGCGGTATCAGAGGTAATCAATTCGACTTTATCAATATCGATTGATGCAAAATCAGCCGCCATCTGTGAAAAAACCGTGTGTGCTCCTTGACCGACATCCGCTCCAGCATGATGTAAAACCAATTTATCAATTTCTCCATCTCCAAAGAACTCAACCTCTGCCCAGCAGTTTTCAGGGGCCCCATAAGAAAAACCAACATTCTTAAATCCTGCAGCAAATCCATGACCATAAAGGAGATGGCTATTTACATCGCTTAAATTTTTATCCTTATTCCATTTATGGTCCCAATCAGATTTAACCGCACATTCATTGATCACTTTATCAATCGTAATTCCTTTCGGTAGTGCGCTTTTTACAGACGTTTTTTGTCCTTCTTTAATGGTATTTATTAATCTTAACCCAATAGGATCTATCCCTAATTGCTCAGCAAGCTTATTCATGTGCATTTCAATTGCAAAACAACCTTGTGGTGCTCCAAATCCCCTAAAAGCCCCATTTGGAAGATTATTTGTGTATACAGCTCGCGAATCGATCCATACATTTGGTATGTTATAAGGGCCAGCTATCATTAATGTAGCGTTAGCCAGCACTTTGTTTGAGGTATACATGTATGCACCGCAATCAGCAGTAATATCAGCCTTCAAAAAAGTTAATTTTCCGTCCCGTTTTGCCCCTACTTTTAACTCTATTTTATATGGGTGTCTTTTATGGTGACCGACTATCGATTCTTTACGTGACCAAACAATTTTTATTGGTTGGTTGATACCCAATTCCCGCAATTTCTTCACAGCCAAACCAAGCACGATCTGGATCGACATATCCTCTCGTCCGCCGAATGCCCCTCCTATTGCAGGGTAGATAATCCTGATTTCTTCTTCCGGAACCATCAGTGCGTGGGCAACCTGCTCTCGGTCTTCATGTGCCCACTGCCCCGCGACAACTATAGTAATCCTGCCTTCTTGATCTTCATAGGCAAACCCTGCTTCTGGTTGAAGATAAGCATGCTCTTGGGCAGGGGTATGGTATGTATCTGAAATCACAACATCTGACATCGACTCACCTTCGCTTATATCTCCATTGCGAATGCGAAAAGGGCTGACGATGTTGGATTTTTTGTCAGGGTGGATCAGTACAGTATCTGGCTGAGCAGCCACTTCGATATCCGTAATCACATCTAAAGGCACATACTCTACACAGATCAACTCAATAGCCTGTTTTGCGATTATTTCATCCTTAGCAACAACAACAGCTACCTGGTCACTGATACAACGAACACGATCAGCAAATTCTTTATTAGAGCCCGGTCCGCATAAGACGGGTTGGTCGGGTGTAATTAAGCCGTATTCATTATTTGGAACATCTGGCGCGGTCAGAATTGTTATAACACCATCAAGACTGAGAGCTTTACTAAGATCGATTCTTTTTATTATGGCATGAGGCTGCGCAGCAAAAAGAATTTTTGCATGTAGTTGATTTCCAGTAGAGAAATCGCCGGGATACATTGCCTTGCCAGTAACTTTATCCATTGCATCCAACCTATTTACGGATTTTCCTATCACATCTGGGCTCATTTCCTGCTCCATCTAATGTTCAGTTCTTTCAGCAGCCAACTCAACGGCTTTAATAATTGTGTAATAACCGGTACAACGGCAAATATTTCCTGCTAATCCTTGTTTAATATCCATTTCGGTAGGTTCAGGTTTTTCTTCGATCAACTTTACGGCAGACATAATAAAACCCGGTGTGCAATATCCGCATTGTACAGCCCCCGCATCAACAAACGCTCTTTGCATAACAGATAACTCACCATTCTTTGAAAGACCTTCAATTGTCGTAATCCTGCTCTGGTGTGCTTTAGGCGCTGGCAAAAGACAAGCGAAAACCGGTAATCCATTAACGTGCATGGTACATGACCCGCATTCACCTTCTCCACAACCCAATTTGGTACCAGTCAATTGCGCTTGCTCACGGATAAGGTTAATTAATGTGCTTTCTTGCCCCTCACTAAAACGTCTTTTATCATCGTTGATTGTCGTAACAATCTCATCATCTTCTCCATGTTTTATTGTTTTTTCGATAGGAATGAAAAAATTCGTTTCCTTTCCCCACAATAAAACAGGATCATCCTGAAATTTGTTCCAGACATCATTCTTAATGGATCTCAAGGCATCTGTCAGTAAAACAGGCACTAAATGACTGCGGTATTTTTTTGAACTCCGAATGTCATCAATCGGCTTTGCGTCCTCTTCCGCAGCTTTGGACGCTTTTTCAATAACCTCATCTGAAAGAATTGACCCTGTTAGTAACATTTCTGCTTTTGGAGATCGGATGATTGTTGGTGCAACTGCACCCAATGTAATGGTAGCTTTATTGATAATATTTTCAGTTATTGTAAGCAATACGCAAACGTTAGCGACAGAGATCGCATGCGTTTCTCTCAGAAGATATTTCGAAAAAGCGCCGTATGTATCTGCGTTCATTTTTGGAAATTTGACTTCAACAACCATTTCATCAGGTTCAAGAATTGTCTTTCTAACCCCCCGATAGAATTCTGCCAGTTTTATTTCATATTCCTTTTTTGAAGATCTTATGGTTACCGAAGCATCCATCGCAATTAAAGGTGTGATCGTATCGTTTGCAGGGGATGCGGTAACAAGGTTTCCTACAATTGTTCCGACATTCCTTATCTGAGGAGCGCCAACAGAATAAGCGGCCCTTACAAGAGGAAACCCATATTGCTTAAATTCTTCGGAAACAAGAGCTTGATTGTGGGTTACAGTTGGACCGAAATAGACAGCATCCGCATCAACCCAGATTGCGTTTGCAGCCTTGACCCGAGTGATATCGATCAATGTGTGTACTTCAGGATGTAATTCATTCTTCAGTTCAAGGACAAGATCTGTACCCCCCGCAATTATCCGGGCATGTTCTCGTTCTTTTCCCAGAATGTCTAATGCATCTTCAATACTGCTAACCGTGTAGTAATTCTTCCACATGCAGGTGCCTCCGAAACCAAAGATATTTATCCTTCTAATAAACTAAGTACAGCAGGTACCAACTGCTTTTTTCTGGAAACCATTCCTTTTGCGTTCAAAGTACCATCAGCACTTTTTTCAAATGGCAGGTCATCAAGGATTGCTGGTGTATTTTCTACCATCACTCTACTTGAACCTCTAACAACATCAGTAACCATTAATACCGCAAAATCAAAGGCGCGGCTTTCGCGAAAATCTCTAAGAGCTTTCTTTAACTCTTCTCTGTGTTTATTTAGTTCATATAGATCACTGACTTCAGCTTGCGAGATGGCAAAGTGATAGCCGCCAGATGAATATGTCTTTACATCACGGTTGATAATCTCCGATGCGGGTTGACTTCCCAAACCACTTCCTGCTCCAAGAACTTTTTCTGCGTAAGATTCCAATGATTCGTTGGCCAGAACTGACTTTGGTGAAAATGCCCATCGTGATAATCGTTTTATTGCGTCATGGTCGCGATCTGTTGTTGTGGGAGATATCATGTTCAGAGTATCAGAAATGATTCCAGCCATCAACAAGCCTGCAATATTTGCTGGGGGAGCCAGCCCTGCAGCACCGATCTTTTCTGTAACTAGAGTTGATGTACTACCAACGGGTTCGACAGTGAATTTAATAGGCGCATTTGTTGGACTGTTCCCTAATCGGTGGTGATCGAGAATTTCTAGCAATTCAGCCTCTTCGAGCGCAGATACAGATTGCTCTGCTTCGTTGTGGTCAACCAGGATTAGTCGTAACCGGGGAGGATTTAAGACATCACGCTGTCTCACTACACCAATGTAAAGCCCATTATCATCAACAACCCAAAATTCGTTCTTTTCTTCTCTCAATACTTTTTTAATCAAGTCGCGGATGCGAGTTGATCCATTAAATTTCTCGATGGTTGTATCAGCAGCATCTCTGCAAGGTAATTCCATAATCTCATTGAGGTCCATGGTTTTTTCACCCAATTTCGGACCGATCAATTCGTTGATCAATTGAAAAAGACTTTCACCAGTTACCAATCCAAACGGTGTTCCATCTTCGTCAACAATAGGAGCAATGCCATTCGTTTTACTAAAAATTTCCCATGCATCTTTTAAGGGTCGATCAGGGGTAACAGAATCATAACTTCTTGCAATTGCTTCAAATCGCGGAGAAGCATCTGTCAGTAAGAATGGGACATCTATTTTTAAATAATCTAAAACCCATGCAGTTTGTTTGTTGATCACACCAGAGCGCGCTGCTACTGCATCGAGGTTGTCGCGTTCCCGGATTAACCAGGCATATCCAATAGCTGATGAAATTGAATCTGTGTCTGGGTTTACATGGCCGATGACATAAATTGGTTGTCTCATGTTTCGCTTATTTCACAGCAAATGTATCAATTAATACCTTAACATCCCCACCAACAGGATAAAGAATTGGACATGTACAGCCGTTATTGATATATTCTTTTACTTTCGCCCGCGCTTCGTCCGGAGTGCCTGATGCGGTAATTTGATGAATGAGATCATCAGGAACCAGATGTTTTGCTTTCTGGATTTCCTCATGGGTCGCTGGCCAGCCTAAAATGGACTGGATTTTTTCAACAACATCCATCGATACACCAGAAGCTTTTGCGATATGCGGTTGCTGGGCCAAATATTGTGTCAGCAATTCACGCGTTGTGTCAATAGCTCGATCATGATCTTCATCGACCGAACATACTATCAGTTGAGGACGATCAATATCATCAAAGGTGCGATTTGCTTTCTTAGCTCCAATCCTCAGCATATCCAATGCTTGATGGTTATATTCAGGGGGTACACAATAATTAAGTACTACTCCATCAGCAATTTCGCCTGTGAGTTCCATCATTTTTGGCCCTGTAGCCCCAATAAATATTGATACATTTCGCGGCTCGGTGCGACCATGAACTACATCTAATTCTATTCCATCGACATGGACAAATTCTCCATGAAAAGTAACTCTTTCCATGGATAATAAGCGTTTTAATACTTCGACCGTCTCTTTCATAGCTGTTAACGGTTTATCTCGATCGATCCCAACATTTTTTGCAAGAGGATCCCACCAGGCTCCGATTCCACAAATAATACGGTCTTTGGCTAAATCATCTAATGTTAGAAATGTTGAGGCGAGCAACCCAATATTTCTCGTCCAGTTGTTTATGACACCAGATCCAACATTAATTTTTTCTGTGACCGCGGCATAAGCGGCCATTGGGACGATTGCATCACGTACTAATCTGCTTTCAGCTTGCCACACAGCTTCGAATCCTTTTTCCTCAGCATATCTCACATATTCGAGACCATCACGTAAATCGTGAGCATCCTGCAAATAAAGTGCTACTCTTTCGTTCATGTTAGAACCTCCTTAAATAAATTTTGGATCTGAATTTTCTTTTGGTTATTATATTTCTCTAAAAGTTCCCAATCTTCAGGAACGTCAAGATCAAAAGATATGTTTATGTTATTTAGAATTTTTACGTCGATCTTTTTTCTTTCAGCTTGTTCAGTATGTTTTCTAAATGACCAATCTCCGAAATTATATTTTATCGCACCAATAGGATTAATAAACAAAGCATTCGTGCCATTCAATTTTCTATCCGGCACAATGATAATTTGAGGTGGTTCGCTTTCATACGAAAGCAACTCCTCGACATCAGCTTGTGAGATGAGAGGAAGATCTGCTGGAAGGATTAATAATCTTGTAGCGCCGTAAGCACTTGCGGCCAAAGTTGCTCTTCGAAGCGCACGATTGATGTTGGTGTTTCGATTTTCAAGAACAGTGGTTGCTCCAAATTTCCTGGCGAACGCCAATGCGGTGGGATCGTAACTGATCACAATTTTATGGTCGATCATGTTAATTGGCTGAAGGCTGGTTAGCAAGGATTGCAATAGATTGCGATTTAGGACTTCGCGCTCGGCTGCCGATAGGATGGTTGCGAGCCGCGACTTCCCTCGCATAAGTGGTTTCACTGGAATTATCGCGCACAGCGACATAGTTATTTGTTTTTTTCGTAAAGGTTGATTATTTTTTCTGCCAAATTGATTCTTGATTGTAAATCCGGTAACAAGATTGATTCTTTTGAAATAATTATACTAGAAGGATCAGCGGGAGCTATTTCCCAATCATCCTGATGGTCAATGATAAAAATATTCAGAATATCTTCATATATAGCTGCAATAGATTTGGGATGAATTGGTTGATCCTGATCAGCAAGCATTAATCCTAGTGGTCCTTTTACAGCACGACCTCCAATGATGGGTGATACTCCAATAACAATTTTTTGCTTGACGATCTCTCTTATCCCATGTATTGAAAGAATGGGATTAATGCTTACAAACGGGTTTGATGGACAGATGACAATCAAGTCTGCATTATTGAGACTTGATAAGACGTCTAAAGTGGGATTGGCTTCTTCTATCCCATCAAATCGAAAACCGGACGTTTTTGGTTGATATTTATATTTCACAAAATAATCTTGAAAGGGTATTTCATTATATTCAATTGTGTTGACCATGGTACGCACGCTGTCATTCGTCATTGGTAAAACCGAATGTGACACCCCTAAGAATCCACAAAATTGTGCGGTGACTTCTGTTAGTGTTTTACCTTCACTTATGAGTCTTGTTCGTTCAAGGTGCAGCGCAAGGTCCTTATCTCCCAGTAGAAACCAATCCGGTGCGTTATAACTTTTTAATGTGTCAAAGACAGTGAATTGTTCGTTATCTCTTCCCCATCCAGTCAGATGGTTTGATTTTTCAGCGAGTGTGTAACAAACAGTATCAATATCTGGACAGATAACCAGACCAAAATGTGAAAAATCATCGCCAGTATTGACAATGACACAAAATTCCTCAGTTGCTAATATTTTTGAAAAACCATGCGCTAATTTTGCTCCTCCCACACCGCCAGCTAGTGCAACGATCTTCATTACTTGAACATATCCTTATCTTCAGATCGCAAAATTTCTTGAATACTCGCTTCTCTTAATGCGTATGGAAAACCACGTGCGATGACAGCCGGGATTTTTTCAGCTGCTTGTCCCATTACAAGTGAGGCTGCGCCTGCCAATTCATCTGCAACTCCAACCCGAGTGATCTTTAATTCTCTTCCGTAAAGGTCTGGTGTTCCACGCAGATCCACCAAAGCTGGCGCACCTGATACTCCAATAGCTGTCCCAACAGTCCCATATCTCCAGGCGCGACCATGTGAATCAATAATCATTACCCCAATTTTTGTCGTAAACTTTTTTTCGAGATATTCACGAATTTTAGCGGCAGATTTATCTGGATTCTTGGGAAGCAGTAAGTACCAATCTCCTTCACCTATTTCCTCTCTCATAACGTTAGATCGATCAATGCCTGCATTCGCGCAAACAAAACCCAATTTGTGTTCCACAATAACAGCTCGGTCATTATATCGGAGGACAGCACGGCTTTCCTGTAAAATCAATTCGATCAATTCGGGCGGTTTTTGAGAAGCAGCAGATATTATTTTTGCAGCGTCAGACGGGATAATGGATGTGCTGTGAACATAACGATCTTCTGATTTTGAAACAATTTTCTGAGTTATAACAACAATATCTCCCTGGATAAGTTCATCTCCCTGATCAAGTATTGCACGCTCAATGATCATATTGAGAGCATCGCCTGGATGAATATCTGGAATCCCTACAATCGGGATCAATACAAGTGGTTTTGCATCTTTATTTTTCAATGCCAGTAATTTTTAATCCCGCAGAGTGCGTATTGTATTGTTTATTAATTCTAATTAATATTGAAGTTAATCCTTCAGCAATGATTGCATTCTCCAATGGACCAGCATCCCAAACCTCCAAACCGGCATCCTTAACCAATTGCATACCGATTTCTCTTGCCTCTTTATCACTTCCAGATAATAGGACATCGCATTCAATGGGATCATCCTTTAACAGCAATTCAAAGGAAATGTTCTGAAATGCCGAAATTACCTTAACCGTATCACCCAGAATCCTTTGTGCTTTTAATCCAACACTGCCATCTTCTGGTATTTGAATGACTGACACTTTTGGCGGAACCAAAGGCACCGTTACATCCATGAAAAATTTCCCTTCCAAAAAAGGTTTTAATTGATGCAACATTTCTTCATGGTGCGCATATGGAATTGTAAGGACTACGATCTCCCCCCATTTAGCAGCGCCCTCATTTTCATCTGCATGCAAAACAAAATTATTATTGTCTTTTTGCATTGAGAAGATCTCTGTGATTGCCTCTTGCGCTCTTTCTAATTTTCTCGACCCAATACAGACTTCATAACCTGCTTTTGCCCAACGATACGCAAGTCCTTTTCCTTCTTTACCGGTACCACCAATAATTGATATTCTATTCTGCTCGATCATGGATTTTTCCTTATATTAAAAATACGAGTGGTATCTTTTCCAAACGTATTGCGAGACCTTTTTGGCCTCTTTCATCAATTGATTCACACCAATCTTTAAAACTTCGCAATTACGCATCAGGAATTCACCCTGTACCATTGTATCGGTAACCATCCCATCTTGAAAACCGAAAACGATATGCCAAGGTAAATTATCTTTGTTAAGTTCGGTAAATGGCTGATAATCAACAAAAATTAGGTCAGCACGATATCCTTCCGCGACTTTTCCAATTTTCAATCCGTCGAACAGTTTTTCAGCCATACTTCGATTGTTATCAATCGCCATTATCTTTATTTTGTCAGCAGACATAAAGCGCGGATCGCGGTTCTCTAATTTATGAGCGAAGTATGCTGCCTTCCATTCTGCCCACATAGAATTTGAAAAACCATCATTTCCAAGACACATCTTTATTCCAGCATTTAACATTTCATCAACTCTCGGCAGCCCTACCGCATTATTCATATTTGATCTTGGCTGATGTGTAAGCCATGCGCCACTTTCCGCAATTATTTGAGCCTCTTTTATATCAATATGAACTCCGTGTACGAGAATGGACAACGGGCCGAGCATGCCAAACTCGCCCAACCTTTCTACTACGCGCATACCGCACTTTTCTATGCTGTCATATTCATCAATTTGATGTTCAGCAACGTGAATATGGAACCCAAATCCTTCCGGACAACTATCGCTTGCTTTCTTTAAGGTTTCATCAGATAACGTTAAGCTAGCATGTAAACCGAATGTGGCATTTATATAATCTTTGTTATTAGTTTGGGAGATTCTCTCAATAAATCTCACATTCTCCTGGATCCCCTGTTCAGCCTTGTCCTTACCATCGCGGTCTGTTACTTCATAGCAAAGTGAAGCGCGAACACCTGTCTGACCAACAGCATCTGCGATGCTATCGAGTGATTGGGAAATATAGTTTGGTGAGGCATGATGATCAAACAGTGTGGTTGTCCCATGCTTGATCGCATCGATTAGGCAAACAAGAGCAGAGTAAAAAATCGCATCTCTATCCAATGCTTTATCTAAACGCCACCAAAGTTTTTCAAGAATCTGCGGAAATGCATCTGGTGCTTGACCTGGAATATACATCCCCCGAGAAAATGCGCCATAGAAATGTGTATGCGCACAAATTCCTCCTGGCATTAGATATTTCCCTTGTGCATCAACCACTTCAGTATCATCATTAAAATGGATGAGTTGCTCGGCTTCCAGTACTTGTAGAATTTCCCCGGTAGCGCTGATCCGTAGACCCCCACCATCAATAATGCGATCATCATTATCAAAGGTGATAATATTTGCGTTTTTAATTATCATCTAAACCTCATACATAATTGATTTTTTCATTTTAGCATATTCACACTGATGAAAACTCGAATGAATTACAATTAAAAATTATCAGGAGATCAAATATGACAAATCAAGTAGAAAAAGCCTTTCAATATGTTGAAGATAATAAGAATAATGTCTTAAGTGTTTTTAAAGAATTTCTTTCAATTCCTTCGATATCATCTGACCCTGATCACGCAAATGATATTATTTCAGCTGCTCATTGGGTAAAAGATTATTTAGATAAGTTGGGAGTTTCTAATACTGCTTTGCTCGAAACAGGTCAGCATCCGGTGGTTTTTGGTGAATACCAGTGCGGGGATGACTCTAAACCTACAATATTGATTTATGGCCATTATGATGTACAACCGCCAGATCCCCTAGACCTGTGGAAATCAGAACCATTTATTGCGGAAATATCCAAAAACCGAATTTTTGCCCGCGGTGCTTCTGATATGAAGGGACAGATCATGGTGTTCTTGAGTGCGATAGAAGCAATCGTGAAAACTGGTAGCCTATCGGTCAACCTTAAATTCATGATTGAGGGAGAAGAAGAAATCGGATCTCCGAGTATTGAAGCTTTCCTTGAAAAGCACAAGGATCTGTTCAAGTGTGATTTTGTATTAAATTTAGATGCAGGATCTCTATCAAAGACACAACCCTCCATCGTATATGGATTGCGTGGTTTGGCATACTTCGAGATCCATGTGTTCGGTCCCGACCACGATCTTCATTCGGGATTGTTCGGGGGGGTTGTCCGTAATCCCGTTCAGGTTCTGGCGGAATTACTTTCCGGCATGATCGATGAGCAAGGTATTATTCAACTGCCGGGATTTTATGATGATGTTATGCCAATCGGAGACGATGAAAAATCTGAAATGGCAAAACTTGGATTGGATGAAGATTACTATAAAACTCAAACTGGCGCCGATGCGCTATTTGGTGATTCATCATTTTCACCAACAGAGAGAATAGGCGCGCGTCCGACGCTTGATATTAATGGCATACTTGGTGGTTTTACAGGTGTAGGCCCAAAAACTATCATTCCTTCTAAATCAATGGCAAAAATTTCGATGCGATTAGTACCAAACCAGACTCCAAGAAATGTTTACACACAGCTTGTCCGGTATTTAGAAAAAAATGCGCCTAATGGTATAAAATGGCAACTTATACGTTTATCAGGAGACAGCGAGACTCCATATGTCACAAATCCAAACGCGCCAGAAACACAATGTTTTGCTGAAGCATTAAAAACCATCTGGGGAGTCGATCCTATCCATCAGCGTGAAGGCGGAAGCATCCCCATCGCTTCAAATATCCAGAACATACTTGGTGCAAGCAGTATATTAAGTGGATTTGGTCTGCCGGAGGATAAAATACATAGCCCAAACGAAAGCATGGATCTTGATATGTTTTGGAAAGGAATTCATGCGGTCATTCTTTATCTAATTAAAGTAGGTGAGAAATGCAATTGAATCACCAAACAGAAGAAAGACTCCCTAATTATGGTGGACAAGCACTGATTGAGGGAGTTCTTATGCGAGGAAAGTACAACGTTGTTGGCGCTTTCCGTTCACCACAGGGTGAAATTATCCTGGAATCTGAAGAATTGGAAGGAATATACAAATCCAAAATAGCCAAATTACCATTTTTTCGCGGTCTTGTCATTCTTTGGGATTCTCTATCACTTGGTATGAAGTTTCTTACCATTTCAGCTAATGTACAGGCGGAAAATGAGGAAGAGAAAATTGAAGGTGGAGCATTATTTCTGACCGTTCTTTTATCTATCGCCTTATCGATCAGCGTATTTTTTGTTCTTCCAACATTATTAGCCAGCGCAATTAATAAAGTTTTTGGACTGTCAAATTTTTCTGTCAATGTGATCGAGGGCCTGGTCCGCCTATTCTTATTAATTGGATATCTCTTTGTGATTGGGTTCTCTAAGGAAATTGCACGTGTTTTTCAATATCATGGTGCTGAGCATAAAACAATAAACGCTTATGAATCTGGAATTCAATTGAGTGTAGAAAATATTAGAAACTACCCCTTGGCGCATGCCCGTTGCGGAACTTCATTTTTGCTTACATTAGTTCTATTGTCGATTATTTTCTTTTCGATAATGGGGCCTATGCCTGTAACTACTCGCATCATCACACGAGTTTTGTTTGTGCCATTACTGGCAATGTTGTCATATGAAGTCATTCGTTGGATGGGTAACCACAGCAACAATCTGATTGTTCATACAATAACAACTCCAAATCTGTTATTACAACGTCTCACCACTAGGGAACCAGATCAGGAACAAATCGAGGTTGCTTTAGCATCCTTTAATAAATTACTAACTCTTGAAAACCAGAAATAATGGATAATAATAATTAGCGAGGAAATGATGGATATAAAAGAACTATTAACTGTCGATCTAAAATCATCAATGAAGAATCAGGATAAAGTGCGAACTAAAGTAATTCGCATGGTCCTCTCGTCGATAAAATTGGCTGAGATTGAAAAAGGAGATAATTTGGATTCCGCTAGACTTCTTTCCATCCTACAAAAAGAAATAAAGACTCGTGAAGAAACTATTGAAGAAGCAAAAAAAGCGGATCGACCAGAAATGATTATCTCGCTCGATAAAGAGATTGAAGTGATCAAAGAATATTTACCAAAAGAATTAGACGATCAGGAACTTGAAAAGATTGTTGATGATATCATCTCAAAATCTAACGCAGAGTCGATCAAACAAATGGGTCTTGTGATGAAAGAATCGATTGCAGAGGTGGCAGGAAGAGCTTCAAATGACCGAATCAGCAAATTGATCAAAGAAAAACTAAGCTAACGTGATTATAGTAATTGAGAGTCGAATAGAATTATCGTGAATACGGATAAGAGACTTGGGTTCTGGAATATCCTCCGCTTTGTTATTGTTTCCATTCTAATTTTTTTGGCGATAGTATTGCCAATTTCATTCCGCCCTACCCCTTCATTGATGGAAGTCGGGGATGTTGCAATGCAGGACATTCATGCACCGAGATCATTCTCATACATTAGCGATTACCTTACCTCAAAATCCAAAGAGGAAGCAGAAAAATCTGTCCTTCCAATTTACTTGCCTCCTGACCCTACGATCAGCAGGCAACAGGTGGAAAAACTAAGAGCTGCTCTTGATTTTATTTCGACTATCCGCATTGATGATTTTGCTTCCGATTCACAAAAAATTGAAGATCTGATTTCCGTGGAATCATTTGATATCAAACCGGAAACTGCCAGTGCTATTCTTTTATTGAGCGGGGAGCGTTGGGAGTCAGTAAAAAACGAATCGTTATATGTTTTAGAACTTGTAATGAGAAATTCCATCCGCGAAGATCAAGTTTCCGGTGTTCAGCGTGATTTGGGTGCTAAAGTGGATTTTAGTTTTTCCGATGCAGAAACCAATCTAATCAAGGAAATTGTTTCACAACTTATAACCGCCAATAGCATATTCAGCATTGAACGAACAAACGAACAAATAGCAGATGCGAGAGAATCTGTTGCACCGGTATCCCAGTCTTTTGCTGCTGGTGAAATTATCATCAACAGTGGAGAAGTAATTGATACGGTAAGTTGGGAAGCGCTTCAAGCGTTAGGATATACCGAACCACGTAATCGCACTTTGGATTACGTATCAGCTGGAATGATTGTGATCACGGTTATGGCCCTGGTTGGATTTTATCTGCGCCGAGTGCGGCAATCTAAAGGTGTCTCGATTGATGGCCTATCTGCAATTGCGTTCATTTTTTTCATTTTTTTGATTTCAGCGCGATTGATCATCCCAAATCACACGATCCTACCTTATATATTCCCGATAGCTGCGTTTGGATTGCTGGTGGCCAGTGTATTTGATTATGAATTAGGGGTAATGGGAGTACTTGTATTAAGTGTTCTTGCGGCATACAACCAGGCCAATTCAGTTGACCTTGCACTCTATTATTTTCTACCTTCTGCTGCCTCGATCTTTGTACTTGGGCGCGGTCGAAGAATAAACATTTTTTTTCTCGCAGGTTTAGTGCAAGCATTGACGGGCAGTATGATTGTCATTGCTTATCGAATCTTAAATTCATTTATTGATCTGTCCGGCGCAAGTTCTCTAATTGGCGCTGCCTTTGCCAACGGAGTAATATCTGTGAGCCTTGCTTTGATCCTACAATATTTGCTGTCCGAATTGCTCGGTCGAACAACAGCAATGCAATTAATGGACCTATCCCGGCCAGATCATCCTTTATTGCAGGAATTATTAACATCTGCCCCTGGGACCTACCAGCACAGTTTGCAGTTGGCCAACTTGGCAGAACAGGCTGCGCGAGAAGTAAATGGAGATGCGCTGCTTACTCGTGTTGGCGCACTTTATCATGATGTCGGTAAGACAACGAATCCAACTTTCTTTGTCGAAAATCAACCCGTCGGTAAGCTGGATACTCATGAGTCCATGGATCCCGTTTTGAGTTCTGCTACTATCATACGTCATGTGACAGATGGGATCAAATTGGCCAAAAAATATCGGATCCCGCCACAAATCCAGGATTTCATCCTTGAACACCACGGTACGATGATTACACGCTACCAGTACAATCAGGCGGTTATAGATGCCGGGAGCGAGGAAAAAGTAGAAAAATCCCTATTCCAATATCCGGGACCAATCCCCCATAGAAAAGAAACAGCCATTCTGATGCTTGCGGATGGGAGCGAAGCTTGGATGCGGTCGGAAGATCCTGAATCTGTTGATGACATAGAACGGATTGTTCGCCAATCTGTCGATGCATATATTGAAGCTGATCAATTAATGAATGCGGATCTAACTTTGAGAGATATCCAGACAATCATCCGTTCTTTCACAAGAACTTTTAAGAACTCTTACCATCATCGAATAAAATATCCAGGGCAAGAAAAAGAAGCAACAAAAGATGGTTGAACTTGTAGATGAGTTTAGTTTATTTTCTGATAGTGAAAAGAATTATTATTCAGCAGCAGCGCATAAGGCACTAGATTATTTAGGGGTTAAAAATGATTCCCTGACAATCGTCCTGAGTGATGATATCAATCTTCAGAAACTGAATAATCAATTTTCGGGAGATAATTACCCAACCGACGTACTTTCATTTACCGCGAATGAGCCAGACCCAATCACAGCACAAAATTATCTCGGCGATATCATCATTTCTTATGAACGTGCGGCTATTCAGGCAGCAAATGCTGATATTCCATTATCGAAAGAGATAATTACTTTAATAATCCACGGCATTTTGCATTTGTGCGGTCATGACCACGCAAACAAAAAAGACCATCAAAAAATGTTCGCTTTGCAAGCAACAATAATCGAAAATCTTACGGATGAATTGCGTTGAACGGTATTGAACGTTTTAAGTTCTCATTACAAAATGCTTTTGCTGGCGTAAAGATCGCATTGCGAACACAACGGAATCTCCGAATCCACTTATTCGTTGGAGCTTTCATCATTGCTTTATCTTTCTTGTTGCAAATTAATGCGATTGAATGGAGTTTGCTGTTACTAACAATTTCGATTGTACTGGTAGCAGAATTTATTAATACTGCTCTTGAGTTTTCAATTGACTTAATTTCCCCTCAATTTAGTTCACTCGCCAAAAAAGCAAAGGATATCAGCGCTGCGGCAGTATTAATTGCAGCATTTGTTTCACTGATAATTGGGTTGATCGTATTTGGACCAAAAATATTAACTTTGTTGGCTGTTGCTCTATAAAAAATTTTTTAGATTATGCTCTACGGCGTAAGCAGCAGCCTCTGCACGATTGCTGACACTCAATTTTGAAAGAATACTGCTTACATAGTTACGTACTGTACCTTCTCCTAGAAATAGAATTTGGGCAATTTCCTTGTTCGTTTTCCCTTCAGAGACTAACTTGAGAACCATTTTCTCTTGCTGGCTTAGACTCGAAAAGGACGCAGCTTCTTCTTCTTTTACTGCTTTACGAACCTCCTGAAAAACCCTCTGGGTGACAGCAGGATCGAGCGAACCCTCTCCACGCGCAACCGCTTCAAGTGAATGAATGAGCCCCTCTGAATTGATTTGTTTTAACACATATCCGGAGGCACCCGCTTTAATTGCGGAAAAAAGCATTTCATCTTCAGCATATGAAGTTAGCATGATGATTTGGATGTTAGGGAATTCCCTTTTAATCATTTCGCAGGCTTCTATCCCGGATTTTCCAGGAAGCCTTATATCCATCAAAATAATATCAGGTAATAGATCTTGCGCTTGCTTAATAGCCTCAGTTGCTGAGTCGGCTTCAGATATTACTTCATATTGCGGATATTGATCCAGCAGGCTTTTGAGACCCAGCCGTACAACTTCATGATCGTCCACAATGATTATTTTCTTTTTCAATCGGTCTCCTTAGTAATCTAGCAAAATTGATACAGGACAATGATCCGATCCCATAACATCAGTATGAATGATGACATCTTTAGTATGCGAAAAGACTTTTTCTGTAACAAGGTAATAGTCCAATCGCCAACCGACATTTTTCTCTCTTGCGCCAAATCTATAGGTCCACCATGTATATATCTCGTCTTCAGGATAAAGCTGACGGAACGCATCAATGAATCCAAAATCTAAATAAGTGTCGATCCAAACGCGTTCCTCAGGTAAAAAACCCGTGTTTTTTTCATTTGATTTTGGATTCTTAAGATCAATTTCATTATGGGCGGTATTGAAATCTCCAGTGATGATTATCTCTTTGCCTTTTATTACTAATTCTTTACAATATTTTAGTAGATTATCGTAAAACTCCAACTTGAAGGGAACTCGTTTATTATCTTGACCTCCATTTGGAAAATAGATATTGAATAATTCGAATTCCGGAAATGAAAATTGAATGACACGTCCTTCAATATCGAATTTCGGGTTGTCGATCCCTCGTTTCATTTCAGATGGTGCTCGTTTATACAAATTTGCGACACCACTATAGCCAGGTCTTTCGGCAGAATTAATGAAATACGCATAGCCGGCAATGTCAATCGGTGTTATATCAATTTGGTCTTCTTTTGCTTTAATTTCTTGAAGACATAAGATATCTGCGCTATTTTCTTCTATCCAATCAAATATTCCTTTAGATGTTGCAGCTCTAATACCGTTGACATTCCAAGTAGTAATTTTCATTTTTTCTCTATGGTAAACTGTGTAGGTTAAAATTATCTCACTATATGAAGAAAACTATTTTCCTTGCAATTATAACTTTAATCATCCTATCATCTTTCCATAGTCCAATTTTTGCGCAAGAGGATGGTGATCGACCAGTTTACATTGTGCAGCCAGGTGAGAATCTCAGCAGTATTGCCCAAAAATTCGGAATCGATGTTAATGACCTGATTTCAGCAAACAACATCATTGATACGAATCTAATTTCTGCAGGGACACAATTGACGATCCCAGGACTGAGCGGAATATCTGGTGTTCTTTCGGTTACACCAGTTCAACTCGGAGAGACAATTCCTGTTATTTTGAAGAAATATCAAATATCGATGGAAGTCCTCACAAGGCTGAATAAGATCACCAGCCCTTCTGAGGCTTATGTTGGGACAAATCTGATTCTCCCAATTTCTAATCTTGAAAATCTTAGCCAGCAAAATAAAGTGTTCACCATTGATAATAAGTCATCCATTTTCATAAATAGCATTGAGAGAGGGTTTGGGCATTGGTATATCTTTCTGGACAATAAAATCCCCAACACATCGATTCAAATCCCAAAAGAACCTTTCACCCGCTCAGTAGAATTCAATGAATCCAACGAGTCTTTAGGATCAATTTTCTCTCCATATATCCAGAATTTCATTCTGAACCCTTTGCCCATTAGCCAAGGACATACCGTATCTATCAATGTCCTTAATACCAAGCCATTAACGATGAGCGGAAGTTTTGACGGAAATCCTCTCGTTTTCTATCAGGATACTACTGGCCAGATTCTTTATGCATTAGACGGCGTGCACGCGTTGCGGGAACCGGGTCTTGCAGAATTTTCTTTAGAAGGCACATTCGATTCAGGTGAAACATTTGAAATCGATCAGATGATTTTGATAGAGAGCGGTGGTTTTGTCAATGAAACATTAACTGTCGAGTCCACTTTTATCGATGAAGAACTAAACATCCAAGAGGCGGCTAAAGTTCAAGAGATTTTTACAACAACTTCGCCCGAAAGATATTGGACAGGCACTTTCCGCTTTCCGGTTGATGGATCTCTGGATGATGAGACAATCGGTTTTTCGTCCTATTTTGGGAACCGCCGTAGTTATAACAATGGTGAATATTTTGGATTTCACGGAGGACTGGACTTTTATGTGCTTTTGAACTCCTTCAATATCTACGCCCCAGCTCCCGGTGCCATTGCGTTTGCAGGCCCTATGGATATTAGAGGTTTTACAATTTTTATTGATCACGGTCAGGGAGTATTTAGTGGTTATGCACATCTAAGCGAAATACTTGTTGAAGAAGGTCAGTTTGTCAACGAAGGGGACCTGATTGGTTTGATTGGAAAAACAGGGCGCGTTACCGGACCACACCTGCATTGGGATATCTGGGTAAATGGTAAACAAGTGGATCCTTTTGATTGGGTTTACACTGAATATCCCTGATTCATTTATAATAATTGAGGAAAGGAAGAATTCACCTTAGTATGCAAAGCAATCATAAACTCAATGAAAATTATTGGGGTTCTCTTGAAGTAGAGAAATCCGATATTGATTTCATCTACAATTTTCTTCTTGAAAAGGAGATTCCCCAACCAACAACATCGCTAATCCGCGCAATTATCGAGAATCGTATCGCTCTTGAAAAAGAGAGAAAATTATCCAACGATAAAGGTGAAATAAAGATATATTTACCCAAAGATAAATTTGAAATTAATGATACCCTTCGCTTCCCTTCTCTTAACGGGAGAGAAGGCGTTGTTAAACAAATGCGTGATGGATATAATCCAGATTTGGAGTTATTTTCAATAATCACAGTCGAATTTTCCAGGGATGATGTTCAGGAATTCGCAACAGGTATCCAAGATCATCCCCTCAACCATTTTTTTGACCTGCCAGAGGATGATCCAAACCTTGATCCTGATCACATTATTGAAAGTTTTGGAGAGAAACTCGTTGCTATACTTGATCAGTCATTATCTGAAAATGAAGACCTGGTAAAAATTGCTGGAAGTTGGTTTCCACAATCGCTCCTGATTGATGTTCATGTTGGGCACCTCAATCTTGTTGAAGCAATTTTAGAAGAGGCTGAAGGGGGTCCAATTAGTACATTCCAGTTAATGAATCAGGTTGAATTAGAAGCTAATGCAGACAAAAAACTTCTTGAGTTTTCCTTTAACTTTGCCCTGCAGGAGGACTCTCGATTTGATGAAGTAGGCCCAGCAGGAGAAACATTGTGGTTCTTGCACATAATGGAGCCTGAATCTGTTCGCAAAACACCATTATTTTTAAAGAACACTGTGGACTCATCCTCTGATTTTAAAATGGGAGAGTATCTTGATTTGTTCGAATCGACTGTGTATGATGAATTTGAAAAACTGGATTTTCATGCTGATACAACTGAAAAAGCAATCATCAGTCTCAGCTATCCTCACTGGCGTGCTGGTACATTGCCATTAACCAAAACACTTTCAAAAATGTTTCCCACCGCGTATGAAGCTCCTCGTGTGAAATTTTCCTTTGTTGATAACGGGGATAGATTTGCTGGTTGGGTTGTGCGTTCAGAAAAATATGTTTATGGTCTGGAAGAATGGTATCGCAAAAATGACATCATCCCGGGCAGTCTTATAAATATCAGCAAAGGTAAAAATCCAGGTGAAATAATCGTTGGTTATAAAAAGAGTCGGCAAAATAAAGAATGGCTGAAAACAGTTTTAGTTGGAAGTGATAATGGTATCGTTTTTGCCATGCTCAAACAACCCATCAACGCTGACTATAATGAGAGAATGGCCTTAGTTGTGACAGATATCGAGGCTCTTGATAATATTTGGTATAAAAAAACTTTTCTTTCCGAACCTTTAGAAAAAACAGTGAATCGAATTCTCCATGAATTAATAAAATTAAATCCACAGGGGCAAGTGCACGCCCAGGAGATATATGCTTCGGTGAATGTGATCCGCCGTTGTCCACCCAGTAGTATTATTAAATCGTTGATTGAGAATTCCGAAGTTGAGTATCTCGGAGATCTTTATTTTCGGTATAAAGATAAGGGGGGCTAATAAGAATGGCTGACCCAGAGAAAAGAATGAGTCTAATAAAACCAACTCCTTCCACACCATTTAAGATCGACTTTGATTGGTGGCAAGAAAATGATTCCAACTGGAGAATTTTCCTATTGGACTTTTTATGTGATGACCACCGAAAAGCTTTTGCTGGTGAGCAGGATGATGCCCGCTTGATCGATGCAGTCGACCCGGAAACCGCACAAGTCACGCAGGTTGATGGGCTGCTCTATATGTTGATCAATCATTGTGCCAAGCAGGAGGATTTCCTCAATCATAACCTTCCTCTTGTTGCACAAATTTTCCGTATCCTTCTCGCAAACGGGAATCAACCGTTGAATGCTGATCAGTTAGCAGAAAAAACGGGCAAACCTGCAAGAACGATACTTGTTACAATTGGCGGACACCGCGTCTATAAAGGCATTCGTCCAATTTTGGAATGATTTTCGTTTTATAATGTAAGTCAATTCTTATCTCGCCCTCGTAGCGCAATGGATAGCGCATCGGACTTCTAATCCGGCGGTTGTGAGTTCGAGTCTCACCGAGGGCGCTATTTATTTAATCTCTTAATATCATGTAATATTTTTTCCGGTTGGTATAAACATCGTGTATTATTCATAAAACAAAATATTTAGTAATCTGAGGTAATTTTCTAGTATGCCTGCTAAGAAGTGGGACGTCGATCTAAGCGAAATAGTTCAATGGATGATTAAGGGTGAATTCGATTTTGCCCAGATGATTTTCAACTTTGGCATTGATGAACAGAATTCAAACGATTATTTCGGCACGGGTTTTGAGTCGTCCGATCAAAGTAACGATCTAAATGAAATTCCCGATGAACTGCCTATTCTGCCTCTTCGTGGCCTCGTAGCTTACCCTAGCACAGCAATACCCTTAACAATTGGCCAGTCTCGGTCGATTAAATTAATAGAAGATGTATACGCATCCCACAAGTGGATCGGGCTGGTTACTTCCCGAAAAACTGATATTGAAAAACCTTCTCCTTCTGATCTTTATCAATTTGGAACTACCGCCATCATCCACCGTATGTTTCGGGCTCCAGATGGCACTCTAAGACTGCTCGTTCAGGGAATCGATCGTTTTAAAATCAAGAAATTTGTGAAAGATTCACCCTATATTACGGCCGAAATTGTTCTTCATCCTGAGAAAATTGAAACGGGCTTGGAAATCGAAGCTCTAGTTAGAAATGTTCGCACACAATTCATACATATTTCAGAATTAGTCCCAGCAATACCGCGCGAACTGATCGCGACGATTAACTCACTCGAAGATCCTCTGCAAGTTGCTTACAATATTGCAAATTTACAAAGAGTCGACGTTGAAACTGCGCAAAATCTTTTAGAAATTGATTCTGCTGTTGATAAACTTCGAATCCTTGTAAGTCTCTTAACAAAAGAGAGCGAGGTCCTCGACCTGGGAAATAAGATTCAAAACGAAGCAAAAGAAGAAATTGACAAAATACAGAAGGAGTATTTTCTTCGTGAACAATTAAAAGCTATTCAAAAAGAGCTCGGTGAAGATGATCCTAATGCTAACGAGATAATTGATTTTCAAAAGAAAATTCAATTAGCAGGAATGCCGGAGGAGCCTTTAAAACAGGCAAATCGGGAATTGGACCGCCTGGAAAGACTGCCTTCTGCCGCGGCTGAATATGGCGTAATCCGAACTTATCTCGATTGGTTGGTGACTTTACCCTGGAAAACAAAAACAGAAGATAATCTGGATATCAACCATGCCCGAGAAGTGTTAGATAAAGACCATTATGGACTTAAGGATGTAAAAAATCGGATCATTGAATTTCTGGCTGTTCGAAAGCTCAAAAAGGAGCGGGTAAAAGAGATTCATGAGTCTGATGATGAAATTCGGCGGATAAGGGAAGGGGTTATCCTGTGTTTTGTTGGTCCACCTGGTGTTGGGAAAACATCGCTTGGTCAATCAATCGCCCGTTCATTAGGACGAAAATTTATCCGCACATCACTTGGCGGAATTCGAGATGAAGCAGAAATCCGTGGGCATCGCAGAACTTATATCGGTGCAATGCCAGGAAGAATCTTGCAGTCACTTCGCAGGGTCGAATCGAATAACCCTGTATTCATGCTTGATGAAATTGATAAATTAGGCAATGATTACCATGGAGACCCATCTTCAGCACTTCTTGAGGTACTTGACCCGGAGCAGAATGCGGAATTCCGCGATAATTACCTTGAAGTCGCATATGACCTCTCGCAGATCATGTTCATCACAACCGCCAACGAGTTAGATGAAATCCCTACCCCCCTTCTTGATCGAATGGAGATCATAGAGATCTCGGGATACACTGAAAATGAGAAGGTGAAAATTGCTCAGGGTTATCTTATTCCCAGACAATTAATCGAGAATGGGCTTAGACCCAAAGAACTGAATTTTAAAGATGATGCAATTCTTGAGATCATTCGTTCCCACACCCGTGAATCAGGAGTTAGAGAACTTGAAAGGAATATTGGTGCTATTTGCCGTAAAGTTGTGACAAAAAGGGAAGAGTCTAAGACGCACATTCGTGTCGTCTCCAAAAAATACGTCAAGGAGCTCTTAGGCAAGCCCACATATCAACCATTTACGGAAATAGTAAAGCGTACATCGGTGACTGGTGTGGCCACTGGTTTAGCGTGGACGCCGATTGGCGGAGAAATTTTGTTTATTGAAGCCACCGCTATGCCTGGAAAAAGCAATTTCAAGATCACTGGATCAATCGGCGACGTCATGCAGGAATCTGCTGAAGCAGCATTATCTTATATAAGATCACACGTCAAAGAATTCGGACTAAGGAAAATAAATTTTGAGGAGTTGGATTTACACATTCATATTCCAGCTGGTGCGCAACCAAAAGACGGGCCCTCTGCCGGTATCACTATTGCCGCTGCTTTAGCTTCATTACTGATGAACAAACCAATTTCTGCCGAAATCGGTATGACCGGGGAGATTTCATTACGTGGTAAGATTCTTCCTGTTGGGGGCATCAAAGAAAAAATGTTAGCGGCCCATCGAGTAGGATTAAAAAAGGTTTTCCTTCCATCTGAAAACTTGCGCGATCTCGAAGACTTACCAGAAGAAATTATTAATGATATAGAATTTATTCCGATTGACATGATAAAAGAATTTATAAAACAAGTATTTCCGTAGCTTATCACTGCTTCTTTAATCTAAGACTTGAAGATAATCCTGGGCTGCCCAACCATTGCGATGCAAGTCAGCGGTGCTTTCAATCTTCCACCACACAATACTATCTTTAAGTGATGGGCCGTCAATAATGGTAAAATCTTCGCCTTCCCTACCCAGGAATAGTGGAAGGCCATCTAATCCCGGGGCATTTCTTATTCTCAATCCAGCTCCTTCTGTATTCGCTATCATCACCGGATAGCCAACCCCGAATACACCAGGCAGTCTTTCATCATCAGATGGAGTTTCTTGTGATTCAAGACTCGGCTTGAATAATATAGGTTCTACTGGTGTGATATAAACCGTTAACCCCTGCTCGACTTTGATACTTCCATTGGCGACGAATTGATAAAGAGCAATCGTGGAAAAAATGAGAAATATAAAAATAACCAATGACGCAACCAATGTTTCTTTTTGCATTTGCATAAGAAGATTATAAATTCAAAATCTGAATGATATAATCGCGATTATGGAGGAAATTACCACCACATTTCCAATTATCAATGAAAGATATCAAATCCTAAATACCATCTCATCCGGTGGTATGGCGGTGATATATCGTGCTAAAGATATCATCCTGGATCGTCCGGTTGCATTAAAAATCCTTAAAAAGGAGCTTTCCCAAAAACCTGATTTAAGGGAACAATTCTCAAAAGAAGCAAAAGCCACAGCACGCTTGTCGCATGTCAACATCGTTACTACACATGATTTTGGTATTTATGGAGATCGTTTGTATATTGCGATGGAATTGATCGAAGGATCGATTTTGAAAGATGTGATCACGGACAAAGAAATCACCTTATCGCAAAGAATCAATTATTTAGAGCAAGCATGCGAAGGGTTAGCATATGCCCACAGTAACAATATTGTTCATTGTGACATCAAACCCCAAAATATGCTAATCTCAGCAAGTGGCGAGTTGAAATTAACAGATTTTGGAATATCCCAGGTGTTAGATACGCTTTCAAGAGAAAGTACGGCCGAAATTTGGGGCTCCCCTTATTACATCGCACCAGAAATTGCCCGTGGAGCTGCCCCTTCACCCGCTGCCGATGTATATTCAATGGGTATTGTCATGTATGAAGTTCTTACCAAAAGACTCCCATTTTTAGGTGAGGATGTTCTCACCCTGATCGAAAAGCACCAGGAAGAAACACCACTGTCACCAATCAAAATCAATAAGCAGATCCCGCCAGCACTCAATGCAATTATTTTAAAAGCTATCAGTAAAGACCCCGGGCAAAGATATCCGGATGCGTCGGCTTTGTTATCAGATATTATTCAAGCAAAGAAAGCTCCCTTGGAGGAAAAAACATATTCAGAGAAGTCTCAGGACATCATACGTAATAGCAATCAAGGCATTGATGATTTTCGAGCGCCAGATATTGAAGGATTACCGATCGATTGGAAAACAATATTGCTAGGTTTTGCTGCGATTATTATGGTCGGTGGTCTGATTCCCTTCTGGTTATTTATCTACTACTCAATTAACAGGTGATCAAATGAAAACTCTCGTTGCTGCATCGATATTAAATTCTGATTTTGGAAATTTAGCAAATGAAATTCAATCAGCGGAAAAGGCTGGCGTTGATTGGTTTCATTTAGATGTTATGGATGGCCACTTTGTCCCAAATATTTCATTTGGACCCCATATCATTTCCATTGTCCGTTCTTTAACTGACCTACCATTAGACGCTCATTTGATGATAAGCGATCCAGACAAATTCATACCAGCGTTTGCGGATGCTGGTGTTAATTACGTAAGCGTCCATATTGAAAATAACCCGCATATTCATCGCACCATCCAATCGATTCGTGATTATCACTGCAAACCGGGTATAGTTCTTAACCCAGGCACTCCGATCGAATTTATTTTCCCTGTTTTACCTATGGTCGATTATGTGCTGATGATGTCCGTAAACCCTGGTTTTGGCGGTCAGGAATTCATTCCACAAACAGCGGACCGGATTCGCATATTGAGTGACAAGATTAAGCAACAACAATTATCGATTCCGATAGAAATTGACGGTGGAATCAATGCATCCACTGCGAAGATTGCGGTCGATTCCGGTGCGCAAATATTGGTTTCCGGGTCTTACATCTTCAATAACGAAAACGGGATCGAACAGGCTGTGGAGTCCCTCAGATTAAAACATGAGTGAAGTATAAAAAAACGGCTCTCGCCGTTATTTTTAGGTTGGAGAATATTATTTGAATACTATTTTTCTTTAGCCAGGCTTTTAATACATCGCGTGCATAGCGTTTTCTTAACCATCTTCCCATTTTCATAGATTGAAACCTTTTGGAGGTTTGGTTTGAATTTTCTATTTGTCGCGCGCATTGAAAAGCTACGGTTATGGCCGAAAGTTGTTGTCTTTCCGCAATTTTCACATTTCGACATGTTGAGTCCCTTTCAAAAAAATTCTTATTACCTTGATAATTACGAAAAATTAGTTTACCATAATACGTAACTAAAGACAAGCTTATCTGTTTTAACAAAAAGGTAAAACAAAAATGAATAAAAAGCAGACAAAATTAGGTTCTATTTCAATTAGCTATCATGCAATTGCATCCATTGCCAATCAAGCAGCTTTGGAATCCTATGGAGTTGTCGGTCTCGCAGACGCAAATCTTGCTGTTGGGATTTCCCGTCTATTATCGCGAAATCGGCTTGCTGGTGTACTTGTGAATATTGAAGACGGAAAACTTGTTCTCGATTTATATGTCATCATCGAATACGGAACGCGAATATCATCAGTCACCGACAGCATTGCAAGCTCTGTAAAATATAAAATTGAAAGTTTAACAAAGATTCCAGTTTCTGAAGTCAATATTCATGTTCGAGGTTTACGGATAAGCAACATTGATTAGCTATTTTTATTAGACCATTTTTTTATTTTTTTGAGGTTATCATTCATGGCAAAACCGTCACAGAACAATGGTTCTGATCCAACTAAGAATATGGAAAAAATTGTTTCCATAGATGGTGCGGACTTAAAGAAATTGCTGCAAAAATCACTTATTTGGCTCAAGAATCATCAACCAGTTATAAATGCACTTAACGTCTTTCCTGTACCGGATGGTGATACAGGCACAAATATGTATCTCACCATGCAATCTGCTTACAAGGAAATTGAAAGCACCAATGAAAAGAACATTGGGAAGGTATGCCATCAGGTAGCCCAAGGAGCTTTGATGGGTGCGCGTGGAAATTCCGGGGTGATTCTTTCTCAATTGTTACGTGGTTTTTCAAGAGCACTCGACAATGAAGAGAGAATGGACGCAAAGCTATTGAATCACGCGCTTTCTGAAAGCCGTAACACGGCTTATAAAGGTGTTGTGAAACCTGTTGAAGGGACCATTCTTACTGTTGCAAAGGATATTGCCTCTGCATCTGAAGACATTGTTGAAACTGAGTCAGATTTAATTACTATCCTTGAAGGAGTACTCAAAGCCGGAGAAACATCTCTGGAGAACACACCAAACCTTTTACCTATCCTTAAGCAAGCCGGTGTTGTTGATTCAGGCGGGAAGGGTTTACTTATTATACTAGAAGGAATTTATCGCGCCGCAATTGGCGAAAAGGTAGATATCGGCGAAGTACAGCCCGATCAGACTATCCTTAATCTTGATCAGATAAATCAAAATGGTGGTCATGAAGAGATTGAACCGGGACAGGACTTTGAAGTTGTAGTCGATTTTTCCCCAAGAAATGATTTTGATTTAAAGAGTTTTTATGCTGAATTAGAAACAATCGGAACATCCATTCAAGTTGGCGAAGGGGATGATTTTTATCGCATGCATATCCACGTTGCTACTGAGAAAAAATATGAACCAATTGAGAAAGTCGGCGAGTTTGGAACTGTGCAGAAGATTTATATCGAAAACCTTCTAGAGCAAATGGAGCAACGCAATGCCGATATTGATTTTTCAAACCATATTCAAGACGGTCAGACCGCGGTTATTTCTGTTTCGCCAGGCAATGGAATTTCAAAGATATTTCAAAGCTTAGGAGTTGCCAAAGTGATTAATGGCGGTCAGACCATGAATCCGAGCACTAATGAGATTTTTGATGCGTTCAAAGACTTACCTACAGATAATGTAATCATTTTGCCAAATAACAAGAATATCATCATGGCCTCTGAAGCCGCAAAAAAATTATCCGAAAAGAATGTCGTCGTCATTCCGACAACAAGCATACCTCAAGGAATGGTTGCCTGTCTCCGCCTCGATCCTTCGGTTGAATTTGATGAGCTTGTTGAGGAAATGAAGGAAGCATTAGACGAAGTTGACACAGGTGAAATTACAACTGCAACCCGCTCAATTGAAATCAATGGGGTAAGTGTAAAAAAAGGTGAGGTAATCTCCTTATTGAACGGCAAGTTGGTCTCCTCCTCTAAATCGATTCTCAAATCTTGTGAAAATTTATTAAAACAGGCTAACACCGAGAGCAAGGAACACATCACGCTTTTTTACGGGCAAAATACTGACAAAGAGATGGTTGAAGGAATCACAGATTTCATCAGAAACACTTACCCGGAACATGAATTAGAAGTCCACAACGGCGGTCAGCCTCACTATCAATTTATTCTCGCTATTGAATAGCTGTTCGACCTCTTATTGATACGATACAGTAAAATACTTTCATGTCAGATTTTTACATGAAAATAAAGCAGGTATTGGAACTTGAAAGCCAAAAACGATTCACCAATACCGCGGTTTCGGGTGGATTGCAGAATTTCACTGCTTTTCTAATGAAACAACAACTGGATAACGGGATTTCTGAAAAAGAGATGCAGTTTATCATCTCTTTTTTCAACTCTTACCAGTATTTTTCTCTTAAAGAACGTAAAGATTCAATAGGCAATATCTTATCAAATATAGAGAGCGCATCGCCTAATCCATTCGGTCAATTAATGACAAATCGTTTACCCAGCTCTCAGGAATCACAAAAAGCAAGTGAAAAAGAGCGCATTTTTCAGGATCCTGCTTTGTATGCAGGGCTACAATCGATTAATGGGGTCGGTCCTCGGAATGCACAATACTTTGAAAAGCTTGGCATTCAAACAATCTATGATCTCTTACACTTTTTCCCTCGCAAATATCAGGATTTCAGCCAGTTGAAAACCATCAATCAAATCATGTACGGCGAGGAAGTAACCCTGACTGGCATTCTCCTCGGTGAACTGGTAAACAAGAAAGCCAAAAATTCCAAATTATCAATTTCCGAAGGAATCCTCTCCGACAGTACGGGGACGATAAAACTAACGTGGTTCAATCAACCATTTCTCATAAATCAGTTAAAGGCGGGGTTGCCTATTGTAGTTTCTGGCAAAGTTGATCACTTCCGCGGACGATTGGTAATGCCCAGCCCTGTGTGGGAAGCATTAGAACATGAACAGATACACACAAATCGCATAGTACCCATTTACCCTGGTACCGCTGGTCTTTCGCAACGACAAATCCGTAAGATTATTAAAAAGAATGTAGATTTCTGGTCAGCCAGGATTTCTGAATATCTTCCAAAATTTTTACTACAAGAGAATAATTTCAATGAAATCGGATTCGCGATAAAACAGATTCACTTTCCAGAAAGTAGTGAGATATTAAAATCAATTCAATATCGTTTTGCTTTTGAGGAAGTTTTTTTTCTTCAATTAGGATCAAAATATCTCAAGAACTACAAATTACAGGAAAAGTCACGGTCGTTTCAATATGAAAACAGAATATTATTAGAAAGAAAAAAAATATTACCGTATCAATTAACTGGAGCTCAGGAGAGAGCGATTCAATCAATAATTGCTGATATGTCTTCTAATTCAGCAATGAACCGACTCTTGCAGGGCGATGTTGGCTCAGGTAAAACGGTCGTTTCTAAATTTGCGATCGATGCAGTTGTAGATCATGGTGCGCAGGCAGCCGTGTTGGCTCCAACAAGCATCCTCGCAGAACAGCATTTCAGGACAATAAGTAATCTTTTGATCGAATCACACAGCATTAAAGATTGGGAAATTGCGCTCCTTCTGGGCAAAACAACCCTAAAAGAAAGAAAAACGATTTTAGATCGATTAGCTAACGGTGAGATCAAATGCATTATCGGAACACATGCTTTACTTGAAAAAGATGTTTTCTTCAAAGATCTTCAATTGGTGATCATCGATGAACAACATCGATTTGGCGTAAATCAACGCAATGCCTTGAAAGAAAAGGGCGAACAGCCGCATGCACTTGTAATGAGTGCGACACCGATTCCCAGGTCACTGGCGATCACTCTATTTGGCGACCTGGATATCACAGTTATGGATGATATGCCTCCAGGAAGAATTCCAGTCAGAACTGAAATTCTGCAAAAATCAAAAAGGGGAATTGCATATAACATTATTCGCGAGCAAGTAAATAAAGGGTTTCAGGCATTCATCGTTTATCCACTAATTGAAGGCGATGATGAAAGTGAAGAAAAATCTGCTGTTGCTAATCAGCAACGCATTCAAAATGATATATTTCCAGACTTAAAGGTGGGGCTTCTTCACGGAAGAATGAAATCGCAAGAAAAAGATGAAGTGATGGAAAAATTTAGGGACAAAATATATGACGTCCTTGTTTCAACAACTGTCATCGAGGTAGGAGTCGATATTCCAGGGGCGACAGTCATAATCATAGAAAGTGCTAACTTCTTTGGATTAGCACAATTACACCAGTTGAGAGGCCGCGTTGGGCGAAATCAAAATGAATCTATTTGTATATTAATACCCGATACTGATGATAAATCTGAAAATACCCGCTTGCAGGCGATGGTGGAAACAAATGATGGATTTAAACTTGCTGACATCGATCTCGCTTTGCGCGGACCTGGTGAATTTCTAGGGACCCGGCAATCCGGATACATTGGATTTGAATTCGCCAATCTTACTGACACCAAATTAATTGAAAAAAGTCATACGTATGTCCGTAATATAATTGACAAAGATCCTACACTATCACTGCCAGAACACCATTTGCTGAAAGAAGAATTATCAAACAGATGGCCTGGTATTATTGAAAAATGAGAGGAAACCAAAAAATGGTAAAAGCAATTTTTCCGGGAACTTTCGACCCAATTCATTATGGACATATAGATATTGCGAGAAGAGCGTCGAAGCTATTTGACGAATTGATCATCGCAGTTTATGACAAACCTTTAAAAAATCTCCTTTTCACGCCCGAAACCAGATTTGACCTAGTAGAGAGGTGTTTTCTTGGTGATAATAAAATCAGTGTTGTCGGATACAATAACCTCACTGTAGATTTTTGTGTGCAACAAAATGCGCAGGTCATTGTCAGAGGCTTGAGGGTTTTTTCTGATTTTGAACATGAGTTTCGGATGGCTCTTGCCAACAAAAGATTAAACGACAACATTGAAGTGATTGCTTTGATTACCAGTGAGCAACACACCTTCTTGTCATCAACGACTGTTCGAGAAATTGCTGTTCTGGGTGGAGATGTGTCGACAATGGTGCCACCACATGTCGAAAAAGCATTGCAATCCGAGATTCTTGGGATCGGCGAATCCAAAAAAATGGATCAGCATACATCACTGCGAGATTGATTTATATGTAAAATATAGAATAAAAGGCAAAAACTATGGATATTCTGCATCTGATCGACCGGCTAGAAGAGTTATTCAACGATGGATCTGCTTTGCCTTTTATGAAGAAGGTTGCAATTGATGAGGAAAAATTATTAGATCTCATTGACCAGCTTCGTTTATCGATTCCGGACGAGATCAAGAAAGCTCAATCTGTCCTTAATCAAAAAGAAAGAATATTGGCTCAATCTCAAGAGGAAGCAGCTAGAACAGTTTCCCTGGCTCAGGAACAGGCACTAAAGCTTGTTGAAAAAGATGTGATCGTTCAGGAAGCGCGTCGCGTGGCCGATGAAATCATTCGCAAAGCAAAAGAAGAAACAAAGCTGATAAAAATTGAGGCTGATCAATATGCGATAGATTCTCTGGATCATCTGGAAATAGAATTGTCAAAAATCCTGACCCAGGTGCGCAATGGAATTATCACCTTAAAAGAAAGTCGGCCCACAAATGACCGCCAAGATACTTTAGAATCTATTTACAACAATGAAGCACCTTCACCTAATGATTAAGGGTCGCTTATTTTTATTGACCCATTAACTTTTTTGATTGAAGTATTTCTTTTACTGCTCCTGCAATAAATATGCTTCCTGAGGCAATATAAGTACCTTTTTCATTTCTTATTGTTTCATCTATCAATTCATCAATACCACAAAATATGAAAGGTTTTGGCACCATCATCCCTAACCTCTCTTTAATTTCCTTTTCCGTCATCGCACGAGGGTGATCGGATTTTGTAAAAATTATGGAATCAACATAGGGAGAAATGTATCTGATCATTTCGCCGATATCCTTGTCCTCCGATGCACCAAAAATCAAAGTAATATTCACCCCATTCAGGAATTTTTCAATTGTTTGAGATAATTTTTCAAATGAATCAGGGTTGTGTGCACCATCAACAATAATCAGTGGTTCTTTGCAAATAATCTCAAATCTCCCCGGCCAGCGGGTATTCTGGAAACCCTTTTTGACAGAATTTTCCGATATTTCATAGTGTTCCCTTAAGTGATCAATTACTGCATATGCAGTGGTCGCATTATCCAATTGATGGTCTCCCAACAAATTCATATCAAATATCGTTAACGATTGAATCCTTTGATTCAGCTGGATGATCTTAAATTGCTGGCTATCCAAAGAGTATGCTTTTTGTTCCCAGTGATATTGATTAAACACATCCATTATGGGACTCTCATTTCGTTTAGCAACATCAATAATCACATTCTTTGCTTCCTGTGTCTGTCTTCCCAGGACGACGGGTATGCCTTTTTTAATAATTCCAGCTTTTTCATAGGCGATCTTGGGAATCGTGTCACCTAATATATTGGTATGGTCTAAAGAAATTGATGTAATTACCGTCAACAACGGATCGACAATATTGGTAGCGTCCAACCGCCCGCCCATTCCCACTTCAACAATCGCTATATCGACATTTTTATTCGAAAAATATTTAAAAGCAAGGGCAGTCGTGATTTCAAAAGTAGAGATATTTCGCACTCTTTCTATGTCATCTCTCAGATCTCCAATGAGTTCAACGAAATCAGCGTGATTAATTTGGAGATTGTCAATTTGTATCCGTTCAGTAAAATCGATCATGTGTGGTGAGGTATAAAGTCCGACGCGATAGCCTTGAGCAATCAAAATTGATGCAATCATCGCACAGGTAGAGCCCTTACCTTTCGTTCCAGCTACATGAATTACATCAAAGTCATTTTGTGGATTTTCGATGAGGTCCATCAAAGCAATCATCCGTGAAAGATCAAATTTTTCTTCAGAATAACGAAGATTCTTTGTAAGGCTAAAATCTATGAAGGAATATAGATAATCAATTGCTTCTTGATATTGTTTCTCATCCATGTCTAATTCAGTAATCCAATCTGTTGATAGCTTTATAATTTAATTATGGCAAGCCTGGGCACAATTCTATTGGATATTTCAATTCCCGGTGTAAAGTCACTAAAAGAAAAACGTGGGATTATCAAACCTATTATTCAAAAATTGCGAAGAAATTTTAACGTTACCGTTGCTGAGGTAGAATATCACGATAATTGGAGTAGAGCTGTATTTCTATGCGCAATTGCTTCAAACGACAGAAGGTACTGCCAACAGCAATCAATGAAACTTGTTGATTTCTTCGAAAATAATTTTCTATCTGTGTATCTTATTTCCCACCATATTGAATTTATGTTCTGAGGAGAAAGTAAATGAACTTAAACATTTCAGGATTAAATGCTATCGTGACTGGCGCCTCCAAAGGTTTGGGACTCGCCACTGCTAGGGAATTACTAAACGAGGGCGCAAACGTATTAATCAATAGCCGTTCAGAGTCAAACATAAGCACTGCTAAATCAGACCTAATAAATTGTGGATATGCAAAGAATCAAATCCACACATTTAGCGGTGATGTTACACAAAATGCCGTTTGCATGGGGATTGCTAACCACGCAAATAATATGATGGGAGGTATTGACTTACTCATTACAAATAGCGGCGGACCGCCAGCTGGTTCATTTGATGAATTAGACGTCATCGATTGGGAACAAGCCATCGATCTTTCATTTAAGAGCCACCTTTTTTTAATTCAAAGCTGCCTCCCTTACCTCAAGCAATCTAAGTATCCGAGTGTGCTCACAATCACCTCTTTTACAATTAAAAACCCGCTTGAAAACCTCATTTTGTCAAACACAATTCGGGCTGCCACTGCTGCATTAATCAAATCGCTATCAATTGAGTTAGGCGCTGAAGGGATTCGCTTTAATTCCATTTTGCCAGGTTGGACTTCTACAGATCGTGTTCGCAACCTGCTCGCTTATCGTGCTGAATTAAATGATTCATCAGTTGCAATCGAAAAGAATAAGATAACAGATTCAATCCCCCTCCGGCGAATGGCTGAGCCCGAAGAATTTGCGAGAGTTGCCGCATTTCTTGTTTCTCCTGCAGCTTCATATATTACCGGCGTGTTGTTGAATGTAGACGGTGGTATAACTAGAAGCTTATTCTAGAAGGATACATGACTTGGATATACGAAACGAAATATCAAGATTTATTGATCGCGATCTGGTAACGGTTCAAAAACCCGGACGCTATGTTGGAGGTGAGTTTAATCAGGTCACAAAAGACTGGGACAGCATCCGATTTCATGCTGCGCTCGCATTTCCTGATATTTATGATATTGGATTTCCCAATCTTGGTTTAGCCGCTCTTTACAACATCATCAACAACCGCTCAGATTCGCTCGCTGAACGTGTTTTCGCGCCATGGTTTGATATGGAAGATCTTCTCAGGGATAAGAAAATCCCCCTTTTTTCACTCGAATCTAGAACACCGATTTCTATATTTGATCTGATTTGTTTCACCCTGCCATATGAAACGCTTTATACAAACGCATTAAACATGCTTGACTTATCCGGAATTCCGGTTCTGACGGGCAGGAGGCAGGAATCAGACCCGATCATCATTGCAGGCGGTCACGCCACTTATAACCCTGAACCAATGCATGCGTTTTTCGATGCTTTTGTCATTGGCGAAGGTGAAATTGTTATCAATGAGATTATTGACTGCATGCTGGAAAATTCAGCCAAATCTAGATGTGAAAAAATGCACGAATTAAGTACCATTTCTGGCATTTATGTACCCAGTTTTTCAACAAAAAATATAAAGAGTAAATCAGGGAATACCCTATCAGTTAAGAAAAGATTTCTAAGGAAATTGGATCAACCCATCCAAAATTATCTTGTTCCGAATATCAGTGTCGTACACGATCGCATTGCTATTGAGATTATGCGGGGCTGTTCACGTGGGTGCCGATTTTGTCAGGCAGGGATGGTCATGCGCCCAGTAAGAGAATTAGATCGCGAAAATGTTACAGAAGCAATAAAGGAGTCCATTATTCGAACCGGAATATCTGAAGTTTCACTGCTTTCATTAAGCACCTCCGATCACTCTCAAATTTCAGACATTCTTGATGATGTCAATCAACTCAGTGAAGATTATCAAATAGATTTTTCCCTTCCGTCGTTACGAATTGAGTCATTTGATCAAAACTTGATGGACCGAATGGAATCCAAAAGAAAAGGAAATTTTACGATCGCTCCCGAAGCCGGGTCAGACCGGCAACGGGCATCTATCAATAAACCAATCCCGAAACAGGATATGCTAGAAACGGTCAAAGAAATATGCAGTAAGGGATGGAACAATATCAAACTCTATTTTATGATCGGCTTTCCAGGTGAAACCGATCAAGATATCTATGGCATTATCGATCTCTGCCGAGAAATCAAAGAAACGGGAAACAGAATTACAAAGGGCAGACTAAAACTGCATGTTAGCATTAATACATTAATCCCAAAATCCCACACGCCTTACCAATGGGCGCCGGTTGAAAAGAAAGATGTAGTAGATCATAAATATTCAATCCTCCGGGATGGCTTACGCAAATTAAAAATTCAAATAAATTATCCGGATTATGACCTGATTATGTTAGAAGCTTTATTGTCTCGTGGAGATAGACATATTTCTAACCTTATATATAATGCATGGGAAAAAGGGGCAAAATTTGATGCTTGGAATGAAGGTTTCGCTCGGAAGATTTGGCACGACGCGATCAATGATTTAGGACTGGATTTAGATGATTACCTTTACCAAGAAAGGGATCCACACCAACAGCTACCCTGGGATTTCATTGATACAGGAATAGAAAAATCCTTCTTGAAAAGTGAATATTTCAAAAGTACTACAGGTGATCTGACGCCCGGATGTTTTGAGAAATGCTCCGCATGTGGCGTGAACCAGAATCTGCTGATCGATTGTGCGAAGGCTCGAATGGGAGATGTATGAGAATAAGAATAGGTTATAAGAAAGAAGTTCCCCTCCGTTTTACCAGCGCTCTTGATATTCAGAAAATCTGGGAACGGTCATTTCGAAGATCGGAACTAAAAATTTCCTATTCGCAAGGGTTCCATCCACAACCAAAAATTCAATTAGGTTTACCACTTCCGCTAGGCTTCATAAGTGACGATGAACAAGTAGATATATGGTTAGAAGAAGAAGTGAGTATTCAAGAACTCACATCAATGATTCCCCCAAATCTGCCAGATGGCATCTCTATAACTTCCATAAATACTATCGAACAGGATCAAAACCCTCTGGTAACAACCATATCTGTTTCTGAATATGGAGTCAAATTTTGGGACACAGAGTTTGATCTCAAATCGCTTCAGTCCTGCATTGAAAACCTCCTGGTTCAGGAAGAAATAATCCGCACCAAAAGAAATAATAAGCAATATAATCTTCGCCCATTAATTTCCGACCTGAATGTGCGATCCAATCAAGTAAATGATGAAGTATTTCCACTCCAGATGACTTTAGTTTCTAAACAAAATCAAATGGGACGGGCAGATGAAGTCATGTTTGCGTTAGGCTATGAGCTAAATCAGTTCTTGATTAAACGAGTGAAATCATATTAACATGCATGGTTTAACCAGCGCAGCTATCCGTGAATGCACTTCACCACAGTGCGGATTTAGGTATCCTGATATTAATATTGATCCAAAGGTTGCCAGATGCCCACAATGTGGACAGAATGCGGAAATCATCCATTTTATTGATCTAACTCAAAGAGATAATCAATTAAAAACAAATGGCATTCTAGCCGGCAATGTTACATGCGTCTTAGATAATATTCGCAGTGTTCATAATGTCGGTTCTCTTTTCCGCACAATGCATGGCTTTGGAATCAAAGATGCTGTTCTTGGCGGGATTACCCCCACACCACTACATAAAAACTTTGGAAAAACAAGCATGTGCGCTGAAGAACACATTCAATGGAGTTCAGTATCAAATACATTTAAGAAATGCCAATCACTCAAAGATAGTGGCTCCATTCTGATTTCGTTTGAAATAAGCGATAAGGCTAAACCGATTAAATGCTTCGAGCGACCTGAAGAAAGCACGAATATGGTTTTTATTGTGGGAAATGAAATTTCCGGCATAGATCCATCAATTTTGAAAATTAGCGACCAGATCCTCTCTATCCCTATATTGGGTATAAATAAATCTTTTAATGTCACCGTGGCTTTTGGAATTGGCTTGTACGCGTGCCTTTCAATTCCATGATCGTCTTTATCTCATTCGACAGCCAACGATCGATGCTATCTATTTGATTAATCGCGACAATTTGTGCGTTACTCCATATTTTCAGAGCTTGACCAAGTAATCCATCTCTGACAACCAGATAGACTTTTAAATAATTTCCTTGTTCTACCACTGGAAAAACAGACTTCCATCCCCCCTCTTTTTCTAATTCCAAATAACCAATTTCATCAATTATCAACACATCGCTCGTTTGGTTGATACAGTGGAATAAAACCTGATCACCCCATGCAATAGCGTCCTCATTAAATCGCCATTCTCTTGCAGGCATTTTAGGATCCCAGCCAGGCTCGTGTTTTGCCAGCTGCATGTGTCGATTTGTTGTTAGATCAGTAACTGCAATACCAATTTTTTGGTTTTCTTCATAAATGCCTGGAGAATACAATCCGCACATGCTAATTCCTGCGGGTTTTAACCTATCTATTAGACATTTTATAAAAGTTGTTTTTCCTTCATCCTTTTTACCGCAAATTATTACGATATAACTTTCGTCCTTCATACGATCTTTTCCACCACACACGCAAACCCGGATTTATTGCGCGATATCTTAATTGGAATATTAAAACAAGCGGTAAGATTTTTTTCTGTTATGACATCTTGAGTAAGGCCAAAATTGATCTGCTGATCATTGCTGATTATTAACGCATGATCTGCTATATCCAATGCCTCAACTGGGTCGTGTGTTGTAAAAATGATTGTTTTCCCAAGAGATTGAAGATGTTTGATCATTTCCATCATCGAAAATTTTGCATTAAGGTCAAGGTGACTTATTGGTTCGTCCAAAAGGATAAGATCACTCTCTTGGACTAAAGCACGGCAAATTCGAACACGTTGCAATTCACCACCACTAATTTTACCTATTTGATAATGCAGCAGATGATCGACCTCCACAAGCTCGGCATACTTTTGAACCAGCTCAAAATCCTTATTACCAGGTAAGATAAAAGGCGCAATATATGGAGTCCGCCCCATCAATAAATAATCGACAACCAATATTTTTTCCGGCGCAGATTCAGACTGGGGCAAAAATGCAACACTATTATTTCCTCTACTCAAGAAACCATTAATACCATCAGGGAAATAGTTGACTGTTCCCCCGGTTGGTTTTAGGAAACCTAACATAATCAACAGAAGAGTTGTTTTTCCTGCGCCATTACGCCCCAAAATGCTTGTGATCGTGTTTGGGGAAATATTCACATTCACATCCTCAAATGAAAAATCTCTTCCATTTGTGTAGGAATATGAGACTTTGTCTAATGTCAACAAGAAATCAACCATTTTTGGATAACGGGGATCCTTTTCCGATAATAAGAAAAATAAAAAACATCGCACCTAAAAAAGCGGTGATGATACCCAATGGGATCTCTCCAGCGATTAATATACGCGACAAGGTATCTGAAACTAAAACAAAAATAGCACCGATAAGAATTGATCCAGGGAGTGAGCTACGAAGGTCGTATCCAAAAATAATTCTGGTGATATTTGGAATGATCAATCCAATCCAACCAACCAAGCCGGAGAAAGAAATGATAGACGTGGTAAGTAGGACAGCGAATCCAAGTATGAGATATACCTCTACTTTTCTCCTGATGCCTAGCGAATAGAGAACGCTATCATTAAGCGCATACACATTGATCCTCCAGCGTAATAGGTAAAGAACAATAATGGATACCACCGCAATCGGCGTAATTTGTAGAACTGAAGACCAACTGGACGTGCTCAATCCTCCTAGCAACCAAAACACGATAGAAGGTAGCTGATCTAAAGGATCAGCTACATATTTGATGATTCCTAATCCGGCAGAAAACAATGCTGACACAGCTATGCCTGCAAAGATCAATGACACACGATCAGCCCCTTTGATCTTTTCTGAAATTTTTAGCACCAATAGCAACGCGAGTATCCCGCTCGCAAATGATAAAAATTGTATTGGGATACGAGTCCATGGAAAAAGCAGAAATCCCAGCGCAGCACCAAATCCAGCAGCTTGACTAATTCCAAGAACACCTGGTTCCGCAAGTGAATTTTGGAAAACCGTCTGCATAACAAGTCCTGAAATAGCCAGCCCTGCTCCTACAATGATGCTCATCATAATCCTTGGAATCCGTACCTGTATGATAAGACGCTGAAGCAGCTGATTCTCAGAAAGTTCCACATATGACCCGATACCCTGGTACCGACCGGTGATAGCGGCAAATAAAACCAGGATAATTAGCAAAATCAGGATGATTAGATATTTCTTTTCTGATTTCATTCGATTTGCAATTGAACAAGTGGAATGATCTCAGAATCAATAAATTCAATTTCAAGCCCATACAGATCGTGATAAAAATCCCGAACAAGATCATACAAAAAAGTTGTGGAGATAATTTCAGGATGTAAATAATGGGCCAAATTAGCATAACCCAAAATCCAGCGAGGATCTGGTTGATCCCAACTCTGATAATCATATGCAAAAGGGTTGATCATGGTTTTTGAATTATTAAGAAACTCCGACCAAACAGGGTTGTTTGTAATCTCATTGATAATCTCAACAGATCGACCTTGATAATTCACCACTATGACAATTTCTGGCTGCCAAACAAAAACCTGCTCAATACTTATCTCCATCCAACCTCCGGCAGAAGCTTCTGCCTTCCAAACTGGTTGCCCCATCAATTCTTCGACCATCGCGGTCTGTAACCAGGACGCTGATGGAACACTGTAAACTAAGTTTCCTTCAGATTTATCAATTTGAAGAATTAGTACCCGCGGGGATGTTTTTGAGGAAGAAATTAGTTGGTCAATCTCATTTTTCGTGTTTGAGTAAAAATCAACAATTTTCTCAGCTGTTTCTACGCCATCCAATAAAGTGCCGAAAATTCGAATATCACGATATATTTCTTCTATCGTCTCAAAGGAAACATACACAGGTGTTATCCCCACCGATTCCAATTGATCTCCAATTTGCTCTTTCATCGAAGTCATCAAAATAACAACATCAGGGTCAGCAGGCGATATTTGCTCTGCACCCGCTCCTTTTTCAATGGTAAGTTTGCTTATGAAATTCGTGTCCAACAATGACAGGAAATTATTTGATGATTGCGATCGATTTTCAATTGCAATAACTTTCTCAGCACTAGAATCAAACAAATATGCGAAATTAGCGAGAGTAGGTGTCTGCTTACCAGCAATCACGATGCGATCTAAGTTTTTTGGCAGACTTATCTCCCTCTCTAAAGCATCACTGATAACAATGCCTGTGTTGTTAGCTTCTTGGTTAATACACCCTCCCAACATGACCAAAATGATTACGATCAACACCGTTTTTCTAATCATGGTTAATTCTCCTTTTGCACCATTTCAACCAATTGATATATCCTTCGATTTGGGACTTTCGGAATTCTTTGACAATAAATTGGGTATTTTCATCATTTCTTAGATTTTTTATTTCCTTAGAGATTCTTTCCAACCATTCCTGACATTCGTTAATTTGATTTGCTAAAACATCTTTGTCACATATTTTCGGCAGTTCTTCTAAAAAAAACAACTTCATTAGAAGATTGATACGCAAGTCTCTTCCATGTTTTTCTGGCGTTACCAACCAATTCTTAAATTGATGTTCCCCTTCCTTGGTTATTCTATATACCTTTTTTGGTGGTCTTACCCCGGTCGTATCCAGTCTGGAATGGACAAGGTTAGATTCTTCCAATTTATTTAATATCGAATATAATCGCCCAATTTTGATTGAATAGATCGCTCCAAAACCGCTTTCATCTGAAACGATTTTATAAATCTCATAACCATGCTTTTCCTTTTCAATTAAGAATCCGAGAATTGCCAAATCGATACTATTCATATATTCACTTCCTGAATATTCATACCAATTATATCTGATAATTTATTTAGATTATGATATTATTTTTCCCCGATGAGGAGATAATGCCAATCTACGAATATCAATGTAAAGAATGCGATTCACGGTTTGAACTCATTCGATGTTGCAGCGAAGCCGATAAAGATATCATCTGCGAATCATGCAATAGCGATCAGACCACCCGGCTGCTATCTACCTTTTTCTCATCCAGCTCTTCGGCCGCATCAAACGGTAATAAGTCTCAATCTGGTTGTTCAGGCTGCGCTGGTGGTCATTGTGCATCCTGCAGATAAGGAATAAAATTAAATATGAATGAATTTTCACAAAAACATATCCTCATTTCCGGCGGGTCAAGCGGGATCGGTCTCGCTCTGGCTAAGCAATTCTTTTCGTTGGGGTCGCATGTCACCATTCTCGCACGACGCGTTGATACCCTCGAAAATGCAAAACGTGAAATTGATTTGGCCAGAGTTAGCTCTCTGCAGGAAATTCAGGTAATCAGCGCTGATGTTTGCGATTTTGATGCACTAGAGAAAGAATTAAGCCAACCGAGAAAACCTGTTAATTACCTCATAAACTCAGCTGGGATTGCCTATCCAGGTGAGTTTGAAACCCTTGATCAGGATGTTTTTTCACGGGTAATGGATGTCAACTATATGGGGACAGTTAATCTGACAAAAATCATTATTCCTGAAATGATCGCGAATCAAGAAGGGTATGTTGTCAATATCTCCTCCCTGGCAGCTGTAATCGGTATATATGGTTATACCGCTTATGCACCGTCAAAATACGCTGTAAGGGGCTTTTCCCGCTGTCTGCGCGCCGAAATGGTGCCAAAAGGTATTCAGGTATCAGTAGTTCTCCCTCCAGACACAGATACCCCACAACTAGCATTTGAACATTCCCTTTTGCCAGAAATTACTAAGAAAATCAACCAAAAAGGAGGTGTGATGACTGCAGAATCTGTTGCGAAAGCGACAATCAAAGGTATGCAAAGAAAGAAATTTACGATCATCCCTGGATTTGAAGGGAAAATTCTTTACCTTTTCGCGCCGATCATCGGCAGATATTTTTATCGATTTGCATTGAAACACCAAAAATAATGTTCCTTTAATCACATCAAATTCGTTCATTTGCTTTTGCTATCAAAAACATCCAATGCTATACTTCGCTTGTAAACTAATTTTTTCTAATGAGGAGATATGAAAAAAGATTTTATTGCTATTACTGAACTTGAAAAGTCTGAGTTTTTAGAATTAATGGATCTTGCTCTATTATTAAAATCAGAGCTTCAATCAGGGGGAAATGAACCGATACTTAAAAATAAGGTACTTGCTCTCGTTTTCAGTAAACCCTCGCTTAGGACCAGAATCTCTTTTGAAATGGGTATGCGTCAGTTGGGTGGAGATGCGCTTTTCATCTCTCCTAATGAAATTGGTTTAGGGAAAAGGGAATCGATTGCTGACGTAGCACGTGTTCTGGCAGGTTATGTTGACGGAATCATGGCTCGTGTGTTTGAGCATCAGCATGTTGTTGAATTAGCCAAATGGTCATCGGTTCCGGTGATCAATGGTTTAAGCGATTATAACCACCCATGCCAGGCGTTTACCGATGTTTTCACGATCTATGAGCACTTTGGTGAAATAGAAAAAATGAATGTTTCTTATGTAGGTGATGGAAATAATGTCGCGATTTCTTTGCTAAACGCATGTGTGATTCTCGGGGCAAATTACACAATCGCTTCTCCCCAAGATTATCAGATTGATGATGCATCCTGGAAAAAAGCGCTTGCGCTTGCAGAGATAAGCGGTGCAAAAATTGAGCGGACGCAAAATCCGATTGATGCAGTGAAAGATGCTGATGTGGTTTATACAGATACCTGGACAAGCATGGGCCAGGAAGAAGAAGCAAAAAAGCGAGAACAGGTATTTCCCCCATATCAAGTGAATAATTCGCTCCTTAAACACGCAAGATCATCTGCAATCGTAATGCATTGCCTGCCTGCGCATCGCGGACAGGAGATCACGGATGAAGTAGCTGACGGCCCGCAATCTGCCTTGTTCCAACAGGCACACAATCGTATGCACGCGCAAAAAGCAATTTTGGCGCGGTTATTAGGTGGAAAATAGCTAATGAAATCAACCGATTATATAAATATTGGAAATGAGTACGGCGCTCACAATTACAAACCACTTGATGTTGTATTAACACGTGGTGAAGGCGTTTGGGTGTACGACGTAGAAGGCAATCGCTATCTGGATTGCCTGAGCGCTTACAGTGCGATTAATCAAGGCCATGTTCACCCGCGTATTCTCGAAACACTAGTAGATCAGGCGAAACGCCTCACCCTTACTTCACGCGCATTTCGCAATGATCAGCTCCCCCTTCTCTATAAAGAATTGTGCGAATTGACGGGTTATGAAATGGCAATCGCCATGAATAGCGGTGCGGAAGCAGTGGAAACTGCGCTAAAAATAGCCAGAAAATGGGCTTATCAGGTTAAGGGAATTGAGAAATATAAAGCTGAGATTATTGTAGCGGATGGCAATTTTCATGGCCGCACCATTAGTATTATTTCTTTTTCAACTGAACCGCTTTACCGGGACGATTTTGGTCCATTCACGGATGGTTTTAAGATAGCCGAATATGGAAATATTGAATCTATGCGATCGTTGGTGAATCAAAATACCGCTGCTATTCTCATAGAACCTATTCAGGGGGAGGCAGGCGTTATTGTCCCGCCTGATGGTTATTTGAAAGAAGTTGAAGGGCTATGTAAGAAGAATAACATCCTTTTGATCGCTGATGAGATTCAAACCGGTCTTGGCCGCACGGGGAAGTTATTTGCCTGTGACCACGACCAGGTCAAACCCGACGCTATTATTATTGGTAAAGCTTTATCTGGAGGTTTTTATCCAGTATCCGCAGTGGTTTCAAGCAAATCAGTTCTTGGCTTATTTACGCCGGGAGAACATGGTTCCACTTTTGGCGGGAACCCTTTAGGAGCAGCTGTTGCCAGAACTGCTGTAAAGGTGCTGATCGAAGAAGGGTTGATAGAGAACGCTGAAAATATGGGGACATATTTCTCAGATCAATTGGCAGAGATTCCAACAAAAAAGATAAAAGAGATTCGGTCACGTGGTCTATTGATAGGTGTGGAGTTACATGAATCCGCAGGACCAGCGAGGAAATATTGCGAAATGTTGCAATCGCAAGGGATTCTCGCAAAAGAGACGCATGAAACAACCATTCGGTTTGCGCCGCCATTGATTATTGATAAAGAGACGATCGATTGGGCTCTTGATCGTATTCGGGATGTGTTGAAATAGAGAAAATTCCATACTGATATACTTAAGTTCATGAATCGTCGAACCAAAATTGTCGCCACACTTGGCCCAAGTAGTGCGACTTATGAAATAATCACCGAAGTTGTCCGCGCTGGAGTGGATGTTGCGCGCCTAAATTTTTCGCATGGCACACATGCTTCGCATCTAGACCTGATAAAAAATATTCGTAAAGTATCAAAAGATATAGGAAAACCAATCGTCATCCTGCAAGATCTGCAAGGACCAAAATTGCGGGTTGGCAAATTACCCGATGATGGGGTTGAATTAACTGCTAACGAAAAAATTCGCCTTGAAATCGATTCGGATGGGCGCAAAAATGATTTTGTAAATGGCATCCAAAAAACGATCAATCTCGAAATACCAAACGTTCTTAGCTATCTTGAAAAAGGCGGTTCGATCCTCCTTGATGACGGGAAACTAGAGTTAAAGATTTTAGAAATTGATAAAACGGGTATCAACGCGTGCGTTATTCTTGGCGGGAAGCTTTTCTCATCCAAAGGCGTGAACCTTCCAGGCGCAAATCTTGATATACCTGGTTTTACTGATAAAGATAAAGAAGATCTTTTATTCGGTCTAAAGAATGGCGTTAATGCAATTGCTCTATCATTTGTTAAGACCGCAGATGATATTCTTTGCGTCAAAGACTTCATAAAGTCTAATCACGAGGAGAAAGATTTTTTTGTACCAATTATTGCAAAACTAGAATTACCGCAAGCAATTCAAAACCTTGAATCAATTTTAGATGCAGCAGACGGGGTTATGGTTGCGCGCGGCGATCTTGGAGTTGAAACATCACCTTCCGAAGTTCCTGTCATCCAAAAAGAAATTATCAAAGCTGCAAATAGAAAAGCAAAAGTAGTCATCACAGCTACTCAAATGCTTGATTCCATGGTGTCGAACCCCCGTCCGACTCGCGCAGAGGCATCCGATGTCGCCAATGCGATTTGGGATGGAACCGATGCAGCTATGTTATCAGGCGAAACTGCAAGTGGTGCATTTCCAGTTATAAGCGTCTTGATGATGGATGCTATCATAAGAAAAGCTGAAAGATCAATGGAAGCCTGGGGGCACCATTTTAAGTCAACGATTGGTGAAGAGCCTGATGATGCATTCGCCATCTCCATTGCTGCGCGCGAATTGGCACATGAACGCGAGGTTTGCAGTGTGGCCGTTTTTACCCAATCCGGGCGCTCAGCATTATTACAGTCCAAAGCCCGTCCTGCTGTCCCCATCATTGCGTTTACACCAAAAATGGATACATATGGCATCCTTGGTTTGTATTGGGGTGTTGATCCCTACCTGGTGCCTTTCTCGGATTCTCTGGAAGATATGATTCAACATGTCGAAAGGACACTATTATCATTACCTGATATGAAAAAAGGGCAAAAGGTTGTGATGATATCCGGATTTCCAATCGGTGCGATGCGTCCGACAAATCTAGCTCTATTACATACGATCGGTAGCCTGCCTGATTGAATTAAGAAAAACTATGGTTTATATAACGTAGAGAATTTGGGTCGGGTCTCAACTTATCTACAGGCGTTCGGTTTAAAGGCTCTTTTCCCATTGAATACATGTCATAAATATTTGGTGTATTAGGATCAACGTACAACAAACCAGTTATCAGCCAATTTCGCCGAATTGCTTCTTCTAGCATCCGAATCGCTTCGGTCCGGTTAGTAGGATCATACTCCCTCTCCAATTTTTTAAATACAATTACAGACCCATCATGCATCGTAACTTCCCGCGTCGTGCCACGTTCAAAATCCTCCACTGTAATTTCATCGCGAGGAGGGATGAAAGAGAGTTCATGGAGCGGAGATTCGTGACCTTTTCCCCAGGAATAGGAATGAAGCGAATGATCCTGATTATTGAAGGTGACACAGGGACTGATTATATCAAGCACTGCGGTACCTTCATGGCTGATGGCTGCCTTGATTAATTCTTTTACCTGCTTTGGATCCCCCGCAAATGAACGTGCAACAAACGATGCGTTTGCCGCAATTGCTTCCATAGCAATATCAACTGGCAGATAAGGGTTTTCGCCATGACGCTTTAACTTCAACCCCTTCTCTGCAGTTGCCGAGAATTGGCCTTTTGTTAATCCATACACACCATTATTCTCAACAACATAAACCAAAGGGACATTTCTGCGAGCGATATGTTTAAATTGACTTAGCCCAATATTCGCAGTATCCCCGTCCCCACTTATTCCAATACCTTTTAAACTCGTATCTGCGAACAATGCACCTTCGGCAAGCGAAGGCATACGCCCATGCAGACCATTAAATCCAAAAGAACGCTCCAGGAAATACGCAGCAGATTTACTCGAACAACCAATTCCACTAAATTTTACGAATTTTTCTGGGGGGATTTCTAACTCATGGCATGCGGATATGATCATATTTGAGATCGAATTATGACCACAGCCCTTGCATAGCGTTGAAGGACGCCCTTTGTAATCATCCCTGGTCAGATTAATTGCAGTATTATGTATAGGATTGGGCATCTTTTCCATCCTTTAAATAGGCTGAGATCTGTTCATTAATCCATGATGCGCTTAAAGACAATCCATCTAATTTAGAGATAGATATATTCCTATGCGCAATATCCGGATAAATCATTGACAGAATATTTTTCATCTGGCCGTCACGATTACATTCAACAATAAAGTTGATTTCGTGATTATCTAAAAATGTCTTTACAGCTTCTGTTAGCGGTAGTGAACGTATTCGAAGATAGTCACAATAGACCTCATTCGAATTTAAATGATCGAAGACTTCGGACACTGCCATATCGGTGGATCCATAAGATACAATGCCAATCGAACACTCCTTTATCCCCTTTCGGATTATCGGCTCAGGCAAGTATGGAAGTGACCCTTTTATTTTTGTTTTCAATCTGGTGTGATTCTCTTCCCAGTCCTTTGGGTCTTCACTATAATGCGCATAACGATCATGGCCTGTACCCCGAGCAAAATATGATGCGTTCGGATGCAGATTACCCGGGACAGTACGATAAGGAATAGCATCGCCATCGACATCAATATATCTTCCCCACTCCTTACCTGCCTGTTTCATTTCTTCTAAATCTTTTTCCCAAATCACCTTCCCACGATCAATTTCTTCATCAGGGTAGTCAAATGGAGCACTAATCCAAAAGTTCATTCCCAACTCGAGATCACTTAAGATGATAACTGGGGTTTGAAATTTCTCTGCAATATCTAGGCTTTTCCACCCAAACTCAAAACATTCTTTCACGCTTGCTGGTAGAAGGATGATGAAATCAGTGTCTCCATGGCTGAGATTATATGCAAACGCAAGATCTCCCTGGGATGTACGGGTCGGCAAACCTGTGCTAGGGCCAACACGTTGAACATCCCACACCACGAGTGGAACTTCTGCGAAATAGGCCAACCCCAAGAATTCAGCCATTAAGCATAAACCAGGTCCTGATGTTGCGGTCATCGACCTAAGGCCAGCCCATCCAGCGCCTACCACCATTCCAATCGAAGCTAATTCATCTTCCGCCTGCACCACAACACAGGTGGTTGTATGCTTTTCATGATTGAAGCGCAATTTAGGAATATAATCTTCCAGCGTTTCTGCTATTCCAGTTGCAGGTGTAATAGGATACCAGGCAGCATGCTGCAATCCACCATATAATGCGCCAAGTGCAGCTGCCGTGTTTCCATCTACAACAATTTGGTCTTCCTTCATCGCTATCGGCGCAAGATTGTAGCCATAATCCGCATCTATTGATTTTTGTGCCCATTCATAAGATGCATAGACCACCTCCAAGTTAGGTTCTATCGCATTTTTCTTGTTGTTAAAATGTTGATCTAATGCATCATTGATCTTTTTTAGATCGATTCCAATTATTTGCGCAAGAACACCTACATATACCATATTGGCCAAATATCCTTTAAGATTACCAGGCATTTCACAACAAGTTAGGATTTCGTTGATTGGCAAATCAATGATTCTCACAGACGAAATTGGTTTTTCAAATTTTATTGAGTCGTCAACAATCAAAAGACCATCTTTATGTATTCCCGCGATATCACTGCTGATTACAGATTGGTTAAGACAAATCGCAATATCATAATTTTCAAGACGGCCAAGATACCCTTTATTATTGACACGGATAGAATACCAGGTTGGAAGCCCTTGAATATTCGATGGGAATATATTTCTTCCGGAGACCGGAACACCCATCTTGGATATCGCCTTATGTATTGTGTTATTTGCAGTTGCACTACCAGAACCATTAACCGTGCTGACAGTGATACCAAAATCATTCACCTTACTTCTTGGCATTCTTTGAACTCCTTTGGATGTCATCGCGTGTGTCTATGAGCGCGATATGGTCTTCTAAAAGTTTAAATGCTTTATTGATTTCGCCATCCATAATGGATTGGGCTATGTCATGATGGTATTTCCAAACTAACTGTAAATAAGAGATGTCAGCATAGGTGTTTAAGCCTACCATTTCGTATATTTCCCAATATGACTCTAAAACCCCATCAATAAAAATATTGTCAAGGTTCTTATAAATTTTCAAATGAAATCTCTTATGCTCATCATGCGGAATCCTGATCGGATTTCCCTTCAAATGGGCTATTGCAATGTTCACAATTTTCATCAGATCATCGATATCTTTTTTTTGCAATCGGAGCACTGCAGACATAAAATAAGCCTTCTCTATTTGGTTTCTTAAATCACTGAATTGCTCAAAATATGCAAAATTTGATTTGACCGCATAATACAAACTAGCAGAAACTGCAGGTTTGAAGTCATAGGGCATTAATGTAATCCCCGTGCGGGGCTGAATGTTGACCAACCCTAATAGTTTTGCTATTGCTAATTGCTCTCTAACAGATGGCGCACTGATACCTAATTCTTCAGCAATAATTGCAATTGGAGGCAATTTCTTTTTTCCAACTCGCAAATTTGATAGCAGGTAATCAATGAAAACCAAATGTTTTTCATTGGACGTATTATTCTTGATCATCGTTTAATATAATTTATCTTATTAATAAGATTATTACATATAACAATAAATTTTCAATGGATAGATGTAATATGAATTTTTGATGAACTTCTATCTAAACACAATTCGATGAAACTTTTCTTCGAATCGTAATTTTCCATTTACCAGAAGCCCCTTGCTGTCCATGTGTTGACGGAATGAATCTTTATTTCCGATTTGGGATAAGTGACATTCAAGCGCTTTAATTTTTATCGGCCATTCTTCAGTTACGTCCAACGTTGTATTCGGATTTTTTGGTAATGAGATCCATACTTCCTCAACTCGATGTGGTTCTAATCCACGCTTCAATAAAGCGGGGAAATATAATTTATTTTGCACTCCAGGAAAAACCGCGTCAATTACAATTTGGCCTGCCGCACGATGGTCAGGGTGATTTATGTAATTATCATTCATGTAGAAATTTGTCGGATCACAGGTTACAACAATGTCCGGCCTATAAGTTCTTACTGCTGCAACAATTCTCTCGCGTGCATCCACACTAGGAACAAGCGTTCCGTCTTCGTAGTCGAAGTAATGAATTTGATCTACGCCTAATACATCAGCAGCTTTTCGTTGTTCTTCATATCGGATTTGGATTATGTTTAATGAATCATCAAAATTATCGTTGATACCTTTTTCCCCTTTTGTCATCAGCAAATAATCGATATGGTTACCGCTTTTTATCCATTGGGCAATTGTCCCCCCACAAAAAAATTCCGGATCATCCGGATGGGCTAAAATAATTAGGATATTTTTTTTTGAAGACCATCCATTCATTAGATATTTTGCTGATCCTTACGGTTTTTGGGGTTTCTACGCTTTCTAAATTTTCTTTCACGGTTCGGTTGTTGGGTCCTATTTTGGAAGGTTTCATCACTTTTTGTCGCTGGTTGGTTATCTTGCAGTCTAATTTCCTGTATCTCATCTATACCCAATTCTTTTAAACCATGTTCTGGTATCTGGACAAAGACTGTTTTGGAAATTGGGGCAAGGTCCTTAACGATCCCTTCTCCATAGGGAGTCATCACCTTTTTTTTCCTTCGAGGCATATCTTTTAATGCCTCTATATAAATGCAATATTCATAATTCAAACAACAACGAAGTCGGTTGCACATACCGGTAATATCCGAAGGTGTCAGGGAGATGCCTTGCTTTTTTGCCATACGGATAGAGATAGAATCAAACTTATCAAGAAATTGGGAGCAGCATCGACACTCAAGGCCACAGGCACCCATTCCACCTAAATATTTTGCGACATCACGTGGTCCGATTTTGTGAAAATCGATACGTTTGATGTCATAGTGGTTCTTTATCTCTTTGGTGATCGAGTTGAAATTAATATTGTTTTCATTCTCGGTAGAATAAAGTATCGTTAATGAATTATCATCAAAGGATAACTCCGCATTAACTAATTTAACACCACTGATCTCTTTTACTGAAATGCGTTTTCTAACGAATTCTCTTAATTCTTCTGATTTGTTTTCAAGATATTCTTTCTTTTTGATATCCGCTTCACTTGCGACTCGATCCACTGGCTTGTAATTCATCTTTTCATCAGTTTTTTCTGGATCAATAAATTGAGTCAGTTCACCGATTTGCCAACCGCGACTTGTCTGGACAATTAAAAAATCACCGATCTTAAGGTGTTCTAGCTTGGTAGCATCAAAATAATAATTTTTTCCTATAGGTGAAAATCGAATCCCAACAATCACCGGGGTAGATTGTTCATTATTCATATGCTTATTTTAAATTGATTTGTGAAATATAAGCAGCAATTTTTCCGGAAATCTCTGTCATCTTTTTAGCTGCCTTTGAATCCTTTGCGGAAGATACGATCGGGATACCTGCATCACCATTAATTCTGATTGCAGGATCTAATGGAATTCTCCCCAAAAACTCCAAACCATATTGTTTTGCCATTTGCTCCCCGCCCCCGGAACCAAACACATCAAAAATTTGACCGTCTTCCAACTCTAATCCACTCATGTTCTCAATTATTCCTGCAATCGGAATGTTCAACTTCTGAAACATTTCGATTCCTCTGCTTGCGTCGTCAATTGACACTTTCTGGGGCATTGTAATAACAACACCACACGTTATCGGAATGTGTTGTGAAAGGCTAAGTTGAACATCGCCGGTGCCCGGTGGCAGGTCAACAACAAGATAATCCAATTCTCCCCAATCCACATCAACAATGAATTGCTTTATGGTTCCATGCAAAAGTGGTCCCCGCCAAATCAATGGTTGTCCATCTTTTACTAAAAATCCAATTGAAATGACTTTCACTCCATGCGATTCTGCAGGAATCAGTTTTCCATCTTGTGGTGGCGGCATCTGAGCAATCCCCATCATTGTTGGAATATTAGGTCCATAAATATCAGCATCCATCAGACCTACATTTGCACCGGCCATGGAAAGCGACACAGCAATATTGGCGGATAGTGTACTTTTGCCAACGCCGCCTTTTCCGGATGAAACAGCGATGATATTCTTGATTTTTAATTCTTCAAAATCAGATTTATTGCTACTCGGTGGTACGCGCGCTGTCATCTCAACAACAACTTCATCAACCCCAGCAATGGAGCTAACTGTATTTACAATATCTGACTGGATTTTATTTTTTAGCGGACATGCAGGTGTTGTAAGTTCTACAGTGACATTCACCTTTGTTCCATCAATTGTTACACTTTTAATCATCCCCAGAGACACGAGATCTTTATGAAGTTCTGGGTCCATGACAGTTTTTAATTTGTCTATGACCAATTCGTTGGTCACCAAGGTTTTTTGCATTCGTCACTCTTTCTAAATATGAGCTATTTTGTCTAAAAATTTTATCACAGCCAACACATAATTAATTATTATCAATGTTTTTGTTGATTTTCAGGTATGATAATCAAATACGTAGAGGTTCAGGATCCGTTCGCATGAAAAATGCTTTGATAATATGTTCAAGTTGGACCGGTTCGACAAAGGAAATCGCCCATTATATTGCAAAGGTATTGGAGAAATGTTATTTTCAGTCAAAAGTCATTTCACCTGAGGAAAGAGTCGATTTCTCTCCTTATGATCTCATTGTACTTGGGACTTCAATACACGCTGGCCTAACTACTGCAAGTTTTAGGAAATTCCTGCATAAACATATCAGAGATCTTTCTGGTCGTGCAGTTGCCTACTTTGTGTCATGCGCGAATATGAATAATGACACACAAGAAACAAGATCAGAAACGCTCGCATGGTTGCAAAACGGAATTCAAGCTTACGATTCCATTAAACCAATTTCAATTGGTTTGTTCGGCGGGGCAATTATTACTTCTGGCGAATCCTTCCTTGGCTTAAATTTCTTTATACGGCACATTATTAAAGCAATGAAAAAGAAAATGGTTTCTGAATATGGAAAATCGGATTTTAGAGATTGGGAACAAATTGAGGCTTGGGCTTTAGACCTCGCTAATAAGGTAAATTGAAGAAGTTAACTCCATTGAAATCAATGAAAAAGGCAATTCCAGGCATCTTGATTGGTATTGTTTTTGCAGTTTTATTGTATTCATCCATGACATGGGGACCATGGGCATACAACGACTCCTCCGCATACATAAGTGCCGCGAGAAATTTTGCGGGGGGATATGGAAACATGATTCAACATACAACCGGAAAGGTAAAACAACTTACAGAGTTTCCACCATTCTATCCGATTTTTTTATCAATATTTGGTGGTGAAAATGGGGATTATATATCAATCATTAGGTGGCTCAACGCGATCCTCTTTAGTCTGACAATTTTTCTTTTCTATGCGATCTCTCATCGGATTTCGGAAAACTTTATAACCGCGATGGTATCGACATTAATATTTGCCTCCTTCAAATACAATATTGAAATCTATGCGGGCGCTATGTCGGAAACACTATTCTTCTTATTATTGTTTGCCGCATTTTTGTTGATAATCAAATATTTAAAAAACGATCATAGAAAGCAAAATATTATTTTTCTTACGCTAATATCCGCGCTCCTGCCTGTTACACGTTATGCGGGAATATTATTCGTCGGGGTAATCTGGGCGACAATCCTTTTCATCGACCAGAAAATTCCATTTCGAAAAAGGTTGCCATTTGCAATGGGATATCTGATTTTCGCATATTTACCTATTGGTTTATGGGCTCTTTCTTTACTAAGCAAGTATAGTAAATTTGCTGGCAAGAGTTTCTTCTTCCATTTGTCATTTGTGAAATCATTTTTCACAAGTTTTGCTAATGCTCTACATGTTGCCACCCAATGGATTCCGTATGTAAGTGAATACCCCGAGGGTTGGATTTCTATTTTTCTGAAAATTTTTTGTGCGATTTCTTTAACGACAATTTTTATTTTCCCTTTTATTTTGGTTATCAACAAACGTGGTACCAAAGGGGAATTCAAACTCGCGTTTTATTTATCCACAAATATATCGCTTATCGGGTACCTTGCTCTGATCGCATTCATGCACTCCACATCATCTCCCCCCATTGATATTATCGACAGAACCATTCTTCCGCTATTCCCATTAATATTATTTTCAGCCACGTCTTTTATTTCTCTCCTGAAGCGGAACCGTAAGCGACATGTTTTATCAATCATCCTGTTATTTATTGCAGCGATCATTCTCAGGTATAACTTCATGGTCGACCGGCCTTACTTGAGAAAATTATCTTCAGAGGGGATAGGCTATACGTCAAAACAGTTCCAAACATCAGGATTACTGGAAGCAATTAAAAACCTTGAAGCCGACCGGATCTTGATTTCAAATCTATCGGGCTTTGTGCTTTTTCATACGAACAGATACCCGATCTTTATTGAAAATTTCCCACATTATCGTTATGGTGATGGTACCTCATATGGTGAGAAAGAATTCCGAGAAGAGGATGCCGCATTAATCATTTTGCATTCCGAATTCCGAAATTATTATGGGGATTTTTCGAATGAATTATACAGAATGGCTACAGAGTCCCTAATTATCGAATATGAAGATGATCAAGGTGTTATTCTCTCTTACAATCCATCTATTCAACCGTAACTGATTTTGCCAAGTTTCTTGGCTGATCAACATCCAAGCCGCGCATTACAGCTATATGATATGCAAGCATCTGAAGCGGAATAACTGTTAGGATTGGATTAATGAGCCAATGTGCTCTAGGAACCCACAATACATCATCAGCAATTTCCCGCGCACCCTCATCTCCATCAGCAGCAATAATGATTGTCCTTCCTCCTCGTGCTTTTGCTTGCTCAACCTGGCTTCTCATTTTCTCATACCACCTGTCATTTGGCATAATGGCCAAAATAGGCATTTGTTTGTCGATCAATGCAATCGGTCCGTGTTTCATTTCGCCAGCCGGATATGCTTCAGCATGAATATACGATATTTCTTTCAGTTTCAACGCACCTTCATATGCAATCGGCATATTGATACCGCGTCCCAGATAGAGCATATGGCGATAATCCTTCAATCGCGCAGCAATTATTTTTACATCTTGTTCGCGTTCTAAGCATTTAGAAACAAGGTCTGGCACTTTCCCAATCTCTCTGATTAAAGTTATTCTTTCATTTTCATCAATGACACCGCGCGCATCAGCGAGAAGAACTGCCAGCAGGAAAAGATCAATGAGGGGCGCTGTGAAAGCTTTCGTTGATGCCACACCAATTTCAGGCCCTGTCTGCATGCCGATATATCCATCTGCATAGCGCATCGCCTGGGATCCGATTGCGTTTACAATTGACCATACCGTTGCGCCTTTCTTCTTTGCTTCTTCCATCGCAGCCAGAGTATCCGCTGTTTCCCCTGATTGGCTGATAGCAACCACAACTGTCCCTGGATCAATAATTGGATTCCGATACCGAAATTCGGATGCGATATCGACTTCTACAGGTACCTTCGCGATCTCTTCGATCAAGTATTTTCCAACCAAACCAGCATGGTTTGCCGTACCACAAGCAATTATTTTTATTTGGGTGATCTTTTTTAGAAAGTCTTCTGATGCATTCAATTGAGGAAGAAGCACTTTTGAATGCTTAAAATCAATACGCCCAGCAAGGGTATCTGTGGTAGACCTCCCTTGTTCATGAATTTCTTTCTGCATGAAATGACGAAACGTTCCTTTGACCGCAGATATTGGATCCCAGTTGATTACCTCATGGGTGAAATTCAAGGAGTCACCCTCAAAAGACATAATGTCAAGCGTGTCTTTAGATAAGACCGCCATTTGCTCAGATTCTAAAAAGACCATCTTATTGGTATGTGAAAGAATTGCAGGAATATCAGAAGCAATAAAATTTTCTCCCTCACCTAAACCGATGACTACACCGCCTGCATTACCAATTCGCGCAGCAATAATATGATCTGGTTCGGTAGAAGAAAGGACAACAACACCATGCGATCCCTTTATTCGATGTAATGTTCGCCTAACCGCCTCTGCAAGTGAAAAACCCGCATCAAGGTTCTTTTCAATTAAATGGACGATTGTTTCAGTGTCTGTCTCAGATTGAAACTCGACACCTTCACTGATCAATTCATCCTTTAATTCCAGATAGTTTTCTACAATTCCATTATGAACCAGAACGACTTTTCCGTTATACCCAATATGCGGGTGGGCGTTGCGTTCACTTGGTTCACCATGTGTAGCCCAACGTGTATGCCCAATTCCGGGTGTGCCGGTTATTGGATCGGCAGAAACCATTTTTTTAAGGTGAGAAATTTTTCCTGAATCTCTTCGAACTTTGATTGTATCGCCATCAATGACTGCAATACCTGCCGAGTCATATCCACGATATTCCAATTTTTCCAAGCCGTCAATGATGATGGGTGTTGCGTTCCTGTCGCCGATGTATCCTACAATGCCGCACATAATCGAACCTCCAAAATTCATATACACCGCTGATTAAAAAAAAATCAATAAACGGTCAATTATTCTGAAAAGGTCAGGGAGATTTTCCTGGAGGGCATCCGCCGAACTCTCGATTTTCCTGATGGGTCATCAGTTAACCCTGTATTGAAACAGGGAACCCTCTCCTCGTCATTTTATGGGTCACATAAAATCAGGCGCTACCTTTTCTTGATGTCGCAACATTATACTGTATTTCAAAATGCTTGACTTAACTTCGTTAGAAACATAAAATTCATTTAACATAACTTTTGATGGGAAGAGACCATTTTATGGCACCGAAGGTGCAAACCTTTTCGAAGGTGAAACTCTCAGGTAAAAGGACCCTTCAAAAGGAAAACCCTGGAAAGTTCATTAGACGCCGAAGGTGCAAACTCGATTGAGTGAATCTCTCAGGTAGTAGACAGGGCAAGCAAGAGCTATTTTATTTGCTTGCCATGTTTTAATTAACCAAATAAGGAGAAAAGAAAATGGAAACACTTGGCGATAGGAAATATGCAAAAACTGATGAATGGGTAAAAGTAGAAGGAAAAAATGGGAGGATTGGTATTTCAGATTATGCGCAAGATCAATTGTCTGATATCGTATTTATCGAATTCCTCAAAGAACCCGGTGAGCAAGTTAATCAGGGTGAAATCTTTGCAACGATCGAATCGGTAAAAGCTGCAGCGGATGTAAACTCCCCTATCAGTGGGACCGTGAAAGAGATCAATGAATCTTTAATGGACACACCAGAACTTCTTAACAGCAATCCTTTTGACAAAGCTTGGATGGGTGTTATCGAATTGAATGATGAGAAAGAACTTGAGAGTTTGATGGATGCTGGTGAATACGATTCATTCTGCGAAAGCAGGTAAAAATGTATATACCTCACACCGACATTGAACGACAGCAAATGCTGGATGTGATTGGCGTAAAAACACTTGAAGAGCTCTTCAGAGATGTTCCTGAAGAATACCGAAACCCTAATCTGAATCTGCCAGTCGGGCAATCAGAGATGGAAGTTTTGGATCAGATGCGGTTGTTAGCAGAGGCAAATAATTCAACTGATGATCTGATCAGCTTTCTCGGTGCTGGCGCGTATGATCACTTTGTCCCCTCTGCTGTCGATATGCTTCTCAAACGAGGTGATTTCTTTTCCGCATATACGCCTTACCAGCCAGAGATATCACAGGGTACGTTACAGGCAATTTTTGAGTACCAGACTCTAATATCAAATCTTACGGGGATGGAGATCAGTAATGCATCCCATTACGATGGTGCGACGGCGGCCGCGGAAACAGCCATCACGGCATACTACCATTTTAAGAAAAAAAGGAAAACAGTAGTTGTTTCCCCGTTCATTCATCCGGATTATATTCAGGTTCTAAGAACATATCTACAAGCGATCGAAGATATTCAGATCCTTATTCCAGATGTAAATTCACCAGATGAATTTTTAGACGTAACACCAAATTATCTCAATGATGATACTGCGCTTTTACTCTTTCAATATCCTGATTTCCTGGGGAATCTTTACGATTACACAACTCTGATTGAGCAATTGCATCAAGCTGGCGGGTTGGCAGCGTCCATCGTCTATCCTCAGGTGCTTGGCATCATGAAATCACCCGCTGCAATGGATGCTGATTTCATTGTCGGAGAAGCGCAGTCCTTAGGGCTACCACTCAATTTTGGTGGCCCTTACATCGGCTTTTTTACAACGAAAAAAGAATTCATCCGAAAAATATCCGGTCGGATTGTCGGCGAAACCATCGATGCAGATAACAAGCGAGGATACGTTTTGACCCTTACAGCGAGAGAACAGCACATTCGTAGGGAAAAAGCCACCTCCAACATTTGCACCAACCAAGGGTTAAACGCTCTTGCTGTTGCGATTTATTTAAGTCTGCTTGGTAAAACAGGTATGAATGATGTTTCCACTATCTGCTATCAGAAAGCACATTATTTAGCAACCCAAATCTCATCACTTAAGGGATTCTCAATAGTAAACAAAGCACCATTCTTTAATGAGTTTGTGATCGAATGCCCACTGGACGCAGCAGACGTGAACAAGAGAATGGCTGGGATTGGAATCCTTGCAGGATTTGATCTATCCCAATTTGATGTCAACCGAAAAAACCAATTATTGATTGCTGTAACCGAAAAGTCGACACGTGAAAGCATGGATTACTATGTCAACGCATTACAGGAGGTGCTCAATGCCTGAATCGACAATTTATGAGATTTCATCGCCTGGGAGAATGGGTTTCAAATTCCCAAACCTTGATGTGGACTCAACCGAGCTTCCAGAAAGCTTCCTCCGTGATGATCTTCCCCTACCAGAACTATCGGAATTGGATGTGGTCAGGCACTTTACCAATTTATCGCGCCTCAATTATTCCATTGACAGTGGTTTTTACCCGCTTGGCTCTTGCACAATGAAATACAACCCGCGTATCAATGAGGTCACCTCAAGGTTATCCGGGTTCTGCAACACACATCCTCTTCAGCCAATTGAAACCGTTCAAGGCAATCTGCTATTGATGTATCTTCTTCAAGAATGGTTAATGGAGATAACTGGATTTGATGCTGCTACCCTGCAGCCAGCTGCGGGTGCACATGGAGAACTGGTTGGGGGATTGATCATCTACGCGTATCATAAACTAAACAAAGACATTAAGCGCACGAAAATCCTAATACCTGACTCCGCGCACGGTACAAATCCCGCAACCTCAAATATGTCTGGATTTGAGATTGTTTCAATACCTACAGATTCTCGCGGAAATTTGGATTTAGATGCATTGAAAGGTCTTTGTGATGAGACAGTCGCTGGGCTAATGCTCACCAATCCCAATACATTGGGTTTGTTTGAAGAACAGGTTGTTCAAGTCAACAAGATCGTTCATGATGCAGGCGGACTTGTTTATGGCGATGGGGCTAATCTAAACGCCCTACTCGGGATTGTAAAACCGCATGATCTTGGTTTCGATATTATGCATATCAATTTACACAAGACCTTTTCCACTCCACATGGAGGCGGTGGACCTGGTTCAGGACCAGTTGTTGTTGCGGATTTCTTAAAAGACTTTTTACCTGGGCCAATCGTTGAAATAATCGAAGAAGCAAATGACGAATTGCCACCTCTATACGGTCTTGTGACACCAAAACACTCCATTGGTAGGATGAAAGCATTTCATGGGCATTTTGGAATCATTGTGCGTGCTCTGACTTATATGATGATACAGGGAAAAGATGGACTACGTTCCGTTTCAGAACATGCGGTTCTGAATGCCAATTATCTAATGGCGCGTCTGAAAGATACATACACACTTCCCTACGACCGAATTTGTATGCACGAGTTTGTACTTGAAGGGGTATGGGAAGATATACCTGATGTGCATGCCTTAGATATCGCGAAACGCTTGATCGATTATGGATTTCATCCGCCAACCAACTATTTCCCGCTGAATGTGCATGAAGCATTAATGATCGAACCAACTGAAACCGAAAACAAAGACACACTGGATCGTTTCACTGAGGTAATGCTCAAAATTGCAGGCGAGGCAAAAGTTACACCTGAGCTTTTACGAGAGGCGCCACATCACGCGCCTGTTAAGCGACTTGATGAGGTAAAGGCAGCAAGAGAGTTGGTGCTTTGCTGCTGGACACCTAATCCTGAGAATGAATAAAACCTTGAGAAATTAGCAGCGAATTTAGTTTGTGACAAATGATTTTTTTTGATGGCGGCTGTTAGCCGCCATCTTTGAATGATAAAAATAAATCTAAAGCGCGCTTTCTGGTTTGTAGTTCAAAATAAGAATCACATTTAAGAGATATCTATTAGACATTCGTTTATTTTTATAGATTTTAATTTTCCGAAATCACTTCCACCAGCCTGCGCCAAATTTGGCCTTCCTCCCCCACTGCCACCGATTTTCCCGGCAATTTCTCTGGCAATATTACCTGCGTGGATTCCTCTCTCGGTCAAAGAATCAGAAACAGCCACGATGAATTGCACTTTTTCATCTTCTACCAGACTCCCAAACAGCGCTATCCCATGTTCAAAATCATTCCTGAACTGATCCGCGAGCTGGCGTAAAATATTTAACGGAATACCTTCGAAAAACAGCGATAACGCCACAGGATGGTCTTTTACTTCAATACTCTGCTTTTCAAGAAAATACTTGGATATTGCTTCTTTTTCCTTTAATCGGTTCAGATCCTCGACCAAAGAATTTTTCTGCTGATAAAGCGATTTCACCATCTCTTCAGCCTGAGCTGATGAGGTTTCTAGCAAACTGGCGATAGAATCAATAGTGTTCAGCCGCTGCCTAATAAGCGCATAAGCTTCACGACCTGTAACCGCTTCTATTCTGCGAATACCAGCCGCTGCACTTCCCTCTGATGTGATTAAGAAAGTCCCGATTTCACCGGTTTCAGATACATGTGTCCCACCACACAACTCATATGAATAGGGGTTATCATGGCCGATTGTAATAGTTCTGACGTCTTCTCCATACTTTTCACCAAATAACGCAGTGGCACCTTCCGCCAGCGCTTCACTCAATTTCTTATGACTAACATTAACCGGCGCATTTTCCAAGATTTTTTCATTGATTCTGTCTTCGATTAGCCTTATCTGATCCTTTTTTAACCCTTCGGGATGCGTAAAGTCAAACCGCAATCGGTCGGGAGCTACAAGCGAGCCCGCCTGGCGGACATGTTCGCCGAGCATCTCTCGCAATTGATATTGTAGAAGGTGTGTCGCCGTGTGATTACGCCTGATATCCTGTCTGCGCTTGGAATCAAATGAGATTTTCACCTTTGATCCAACAGTGAATTCTCCTTGCTCAACTTCCCCTGTATGAACGATCACCCCACTAGCTGGTTTACGAATTTCAGAGATCATAAATAAATTTTTATAATTTTCGTTAGATATCTGGCCAACATCTGATACCTGACCACCAGATTCAATATAAAAATTTGTTTGCATCAAAATAATTTCGCCAATCTCACCTTCTCTTATTATGTCGACCTTAATTCCCTCTTTTACAATTGCGACAATTTCAGTTTCAATTTCTTGATCCCCATACGGATCCTGGCTTACCCCATCGGGTGATAATTTTCCCAACTCGATCAGATCTGCAGCAATCGATGCGTAAAATTCAGCGTCTTCACCACCTAATTCGCCAAATTCTTTTCCCGCACCTGAATTAATCCGATGCATTTCCATCGCATCAAAAAAACCGTTTTGATCAACCTTTAAACCTCGCTCACCAAGGACATCCTTTGTTATTTCCAGCGGAAGACCGTGTGTAGCGTAAAGGTCGAATGCTTTTTTACCATTTAGCTCTGTAATGTTATTTCGTCCTAATTCCTGAATCAAACTTTCCAGAATAGCTAATCCGCCTTCCACAGTGCTATGGAATTTCTTTTCTTCGCGCGTTAAACTGTCCATGATCGTTTTGGCATTCTTCGGCAACTCAGGATATGCATCGCCATATATATCAATTACACTTTCAGCAACCTTTGCCAAAAAAGGATCATTCAAGTCCAACTTAGCACCAAATCTGGATGCGCGCCGGATAATCATGCGGCAAATGTAATTACGGCCAATATTGCCTGGAACAACACCATCCGCAATGAGAAAACTCGCTGCGCGGCAATGGTCTGCAATTACACGATAAGGAGTGATATTCAAATCTCTTTCTTCTGGTGTTTGTCCGCACATCTTCATCACAACATCCATCATCGGTAGAAGCTGGTCAGTTTTGTAATTGGAATCGACATCTTGAAGGACAGACACAATCCTTTCAAAACCCATCCCGGTATCTACATGAGTCGCCGGCAAAGGCGATAAATCCGAGGGACTTGTTCGATTATATTGAATAAAAACAAGATTCCAAAGTTCTAAAAACCGCGCGCAATCTCCATTTACCTGACAAACATGTCCCTTGTCATCTTTCTTGTCGCAAAAAGCTTCACCTCGATCTATATGGATCTCGCTGCAAGGCCCACACGGACCGGTATCTGCCATCTCCCAAAAATTATCTTTACGACCAAAAAATAGTATATGGTCCTGGTCCATCCCCGGTTGGTTTTTCCAATTTTGGAATGCTTCCTCATCAGTCGGAATCTCTTCTTTCTCGTCTTTAAAACAAGTCACCCATAAATTTCTTTTTTCAATTTTCCATACGTCAGTTAACAATTCCCATGCCCAGCTGATAGCTTCTTTTTTGTAATAATCCCCGAAAGACCAGTTTCCAAGCATTTCAAAAAATGTATGATGGGTATTATCGCGCCCCACATCATCCAAATCATTATGTTTCCCGGAAACACGCATACATTTTTGGGAATTAACTGCACGGTTATAAGGTCTTTTATCAGTTCCGAGAAAAACATCTTTAAATTGAACCATGCCTGCATTGGTAAACAACAGAGTTTGATCACCACCAGGAACCAAAGAGGAAGAGGGTACAAATGTATGGCCTTTTTCTTCAAAGAAAGATATGAAATCCGAACGTATCTTATTACCAGATATAGAAAAATTCATGGAAGCCTCAGAATAATATTTTTTTTAGATGAGGAATTATAAATGATTGCGATGAACACCTGGCAAAATGTTTACCTCGAGATCGCCAGTTTTACAACTTTTCCCATCTCATCAACGGTAACCCGCGCAAATTGATGGTGATCATTTTTATTTACGGAAATAGTTTTCTTATACACTATTTGTGTGAAATTCTTCAATTCTAAATTACTTCCAATCTGTTGACCTGTATCATCAGTGAGCATTTTCCCTAATTGAATTTTTTGTTTACGCACATGCATTTTTGCGCTTTCTAAGCCGGGTATGTAACTATCTAATACTTCTCTCACGTCTTTTGACAAAGAATGCTGCGTGAAGGCTTGGCTTCCCAGTATCCCATCTGCATCAGTAATTAAATTTAACTCTGATTCCTTAATTCCATTATCACTCTCCCGCCCCAGGAAGACAATTTCCTCCAGACAACCAAGCGGGTCTCCAAACAGGTTGAAGGATAGTACTGTTTTCTGATCCTCACCGTCCAGATAACCCTGACGCTGCATCATAACTTTTATTAGGGCGATTTTGCTTTGCTTTAAAGCGCTGCCAAAGGAGTATCCATCTTTAATATATTTCCAGAAAATGAAAGCGAGCAGATCAGCACCAATTAATGGAGTAAAAACTGAACCGTAAGCGATGCTTGAGGATCCGACAACGCCTTGGCTTCCAATGGCAAGCAATTTCAGTGCGATAGATTCATCGATCTTTTTATCCAGCACATATCCACCATAGCATGCCTCAGTAAAAGCAAGATCAATGTTATTCGGGATATTTGCGATCTTATCAGCCGTGATTGCGACAGGAAAGTTTGGGCCTGATGGATTTTCACCAAAATCCCTTTGCCCGTACCATTCATTGGTTGTTGCCAAACCATGCAAATTAAAGTATACGCATTTTGCCTGAAGTAATTTCTCTAGATCAATCGTATCCTTATCATATGGGGGTGACACTCTCAGTTCAGATCCCTTTCCAATCGGCCTGAAAGCAGCAATCGATGACCTTCGCCATACTTCTGCGGAATAGCCATAATCATTGGGAGGGGCAAGCATTTCACGAATGAACCTTCCAAAATTTTTCAATCGTTTGATAGTTTGAATAATATTGTGAATTAAACCCTGGCTGTGATGTTTAGAGCTATGGAATTCGGTGATATGCCGTATCTGTTCAATCAATAATCCAGGATCCTTGGTGCTCTCTCCAATGAGACGTCCCACGATCCACTCAGGCAATAAATAATTACTGGACGAAGTGGAATAGGGATTATCTGATAGAACATATTCATCACTGTCTTCTGTTGGATTAGGCAGTCGATGGAAAGGTACAACATCATGGTTGCCTATGATCAGGACCGCGCCAATTGACATATTAGATTTATGGATGATTGCGTCCAAATCCATCAAAGAAAGCTTAATCTGCCAGGGATCCACAGTACTGATTGGAGATAACCCATAATCAGCAACACTGTCCGCCTTATCCGGAATATAAATCAGTGGTTTCCATCGGGGGTTTTTCTCCAGTGAGTCGGAGAGTCGCGTGAGTAATTCCAGGATTACTTCTGTTGATTTAGGCCCATATTTATTCAATAGACCTGAGTATGAAGTCAGGATAATATATACCTTTTCAATTGATGATGTTTCATCTTTTTCTAAATCAGGGTCAACAATATGCCTGTCTACGAGGGATTGTGTGTCTATATCTTTTGACTTAGATCGAGATCGCTTTCCAGGGGGGAGTTTTGACCAATTGAAGGATAATGCGATGCTGGTCGGAACCTCTCCTTGGAAATATATGTATTGCTCAGCAGGAAACATCGATAGAAATTCATGTGATTGGCCAAAATATCGCCTAACAACGATTCCACCTGGGTCCGCTCTTGAACAAGCGTGAAGGGTAGCAACAGAATCACTCTCGTGGTGCGATTCTAGTTGGTTTAATGCTAGCAATAATTTTATTTGAAGGCAATCTGGCCAGCGTTTATTATAAATTTCTAAAATATGCCTTGTAGTGATTTGATCTTTGGTTTTAATAAAAAGCTTTATATGCTCTAAGGCAATAAAAATGTTGTTTGGTGATTCACTGATTGCATTGAATAGGAGTTTTTCGGCGTTTGGAAAATTGTTTTTCCGGATCTCATTTTTTAATGCTCTGATCGTTGTCGCCCATGGATAGATCTCATTAATTGCTTCTGCTCTACCGGTTAATAGATAAAGTGCAGAAGCATAATATTTCATTTCAGCAACATCTACTTTTTGTAAAAGACGAATGCAATCAACATTTTCCGGATCTTTTTCAACAATGCACTTTAGTATCTCTCTTCCATCATCAATACTTCCGCTATTAATAAGTAAATGTGCTTTATGATATTCAGCTTCGATATCCCGTGGGTATTTGCTAATCCATTGATCAATAAGATTTCTGGTAAATTCAAATTCTCCGGTTTGCGCGCCGGCCTTTATTGCATTCCTGAAGTCAGATCGACCAATCTTGATACTCATAACATTTCTAGGAAAGATTTTTTATTCCTGCTTACCCTTCTTTTGATTTCAATATGCTTTCTATTTCCTTATCATATCTATTTATTGTATACGCTCTTCGCAAACATTCAACATAAGATTGTTCTTTTGCAACTTTCTTTAGATAAATACCTGCATATTTTAACAAGGGGAAATCATTTGGATTATGGCGAACACCTTCATCGAGCATTTTTTGAGCTAGAACAAACTGTCGTCTTGTATCATACAAATCTGCGCATGCAATATATAATTTGCCGATGAATGGATTGATCGTGATCGCTCGATTGTAATAAGCCAATGCCTGATCGAGATCACCCTTCGCTTCAGCAAGTTTTCCTGCGATAAACAATGATTCAGTATCATTCGAGTCAATTTGTAGTAATTGATTTAAAATCGACTGCGCTTGTTGGATTTGATTTTTATTTATCAAATAAGTAATTGCCTTTTGGTTAAATGAAATATCATTTGATCGTTCTATTTGGTTATTTATAAAAACCAAAGCTTTTTCAATTCCATCTTGTTTTTCTAGTAATTCGACCATTAAGAAAGGTGTTTCGCTATCAAGAAACCCTTTTTTGCTGATATAGTCAGAAATAAAATCATTTGCAGTATGCAATTCACCAATATCCATCAAATATTGGACTTGCAGTTCGATGATCTTTAAATCTTCTGGATATTCGCTAAGCAATTGTGATAAGAGGCCCTTTGCTTTGGAAAAATTCTTCTGCTTAAGCGATATTTCAATATTTAATTTTTGAGCGCGTAAATTCTTGGGGCTGATTTCCAGGATTCGACAAACTACCTTCTCTGCAATATCCTCGCAATTCCAGCTGGTAAGATCCGCTGAATAATTTAACAACGATGTCAGATGTCGCCCGGGAACATCTTTATCCCCAAATACAGACTCATTTATTATTTGATGGATATTTTGATAATAATCTGTGATATTTTCATTAAACAAGCCAGAATATTGTTGCATCAAACCTCGGTGTCGCGCAGCATTCAGGTTATCACCATTCTTTTCACACAGGTCAGCTGCAATCTCATGCCAAGAATATTCTTCCGGCCAGATTTCTAAAGCCAGCCTGATTGGCGCGTAACTTTTTACGTAGTCGTTGATTTGCCGATAGGCTAATCCGAGTGCAAATAACAAGCGGGGGTTGTTCCCATCATTTTTTAGCAATCTGGTTAAGCATTCAATTACTTCATTCGGTTTTTCATTTAAAAAAGTTATCAAACATATTAAGTCATTATCAACTATTAAATTTGTATCTGAGACCGAATTTGTCAAATGATCCAGATTATCACATTGGCTTAGTAAATGTTTTGAAGGAATCTCTTCATTAAGTGCTAATAGACCATCATCGTCTTGTATGGTCGCCATATATAAGGTCAAGATTTCTTCATCTTCATCATCTAATCGTAAATCGTGATTCTTGATTAGCAATAATTCATTGATCTTTTTTTCTGTTAAAACTTTTTCAATAATCTCACGATAGCAAACCGCGATCCGAGGAGTAAAACCGATTGTCTTGATGATATTTTTCAATAAAGCGTATGCCTTTATAAACTGCCGACATTCATTCAATGCTTCTGATAGATTAAGCTGAAATACCAGTGCTTCCAAATTACTTTCATTTTCAACCCAGAGACCGTTTTTACCTTCAATGACTTGGTCGAAGATTGTGTTTATCCTATCCACTATTTCAGACTCTCTTATTTGCCGAAGTTGTAATCGAATCTCTAACAAGTCCAATAAAGGTGAATCTGATTTTGCCCGATCAACTTCAGATATCAACAATGCGGCTTCGATTTCATGCTCCTCGATCAATCCCCTAGTAATTCTTGCTAAACGGACAGGCAATATTATGAAACTTTGATTGTTTTGCCGATCCGGATAGAATCCGTCTAAATAATTGAAATCTCCAGTTAGCTGGGCTGTATTGCATATCAATCGGATTGAGTTAACGTCGCCTTCTTCTGCTTGGTTTTTTAGATAAGTAATAAAATTGCTCAATTGGTCTACATCCCCACCATTTATTAAATCAATGACAATTCCCTCTAGTAAAGTTCCGTCGACGCTGATCCACGATTTGGGTAGGGATGATTGATCTACAATTTTTGTAAACTTTTTCCTATCAGGTCTCAAAGTACCTTGTAAAAATGCCTGAGAGGCAAGGTTAACTTCACCAAGTTCCAGGTGAATACTTGATCGCGCAAAGTCAGCATTTATCTTTTGATCATCTATTAAAGTAAGAACATTTAAAGATTTTTCATACAAACCGAGATTGAAGAACAACCCAGCAGAAAGGACCAAGTCCCTGTCATTCAGATCTTGTTTATTAGATAGATATGTATCTAACACCCTTTTGGAGGATACTCCATCGCCGGCTTCATGATAGATTCCTGCTAAATCAATCATTGTTGCATCCCGTTGACTAATCCTCTCTTCAAGTTGGTTCAAAATTTCTAAAGCTTGAAATTCCGAACCTCTCAACATCAAAACCCGTGCAAAAGCAAGGGTTTTATTTATATTAACCGGCTCATTTACTTCTCCATCTGTGAGAAATTGAAAAAACCGATCATTTTCATAAAGTTCTTGACTAAGCTTTCGCAATAACTCATATGAAATCGCGGTGCCTGCATTAGATTCAAGCTGGATTAAATGTGCTGCTTCATCATACATTTTCAGTTGAATGTGGGAAGTAAGGAGCATATGAAAGCTTGAGTCGCTTTTTCTGTAGAATTTTCTTGATTCAGTCAAATAAATGATCGCTTGATCATATTTTTTTAGATGAAAGAAATGATTTCCCAATGCGTGAAGAACTCTCCAGCTGTTTAATGGCTCATTTTTGAATTCCGTCGTTCCAATTTCCAAATAATCATTGGTTTTTTTGTTACTCAATATCTCAATTTTAAGAATCTGATTTATGACAGATAATTCCTGATCGCTGATGTGATCAATTAAACTTTGAAACTTTTGCGTTTCTTCATCCGAAATTTGACACGCCTGTCTTGAAAAAGGCAGTTCGGTTAAGGTCGTGCGTAAAAGATAAGTCCCGTACAAGGTAACCATTGTATTATCCGGTGAAAAATAGGGAATAGCCCATTCCAAATCAGATTTCGCTTGTGTGTAATTTTGATCATTCAGTTGCTTTTTTATGATTGAATAATAATTCACCCTCGAAAGCGGCCATTTCCAGCTATTCTTATTCAAATTCATCTCAAGTTGTAGATCTAATTCTTTTTCCATTAGATCTTCAATAATGTTTTCATAAAGTTTTTGATCATCAATATCTTCCGCATTAAGCAAGCTTGAATACAATGTGTTTACTTCAGAGAATGGCAGTAATTCTGAAAAATGCTTTGTATACAGGTATTTGGAATAAGGAGATATTTCTTTTATTTCTGCTAAAAAGGATAATAATTTGGTTTTTTCGCCATTTATTAAATGATGATAAATTATCCACAGAATGAGTTTCGACTCATCATTGGAGAACTTTGATAATTCTGAAATCTCAATTTTCTCGTCACCCATAATTCGTTTTAATATGATGTAGGCATCTATATTTGGTTTTTCAGCTGTGAGATTTGCAATGAACTGATCCAAGTCGAATTTTGGGTTTGCTTTCAATTTACACAACAAACTAAACAGATTGTCGGCTGTTGTAAGCAGGTTAACAGAATTGAAAATCAAATCGGCTGATTTCCAATCCTCATAGTAAACAAACGCATTTGTAAGTTTTATTTTTTGTTGACGGGACAAAGAGCCTTCACCATTCAGTGGGAGAAAATACTTAATCACACGTGCTTGATCGCCATAGTCATCACAAACATCTCCGATCAATTTCTCGAGTTCAGGTTTCCTTCCGGTGAAAGTTAAAATTCGTTCGGTGAACAAAATAATTGGAATGTGGAGACCTACCGACAGAAAATCAGAGATAATCTCCTGGATTTTGTGAATAGGAAGACGAGCAATGGATTGTAACCCGCTTGGGTTTTCATTTAGTTCAATCCATTCTAGATACATTGCGCGAGAATGTTCTTTGTCAATGTCACCCAGATTTTTCGCCTTTTCAAGCAATAAAAAATCGGAAGTGTTCAATTTAACTATATTATTAGAGAATGTTCGCATCAATTTGGAGGCTTCGGATGAATAAAACTCTTCTCTTTGATCGTCCTGGATTAATCCCGCCAGTCCGCTCAATTCAAGTAAACGTTGAATTTCTAAAGAAAAATCCAGTGATTGAGTTTCAACGACACTATTATCCCTGTTCTCTAAGTTATCGATGTATCTAAAATAGGTCTTAATGAGGTCTTCAGCATGATCTGAAGAATCAATTATTACTAATTGTTCATAAATTTCTAAAATCTGGGCAGGCCAAAGTGAATGGGTTTTTATAAATTCGGCCAAGAACGCATGATCATTCGCAATAATGCGAGTTTTTATTAGAAAAGCAATGATCTGGGCTCCCTTTGGGCTAATTTGCATTAAGGTATGAATTATTTCTTTGGGATTTTGCTCTCTACTAAAAAAATATGAAAACACGGTCCCCCATCGTGCTGTAGAATTTATTGAATCCAATATTTCATTTTCGAAAATACGCAAAATTACTGTCTTCCAATTATCAGATGCGATCTGAGAGTTGATTAATACAATCGAATCAATGACATCTTGCATTTCGGCGGATAATGAAAAATCTTCACTTTCCCGCCCATTGGATCTGACAGCATCTATTATTTCATGTGCATTCCAATTAACATGATTATTGCCTAATATTCTGGCTATGCGCAAATAATTATTTTCTTCAGATATGAATCTCCAGATCGCTGGGTGGCATCGCAAACCAGATATGATGTCGGCTGTTATAACATCGTTGAAAACTTGCTTAAAAGCAAATACCACATCAAAAGATGATGCCATATTAGATTGTCCTTACATCACCTGAGTTATTAAGTAATATGTAACGATAAACAGAATAAAGGCGGTAATGATGAGGAACATACCAACACCCGCTCTTGTCTTAGACATCTGCGTCAATGATTCGAGCAGCGAAGAGGCATTGCCCATTAAATCAGACACATCATCTGTGAGCCCTTTATTGATCAGTTTTGCTGATTGACTGGTGATTTTCGCATATTCGCTTGAAGTAATCTTAAATCCAAGGGTAAATAAGCCAATAATAAAAGAAACAACACCCAAAAATAGGACAATCCCAGCCAGTGTAAAAACAAAATTATTAACAGTCATTTCAAACATTTCTTCCTCCGGAAAGGTATTTTGCTGTTAATGATTGCAATTACTATGCCACCCACGGTTTACTTATGGATTTCATAAGGAAGATCAACCTTGTGAATTGTTTCCCCATCACAAAAAAGCATTGCTCTCTCAATAGCATTCTTTAATTCACGAATGTTACCCTCCCAGGTATGGTTTTTTAGGGCAGTCAAAGCATCTGATGAAATTCCTGTTACATTCAAGCCCATTTTGAGATTAAAAACACTAATAAAATATCCAACCAGATCAGGAATATCATTCTTTCTTTGTACAAGCGGCGGCAAATTGAGATCAACTACTTTTAATCGATAATATAGGTCTTCCCTGAATTGACCTTCAGCAATCATCTGTTTTAAATCTCTATTAGAAGCCGCAATCAAATGAATGTCAACATGAATCAATTTTTCTCCACCGACTCGTCGAAATGCACGCTCCTCAAGCGCTCGCAGAAGTTTTGCTTGAATATCGGTTGGCATCGATGATATTTCATCGAGAAATAAAAACCCACCATCTGCAATCTCCATTAGTCCAATTTTTCTTGCATCCGCTCCAGTAAAAGAACCCTTTTCATGACCAAACAATTCAGACTCTAATACAGTCGGCTGGATCGATGCGCAGCTTATAGCCATAAACGGTTTATCTTTCCGTGGGCTATTTTCATGGATAAACAATGCCAAAACTTCTTTTCCGGTCCCGGTTTCCCCAGTGATTAGTACCGATACAGATTTTTCAGCCGCCTTTTGCGCATATTCCACCAGACGCTTCATCTCTTCAGTTTGACCAACAATAAAATTATCAGTGGAAAGCTGGGATTGTCGTAGATGGTTTAATTCTCTGCGCATCTGAATAATCTCGCCACCCCGTTCTAAAGAGGCGGTAAGGTTATCAAAATCTATTGGCTTTGTAATGAAGTCATGCGCTCCATTCTTCATTGCATCCACAGCCATTTCAATGTCACCATAACCAGTAATCATGATCACCGGTATACGCACCGGCAATGAATTCAATTCAACAAGTAAATCAGTCCCCTTTCCATCTTTTAGATCGACATCTAGAATAACCATATCAATATCATGTTCGTTTAATTGAATTTTTGCTGATTTAATAGAATCCGCTTCCATTGCCTCATAACCGCTGGCATTTAGATAGGTGCTAATGTTTTTCCTTGCATTTTCTTCATCATCGACAACCAATACCGAAAAACTCACGACAATTCCTCCATTGCTTTAATTAAAAATATTCTGAAAATAGTTCCGCTTGTGAAAGATTCAATAGCGATTTTGCCTTGATGCGAATCAATGATTTTTTTAATGATTGCTAACCCTAAACCAGTTCCTGTTTTCTTTCCCGTTACATAAGGCTCGAAAATTCTATCCAGGATTTCTTTTGGTATACCAGGGCCGCTGTCAGCGATACTAATTTCAACCTCCTGAGCGTTGTTAGGATTTTCTTTTACCAAAATCGCTAACTCACCCCCATTTTTATCCATTGATTCGATCGAATTATTGATTAAATTGATGAACACGCGTTCTAGCGATCGCATATCGCCTACAGTATATAACTCTGACATTGAGCACTTGAATGACGTTTGGATATTCAATTTTTCAAACCTGTTTTCAAACTTCCTATAAATAGTCCCAATTAATGAGTTTAGTTCAATGCGCGTGAAATCCTCATTGTTTTGTCGAGAAAAAGAAAGTACCGATTCAAGCAGATCACTCATTCGGATGCAATCCGACTGCATCCGGTCTACAGATTCAATTATCGATTCCTCTTTTCCATAAACCTTACGCAGTAATTGCAATCCTGTGGAAATATTGTTCAGAGGATTTCTAGCATCATGCGCAAAATCAGCTATGCTTTCACCCAGTGACGATTGTTTTTGCAAACGGGTAAGCGAATTTTCCAGATTCGTTGTATATGTTGTATCTGTAAATATGATCAACTTTTTATTACCGTTATCATATTCCAAATTTTCAACATGAATTGATAAAGTTTTTCTCTCCCCCATTCTGTTATACAATGTGATGGTTTGGTCTTTACCCAATTGAGGAATAGTTGGATTAATTAAATAATCAATAACCGTATCATCATCAATAAAATCAGAAATTTGATGATTTATGATTTCATATGATGAGTAACCCATCACTCGTAAAAATGGTTTGTTTACATGTTCTACGACATCCTGATCATTAATGATCAGCATCAGATCATTAGCATGGTCGACAAATTCCTGCAAAGCATTTAGATGGTTGATTTGAAAAGCGATTTCCGCATGAAATTGCGATATTTTGCTTGTAAGATCAATGAATTGATTGACCCAATAAAAAAATATCTCAAATTTTTCCTGATTTGTAATAAAAAATTCTTCACTATCAACTGCCGCAATGAACAATCCTCTTTGATCATTACCCCACAGCGGAACTGTCAGCAACCCATCTAAACCTGCGCGTCTCCCAATCCTGTGAACCTCACATAAAATCCGTTTTCCTGGTGACCAATAATCCATTTCCTTTATGCGCTCAAGTTCACTGCTCGGGAGTGTTTCTGGAAAAATTTTGTCGGATTTTGCATTCCTTAATAAATTCATGTCTTGTAAATAAAGCGCAATTGGTTGATGCCCAAACAATTTGCTTCCTTCTTCAAGAACATAAGTTAAAAATTCAGAGGTTTCGCCTTCTATCGCTTTGGTAAATAATATCCGGATTACTTCAAAAATCTGATTATCTGGTAAAACCTTTGACGGTTTAGTTGTTGGAAAAAGCATCATTAATGTTATTTTTCCATTATCACTGATGTGCTTTACTTTACAAGAAACGACAATTCGCATCCCGTTCTTCTTCAGTAATTGCATAGGATAAAGGACCTCTTCGTTCTGTATATTAGTCTCTTCGCCGATTAGTAATTGATTGGTTTTCAAGTGAACCAGTTCAGAATTCCCTATCCCAGACAACTCAACAAACAGCTTATTTCCACAAATAACTTCTTTAGAATTCGTATTGAACAAAAATGCGGGAAAGTCGTATTCGTCTAACATTAATACGAGATCAATTTGCCGAAAAGCAAATCGATTATCTAAGAATAGATCTTTGATGCTATTTGGGCTCATTGTATTGAGTTTTTCGCATATATGCTGGATCAATTCCTTCCATTGCACGATACTTCGCGATCGTTCTGCGGGCAAGATCATAGCCTTTTTGATTTAATATCTCAGCAATTTTTGAATCACTCAGCGGTTTATTCTGGTTTTCCTTGGCAACAATCTCTTTCAGTTCTGTTCTTATTCCCAGACTTCTATCAAAAAACTTTGAAAGTGGTACGATTTTTCCATCAGGTAATTGCAATGATTTGTTTGCAACTGCTCGAGAAATTGTCGATTCGTGCACCTCAAGCTCTTCTGCAAGATCCGCCCTGGTTAGTGGGTGGATAAACTTATCCCCTTTGCGAATGAACTCCACTTGATATTTCGTTATCTTTTCCAACATTCTGCGCATTGTGTTATTTCTCTGCTGCAAACATTTGATGAATAGATTTGCCCGATCTAAATCTGGTTTTAGGTCTTCCCTTTTTTCCTCTACAGATTCATTTAGTGCGTTTTTATAAATCGAACTAATACGTAAATTTCCACCATATGGAATAATAATTTCAACCATCAACGCTTGACCTGGATCATTGTTTGAATAAGTAACAATTATGTCAGGATTTGAATAAACATTTTTCTGCGTCGCTTGATCATTATTGCTATGCCCCCATGAAGCCCTGCCAGGATATGGATATAAATTTTCTGATATGAACCGAACAGCGTTTTTTATATCTGACTCAGGCAATTCAAGCTCTTTTGCGATTTTCTTGTAATCTTTCTTTGAAATTGACGCAATATGGTCTCTTACCATTTGATTGTAGTATGGAGGTAATTCCACAGTCTCTCTAAGAATATCCAATTGAACAATCATTGCTTCTTCAGGCGAGGTAGCGCAGACTCCAATAGGGTCGGCATGCATAATCATGTTTCGAATTAATTCCACCTTTGATATAGGCACGTGAAAATATTGGGCGATACTAGCATTTTTCTCCGGGACAAAACCATCTTCATCTACCTGTAAAACGATATGAGCTGCAATCTCCCTTTCTGAATCCGTCAGATCAAACATGATTTGGCGCAAAATATACTCTGGCAACTCTACGGTATCTGGTGTGAAATCCTCCATCTGATATTCATCGTCCGTCAGCACATCCTTCTGGTATTGAAAATCATTGCGAGGTGATAGAAAAACGATGGCATCATCATTATCACCTCGATTTGGTTGGCTGCATTTAGGACAAATTTGCCCGGGAAATAATTTCCTATTACACTGTGGACAACGTATTTCCTCTATCTTTTCTAATGCAGGATTTTCATTAAGGATTCTCTCAATCTCTTCTATCAGCTCGCCATTATTCATTTTTAACAAGCTCATAGTCTGTGCTAAATGCGCTGTTGTTTGTGGTTCTGTCCTCAGATATTGGCGTTGATACATTTTTATCTCCTCCATTAGTATAGCGTTTCATAAAGAATAAGGCAAGAACCATGCCACCAACCTTTGCAATGATAGAATAATTCGCAATGAAAGAGATCACGATTATCGGTGCCGGTCTATCAGGCTGTGAGGCAGCGCTTCAAGCTTCTGATCGCGGCATAAAGGTCAAATTATTTGAGATGCGCCCAACGTGTATGACTGGCGCTCACCAGACTGGTGATTTTGCGGAATTGGTATGTTCAAATTCATTGGGTTCCGAAATAGCAACTCGCCCGTCGGGTTTGCTTATGTCTGAACTGGAAAAATTAGGATCCCATCTCATACAGATAGCCAAATCGTGCAGGGTTCCAGCTGGGCATGCTCTCGCTATTGACAGAAAATCCTTTTCCCAGAAGGTTACGAAAAAGATTCTAAATAATCCAAACATTGAAATCATCAGAGAAGAAATCACATCCATACCCACCGGTGTTGTTATCATCGCAAGTGGACCGCTAACATCAGAAAGACTTTCGGCATCGTTAGTATCTCTCACCGGAAAGGAAAACCTCTTTTTTTATGATGCGGTGGCGCCAATTATAGAATTTGATTCCATCAATATGGATATTGCTTTTTGGGGGTCAAGATACGGAAGGGGAAAGCAAGATGGTGGTGATTATATTAATTGCCCATTTGATAAGGAGAGTTATTCGGCTTTTATTGACCAACTCGTACATGCGAAAAGAATTGAATTAAAGGGGTTTGAGAAAGACATCGATCAAGGTGTTCGTACAGGCAAGTCCTCATTCTTCGAGGGGTGTTTACCGATAGAAATAATGGCACAGCGTGGTGAGCACACATTAGCGTTTGGGCCACTTCGCCCAGTTGGGTTGACCAATCCGCATAATACAGACAAACCTTATGCAGTCGCCCAACTACGACAGGATGATCTTGGCGGAGACATTTTTAATCTTGTTGGCTTCCAAACAAACCTGAAATATTCAGAACAGCAAAGAGTATTTCGTATGATCCCAGGTTTGGAAAATGCGGAATTCGTTCGATATGGGCAAATGCATCGAAATACTTTCATTGCCGCACCAGAAATTCTTAATCCAGGTTTTCAACTAGTGACCAATCCTGATATTTTTTTTTGCGGGCAAATCACTGGTGTTGAAGGATATTTAAGCAATATCGCTTCGGGGATGATTGTTGGAATTAATAGTTCTCGATATTTAGATAATCTGGAATCAGTTATATTCCCAAAAAATACAATGATTGGAGCATTATTCGATTATGTGATTAACACATCAATTGAAAAGTTCCACCCAATGAAACCCAACTTCGGATTGTTTACTCCGTTGAGTGAAACAATAAGACCCAAGAAATCCAGGTTCGAAATGTATGCCAATCGGGCACAACAGGATTTGAATGAATTTTTACAAACACATGAAATCTAAAAACATTCTTCAGAAATTCGTCACGATCATTCTAAGCTGCCTACTATTGGGTTGCACTATAAATTCCTTTGAAGAAGAAAAGGCTTTTGAACACGTATTAACTCAGGTCGCATTTGGTCCTAGAATCCCGGGAACTATTGGATCATCATATCTTCAAAATTATCTAATTTCTGAACTTTCAGATGGTGGTTGGATAGTGGAAAAACAAGAGTTTATTTACAAAAACACCTCCATCAACAATATCATCGCTAAGAATTCCCCATCGCATCCCAATATTATATTAGGGACACATTATGACACACGTATATTAAGCGATCGTGATCCTGATCCAGACAAACGCACGACTCCCGTTCCAGGTGCTAATGATGGTGCTTCGGGAACTGCAATCTTGCTAGAATTATCAAGGCATCTTTTAAAAAACGATCAAAATATCTGGATCGTTTTTTTTGACGCTGAAGATCAAGGAAATATTGATGGATGGGATTGGAGTGTTGGGTCCCAGTATTTTGCTGAGAATCTCACGAATTACCCTGAAGAGGTGATTATTATAGACATGGTTGGTGATAAGGATCTTAACATCTATTATGAAATCAATTCATCGACTGCACTATCTCAGCGAATATGGAAGATTGCGGATGAGACGGGATATAGTGAAGTATTTATTAAAAAAGAGAAATATTCGATCATTGACGATCACTTACCCTTCATCGATAAGGAGATTCCTGCAGTTCTTATTATTGACATTGATTATGAAATGTGGCACACGACACAGGACGATGTAAATTACGTCTCCGCAGAAAGCCTGGGAAAAGTGGGAAATGTGATACTCAAGTACCTTCGCCAGAAATAAGCACGAAATGTGCAAAGACCCCTTTCGGGGCCTTTGCGTGGGAAGATGATGAGATAAATGCGTTTTAGATCGGATCTGCGATGATAAACATGCGTCCCCAAGAATCAAGATCACCTTGTTCAATACAGGTCTGTAATGTCAAATGACTTTCTCCGAAATACACTCTTCGAAAGAGATCGGATGCTGACAGCTCCTCGCCAGATTCAATATTAATAAATCTGCTATATTGTGAATTTGGTTGAAGTGCTTGATATCGCTGAATCTCTTTTACAAGATAACTTAGAATTGTTCCATCACCATAGATTATCTGAATTTCACTTCCAAGCTCAATATCATAAAAATACCTGCCTGTTAGATAATTATGTGCAAGCAAACCAACTACGCCATGAGAAGCGGCCATCGAAAACTGCGTCACAACGCCATCAATTGAAGAAACAAACCCTGGCTCATCATATGGTTGCTGAATAACCGGGAAAGCAAGCACTTTATCCGAGAACACACCACGAATAACTTCTGAGTTACCATCGATTACAGTCTTAGCAAAATTCTGTAACGCTATACTGTATATATGATTGTTTGACGGTAATGATTGGCTTTCCTGTAGATCAAAATTTGAAATTTCTGAATAGGTATCGAATATTCCTAAGTTAAAATTTGTCTCGCCTTTAATACTGGTCGTCGGGATCAATCCAGAGTCAAATGGAATCCCTATTGACAGGATCCAAAGGATAGATACAAATAATATTCTTTTTACAATTTTTGCTTTTTTCATCGTTTCCATCTATGACAAAAGCAAAAAGAGAATTGAGCAAAAAATAAACCTTTTCGGAAGCCAAATCATCATGGCATTAATTGGTTTTAGTTTAAGGTTTTGCGAATTCCACTTTCGTAGATTTTGCCTTTGTCGTATGTAACTTTCATTGAAACCGATGGTGGAAAATAAAAAACGGACTTGTTACCAAGTCCGCTAAAATTTAATATCAAAAAAAAAGATTTCGGCGGCTTGGCGATCATGGCTAAAAATAGCTTTAGACCCATAGCTTTGCGTCATCAACTTTCGTTGATTTTGCCTTTATCGGTTTCTCTTTATTAATGTACCAAAAACAATATAGCATATATCCATTAGAATTACAAGAGAAACGAGAGATAATTTAATAATCACACAAAGGCAAAAGAGTTTATGAATCAACGTAATTTGTTTGAAACAAAACAAAAAACTGAACGGGCATTTTTAGTTGGGGTAGAAATTAAAGGCGAAAACATGTTAATGTCCGTTGATGATTCCTTGGATGAACTCAAACTTCTTTCATTGACCGCTGGGCTCGAGGTGATTGGAAGAGAATCCCAATCAATCGATCACATAAATCCATCCACGTATATCGGCAAAGGCAAAACCAAAGAAATAAAATTACTCGCAGAGAGTTTGCATGCAGACATTGTTATTTTTGATGTGGAATTATCACCAAGAAATTTCCGGGATCTGGAAAAGGAATTTGGCAATCAAATCCGTGTGATTGATCGTACAACCCTCATTCTTGACATATTCGGTCAACACGCGCAAACAAGTGAAGGGAAATTACAGGTTGAACTCGCGCAATATGAATATTTATTGCCACGACTTACTCGAGCATGGTCCCACCTCGCAAGGCAAGCTGGTGGAGGTGGCGGCAGGACCGGAAATGTTGGAGGAGTTGGCCTAAGGGGACCGGGCGAAACTCAATTAGAGGTCGATAAAAGACGAATACGTTCAAAAATCAGTAAATTGAAGGACGATCTGGAAAAAGTCCGGCAGCACCGAAATCGATACCGTAAAAATCGTCAATCATCAAATATTCCCATCGTGGCAATGGTTGGATACACAAATGCGGGGAAATCCACGTTACACAATCTGCTTACAGACTCCGATGTTCTTATTGCGGATAAGTTATTTGCAACACTTGATCCTACCACCAGGCGCTTAGAATTTCGATCAGGAAACGCCATCCTTCTAACTGACACGGTGGGATTCATTCAGAAACTACCGACACATCTCGTCGCCGCATTTCGTGCCACACTTGAAGAGGTTTCGGAAGCAGATCTGCTGTTGCATATTGTTGACATTAGCCACCAAAATGCGATTTCCCATTATCAATCGGTCATTGATACACTTAAAGAAATTGGAGCAGGAAATATACCTGTAATTACCGTTTTAAATAAGATTGATAAGTTTCCAGACCTTGATCAAAAATTTGGAGATTATCCCCCATTCAAGAAAGCTGCACCTATCTCCGCGCTGAAAAAGATTGGAATGAATGATCTTTTGAATAAAATTGATACTGCGCTATTTAGCGAATACTCTTCAATTGCAGTCGAGATTCCTTATAAGAATGGCCAGCTTATCTCCCTATTCCACAGATATGGGCAGATTCTTAAAGTTGAGCATGGAATTGGTTCCGTTACCATTGAAGGGAAAATACCAGGTCGCTTAGTCGCAGATTTCAATCGGTTTCTGCTGAATAAGCATTAATGAAAAAAACCGCTTTCGCGGTTTTTTCTGGTCTATTTCTCGCCAGAATCAACACTGACGACTTCACGGCCTTTATAAAAGCCGCAATTTGGGCATACAGTGTGGGGTAATCGGGATTCACCGCAATTTCCACATACCACCAGGTTTCTAGCTTTTAAAGCATCATGTGCCCGTCGTCTATCTCGTCGGCCTTTTGAAATCTTCCTTTTTGGTAATGGTGTCATTTCCTCATTCCTTCAATCAAACTTAATTAAGACACGCTATTATAATGACCCAACCCAATTCTTGTCAAGCATACCTAACAAATAGAAATATGGATTAACAAAGTAGTTTTCTTATATATAACATTTATAATGATAAAAAATTATCATACGAGGTTCGATCATGCGAGAAGAGGTCGTTTTAATAACTGGCGCAAACGGTGAAATCGGTCACGGTCTGATCAAAGAAATATTTAAAGAAAACAAATCAAAGATCGTCGCCCTCGATTTGAAACCGCTGGATGAACCCTTAACAGAAATGTGTGAACGTTTTTTCCTGGGTGATATTTTAGATAACATGCTTCTGGGAAGATTAATGGCAGAATACGAGATCACATCCATCTTTCATCTCGCTTCCCTGCTTTCAACAAAATCGGAATATACACCAGAAACAGCCCATAAGGTAAACGTTGAGGGGACGATCAATCTCCTGCGCTTGGGGGTAGAGTTATCCCAGTGGCAAGGAAAGCCCGTCAAATTCCTTTACCCAAGCTCTATTGCTGTTTATGGCTTACCTAACCTGAAAATCAAAGAAAAAGAAGGCAAAATAAAAGAGTACCAGTGGTGTACGCCAACCACAATGTATGGATGCAACAAGATTTATTGTGAGCATCTGGGCCGTTATTATGCAAAACACTACCGCCAATTAGCGATTGACCGTTCTCCCAATGCATTAGATTTTCGTTGTATTCGATTTCCCGGATTGATCAGCGCAGATACTGTGCCAACGGGAGGTACTAGTGATTACGGTCCTGAGATGCTTCACCATGCAGCGTTAAATAAACCCTATGATTGCTTTGTAAGGCCTGATACACGCATTTCTTTCATGGCAATGCCAGACGCCATCAAAGCGCTCTTACTACTCGAGGCAGTACCCGCCGCCTCCCTAACGCAACTAAGCTATAATGTGACTAGCTTTTCCCCAACCGCAGAAGAAATAAGGCAATATACGATTCGAGCATTTCCACAAGCAAAAATTAATTACAAAATTCACAATAGCCGCCAGGCAATAGTCGATAGTTGGCCAGTTGATGTTGACGACACGCCTGCCCGAAGAGACTGGGCGTGGGAACCTGATTATGATATGGACCGATCATTTACAGACTATCTAATCCCAGCCATTCAAAACTTATATAAGTAAAAAGCGTGTTAAAAAGCAAACAAAAACAAGAGGTCGTTTACATTTGTTCCAGTTGGCCCTGTCTTGATCAAATTTCCTATACGGTCAAAGAATTCATACGTATTGTTATTTGCACCATATTTTTCCAGTTGCTCCCCAAGACTTTCAGCTCTGCTTAAGGTATTGCCAGTGACATATGCGCCTGCTGCATCAGTTGGGCCATCTTCTCCATCGGTCGCAATTGCAATCACTGCACAATCATCCAGTCCATGAATTTCTTTCAATGCTCCAAATGCAATCTCTTGATTCCTTCCGCCCTTTCCATCGCCTCGAATAGTTACTGTCGTTTCTCCACCACTAATAATAACTGCTGGTCTGGGCAAGACCATATCGGTTGTTGCAATTGATCGCAGTATAGTTCCGAAAATTTTACCCACCTCTCTGGCTTCCCCGACTAAACAAGTTGAGACAACCTGCGTTTTCAACCCGTTATCTTTTGCAATTTGCTCAGCAGCTGCGATCGCTTTTGAAAGGCTGCCAATAATATGGTTATGTTTGTTTGATTGGTAATCTGAAATTCGACTGATCGATTGTTGACCTTCACCTTCAATTCCAGTTTTTATCACAGACAAAATTCTTTCCGGCACCCTTTTGATTAATTGGTATTTTCGAAGGATCTCATAGGCATCTAGATACGAAGTCTCATCAGCAACTGTAGGCCCTGATGCGATCATTGATACATCGTCACCTAGCACATCAGATAGGATTAATGTTTCCATGGGCGTATTTCGCGCACATCTCGCCATTCCACCACCTTTTATTTCATCTAGATGTTTCCTAACTGTGTTAAATTCACCAATATCAGCTCCACTCTCCAACATCAACCTCGTCAAATCCTGCATTTCTGTTAGGTTAATTGAATCAACCGGTCTTGAAGCAAGAGCCGATCCCCCCCCGGAAACAAGACAAATAATAAGATCATTTTCTGTAGTATTAGCTACACGTTTAAGCAATGCTTCAGCGCCTGCGAAAGATTTTTCTGAAGGGATTGGATGTGATCCATAATAAACATCGATATTTTCTGGTATTTTCCATACATCTATATTGTGTTTACCAACCAATACACCACTATCAATTTTTTTGCCAATTTTTTTGATTATTGCTGCAGCCATAGGTCCGACAGCCTTACCCAACCCAACTAAAATAATTCGGTCAATATCTGCAAGAATATATTCGTTTCCGCAGATTTTTAATTGGTCTTCATCAATATCTATCTGGTTAATGACCGTCTCGAATGGATCCACTTTTTTTAAAGCCGCGTTAATCATCAAATTAACAATATTTTCCTGATCTGCAGTCAGGTGATGAAATTTAATATGCATTTTTGTCATCCAAATTGATAATATTCATCATAAATTTTACCGCTTGATTCCGGATTCTTCTAAAACAGAGTAAAATAATTCTTTGTACTATTAAAATTTTTGAAAATCATCAAAACAATTTCTGGAAAAAGACTATCAAAAACTATCAAACTTGGAGGTTAGTAAAAGTGGATATCAATGTAATGAATGGGATGCTCCAGCCAAAATCTGTTGCCGTTATTGGCGCATCGGCTACGAAAGGCAAAATTGGCCATACTGTTATGGTTAATTTACAAGAGAGCAAATACGAAGGAAAAGTGTACCCGATCAACCCTAAAGAAGATCAGATTCTTGGAATCGAGTGTTTTGCAAGTGTCCTGGATGTTGATGGCCCTATCGATTCAGCAATTATTACCGTTCCTGCAAAATTTGTCTCGGATATTGTTGATGAATGCGGAAAAAAAGGCGTTAAAGGCCTGCTCGTTATTACTTCCGGGTTTTCAGAAGTTGGTGATGAAGAACTTGAACTAGAAATCGTAAAGAAAGCACACAGCTACGGTATGCGCATCCTTGGCCCGAACATTGTCGGTGTATGTTCTAACTCCGATAAATTTAACGGGTCTTTTGCACCCTTTCTACCATTTGAAGGCACCGCATCTCTTGTGTCACAAAGTGGTGCATTACTGATTGGTATTGATGCCCAAACTTACACTCGCGGAATCGGTTTTGATAAATTGATATCAATCGGCAATATGTCAGATGTTAATTTTGCTGACATGATCGAGTGGCTTGACCAGGATAAGAATACATCCTGTATTTCCCTTTATGTGGAAGGATTGAAAGATGGTAAACGAGTCATTGAGAATGGCAGGAAAGCGACCAAACCCATCATTGCATTGAAGTCTGGAGTTTCAGCACATGGCGCAGCAGCCGCTGCCTCACACACAGGCTCGCTTGCCGGCACTTCAAAAATCTATGAATCTGCTTTCGCTCAGGCAGGCATTATCCAGGCATCCGACCTCGACAATCTGTTTGATCGCACTCTCGTTTTATCTTTACAACCTCCAATGAAGGGTGACAATGTGTTGATCATCACCAATGGCGGTGGTGTTGGGGTTTTAGCTACCGATTCGGCTGAAAAATTTGGGATACCTCTCAAATTTGCGCCGGAAAACTTGCAAGAAGAATTAAAAAAATACATGCCCTCCTTTGGGTCCGCAAAAAATCCTGTTGACCTCACCGGTATGGCTGGTTCTGACTGGTACCATGATACGGTCAAGATCGGATTTGAACATGATTGGGTCGATGGATTGGTGATTCTCTATTGTGAAACTGCGATGACAGATCCGCTTGCGATCGCGAAATCGATCAAACAGGCTATCGATGAAACTGGAATTAAAGACAAACCAATCATTGTATCCTTCGTGGGTGGCGAAAGATCTGATAAAGCAATGCGGTGGCTTGTGGAAAACGGTATTCCTGCTTATGGCGGCCCGGATGTAGCCCTAAACGCAATCGGTGCATTGAAGGAATACGCTCAAATCCGAGAATCATCAAAGGAAAGCCCTGCTGATTTCAAAGATGTTGACAGAGATAAAGCGCTTAAGATCGTTGCTGAAGCTCGCGCTGATGGGCGTGATGTATTAACTGAACTTGAATCAAAACAAGTTTTTTCCGCCTATGGCTTGGATATCACCCATGCAAAAATTGCGACTTCTGAAGCGGAGGCAGTAGCAATCGCCGAAGAAATCGGTTATCCGATCGTCATGAAAATCGTTTCTCCGGATATTCTGCATAAATCTGATGCAGGCGGGGTCAAGATTGACGTTAATAGTTCAGATGAAGTAAAACGATACTATGGTGAAATTCTTTCCAATGCCAAAGCCTATAAACCTGACGCGGAAATATTGGGTATCGTTATCCAGGAGATGGCGCCTTGGGGAACTGAAGTCATTCTTGGTTCCGTCAATGACCCAACATTCGGCCCAACCGTAATGTTTGGGCTTGGAGGTATTTTTGTTGAGGTACTTAAAGATGTTACTTTCCGTGTTGCACCTTTTGGGAAAACACAGGCAAACCAAATGATGAATGAGATTCAAGGCGCGCCGATTTTAAATGGCATCAGAGGTGAAGCAGCCAAGGATAAAGAGAAACTGAATGAAACCATCTGCCGCTATGCATTTATGGTGAACGACTTGAAAGATGAAATCAGTGAATCAGATGCAAACCCGGTTCTCGTCTATGATAAGGGTGACGGACTGAAAGTTGCAGATGCCAGAATTATCCTAACAAAAAAATAGAAAAAAGAGGTTTTGACAGGGCTGTGTTTCTGCACAGCCCTTTTTTATTCACGCGCTTAATGCGATTATTGTTGACGGATGATTTTCATTCACTTATAATTTGCTCGGTCTGGGGAAGTGCTGGAATTGGCAGACAGGCGTGACTTAGGATCACGTGTCGCAAGACGTGAGGGTTCAAGTCCCTCCTTCCCCATAAATAATAAAAGAGGTAATCCATTGAAATACGAGAAAAAAGAATTAAAAAATAACCAGGTTGAAATAACCGCCGAGGTGGAAAAAGAGGAATTCGAGGACCAGAAAAAAATTGCAGCGCGCAGAATATCAAAAACTGCAAAGATTCCTGGGTTCCGGCCTGGCAAAGCGCCATATGATGTTGTGGAGCGTTTGTATGGCGTGGATGTGATCGAAGAAAAAGCAGTCGAGGACCTGATTAATACCCTTTATCCCGAGGTAATTGAAAAATCTGGTATCGACCCTTATGGTCCAGGAAAGCTGGATGAGATAATCAGCACAAATCCTCCAAAGTATCGATTTATTATCCCCCTTGCTCCAACGATTGAAATTGGCGATTATAAAAAGATTAAAAAGACATACAAATTACCAAAAGTCACCGCCGCAGAAATTGACCGCGTGATAGATGATCTTCGAACCAATTATGCAACAGCGCAAGATGTTGACCGTGAGGCCGCAGATGGAGACCTGGTTACAGTGAAGATCTCGGCTAAATTGAAAAATCCCGACGAAGGCCAAAAGTCAGAGATACTCACGGAAACACCTCATCAGGTGATTATTGGAGATCATGCCGAAGATGAGCAATTCCCTTTTAAAGGGTTTATGCAGAATCTATTAGGTCTAAAGAAGGGTGATAAAAAAGATTTTTCACATAAATTTAAGAAAGACTCACCATACCAAAATCTTCAGGGAAAAGAAGCAGACTTCTCTATCGAAATGACGGATGTCAAAGAACTTGTCAAACCGGACCTCACCGATGAGTTTGCGAAAATGCTTGGCACTGATTCAGTGGATAATGTTAAGAACTCAATCCGCGATCAGCTGGAGACAAGCAAGCGTAATGAATACGAAAACACGTATTTTGATGAGCTCCTTGAGGCTATCATTAAAAAATCAGCCATTAAGTATCCTCCGGAAATGCTTGATAAAGAAATCGATGATGTACTTAAGAACTTCGAACAGAATATCGCTAATCAAAACCTTGACCTTGATACCTATCTCAAGATAAACAACCTGGATAAGGAAAAATTCATTGCTGATGAGATAGAACCAGCAGCAAGAAAACGGCTGGAGCAAGCTTTAATCCTTGAGCAAATCAGTAAAGAGGAAAAAATAGAACTTGACCAGGCAGAGCTTCAAATGGAGTATTCACGTTCATTTATTCAAATGCGGTCTGATCCAGGTTATAAAAAATTACAAAAACAACTGACTACTAAAGGAATATCTGAAGCCCTTGTAATGCAGACTGCTAATCGTTTAATTCATAAAAGCACACTTAATCGGCTGAAAGAAATTGCAAATGGTGAAATTGAAAAATCACACGATGACAATGAAAAAACTGCAGATTCACCAATCAAGGATAATAAATCGAAACCAGCAGATGAATTAAATCAGGAAAATGAAAACACAGAAAAAGATTTAAATAAATAATTTATACAAACGACTTTATTAATCGCGTATTATTAGAATAAATATAAAACAGGTGAATCAAAATGAATCAATTCAGTAGTGCTGTTGTTCCAATGGTTATCGAATCATCCGGACGCGGTGAACGTGCCTATGATATTTATTCTTTGTTACTTAAAGAGCGGATTATTTTTGTTGGTACTGCAATCGATGATCAGATTGCAAATCTCATTGTTGCCCAGCTCTTATATCTTAGCCGCGAAGACGCCGATCGAGATATTTCAATGTATATCAATTCCCCTGGCGGGCAGATTTATGCGGGGTTAGCAATTTACGATACGATGAAAATGATTCCCAACAAGATCAGTACCGTCGCTGTAGGTGTAACAGCCTCTTTTGGTACCGTTCTTCTCGCTGCTGGCACAAAAGGCAGCCGTTACGCCCTTCCTCATGCCACGATCCACATGCACCAACCGTTGGGTGGAGCGCAAGGCCAAGCATCAGATATCGAAATCCAGGCAAAAGAAATCCTTCGGCTAAAAGCTAGCCTCAATGAAATTCTCGCGGAAAGTACAAATCAGAAACTTGAAGTAATCGAGAAAGATACCGAGCGGGATTTCTACCTTGACGCGAAACAAGCGGTTGAATATGGACTTGTCGACAAACTCCTCGACCCTCCGCAAAAATAGAAAAATCTACTGTAATATAAGTCAATAGCCGGATAGCTATCAATGTTATCCGGCTTTTTTGGAGAAACACATGAAAAGAATTTCTGAAACGATCATCAAAGGTGCTATTCTTGATTTGGATGGTGTGCTATGGAAAGGTGACCAGCTGTTATGTGACCTGCAATTACTTTTTAAACAATTCGACGAGAACAAAATCGACGTGATTCTGGCAACAAACAACGGACTTCGAACAGTTGAACAATATATTCAGAAATTTTCAAAAATCAATGTTCCAATAAATGCTTCCCAGGTGATTACTTCTGCAATTGCCACTGCAGTTCTAGTAAAAAAAGCTTTCCCGAATGGTGGCCCGATTTATATCATGGGGGAACAAGCGCTGTTTTCTACACTAGAAGAATATGGCTTCTTTCATTCAAACGAAAATCCACAAGCGGTCGTTGCCGGACTAACTACAAAGTTTGATTATGAGATGCTCAAAAATGCTTCCCTAACGATTCAAAAAGGATTACCGTTCTATTTTACAAATCCTGATCCAACATTCCCTTCTCCCGAAGGGAATATCCCCGGTGCAGGGACGGTGTTAGCAGCGCTTGAAACCGCATCTGGCGTGAAAGCTATTCTTGCTGGCAAACCACTTCCTTTTTCTTTTCAGGTAGCGATGGACCGACTCGGTACTAAACCGGAGGAAACAATAGTCATAGGGGATCGCCTATCTACTGATATTAAAGGCGGTCAAAACGCCGGGTGTAAAACCGCCCTTGTGTTATCAGGCGTTTCAACAATCAATGATTATAATGATTGGCATCCAAAGCCTGATCTATTATTAAATAACATCATGGATTTTTTTGACGATTAATTTATGCAAAGCATCCATAGCGTCACCAAACAAGATATTGCTTCCGCAATTGCTGATATAGCGCCCGCGCGTTATCGTGTTGATCAGATTTTTGAAGGCCTTTATAAACACTTTTTTCAGGACTGGAATGAGTTTAGCAATTTACCAGCACGATTGATCGAATTTCTTTCAAAAAATTATTCAATTTCTTCTCTAAAACTAAAAAAGACTATTTCATCAGAAAATGGCCGCACTCAAAAATACCTGCTTCAATTAAGTGATAATGCTCTCATCGAAACTGTTCTAATAAAAAATGTTGATCGAAATACAATCTGCATATCTACGCAAGTTGGGTGTGCGGTTGGATGCGCTTTCTGCGCTACAGGCGCAGCAGGATTTTCTCGCAATATCAATGCCAGTGAAATTATTGATCAGGTATCCTTTATTGCAAATTTACTAGCAAAGGAAGAAAAGAATATTACCAATATCGTCCTGATGGGTATGGGAGAACCTTTCTTAAACTACGAACAAACCATCAAAGCAGTATCGATTTTCAATCATCCTGAAATGTTTGACATCGGGGCGCGCAGAATCACTATTTCAACTATCGGTATTCCTGATAAGATCAGGCAATTCGCTGAAATTGGTAAGCAATATAATCTTGCAATATCCTTGCATGCGCCTAACGACAGTATTCGTAAAGAATTGATCCCAATCGCGCGAAATATTTCGATTGATGAAATTCTAGAATCCACGAACTATTACATAGAAAAAACAAAACGACGAATTACTTATGAATATGTTTTAATTCAAGGTATAAATGATAGTAATGTGCATGCCTTAGAATTAGCCGCTTTATTAAGAAAACAGAAGTGTCATATTAACCTTATAGCACTTAATAAAAACGATCATTACCCGGAAAATCCGCCTGATATAACTGTAATCCACGATTTCATCCAAATTCTCTTGGACGCGGGCATTCCAACCACTTTGCGAGACAGTCAAGGCGCAGGTATTCAGGCAGGATGCGGTCAACTTTCGGGACAATATAAAAAATGAGGTCACATGCAGGAACTAATTGAAATAATTGATTCATTGCTTTCACAAATCTCGATCCTAAAGGAGCATCTTTGACTTACCTGAAAAACAAGCACATCTTGAAGACCTGATAGAAAAATCTAAAAAGAACACGTTCTGGGATGATAACAAATCCGCACAATCAATAATGCGTGAGATATCATCACTGCAGGAAGAACTCGACGCATGGCAGTCGACGACCGAAAAAGTGAATGATCTATTAGATCTAATCAACCTGGGAGATGAAAGTTTCTATGATGAATTGGAACAGGAGATAGAAGCCATCAAGAAAAAACTCGACAAGATCGAGTTCGAGACACTGCTTGGTGGAAGATACGATAAAGGAAACGCACTTCTTTCGATCAATGCAGGCGCTGGTGGAACAGACGCACAGGACTGGGGAGAAATGCTCATGCGTATGTATCTGCGTTGGGCAGAACAAAACGGTTATTCAACAGAAATTATCACACAATCGCAAGGTGAGGAGGCAGGTATCAAGAGCGTAACCATTTTGATAAGTGGAAAATATGCTTATGGTTACCTGAGGGCAGAAAAAGGTGTGCACCGCCTGGTGAGACTATCTCCCTTTGATGCTGCTCATCGCAGGCATACATCATTTGTTCAAGTAGAAGTACTCCCGGAAGTAGCTGCGGAAGATCCCTCAATCACTATAAAACCGGAAGAGATCTCGATTGATGTGTATAAATCTTCCGGTGCAGGTGGCCAGAACGTTCAGAAAAATGCCACTGCCATACGAATCACCCATTTACCTACGGGCACGGTTGTTTCTTGCCAGAACGAACGCTCCCAGGTTCAAAACAAAGATAATGCAATGAAAGTGTTGCGCGGGCGTTTATATCAGATGGAGCTGGAAAAACAAGAGGAGAAATTAAGCACCTTGCGCGGTGAATACCAAAAAGCTGAATGGGGCAGCCAGATCAGATCGTATATTCTTCACCCTTATCAACTCGTAAAAGACCACCGGACCGATTACGAAAAAGGGAACACCGGCGCTGTTCTTGACGGTGAAATCAACGAATTTATTGAAGAATACCTAAAATGGAAAAAGAATTAATCTAATATTCGAGCCAGCTCAAACAACTCCAGATCGATATTCTTTGTTTTCCCAACAACCTCTTTTAAAGAGGTTGTTGCTAATTTTCCATTTTGCCAGCCAACTAGCACGCCATATTCTCCACGCTCCAGGCAATCGGTTGCGCCTGCTCCTAAACGGCTTGCCAGGATACGATCTGCTGCACTGGGGGTTCCTCCCCGCTGAACATGCCCTAGAATTGTAACCCGTAAGGCAAATCCGATGCTGTCGTGGTCCTGGAAATAATCTGCCAGTTTAGTTGCGTTATACTTCGCTCCCTCCGCGACGACAATAATTGCGTGAGATTTTCCGCGTTCGTAAGCGGACCGTAAAGTCTCTGCAATCTCGCGAGGATCGGTTTCTACTTCCGGAATAACAACTCCTTCAGCGCCGCCAGCAATAGCAGCCATTAAAGCGAGGTATCCGCAATTCCTGCCCATCACTTCCACCAGAAATCCGCGCTGATGCGAAGAACCCGTAACCTTGAGCCTGTCGATCGCTTCCAGAGCGATATTGAGTGACGTATCAACGCCGATAGTCACATCAGATCCGACCAAATCATTATCGATCGTTGAAGCAACACCTACTGTTGGAAAACCTAATTCTGATAAAAGATAATTACCAGTTTGTGAACCGTTACCGCCAATAACAACTAATCCATCGACATCATGTTCATTTAACGCACGGATACCTTTCTGCCTGCCTGCTTCAGTTCTAAATTCCTCGCACCGTGCGCTTCCGAGGAAAGTGCCTCCTTTTTGAATAACTCCACCAACATCTCTTGCGCCAAGAGGGATAAATTTGTCATTGATAAGTCCGTTATAGCCTTCCCTGATTCCTAAAACATCCCATCCTTTTCGTAATCCAGTTCTGACAACTGAGCGTATTGCGGCATTCATTCCCGGGGCATCTCCGCCACTAGTTAAAACTGCTATTCGTTTCATAATTTCTCCGTTAATTATCGAACCTGATTTTAACATCAATTGGTTTTTAGTCTTCTTTTCTCACGATTAATAAACAAATGTTAAAATCCTCATATTAATCTTGAATTTAATCTAAGGAGATCCCACATGGCTGAAGAATCCCTCAAAAAATCTATTTCCTTCCTAAGGAGGTTTATTGAATTGACTTTTGAGAAACTGGATGTTAGTCCTGAAAATGCAAATATTTGCGCGGATATCCTCATCACTTCAGATTTACGCGGAATTGAATCACATGGCATCGGGAGATTAAGGATGTATGTCGACAGGATTAGGAAAGGGTTGATTGAAACAGAGAATCGTTCAGAAATTATTCGCGAATCTCCCACAACTGCGGTTATTGATGGGCATCATGGGATAGGCATGGTCATCGCTTATTTCGCGATGCAGCTTGCGATCAAGAAAGCTGAAGAATTTGGTATTGGAGCTGTCGCAGTTAGAAACTCATCCCACTTCGGAATTGATGGTTATTATCCGCTCATGGCAATAGAAAAAGGGATGATTGGAATGAGCTTTACAAACGCCCGTCCAGCAGTTGCACCGACTTTCAGTGGACAACCCGCCCTGGGAACGAACCCGATCGCTTTCGGCGCTCCGACAGATGAAGAGTTTCCATTTCTTTTCGACGCAGCAACCTCAATCACACAGAGGGGAAAGATTGAAGTCAGTAATCGCCAGGAAAAGCCTGTATATAATGGTTGGGTTATTGATAATAATGGTAAGCCGCTTACAGAACCCGACAAGATTTTGAATATGCTCGTTAATGAGGAGGCCGCCTTGTTGCCTTTAGGCGGATTTGACGAGAATTCAGGCAGCCATAAAGGATACGGACTTTCAACCATTGTTGAAATACTGTCTTCATCTCTGCAAAGTGGTGCATTCCTTTTCGGTTTATCAGGATTGGATGAGCGCGGAAATGAATCAAGATTCAGAGTCGGACACTTTTTTCAGGCAATAAAAATTGACAGTTTTGTTGACCTCGAGATTTTCAAGAAAAATATTGGCAGCCTATTGCGGGATCTACGATCAGTAAAAAAATTTCCCGGAAAATCTCGTGTTTATACTGCTGGCGAAAAAGAATACGAAAATCAAAAACGGGTTGAAAAAGAAGGAGTCTTGATCGATAAAAACCTCTTTGCGGATCTTCAATATATCGAACAGTTATTAAATATTAACATGTTCTAAAACTTGAAGAGGAGTGTAAAGCCAAAACAAGATCAAAATATTCTAAGGAATATTTTTAGTCAATATCTGCTACCATTACAAAACAATTATGTATTTCCAGGAATTAGAGAGTTATCTACCAGAAATTTATAATGCTGCTGAAATCGAACAGATTCGCACAGCGTATCACTTTGCCGAAAAAGCGCACAAAGGCCAAACCCGTTTGTCGGGCGAACCATATATCACCCACTGCGTCGCTGTCGCTAAAATTTTAGCAGAACTTAAAGTGCCGCCATTGGTCATATCAGCTGCACTTCTTCATGACACCGTTGAAGATACAGATCTTACGCTTGATGATATCAAAAAGAAATTTGGACAGGAGGTTGCTCTTCTTGTAGATGGCGTTACAAAACTTTCTAATCTTCCTCGCGTTTCAAAAATGGATGAAAAAAATGGGGTTAATTACGATGAAACAATTACATCTACGTCCAACATTTCGAAAACCGCCCAAAAAAGCCGCCATAAGGATTTAAAGACAGAGACTTTACGTAAAACTCTGATGGCAATGGGAGATGATGTGAGGGTTGTTCTAATTAAATTAGCTGATCGTTTGCATAATATGCGCACCTTGGGTTATATGCCGGAAACGAAACAAAAGCGCATTGCGCAGGAAACCATGGATATATTTGCTCCTTTAGCAAATCGATTAGGGATTTGGCAGATAAAATGGGAGCTTGAGGATTTAGGTTTCAGATATACAAAACCTGATTCTTATAAAGAAATTGCCAAGAAATTATCGGATCGACGATCAGATCGTGAGCAGGAAATTGCCAGGATCATATCTGATCTCGATCAGGTTTTACAAAGTGGAAATATCAAAGCAGAAGTAACTGGTCGCCCTAAACATATTTATTCAATCTATTCCAAAATGATCAGAAAGGATAAATCCTTCGAGAATGTGCTCGACTTACGCGCTGTCCGTCTACTCGTAGATGATGTGCCTTCCTGCTATGCGGCACTTGGGATTATCCACACGCATTGGCGCCCGATTCCCAATGAGTTTGATGATTATATCGCCGCCCCAAAGGATAATTTTTACAAATCATTGCACACTGCCGTTTTATATTCTGATGGTAAACCACTTGAAGTTCAGATTCGAACATCTGAAATGCACCAGGATGCAGAATACGGTATTGCGGCACATTGGCTTTACAAAGAAAATGGCGGTCAGAACGATCATTACCAACAACGCGTAAATTGGCTGCGCCGTTTAATGGATTGGCGCCAGGATGTGGAAGATGCTGAAGATTTCGTCGATGGTGTAAAAAGCGATGTTTTTGAAGATAGAGTTTATGCTTTTACCCCCCGCGGAGATATTATCGACCTTTCAAAAGGTTCTACGCCAATTGACTTCGCTTATATGGTACACACTGAAGTTGGCCATCGATGCCGTGGAGCAAAAGTCAATGGCAAGCTGGTCGCGCTTGATTATCAGTTAAAAACCGGCGATCAGGTTGAAATCCTAACCGCGAAGCGAGGTGGACCATCTCGGGATTGGTTGAACACGCATCTCGGGTTAGTGAATTCCCAACGTTCCAGAGCTAAGATTCGTCAATGGTTTAAAAAACAGGATCGCGATCAAAATCTAACCCAAGGAAAGAATGTTATTGAACGTGAATTCATTAAGCTGGGGATGACCGATGTCAACATAGAAGACCTCATCGAAGCATTTGATAAAAAAAATGTTGAAGACTTTTATGTAGCAGTTGGATGTGGAGATCTTTCAATCCACAAAATCGTAAATTACCTTCAGGAACTTGAAGAGGAAAAGGGAAATCCTCAATTTTCAATCAAAGTTGCGACGCAAGACCGCACTGATAGCGAAACAGTTAAAGTACTGGGTCTTAAAGGCATTCTTACAAATCACGCGAAGTGCTGCAACCCTTTGCCAGGCGATGATATTGTTGGATATATCACAAGGGGCCGAGGTGCAACAATTCACAGAAGAGACTGTCCTAACATACTGCGTATGAAAGACAAAGATCGTCTGGTAAAAGTCAGTTGGGGTGAGGCAAAAAAAACTTTTCCAGTTATGGTGCAGATTACCGCGTATGATCGTCAGGGGCTTATGGGAGATATTTCATCTGTATTGCGTGATGAGGGGATTAACCTCAGGGATATCAAAGTTGATTTCTCGAACAACCTTGCGATGATTAAGCTTCTTTTGGAAGTAAGAGATATTAACCAATTAAGCCGTGTGTTAACGATCACGGAATCCTTACCGAATGTGATGCAAGCCTACCGAATCAAACCGGGTTAATTAAAGAGAGCGGTAGAATAATCCACCGCTCGCTAACTTTCACTGCTATTGTATATTTAATTCAACCAGGTCTCTCACCTGCTGTTTGCCAGAAAACCCAGGCATCACGGTCCGCCAACTACCTTCTCCATCCAGCGCGACAATACAATCTGCACATGCAGTCAGTTCATCAGCGGTCACTTCCGCAGAATAATCATCACTAGCGATCATTGTGATTGTTGAAAAATCAGTAATCCCTGCTAATTCAATCACTGCAGTTATTGGGAATCCAGTGTAGTTTGATACACTACCATCTTTTTCAGTATATTCAACATCCATACTTTCAATCGATCCTAAGGATTGTGCGCTGAATGATACGTTCGCTAACCCAGAAACTTTGAACATTGCATCATTAGCTGCTTTTCCACACGCTGCAACCGCAAATAACATCATTGATATTAACATTCCGAGAATTAATCGTTTTTTCATTTTATCTCCTTATTATTTAATTCAAATTTCTACAAATCATTCATTTCGATCGGTTGAAAATACTTTTTCTGCGTAGTCCTCCTCCATAGATATCAATCAAATTAATAAAAAATCACCAGAATCGGAAAGAATTCTAGTGATTGCATGCGAAAATAACAGCTTTCACCATCTTCTTTCCAAACACGGGAGGCATTGATGTTTCCTTCAATACCCTATCGGTCAGTATTCCATGGCTTCTCCAGCTTTAGGAATAAAAACTCGAAGATGATTATTCAGAAAAATTTTATCATATAACTGATTGATACAAAATCCACTTTATTTTCTGACGATCAACATACCCCTTTGCAAGGGCGTGTGCTACCATTTAGAAATGAATCGAGAAAGATGATGAAAATCAAAAATCCGTCAAACAAAAGACTGAAGGAAATCGCACTTCAGTATTCCAATGTGAATTTAACTGAATGGAACAATTGCGATGTTATCACCCGTGTAAAAGCACGATCACCGGAAGCTACCTTTTTAAGAAACTGTGATCTATCAACCTGGATCCCAAAAGTAGGTGAAGATTTATACGAAATACTAGCTTCCAAACAGGATAAATTTCTCGTGCGATCCAACAATTTTTCCATTGTTGGTGATATCGGTAACGTTCCCCAATGTTCAGCCCATTGCGAATACCTTATCCAAGGAAACTATCCCAACATCGCTGCAATGCAGCAGCAGTTATTATTTCCACAACCGTATTCAAATCTTATAGATTTCAAAGTAGTATACACGCCTGACCTTATTACTGACAATTTTCCATTGAACCACGGTATTTTTATTGACATGGATAATTACGTCACAAGAATATTTGGAACGGATTATTTTGGCGAATCGAAAAAAGCCGGCCTGCGCATGTGGAACAAATGGATTTTTGATAAGGGTGGCCTCGCATTCCATGCTGGTTGTAAATCGTACATAGATTCAATCGGTAATAAAAAATCGATTTTGATTATTGGTTTATCAGGTACTGGTAAAACCACAACTACATTTACGACCCACGCCCATTCAGAACCTATTCAAGATGACTTTTGTGCACTTTTTCCATCTGGAAAGATCTATGCATCGGAAGATGGATGCTTTGCAAAAACTTATGGGTTAAATCAGGATAACGAACCAGCAATTTATAAGGGCATTACTCACCAAAATGCCTGGCTGGAAAATGTTTTTTCTGATGAAAATGGTGTTGTTGATTTTTCTAACGATACACATACTACCAATGGTCGAGGCACATTCCCACTAAATCTAATTTCCCATGGCGATCTATCCAATATCCCGGAACTGGGAAAGATCCTCATATTAAATAGAGATTTCAACATTATTCCCGCAATCGCAAAATTATCAAAGCTCCAGGCAGCAGCATATTTTATGCTAGGTGAAACCACCGGAACTTCTGCAGGAGGAAAAACTGAAGCAGGGAAAGCGCTGCGAATTCCTGGAACAAATCCCTTCTTCCCGTTGGACCATGCCTTGCAGGCAAACCGTTTTCTAGACCTGTTAAATACAACCTCTGAGGTTGATGTTTACCTATTAAACACAGGTTATATCGGGCAGGATGAAAACATGCGAGGTGGTGAAAAGATCACTATTAATCACAGCCAAATATTGATCGAGGCGATGTTACTGAACGAATTAATGTGGGAACCTGACACTGATTTTGGATATCAGATTGTACAAACTGAGAACGCACCGATCGATCCGATCTTCACCAATCCGCGCCTGTATTATAGAAATCAAAACCGGTTAGACGAATATGAAAAAATCATCAACCGGGTCAAGAAGCAACGATTGGAATTTTTAGAGCCCTATAACAAACTTGAAAAAAATATATTAGGAATTATATAAAAACAGCTCTTTATAGAGCTGTTTTAGCTGGGGGCAAAGGATTCGAACCTCTATAAACAGATTCAGAGTCTGCTGTCCTGCCGTTAGACGAGCCCCCAATGGGGTGCACGCAATATTTTACCATTACCTCAGAGAGATGCAAGGAGATTCGTCGCTTTTTCCATGCGCTCGACCACCTTTTCCTTACCCATCACAAGCATACATTCAAATAAAGGTGGTGTAACACTCTGGCCTGATATAGCGTTTCGTAAGAATGAGAATAGTTGTTTAGGCGTTAATGAAGCATCTGCCATCAATTTTTTGACAGAGTTTTCAATTATTTCAATATTCCATTCTTCAATCTGCGTTAAAACCAATAATAATTTTTCGGCGATTTCGAAGGAATCCGCCTTTGACATTTCATGTAGGACCAGGGATTCTGGTTCAGTTGAAATCTCATCTACAAAAAGGAATTTACACCAATTGATCGAATCATCCAGCGTAATCAATCTTTCTTTGATAACCGGGACAATCTGCCTAAGTTTATCGAACGGGGCATCAATTCCTTCTTTGATAAAAAATGGTTGTATCCGATGCGCTAATTCATCATCAGACAGGTGCTTTATGTGCAATTTATTGAAATGGTCAAGTTTAGAAAAATTGATTGCGGCGGGTGAAGGATTCAGTTTTTCAAGTGAAAATTTATCAATTAGATCACCCATCAAGAAAAATTCAGTTTTATCATCATAGCTCCAGCCCATCAGAGCGATCCAATTGATAACCGCCTCTGGCAGATACCCAAGGCTCTCAAGATCTTTTAGAAAAATAGAATATCCATCACCACTTAACTCAGCGGCTTCTCGTTTACTCATTTTCCCTTTTCCACTGGGTTTTAGAAAAACTGATAAGTGAACCCATTTGGGTTCCTCCCACCCAAATGCCTTCCATATCTGATGATGAAGCGGTGAAGTAGGCAACCATTCTGACCCACGAATCACATGGCTGATCCGCATGAGATGGTCATCAACTGTTGCGGCTAAGTGGTACAATGCCCAGCCATCTGATTTCACGATAATATAATCGTCAAGTGTATTATTCGGGAATCTGATTTCTCCTCGCAACAGGTCGTGAACGACTGTTTCGCCATCCTTTTTTGTTTTAAACCTGATGACATGCTGCTCACCGTTTGCAACACGGTTCTTTGCTTCTTCTAATGGAATTCTTCGACAAAGGCCATCATATAACGAGGATTTCTTTTGTTCGCGCATTGCCTCGCGAAGGGACTTTATTCGTTGCGAAGAACAAAAACAATAATATGCATGCCCTTTTTCAATCAATTCCTCAGCGTATTTTAAGTAAGTATCCTTTTTTTCCGATTGGCGATATGGTCCGTATGGCCCGCCTTTGAACGGCCCTTCGTCCCAGTCGATGCCAAGCCAATGAAGCCCGTCAATCAATTCTTGTTCTGCCCCTTCAACATAACGATTTTGGTCAGTATCTTCGATCCGGAGAATAAATTTTCCGTTTTTTTGTTTCGCAAACAAATAATCATAAAGTGCTGTGCGTGCCGACCCTAAATGAACATGGCCCGTTGGAGAGGGAGCAAATCGAACACGTATTGAATTATCAGGCATGATTCCTATCTTTCTATGTTATGCGATTCTGTCTTTTCTTAAACTAACACTTTCAACCAATCCTATCCCAACAATTGTACTGAGTAATGAACTACCCCCATAGCTGAGAAATGGAAAAGGCAATCCAGATACGGGTACAACATTCAGATTAACACCAATATTAATTGCCGCCTGAAAGACAAGCATCGCGGCATAACTATAAGCGATCAGTGAGCCATATAAATCGCTCGCATTTTTTCCTATTTGCATGCAGCGCCAAACAATAAACAGCAATAAACCCATGATTATCACCGTTCCAATAAAACCAAATTCTTCCGCCAAAGCTGAAAAGATAAAATCTGTATGCCGTACTTTTAAAAACCTCAATTGAACCTGGGTTCCCTGTCCATATCCTTGCCCCAGCCAACCACCAGATCCAATGGTAATCAATGCCTGCTCGACATTGTATGTTTCACCATGCCGGGCATCTTCATCCGGAAAAAGAAAATTAATGATACGGGCTTGCTGATAATCCTCAAGAAGCGGAAAAGCGATAGCGATCAATATAATTCCTACCAGCATAAGTATCAGCAAATATTTCATCGGCAATCCGCAAATCCATAATAAAGAAAACCAGATTACCATAATGACGATTGAAGTGCTCAGATTCGGTTGTAACAGGATCCAAATAACTACACCCATAGTCATTATGAAACTTTCTGCAATCCATCGCAGGTTATGCGGCCGATTTTGGTTTCTTGCAAAGTAATCAGCCAGAACCATAATCATGAGAATCTTAACGATCTCTGATGGTTGGATTAATATCACCCCAGTATCAAGCCAGCGCGCAGAACCAAATCGCGCCTGCCCAACAACATAAATTACCAATAAAGAAATAATTGCAAAAACATACATAAATCTTGCCAAAGAACCCCAATAACGATAGTCTATTGCAGCCATGATCAATAGCATGACTGCTCCCCCGGCTAGATAGAGTGGTTGTCGGCCAACAGATTCTGCCAGCACTTCATTACCAGCGATGGCTGATTGAATCATCATGATCCCAAAAATGCTGAGAAACATGGCCGCGCCAAAAAGCCAAAAATCAAAATTTCGCCAATTCTGTCTTTGCATTGTCTGCTTTGTTTACCAGTAAGAAATCTTATCTCCGCGGCTTGATAGGAATATCAGCAATTAAACGTTGTTCGCGTCCCTCATGCACCATTTGAATCTTGACGAGGTCGGGATCAATTGATATGTGCTCAGAAATCACTTTAATGATCTTATCCTTCATCTCTTCAAGCGAGGATAGTGTAATATCTGTCCTGTCATGGATCAAAACCAATTTTAAGCGGTCTTTTGCGTTTTCTGCGCTCGTCGGCTTTCCAGATAACTTTGATAACCAGTCACTCATCAGTCTCCTTCCGTGTTGAAAATCTTAGAGATTTTGTGAAAGATACCTTCTTTTAAATTCAAATCTAACAAAGGAACTTCATCCCCTAACAGACGACGAGCGATATTCCTAAAAGCCTGCCCGGCTGCTGATTTCTCCTCCGTCGCCACCGGTTTTCCATTGTTAGTACTCATAATCACCGATTCATCTTCAGGTACAATACCCAGCAAATTAATTGCCAGCAGGTCAAGGACATCGTCTGCATCCAGCATATCGCCTCTTCTAATCAGGTGCGGGTTCAAACGGTTGATGATGAGCTTTGCAGGTCCTTTCTCTTCCGCCTCAATGATCCCGATTATTCGGTCAGCATCCCGAACTGCAGACACATCAGGGTTGGTGACTACGATTACCTGATTTGCTGGTGCAATTGCATTCTTGAATCCTCGTTCAATGCCAGCGGGTGAATCAATCAGGATAAAGTCGAATTCCTCGACAATCTGGTCACATACAGCGATCATATCACTGGGCGAAACCGCGTTTTTATCACGTGTTTGAGCGGCGGGTATCAAATAAAGATCATTAAAACGCTTATCCTTGATCATTGCTTGTCTGATTCGACATCGCTCTTCAATCACATCAACAAGATCATAGACGATACGATTCTCCAACCCCAGGACAACATCTAAATTCCTAAGACCAATATCACTATCGATGCAGACGACCTTTTGTCCTAATTGCGCCAAAGCAACAGAAATATTTGCGGTTGCGGTAGTTTTTCCCACACCTCCTTTTCCAGATGTGATTGTCACAATATTTGCTGTCATTTAACTCTTCTCCATTTTCCTGGCATTTTTTATATATCCCAATAGTCTAATACGAATTGGCCTTTTTCGAGGGAAATTTCAACTGGTTTTCTTCGAAGCTTTTTAAGTAATTTATTTTCTCGATACTCTATATTGGCTATGCGCAAACTAATTGGATCTAACTGCAAGGCACAAATGACAGATTGATCCGCACCCGCCATGCCAGCATGGACCGTCCCTCGCAATTTTCCCCAAATAAAGATAGATCCTGTGCAACTAATCTCCGCGCCTGGATTTAAGTCTCCATGAACTAAAACATGCCCGTCATATTCGACCCCGGAACCGGAACGGATCGTTTTTCGAATAACCAATCCCGGTTCACCTTCCAGAATCGCTGCGCTGAGTCTTGATTCTTTTTGCTTCAGCAAGGATGTACGTGTTGATAAACCCAGCGTTGAAGCAGTTGCCTCAGTCTTTGATGAACTGCTGAGCACTGCAAAAAGTTTAATCTCTCGATCAAGAAGCATATCTCTTAACTTTGAAAGTTGTGCTGCGCCTAATTCTCGATCACCAACATCAAGCGCGATCTTCGCATTAGAAAAAAAAGCGGATTCACTATCAATTTGCTGAAGTAGTCCATTCTGCAAATCTCGCCAATTTCCCTCTCGCATAGTAATCAGTAATCCTTCATTAAATCCCTTTATTGGAAATTTTTGCATTAGTTCACCACAAAATTATTGAGCGTTTCTCTGATCAATCATATTTATTTCAAAATAGACTTGCATAATTTTCTGAACGATAGGCGCAGCAACGCTAGCCCCTTCTCCTCCGTTGTAAACAAACGCCACTACAGCGATTTCTGGATCTTCATATGGGGCATAACCGACGTACCAGGAATGCGTAGGCCATGCGCCTGGTTGACAAAGATTCTTCTCCTGTGCAACATTGTCACAATATTCAGCTGTGCCTGTTTTGCCAGCTGCTTGAACCACGCTATCTCCCTCTCCGAGAAATAAGCCAACTTGATCAAAAACCCTGCCAGCTGTCCCTTCTGCCACAACAAGCCGCATCCCTTCCTGTGTAAGGTCAACCACCCAATCCTCCACAACTTTCTTCTCCTCAGTCGGGATCCCGTTTTCATCAAATACGGTGATGATTGGATCTTTGGTAATATCCCACTTTACTTTTGGTTCAAAAGGTTTGATGACATTGCCATCCGGATCAAATACCTGATGAACAAGTGTCGGCTGCATGTAAACACCGTCGTTAGCAATGATCGCTGCCGAAACAAGAACCTGAAGTGGCGTTGATAACACATATCCTTGTCCCATCCCGGCACTGTAAGTATCTCCCACAGACCAGTTCTCGCTGAGATTTATCCTTTTCCATGCCGAAGTTGGAATAAGGCCGTCTGCTTCACCTGGTAATTCAATTCCAGTAACCTGACCATATCCTAGAGCTTTGGCATATTCTGCCATTCGATCAACGCCCAAACCCTCGGGGACTTCTCCAGGGAAACCTCCAGACACTTTATAAAAATATATGTTACAAGATTCTTGAAGCGCTCTCAAATAATTGACACGTCCGTGTCCAATTTTTCTGTGACAAACAAAGTTACGAATCGTGCCAGGGTCATTGGGTGAGTATTTTTCTAAAATTTCAATCCGGCCCGTATCCGGGCATTCCACGCTCACCAGCGGTGGTAAAACCCCTTCATTCATCGCGCCTACACCAGGGGCTAATTTATATACTGATCCGGGTGGATGCTCGGCAGATATTGCGTGATTGAAAAGAGGACGGTTAGGGTCCTGGCTGAGTTGTTCATAATAATATGCGGGAATAAACCGCGCCATGCGATTATTCTCATATGTTGGGTAGGAAACCAGCGCCAGAATTTCACCTGTTTTTGGATTGATGGCTATTGCGACGCCATTTGCAGACCGCGTTTCATTAAAATATCGATTCCACCACTGGATTTCCCCAATTAAGGCTGTCTTTGCTGCTGCTTGTAATCTGGTATCAATGGTTAGTTCGATATTATTTCCAGGTGTTGGCGCTATAGGAGCTTCAAGATCCCGAATCTCCTGCCCTGCAACATCAACCTCGACGACACGTAATCCATTTTGACCGCGTAGTTCTTCATCAAGAGATGATTCAACACCGGCATATCCTATCTTATCCCGATTAGGAACAAACCCAAGGTCTCGATAGAATTCATCTAGTGCCGCAGGGATCGGTCCGAGGAAACCAATAACTTCGGATGTAAGCTCACCTGTTGGATAATCACGCACCGGCTCAATTTCTACCTCGACACCAGGCCAGTCAGAAGATCTTTCACTGACGACCATGGCAATTTCCTCATCTACATTACACGCAAGGCGAACAGGCCGATACGGCGCATTCGTGTCGGCAATGATCACAACTTCTGTGATGCCGAAATCAGTTTGACATGGGGTAAACGCACGCACCGTTTCATCATTGAGAATTCCGTTTCGCACAGGGATATTGATCACTTGTGACAATTCGCGGTAAATTTGTTCAATAGCACCTGGTAAAGGATCTGCAGTTGGATTCCCTGGTAAATTTGCCGGAATGATTGTGATATTGTAGGATGCTTTATTCCGCGCAAGCACAATCCCATTACGATCGTATATGATCCCGCGCTCGGTCTGAATACTGATGTTCGTTTTACGATTTTCTTCTGACTGCGCGAGGTAAAGACTACCCTGTAAGATCTGAAGGTTGAAAAGGCGAAATACATAAAACGCAAAGATAGAAGCTATCAGAATATAAATAACGCGAATTCGCCATTCTTCAACTTTCGGAGTTTTATTTTGATTAAGCATATATCTCATCTTTCGGTGATATCCATCTTGAAATATCACCCATCAATACATATACTGGAAAAGTCAAGAACAAATTGATCACAATGGTAGGGAATAGTATGGAGGTCACGCTCAAAAAAAATGGTACTGCTATCCCCATATATTGTAATGTAATCATTTCAATAAAGAACTTTATTATTGAGGAAATTAGAACTGAAGAAAACAATGACAAAATAGGTGATTGCCAAAATATTCGGGTAGCGATCTTTGCGGTTAATGCGCAACCTAAATAAATTGCAAATGTTGCTGCGAGTGGTAATGAGGACAAAATTGAGATCAAGAATCCAGCGATGATCCCCCAACCCAGGTAATTCCCGTCTTCATCGATAATTGTCCACGCAATGATTGCAAGTAAAACAATATCACCTGTTCCCGCAATAATCTCAATTCTGCTAATTGCGACAGATTGAATAACCGAAAAAATGAAGAATAAAGGAACAGAAATAATTAATTGGCCCATATCCTAACCAAGATCAGGTAAAAGAGGCTGAATATTTGTTCTTTCAAAATTTGTAATAATCAATACGGCACGCATAGCTTTAAAATCAACGACTGGTTGAACCACGGCGGATTGGAATAAATTGTTTGCTGACCTTTCAACTCTAACAATCTGGCCTACAAGAATATCAACGGGGTAATTTCCTCCCAACCCCGATGTCAGCAAAATTTCGCCAGCGTCTATCGTCGCAGTCTGTGACAACATGTCGAGTGTGACCTCACCGGTTACCGATCCCTTAATTTGGGCACTTTCACTTTTGTTTTGAAATTTTACATTGACAACAGAGCCAGAATCTGTGATCAACTGCACCCGCGCAGCGCTCGAAGTCACTGCATCTACTCTTCCCACCAATCCTTGCTGGGTAACAACTGGCATCCCATAACGAATTCCATCATCAGAGCCACGATCAATAATTATGTAATTTAGAAAAGGACTGGGGTCTTGTCCAATGACTGCAGCTGCAACATATTGATCCTGTGGTCTTGCACGAGCAAAATCTAGCAAGGAATATAGCACTTCTGTTTCGCGTAACTGCTCCTGTAATTGGATCACTTGACTCTGCAGGTTGGAAACCTCATTCTCTAATTGAGCATTTCTTTGTAAAAGCTCAGTAACATCACGGGGCAGGGTAAAAAAGTCATATAGCACCATAAAGCGCTCGGATGTCCAACGTTGAAATGCAATAAAAGGATCCATAACCATACCCAGTATCGGTCGTAGGATTCCGCTGAGTGCAAGAAAAATTAAACCAACAACAACCATTATTGCGATAAAATTTCGCAATTTCTTTGGGTCAACAGATTTCATGGTGAAATGTTAAATAATGCCTATCCGGACCGCTGTTTTGGCCGGTCTACATCTACCAGCAAGTGACGAAATCGATCTAGGTCTTCAAGAACAATACCGGCTCCGCGCGCCACACAGGTCATTGGGTCTTCTGCGAGCCAAACATGCATCCGAAGTTCAGATGCCAATCGTTTCTGAAAACCTTGTAACAGTGAACTGCCGCCTGCCATACAAATACCAGTATCTAGAAGGTCCGAACCGATCTCTGGTGGCGCTTCATCCAAAGCATCTTTAATGGTATCTATTATCACCTGGATAGAATTACTAAGAGCTTCTCGCATCTCTATTGATGATATTTCGATTTGTTCGGGTAGGCCGGTAACCAGATTCCGCCCGCGAACACTCATCGTTTTTTCAGATTCCAGTGGAAATGCGGACCCGATTTCCATCTTTGTTTGTTCCGCCATTTTCTCACCGATCAAAATATTATATTTATTGCGGATGTAATTGATAATATCTTGATCCATCTCATCACCAGCAACGCGCAAAGAACGCGAGACAACGATGCCTCCCATCGAACTTATCGCTACTTCTGTCGTACCACCGCCAATGTCAACGATCATCGTCCCCTGCACCTCCGCCAATGGAAGTCCTGCACCTAATGAAGCCGCCATGGGTTCATCGATTAAATATACTTCCCTCGCGCCTGCAGACATCGCTGCATCAAACACTGCCCGCTTCTCCACTTCGGTCGCGCCTGATGGGATACCAATCACAACCCTTGGGCGCGGCATCGGCACAACCGATTGCTGATGAACCCTTCCGATAAAATATCCAAGCATTGCTTGCGTAATCTCAAACTCGGAAATAACACCATCTCTTAGAGGACGAATAGCAATTACATTCATCGGGGTCCGGCCGAGCATTTCTTTTGCCTGGGCGCCTATCGCCAGCGGCCTGCGCGAGCGTTTATCAATCGCAACCCAGGATGGTTCTTGGATCACAATTCCCTTGCCACGGACATACAGCAAAGTGTTTGCTGTCCCTAAATCAATACCAAGGTCCAGGGAGAAAAGCCCCATCAGCCAATTTATCGGATTTGTTATCAAGTAAAGCTCCTATTGATTAGGCTTTAATACAACATTAAAGACCATACGTTATACGGTAAAAAGCGATTATACCGATGAATACTATTTTATATGATTTTTTACTTAATTTTTACACAATCTTGACAGCCACCAACCGAGTCGCTATAATGGCCTTACATTTGCGGGTGTAGTTCAATGGTAGAATGTCTGCTTCCCAAGCAGAAGGTTGTGGGTTCGAGCCCCATCGCCCGCTCTCCTATTATCGAATTGTACTAAGAACTTCACTTAGGTTTTCCATTATATAGTCAGGTTTAGTTTTCGCCAGAAGTACATCATCCTTTGTTGCCTCACCACTCAAAACAAGTATTGTTTGAATACCAAAAGCGCCAAGCGCTATATCGGTGTAAAGTCGATCACCGATCATACAAATTTCACAGCGTTTGTAACCAGTTCTCAACTCGATCGCTTCTACCATTGCTTCGTATGGTTTCCCAATAATATGATCTGGCTCTCTGCCAGTTGACGCCTGAATTAATGCAATAAAAGAACCAATATCTGGCATATATCCATCTCTTGTTGGACAGTTAATGTCGGGATGAGTTGCTATGTAAGGCCGTCCCTCCCTAACAAAATTACAACACATCCAAAGTTTTTCATAGGTTAATGTTGTATCGAAACCTAACACTACCATATCCGGATCTTCATCTGTTAAGACAAACCCTAATGATGTGAATTCTTCCTGCAATGACGGAGTGCCAACCACATATAAAGATGCGTTTTTATGTTTTTCTAATAAATATATAGCAGTCGCCTCACCAGATGTCAGTATCCGTGAACTGGATGTGTGAATCCCAAGCTGGTAAAGTTTTTCTAGATATTGGCTTGCGTCTTTGGAAGAATTGTTGGTTAGAAACAGGTAATCTATTCCCTCTTTTTCCAAATATACAAGAAAATCAATTGCGCCAGGTAATAAGTGATCCTCAAGATAAACCGTCCCGTCCATATCAAGTAAGTAACATCTCACACCACCCAAACCTTGATTAGTTTCTATACCTGTCATATTCTTACTCTCCTTAACGACTTGTATCTATCAATTATATGAGTTATACAAACTATTTTCGGATGATTTTAATAGATATAATGAGGACTATTACAATGTCAAATACTATTCGCTCTTTCGCAGCACAAACACGAAATCGATCAATCTTTTGGTTCATTATTATCCTTTTCACGCTGGGGCTTGGGTTGATCTGGATCTTTTACGGAGCAAGAGCGGCTTTTCTTGGATTCATTTGCCTGATTGGCACATCCATACCAGTAGGCTTGATCGCTCTCTTCCTTTTTGGATTAGAAAAGTTTGTAGATCGCGAATAGAGATAGAAATTCTCACGATAGATTAATTACAAGTGATTAGCCATCCCCTCATCGACCTCAATCATGTTGCCAACTGTTTCTTTGGGTAATTTCCAGATAGCAAGCAGATCTATAAGAATTCTGGTTGTGGTTTGATATAATCCGAATTTATAAGAAATATATTTTGTTTCATCGCTTTGAAAGGATTATCATGATTGAAGATGCATCAAGATCGAATGATTTTATACATGAAGCAGTCGCGGAAGACCTGCGCACCGGTCGTTTTACACACGTAAAAACGCGGCTTCCTCCTGAACCCAATGGGTATTTGCATATTGGCCATGTAAAAGCGTTCTTGATCGACTACAACATTGCGAAAAACTTTGGCGGCGTATTAGATCTCCGCTTTGATGATACTAATCCCACAAAAGAAGAGACGGAATTTGTAGAAGCGATACAGGATGACGCACGATGGTTAGGTATTAAATGGGAAAAAGTCCTTTTTTCCTCTGATTTCTTTTCCTTGCTATACCAGTGGGCGATTAAATTAATCAAAAAAGGTGTCGCCTACGTTGATGATCAAAGCCCGGAAGAGGTCAGCAAAAACCGTGGATCGTGGACTGAACCAGGTGTAGAGAGTCCTTGCCGGTACCGTTCGGTCGAGGATAACCTTAACCTGTTGGAACGTATGAAAAACGGAGAGTTTCCTGACGGATCTCGCGTTTTGCGCGCAAAGATTGACATGAAGCATGGCAATATGAATATGCGCGACCCAATCATGTATCGTATCATCCACGAACCACCTCACCATCGGACTGGCAATGAATGGTGCATTTATCCTATGTACGATTGGGCTCAGGGCCAGAACGATGCCATGCATGGAGTCACACACTCATTGTGCTCAATCGAATATGAAGACCATCGCCCGCTTTATGAGTGGTTCCTGGATGAACTGGAAATAGAAAATAAACCTCGGCAGATAGAGTTCGCCCGCTTGAATCTCACTTATACAGTGTTAAGCAAACGCAAACTGCGCCAATTGGTTGAAGAGGGGCATGTTAATGGCTGGGATGACCCTCGCATGCCCACCATCCGTGGAATGCGACGGCGCGGCTACACGCCCGAATCACTGCATGATTTTATTGACCGCACTGGCGTATCTAAGGCGATCAGTTCCAGCGCTGGGGTGATGGTTGATGTTGCCTTGTTAGAAGCATGTATCAGAGATGATCTTAATGCACGCTCCCCACGAAAATTAGCCGTACTCGATCCCATTAAAGTAGTGATCGAAAATTACCCCGCAGGCCAGACCGAAGAATTCGAGATTGATAATAACCCATCAGATCCTTCTTCGGGAACCCGCCTGGTACCTTTCTCGAAAGAAATCTACATTGATCGTGACGATTTTCGAGAAGATCCTCCCCCGAAATATCATCGCCTTTGCCCTGGACAGGAAGTACGTTTACGAAACGCATATTTAATCAAATTTAAAGAATTGAAAAAAGATAAGGACGGAAACATCGTTGAAATCCTGTGCACTTATGATCCGGAAACCCGTGGGGGTAACGCCCCGGACGATCGCAAAGTAAAAGGCACCATTCACTGGGTATCTGCCGCACACGGTGTTCCGGCTGAGGTACGGCTTTATGAGCAGCTTTTCAACAATCCGGACCCGGAATCCAGTGGTGATTTTCTCGCAGATATCAACCCCGATTCCAAACAGATCCTCACTAATTGCATCGTGGAACCCAGCTTGAAGGACGCAAAAACGGGGGAAAAATTCCAATTTGAACGTGTTGGGTATTTTTGTGTTGATACTGATTCAACAACACAAAAACTCATCTTCAACCGAACTGTTAGTCTGCGCGACACCTGGGCAAAAATCACAAAAGCGAATTAATACAACCTAGAGATCAAAAAAAATAATAATTGCGAGCAGTTGATTTCAAACAGAATTTATCAAAAATAATTGGAAACTAGCAAACACTCATTTTTTTTATCTTTCATATCTGTGGTTCATTAAACCTTAATAAAAAAGGTCTGCTAATTAGCAGACCCAATTCCTAAGGGTGGCTGACGGGGGTTGAACCCGCAACATCCTGCTCCACAGGCAGGCGCTCTGCCATTGAGCTACAGCCACCATGTTGGAAGAATTTTAACACGCTATCAATCAATCATCAAGGAGATCGGAAAAATATTGCGCCAGATTTTCCTGGTTTACGCTGGCCTGTTCCCGCGTTTCCATGTTTTTCACCTGCACGATCCCTGCTTCCGCTTCTTCTGGTCCAATTACAATCGCGTAGCGGATTCCCATTTTTGCAGCAACTTTAAACTGTTTCCCTAACTTTTCTGCTTCCGGATATGTTTGCACACGAAATCCATTTTCCCTCAAAGCTGAAGCGGCCTTGATCGATGCATTAATCAGTGTTTCATCGAATACCGTTACCAAGATCTGTGTCGGGTCTATTTGAAGTTCCGGCAGCAATTGATAATCTTCAAGAATAAGAGGTAATACCACATCGCCCATTGCAAAACCCACCCCACTCAAAGGATCGCCCCCGACATCGTTCACTAAATTGTCATAACGCCCACCACCCAAAATGGCACGCATACTCTTTCCAACATCTCTCGCTTCAAAAACGGTTCCGGTGTAATAATCAAGACCTCGAACAATCTTTGCATCAAATTTTATGTAATCACGCAATCCCATTGCGTCAAGCGATGAAAATACTTGCAGCAATGAATCAGATTCCTTGATAAGGTCCTCATCGACCAACAGATGATTTAGACCATCAAATTGCGCTTCAGTAAGGCCAGAGTCCAGGGCATATGCTTTCCAAGATGCGGTATCCATTTTATCCTGCCGGTCAATAACATTCAGTGTCACTTTTTTCAATTCGTCATTGATACCCGCGTGGGATAGTTTCCGATCCATCAATTCTCGGTCATTAATAAGGATTTTTACCTGGTCAGACCGTAGTCCGATTCTGTTGAAAAACATTGCGCAAACCGCAATCAGTTCTGCATCTGCTTGAGGAGATTTTGCTCCCACCATATCGATGTTCCATTGAAAAAATTCTCGTGTGCGCCCTTTCTGCGGTTTTTCATAACGCCAAAATGGCCCAAAAGACCACCAACGCAAAGGATAGTGCAACTGATGCTGTTTTTGGGCTACCATCCTTGCCAGGCTCGGTGTTAGTTCTGGACGAAGAGTAATCAAGTTGCCCCCACGGTCCGGAAAAGTAAATGACTGCTCTTTCACCAGCTCTTCGCCAGATTTGGCTGCGTAGAGGTCTATCGGTTCCAAAAAAGGACCGTCGTATTCGCAATATCCAAAGGATTCAGAAACATACCGGATATGATGATATAACCAGTTTCTTAATGCCATTTCAGGCGGGTAAAATTCTCTGGTTCCTTTAACAGGATGAATGACATTCTTCATTTGTTTAAAATCCTACAGACAAAAAATTTTAACATATAATTGATTTCATCTATTATTTAACAATAGTGAATAAATATCATGAATATTAATGAATTAATCGAAATTACTGAAGGTACCCTGCTAACAGAACCTATTGATTGTTCAAAAACAATTAGAGGTGGTTGTGGAGCAGATCTAATGAGCGATGTACTTGCATCTATTCAACCCGATGCGGTCCTCCTTACAGGTTTATGCAACCCGCAAGTTGTACGCACGTCCCAGATGTCGGATGTCGCGGCGATCGTTTTTGTGCGGGGAAAAACGCCACCTGAAGAGACCATCCAACTAGCAAATGAAGAATGCATCCCTTTAATTACATCCCCATATGGAATGTTTGAATTATCTGGGCGTCTGTTTCAGGCAGGATTACCTAGCTTCGAAAGACCCATTTCTGATAATTAATTATGGCGAATTCCCCATCTGATAATTCCAGGCGGTTCCAAAACAAAGTCATTACGGATGAATTAGCGGGTAACATCACCCGCGTGGAGGAGTTAGCTTACATTCTCCAGATAGAAGACGTAATGACGCGGGATATCAAGACTCTTACCCCTGATAACACGATGCTGGACCTGCTTGAAGTTTTAAAGCAATACCATGTCTCGGGTGTCCCGATAATTGACGATTCAACAAAAGAACTGGTAGGCCTTGTCAGCACTGAAGACCTGATCAAATGCCTGGCTAATGATGATGCAAAAGCTCCGATCAAGAGCTATATGGCAACGGACTTGATTACGGTCAAAACATACGATTTTTTGACTGAGGCTTTGAAGAAGTTTTCTCGAACCAAGGTTGGACGCCTGCCCGTACTTGATAAAGAAGAAAAGCTGGTTGGAATCATCACTAAAGGTGATATTACTAATGGTATTCTCCGTGCGCTTGAGAAAGAGTATCAGGAAGAAGAGGTGCGCCGCTACCGCGCGTCACATCTTTTTGAGGACATCGAGTCAGACCGTTCTAGCCTAATATTGCGTTATAACATCGCGCATTATGACTTTACCAGCGGTGGGAAAGCATCCAGCAATATTAAGCGCGCCCTTTTACGCCTAGGCGCGAATGCACAATTAGCCCGCAGAGTCGGAATCGCAATTTATGAAGCAGAGATGAACCTTATCATCCATACAAGCAATGGTGGATCAATCCACGTTGAGATTGAACCAACGCAGATCTCAGTCTATGTCTGGGACAATGGCCCAGGTATTGAAGATGTGGAATTGGCACTTAAACCAGGCTATTCTACTGCTACCGAAGAAGTCCGTGAACTTGGGTTCGGCGCGGGGATGGGACTTGTGAATATTTCACGCTGCGTAGACGAAATGGATCTTCAGTCTGAATGGGGTACGGGGACCCATCTGACATTAAAAATTTATTTAAAAGGTGAAGATATTTTCGGTGAAGGATACCAGAAGAGACAAGGAGAAGATAATGAATCTTGATTTGATCATTAACAAACTAAATTTGAAAGTCTTGACCGACAATAAAGATTTCTCACAAATTCAACCATCCCATGGTTATGTATCAGACATGCTTTCCTGTGTGATGACAGGGGCTGGCCAACATTCTGTGTGGGTTACCTTGCAAGCACATGGCAATATCGTCGCTGTGGCTCGCCTTCTGGATCTGTCTGCTATTATCATTACCGAAGATGCTCAGCCCGATGAAAAAACCATTGCCAAAGCCAACGAAGAAGGGGTAATCCTTCTTTCTACTGAGGAAAACTCCTTTAATATTGCTGGAAAACTTTGGGAGTTAGGGCTCAAGGATAAATAAAAAATGACTGAAGCGCTTGATGAAAAAAATCCGCGCTGAACTCCACACCCATACGGTATTATCCCCGTGCGCATCCATTGAAATGATCCCGCCGCTGATCATTGCGGAAGCCGAGGCAAAAAACATCGATATCCTCGCCATCACTGATCACAACAGCATTGCGAATATTTCAGCAGTCATAGAGGCTGCAGCAGGTTCAAACGTCACAGTTATTCCTGGAATTGAGCTGCAAACACAGGAAGAGATTCATAGTATCTGTTTATTTGATACCTTGTCACAAGTTTCATCTTTTTATACATTCATTGAACCCACGCTGCCAGATCTAAAGAATAATGCGGATTTTTTTGGCGAACAATTTGTCGTCGACCGGACAGGTGATTTTGTGAGAAGAGAAGAGAGAATGCTTATCTCTTCAGCAAACATTTCCATAAACGATGCGTTTCTTGAGGTGCGGCGTCTTGGCGGTTTATTAATTCCGGCTCACGTAAATCGGAGTGCATATGGGTTATTACCAGTGTTGGGATTTGTCCCTCAGGATATTGACCTGGAAATACTTGAGGTTTCAAAACATGTCGACCCTATCGAAATATTCGCTAAATTTCCGCAGTTAATGGGTTACCAATTGATTCAAAATGGAGATGCCCATTTCTTGCATGAAATTTTGGGATTTAATCAATTCACTGTTGAAGAATTTTCGATTCAAGAAATGATTAAAGCAATGCGAGGTCAGGATGGTCGCACATACAATAATCTGTATCAAATAATTAAGGAAAACAATAACTTCAATGAGTGAAACGTAAATAATTCTATTTATCAATGGAAATATTATTTACGTGATAAAATCATCCCGTTTGGATAATACTAGAATATTGGTCAATCAATGGAACAAACACAAACAGAATTAAGTCGCATAGACCCCAACCTGAATCCAGAATTAGCTAATAATATTATGTTGATTTTGGAAGAAAATAAGCTCAAACCGGGCAGTTTGATGGTAATCCTGAACGAAGTTCAATCCAAAATTGGTTTCGTTTCAGAACAAATTCAATCATTCATCGCTGTCCAACTAAAAATTCCGGTAAGCAAGATTCACGGAGTGATCTCTTTTTACTCCTTCTTTACCACCAGACCACGCGGGAAACACACGATCAAATTCTGCACAGGAACTGCCTGCTATGTTGGAGGATCCTCACAGCTAATCGATAAAGCCAAGCAGCTTATTGGCATATCCCTTGGAGAGACCACATCCGATGGAAACATCACCATGGAAGAAACGCGTTGTGTTGGCGCTTGTAGCCAGGCACCCGTTGTAGTTGTGGATGAGGTGATCCATGGGCGCGTAAAACCAAGCAAAATTGCCCAAATCGTCAGAGTAATCGATAAACAGGATTAGCTTGAAAGAAATTTCTCTGCATATATTAGATATCGCTGAAAACAGCGTCAATGCAGGTGCTAGTGAGATTACGATCGAGGTAATCGAGAACATTAAAAACGACACATTGCTCATTAATATCACCGATAATGGCAAAGGAATGAGTGAGGAGACTGTCGCGGTCATTAGCGACCCATTTGTGACAACTAGAACAACCAGACGTGTAGGCCTCGGTATTCCATTTTTCAAAGCTGCTGCTGAAGCGTGTGATGGTTCCTTGTCCATAAAATCTGAGCTGGGAAAAGGCACAAGCGTCTCAATTGAATTCAATCACAGCCATATTGATCGGATGCCAATGGGTGATATTGAAGATACTCTCACGAACCTATTCATTGGCTATCCCAACGTGGATTGGTTATTCAAATATAATGCAAATGGTGATAGTTTCTTGATCAATGGCAAAGAAATAAAGGAAATTCTAGATGACGTTCCGCTTTCGGATCCATCTGTAATCAACTTTATCAGGAATCAAATCAATGATGGTATCGGTAAAATACGTATCACTGAATAGACACTTTAATAGGAGAAGAGATGAACGCAATTAAAAGTTTAGAAGATCTAAAAAAAATCCGCGAGCAGGCTCTGGAGAAGCGTAAAGCAACCGCCGTTTCGGGCTCTACGCAGGTCATTGTCGGTATGGGCACATGCGGAATAGCCGCAGGCGCAAGAGAAACAATGAAAGCAGTCCTCGATTTCATTGAAAATAACAATATTGAAAATGTTGTTGTCACTCAAACAGGGTGCATTGGCATTTGTGAACAGGAACCGATTTTACAGATTGTTGTCGGTGAATCGGAAAAAACAACCTATGGCAAAGCATCACCCACGGTCGTCGAAAAGATCATGCAATCGCATGTAGTAAACGGTAAAGTTTACGGAGAGAATGAGATTCAGATTTAATTGTATTTCTAACTTTTGTAACAAAGGATTTTGATGGCATATTTTCGTTCACACATTTTAGTTTGCAATGACCCCGAATGCGTTGAAAAAGGGTCTATGGACTTGATGGCCCTCCTGAAAAAGGAAATATCGGCGCAAGGTCTTGAGAACGAGATCCAGGTTTTCGAAACACCTCGGATTGGATTCTGCGAACAGGGACCAGAGATCATTGTATATCCTGAAGGCTACCATTACATTAACCTTCAAAAAGACGATATTCCTTTCCTGGTAGAAGAGCAATTTATCAAAGGTCGACCTGTTGAAAAATGGTTCGCTCCTAAAAAACCGGAAGGTGCGCAGGAGCTTCGTGAACCAACGACAAAAGAGGTTCGAGTTGTTCTAAGAAATTGCGGAAAGATCAATCCGATCAACATTGAAGACTACATTGCCGAAGATGGATATGCTGCGCTGGCGCATGTGCTTTCAGACCAATCGCCTGAGGATGTGATCCAGATCGTAAAAGATTCTGGTTTGCGAGGTCGCGGAGGCGCAGGTTTTCCAACGGGACTCAAATGGGAATTCACCCGAAAATCAGCTGGTGACCAAAAGTATGTGGTTTGCAATGCGGACGAAGGGGACCCGGGTGCGTTTATGAATCGCGCTGTGCTTGAAGGCGACCCCCATTCAGTCGTGGAAGGTATGATTATTGCTGCTTATGCGATTGGAGCCAACCAGGGTTACATTTATTGCCGAGCCGAATATCCAATTGCTGTACAAACTGCGAAAATCGCAATTACGCAGGCAAAAAATTATGGTCTTTTGGGTGATGATATCTTTGGGACCGGATTTTCTTTTGAACTGGAAGTTCGCCAGGGTGCCGGTGCCTTCGTTTGCGGTGAAGAAACCGCTTTAATAGCATCCATTGAAGGAAAACGTGGCGAACCTCGCCCACGCCCTCCATTCCCTGCTGTCAGTGGTTTATTTGACAAACCCACCAATATTAATAACGTGGAATCGTATGCAAACATCCCGCAGATCATTTTACGCGGCCCGGAATGGTACGCATCCATGGGAACAGAAAAAAGCAAAGGAACAAAGACGTTTGCGCTCGCCGGAGATGTTAATAAAACCGGGCTGATTGAGGTACCGTTTGGGATCACGATCAGAGAGATCGTTTATGACATTGGCAGTGGCATTAAGAACAACCGTCAATTCAAAGCGATCCAAACCGGCGGCCCAATGGGCGGCTGTTTACCCATTGAATATATCGATTTGCCTGTAGATTATGAAGAACTGACCAAGGCAGGATCCATCATGGGTTCGGGGGGCATGGTAGTGATGGATGATGAAACCTGCATGGTTGATATCGCCCGATTCTTCCTGGAATTCATACAAGATGAAAGTTGCGGTAAATGCGTTCCTTGTCGTGTCGGAACAAAACGCATGTTGGAAATTCTTAACCGAATTTGTGAAGGTAATGGCAGGGATGGCGATATTGAGCTGCTCGAGAATCTCTCAGCTGAGATCATCGAGGATAGCCTTTGCGGTCTTGGTAAAGGCGCGCCTAATCCTGTGGTTAGCACCCTCCGTTTCTTCAGAGAGGAATATGAAGCGCATATTTATAATAAAGAATGCCCGGCAAAAGTATGCCGCGCATTGATCAATTATGACATTGATCCAGAAAATTGCGTTGGCTGCACCTTATGTGCGGTCAACTGCCCGGTTGACGCTATCGCAGGTGAACGAAAAAATACACATGTCATAGATCCAGATATCTGCATCCGCTGTGGTATTTGCAAACAGGTTTGCAATTATGACGCGGTGCGAGTGACTTAATAATCAGTGGTAATCGTTATTTCTCGATCAGGAATTCTCAATAATTCAATGAAGGAGGAAGAAGTATGACTGTAAACACAAAACAAGATCGGGACTTTATTAAGACTGCTGATGAAGCAGTGGATATGTACCACGCGAAAAAGGAAGAACTGATCCCAATTCTGATGAAGGTCAATCAGGATCTAGGTTATATTCCCAAACCCGTAATGGAACATATTAGTTCCCGATTGCAAGTCCCCCAGAGCCACCTTTATTCTGTTGCGACCTTTTATCACATGTTCTTTACGGAGCAAACAGGCAGGCATGTGATCAAATTTTGTGAAAGCGCCCCCTGCCATGTTGCGGGTGGCCGCGAAGTATTTGATGCTCTTCAGGAAGATTTAGGGATTTCCCCCGGCGGCACCTCAGACGATGGCAAATGGACTCTCATGACCACCAGCTGCCTCGGTGTTTGTGCTGTGGGTCCTGTTATGATGGTTGACGACGATATTTATGGCAATCTGACACCGGACCAAATTCCCGACATATTGGCAAAATATGAGTGAGAGGATGAGAAAATGAAAACAAAACGCTCAATGGTTCTTGTTTCCAATGATCCTGCTAGCCAGAAAAAAGGCGCTTCTGAAGTATACAACCAATTTTCTAAAGAATTAGCTGCGTTTAACCTATCAGACGAGATTTCACTTACAATGGTTTCAGATATTCACCGGGATGATATCGCTCCTTTTGTAATCGTTTACCCGGAGGCAGTTATCTATGGCCCCGTCAAACCAGAGGATGTTCATCATTTGGTTGAAGAACACTTATACAAAGGTCGTATTGCGGTCGACCTGAAAGCCCCTACCAAACAGTTAACCGGTCCCATCTCCTGGATCGCTGACAGGAAGGGCACCTTACCAGCTGAACAACGTATCGTACTTGAACGTGCAGGTGTGATCGACCCTGATTCTATTGAAGAATATGTAATTCATGATGGATACACCGCACTCGGAAAAGCACTGACAGAAATGACCCCTCAGCAGGTGATCAATGAAATCAAAGAGAGCAATCTTCGCGGACGCGGAGGTGCTGGCTTTCCTACTGGTTCGAAATGGGGATTCGTAGCTTCAGCACAGGGAGACCAAAAATATGTCATCTGCAATGCTGATGAAAGTGAGCCAGGAACCTTCAAAGACCGTTTAATCCTCGAAGGAGATCCACATAGTATCATTGAATCAATGACAATAGCGGCTTACGCAGTCGATGCAAGTGAAGGTTATATTTACATTCGCGGTGAATATAGCCTTGCACAAACAAGACTCGTCAACGCAATTCAACAGGCAAAAGAATTGGGCTTCCTGGGAGAGAATATCTTCGGCACTGATTTTAGTTTTGATATTCAAATTCACGCTGGCGCGGGTGCATATATCTGTGGTGAAGAAACCGCATTGATTGAATCCATTGAAGGAAAACGGGGTGAACCACGTCCGCGGCCGCCTTATCCTACAACCAACGGCTTATGGAATAAACCAACATTGGTTAATAATGTTGAAACCTTAGCAAACATTGCACCGATCATCCGAAACGGCGCTGCCTGGTTCAATGCGTATGGCAACCCTTCCAGCGCTGGAACGAAAGTTTATACGATTCTAGGCGATGTCAATGTGACCGGGTTGATCGAGGTGCCAATGGGGATCACACTGCGCGAAGTGATTTCGATCTACGCAAAAGGCATGAAAAATGGGGCGAAATTGAAGCTTGCACAAACCGGTGGATCTAGCGGCTCGATTATTCCAGCCGATTTACAGGATGTCCCCATGGATTATGACTCTTTTGCCAAAGCAGGAGTAACGATGGGTTCGGGTGCGTTGCTGATCTGTAGCGACAAAACCTGTGTTGTGGATCTGGCAAAAGTGCTGATCAACTTCTTTCGCTTTGAAAGCTGCGGAAAATGCAATCCTTGCCGCATCGGTAACCAGCGTGCTTATCAGATATTAACAAAAATATCTGAAGGCCTTGGGACCGAAAAGGACCTTGCCGATCTTGGTGATATTAGTAAATGGTTATACGAAATGTCCAATTGTGGTCTGGGCCAAACTGCCGGCGCACCATTAAAAGACGTTATGAGCCATTTTGTAAATGAAGTTGAAGCACACATTAATCAAAAAGAATGCCCCGCTGGCGTTTGCAAAATGAGCGGAACAATGCCAGCACAGAAATAAACGGGAGAAGAGAGAAGATGGCAAAAATTACAATTGATGGAAAAACTATCGAAGTAGAAAACGGGACGACAGTTCTTAACGCTGCACGACAGCTTGAAGTGGATATCCCAACACTGTGTGACCACCCCGAGCTTACACCATATGGTGGTTGTCGCCTTTGCTTGGTAGAGGTCGAAGGTGCGCGAACGCTGCAGCCATCCTGCACACTTCCAGTATCAGATGGCATGGTTGTAAAGACTGAGACAGAAAAGATCCGCGAAGCACGAAAATTCGTCCTTTCGATGATCTTTAGCGAACGCAATCACTTTTGCCCTTACTGCCAGGTCAGCGGTGGTGATTGCGAATTACAAAACTCAGCGTATGCTGAAGGGATGACACACTGGCCAATTCAGCCAAACTGGCACCCATATTCTGTTGATGCATCCCACCCTTTTATCATCCTTGATCATAACCGCTGCATTCTTTGCCGACGCTGTGTGCGTGCCTGCGGTGAACTGGTTGGTAATTTCACACTTGGGTTTGAAGAGCGCGGTGCTGATAGCACATTGGTTGCAGATCTTGGGCTTCCTCTGGGAGAAAGCTCATGCATCGGTTGTGGCACCTGCGTTCAGGTATGCCCGACCGGTACGCTGATCGATCGCTGGAGTGCTTACCAGGGTAAAGAAACAGACGTAGAAACGACAAAAACTATTTGCTTAGGTTGTAGTGTCGGTTGCGGGATCGATGTTCTCACCCGTGATAATCGCCTTGTCCGTATTGAAGGCGATTGGACTGCGACTATCAATCATGGCTTGCTTTGCGATGTTGGGCGATTCCTTCCGATGGTTGAAGAGCGCGAACGCATCCTTACCCCGATGGTCAAAACAGACGGAAAACTGAAGGCTGCAACCTGGGATGACGCATTAAAAGTTGCTGCTGAGATGATTTCAAAACATAAGGGAAACCTGGATGGGGTTACCTCAACACGTGTTTCTGTAGAAGCCATGGCGCAACTTAGAAATCTATGTGAAGCATTTGATGCAAAATCCCTTTTGACGACCGAAGATTGCCAGGCTGTTTCCGCAATCTATCACCAGGCTTCCTCAGATCAATCAGCCTTAGAAGGCAAAGTGGAAGACTTACTTGATGCTGATTGTTACCTGACATTTGGAGAGGACATCACCAAAGACCACCAGGTTCTCAGTTTCTTTGCAAAACGGCGCATTCCAGAAGGCGCCCAGGTAATTCAGATCACTGATAAAGTTTCAGGTTTTGATAACTTTGCGACAATCACGCTGAAAGTAAAGGAAAAATCTCTGGCAGATTTTCTCATTGACCTGAAAGATCTCATTTCTGGCAAGAGTGGTGACATGGCTCTAATCGCTGAAAAATATTCCCTGGATAAAGATGAATTGCAATCAACCCTTGATGCTCTGCAATCTTCTGAGAAATCCGTGATCTTGTTCGGATCCAGATTTGATTTTTCTAATAGCGATGCAGTTGTTAGCGCCACCAGATCATTATCCCAGGCGGCAAATGCAAAACTTATAACCACCAAAGGCAACATCAACAGTGTTGGTGCTGCAGCGCTCGGATATGAAGGCGCTGGAAAAGTTCAAGCAGATCTTCTGCTCATGGTGCTTGCTGATGAAGATTTAACGCAATGCATCGAACAAAAATTTGAAAAAGCACCGAAGCGGGTGGTTTTCAGCAGCTATGTCTCTCCATTGACCGCCGGAGCGGATGTCGTTTTCCCTGTGGAGAATTGGCTTGAACAGGACGGCCATATCATTAATTTCGATGGACATATTCTTGAACAACACGCTGCTCTCGAATCAGCACCAGAAGTGTATTCCAATAGTAATGCGATAGAAAAACTGGCATCCATTCTGAATGTCAAGAATAACACTGATTGGAAGAAAGAATTGGACAAATTCACTTCCCCGGTCAAAATCGCGTAATATAGGAGAATTATTATGGCAAAACCAACAGTAGCAAGTGATTGGCTAGGTGGATGCGCTGGATGCCACATGTCTTTTTTAGATATTGATGAGCGCATCGTGGATCTGGTTGAATTAGTAGATTTACGGGCAACACCAATAACCGATTTGAAAGAACCCGACAAAGCAGGTGTAACGGTCGGCATTCTTGAAGGTGGCATTACCAACACATATAATGAAGAAGTGGCAATTAGAATGCGCGAAAGGTGTCAGATTCTTGTCGCGCTCGGAGATTGTGCCATTTTTGGTGGTGTTCCAGCGATGCGAAACTTTTTCACCCTTGAAGAAGCGCTCACGAGAGCATATGTGGAAACACCCAGCACCGATGCCAGTGGTAAGATACCAGCCAACCCCGAACTTGCGAAAATGACTCTTGTTCGACCCGTTCATGAGATCGTGAAAGTGGATGTTTTCGTTCCTGGATGTCCCCCGGACGCAGATATCATTTTCTACGTACTGGCAGAATTAGCGCAAGGAAGAATACCAAAGCTGGAAAATAATAATTTGATGTGGAACTAAGAAAGGTTAATATGGTTACCCAGAAAATAACAATTGAACCCGTTACCAGGATCGAAGGTCATGCCAAGGTGACGATTAACATGACTGCAGACGGAAAAGTGGATCACGCATATTTCCATGTAAATGAATTCCGTGGTTTCGAAAAATTTTGCGAAGGCCGGATGGTCTTTGAAATGCCATCAATTACACCGCGAATTTGTGGAATTTGTCCCGTCAGCCATCACCTGGCATCTGCCAAAGCAGGCGATATTGTGATGGGGTCCTCCCCACCACGCACTGCAACACTCTTGCGCGATCTGATGCACATGGGCCAAATCATCCAGAGCCACGGCATGCACTTCTTTGAATTAGCAGGTCCGGATCTCATCCTCGGTTTCGATTCAGAACCGGCCACTCGTAATGTGGTTGGGCTGATCCATGCCGATGCTGATCTGGCTTTGAAAGCAGTTGCACTCCGGAAATTCGGCCAGGAGATTATTAAAAAAGTTGGCGGTCGAAAAATTCACCCGACATTTGCGATTCCTGGTGGAGTCAATCGAGCATTCTCCAGCCAATTCCGTGACGAAATCCTTAAAGATATTGATGAAATGATCACGATCACCCAGGCGGGGCTCAGTATTTTCAGGGACTGGGCAGCAAAGAATAAAGAGGATATTGATAAATTCGCTGTATTCAAGACAGGATATTTGGGTCTGGTCACTCCAAATAATAGCCTTGAACTCTATCAGGGTGATATCCGCCTCGTCAGTCAGGATGGTAAACAGCTTGAAAAATTCGATTCTAACGATTATCTCGACCATATTGCCGAACACGTCGAAGATTGGTCCTACTTAAAATTCCCCTATTACAAAAAGATGGGATACCCGGATGGTGTCTATCGTGTGGGACCTTTGGGTCGATTAAATGCGATCGATCAGATTGATACGCCGATGGCTAATGAGGAATTCAAGATATACCGAGCTATGAATGATGGCAGGCCAATCGAGAACACCCTCCATTATCATTATGCGCGCCTTATCGAAACACTCTTTGCAATTGAACGGGTCAAAGTCCTGCTGGATGATGCTGATATCCTCGGCCGAGATATTATGAACACAAAACAGGATTTTAAAGGTGAAGGTGTGGGCGTCATTGAAGCACCGCGTGGAACGCTTCTGCACCATTACAAAGTTAAAGAAAACGGCCAGGTTGAAAAAGTAAATTTGATCGTTTCTACCGGCCATAATAACTGGGCCATGAGTGAAGCAGTCGATTCAGTCGCAAAAACATATATCACCGGACCTGAAGTCCATGAAGGGCTACTCAACCGCGTAGAAGCTGCTATCCGTGCGCATGATCCTTGCCTTTCCTGCTCAACACACGCTGTCGGCCAAATGCCTATGATCGTAGATATTCTTGATAGCGAAGGTAATCTGATCAAGGAATTAAAGCGAGATTGATTGTTAAGTTAAACAAATAAAATATAATCATGCCGTCAGAATATTGGCGGCATTTTTATTCGATCACTATGGATAAGAATCTATTACTTTTTGGATATGGAAACCCAGATAGAGGAGATGATGGCGCTGCGTATCACATCTTCAGGAGTTTGTTTGCAGCGAAGAAAATAGATGAGGAGCAGATTTTTTCTGCTGACGTGATTCATTTAAACGATAGGGTTGATGTGATTTTCAACTTTCAGTTGCTCCCAGAGTATGCTGATCTGGTTGCCGAATATGATCAGGTGGTATTTATCGATGCGCATACCGCAGAGATCGAAGAAGAATTAAAACTTCAACCACTCGAAGCAGATTTTCAACACTCCCCTTTCACCCACCATTTTTCGCCATCATCCTGCCTGGCGGTAGCCGAATCATTGGCTGGAAAAGCTCCCGAAGCTTGGCTCTTATCGATCAGAGGATATGAATTTGGTTTTGATCGCCATCTTTCAGAGCGAACCAATCAGTTGGTCATGCAAGCCATCGCGCTTCTGCATCGCGATTTTTTAGAATAATTATGATTTTTATAGTATTTTTACCTTAATAGTATAATTACTCTATGCACGAACTTTCAGTTACAGAAGCTTTGCTAAACACCGCAAGTGATTATGCCAAAAGACAAAACGCGAATAAAGTAACTGTCCTTAATATAATTATCGGTAAACTCTCAGGAATTATCGATGATAGTGTTCAGTTTTATTGGGATATTATTGCAAAAGAAACAATCTTTGAAGGATCCAGATTGAACTTCACAATAATCCCAGCAAAATTTGAATGCCAGAATTGTCAGCACCAATTTGAAATGGAAGATGAATTAATTCCCTGCCCACGCTGTCAGAGTATGGATTTATTAACGATTCAGGGTGATGAATTCCTTCTTGAAAGTATAGAAATCGAGAAAGATATAAATGAATAATTCCAAGCAAACTGTTCAGATTGTTCAAAAGATTCTTACCGCAAATGATGATCTTGCGCAGCAGAACCAGACCCTGCTGGATTCAAAAGGCATTCTTGCTTTGAATGTGATGGCTTCACCTGGTTCAGGTAAGACAAGCCTGATCATTCGCACGATTGAATCGTTGGCAGATGAAATTCAGATTGCCGTAATTGAAGGGGACACTGCGCCTGTCACCATCGATTCAGATAAGATCAGTGGTTTGAATATTCCGGTTGTGCAGATCAATACCGGTGGAGATTGTCATTTGGACGCCAACATGGTCAGACTTGGGATGGATTCTCTCGAACTAACGGATATCGAATTGCTTATCATTGAAAATGTAGGGAATCTCGTCTGCCCTGCTTCCTTCCGCTTGGGCGAACACGCAAATATCGTCGTTGCAAGTATTCCGGAAGGAGACGATAAACCATACAAATATCCTAATATCTATCGCGGGTTAGATGCAATGATTCTAAACAAGATCGATCTGCTCCCTTATGTCGATTTTAATATTCAATATTTCAAGGCGGGTATCTCAGCATTGAATCCGGGAGTTGAATTTTTTGAGTTATCTTGTAAGACTGGTGAAGGGATAGATCGCTGGAGTGATTGGATCCTTGAAAAAGTCAAAGAAAAGTAATGGCTCACAATGCTGCAAGGCGGATTCATGTTAAAGGAATAGTTCAGGGGGTTGGTTTTCGGCCTTTTGTTTATTCAACCGCAAAGGAATTGAATCTGACGGGTTGGGTGAGAAATTCATCAGCCGGTGTGGATATTGTTGCTTCCGGAAAATCAGATGATCTCAATATATTAATTGAAATAATAAAATCTCAACCTCCTCCCTTAGCCAAAATTGATCACATTGAGTGGTCAGAGATTCAGGTGGAAGTTTTTCCCGATTTCCAAATTCTTGAGAGTAAAGTGATCCCGGGTGAATTCATCCCTATATCACCGGATATCGCAATTTGTGAAGATTGTCAAAGGGAACTTTTTGATCCGCAGGATCACCGTTTTCGTTACCCATTTATAAACTGCACTAATTGCGGACCAAGACTAACGATCATCAAAGATATCCCTTATGATCGGCCCAAAACCACCATGGCAACATTTCCCTTGTGTGCTGTCTGTGAAGGGGAATATGCAGACCCAACGAATCGCCGCTTTCACGCCCAGCCAATCGCCTGCCCCGATTGCGGCCCAATGGTATGGTTTCAGGATAAAAATGGGGATCGAACTTTGCATGAAGCGGGATTACAACGGGCGAGAAAATCGCTTAAAGATGGAAAGATTATTGCCATAAAAGGATTGGGTGGATTTCATCTTGCTTGTGATGCCACCAACCCCCGCGCGCTTGACAATCTCCGAATCCGGAAGAAACGCTCACAGAAACCATTTGCCGTAATGGCTTTTAGTTTGTCAGTAATTGAAAAATACTGCGAGGTCAGTGCATCAGATAAGGAATTGATACACTCAAAACAAAAACCGATCGTGATCGTCAATCAAAAAATCGAAAATACATTGCCAGATCAGATCGCGCCAGGGCATCACACGATCGGCGTAATGCTTCCCTACACACCTTTGCACTTGCTATTATTGGAACCAGATATAGATTATCCGGATTTGCTTGTGATGACCAGCGGAAATATTTCTGAAGAACCGATTACCTACACAAATGCTGATTGTTTGGATCGGTTGCATAATATCGCTGATGGATTCCTCCTGCATGACCGCGAAATTTTTACGCGCGTGGATGATACGGTATTGGTATCCATGGATAGTCAGCCCTATTTCTTCAGGCGATCGCGCGGTTTTGCACCGCAGTCAATAACGCTTCCCCAGAATAATAATAACGATCTATCGGTCGGTGCTGAACTGAAAAATACATTCTGTCTTTCCAAAGGGACATACGCATTTATCAGTCATCATATTGGTGATCTCAAGAACTTCGAGACATATCAAGCATTCCTGGAAGGGGTTGATCATTATTCTAAGATCTTCAAGATTACCCCGCAACGGATTGCCTGTGATATGCACCCGGATTACCTTTCCACAAAGTATGCAAATGAGTACGCCGCTCAACATCGTCTCCCTCTCACACTTGTTCAGCATCATCACGCACATCTCGCATCCTGTCTGGCTGATAACCAATATGATGACGACGCGCCAGTTATTGGTATGATTTTTGATGGAACAGGGTATGGGACAGACGGAAATATTTGGGGAGGAGAAGTACTGATCGGAAACTACAAAAACTATAATCGCGCGTTTCACCTTGATGAAATGCCGCTCCCCGGAGGAGATCAGGCAGTCTTGCATCCCTATCGGATTGGGATCGCTTATTTGATTAAAAGCGGTTTATCTCTGGATGAGAGACTAGCGCTGATTCACAATACGGACTCCGTCGAGTTGGAAATATTAGCCAAGCAGATCGAGCTGCAGATCAACACTCCAATGACTACGAGTATGGGGCGCCTCTTTGATGCTGTAGCAAGCTTGATCGGCCTTAGGCAATCCATCAACTATGAAGCCCAGGCAGCCATTGAATTGGAACAAATAATTAAGCCAAATATAGATCAGGCTTATCATTTTGGTCTTAATAGTGGCACCATCGAAATAAAAGGACTCCTCGAAGAGTTGATATCGGATATTTTCGAAGGAATCCCGGTTGGAGTCATATCTGCAAAATTCCATAATAGCGTGGTAAGGTTAGTTGTGGAAATTGCATCCCAAATTCGTTCACAGGAAGGAATAGACCAGGTTGCCTTATCCGGTGGTGTATGGCAGAATTTATATCTCCTCAATCATGCAATCCAAGCATTGCGTGGTGAAGGTTTCTCAGTATTATTTCATCAACAGGTTCCAGCAAATGATGGGGGCATTTCTCTGGGACAAGCGGCAATTTTAAAAAAAATTTAATAAGAATCGAGGAAAATTATGTGCCTTGGCGTTCCTGGAAAGATAAAAGAAATATACACAGTTGAAAAAACCAGAATGGGAAAAGTCGATTTTGATGGTGTCTCCCTTGATGTCTGCCTGGAGGCGGTTTCCGATGCGGAAATAGGTGACTATGTTATTGTCCATGCTGGTTTCGCGATCAGCATACTATCACAGGATGAAGCTGCTGAAACTCTTAAATATCTGAAAGAAATCGATGAGATTAACCAGCAACTGCTTGCCGAAGATTAATACAAGATGAACGATATTGTTATACATCATGAATCCGAGGTGATTGGAAAAGCGCTAACTGCCTTATCCGGGATACTGACGCGTCCATGGTCGATCATGGAAATTTGTGGTGGCCAAACGCATGCATTCATGCAAACCGGATTGTCTGCTATGCTCCCAGATGAGATTGAACTGATCCATGGACCAGGGTGTCCTGTGTGCGTCACTTCTCTAGAGTTGGTTGACAAAGCAGTAGCAATTGCCGCAAAAGAAAATGTGATCTTTACATCTTATGGCGATATGCTGCGTGTACCCGGTTCAGAATCGAACTTGTTCTCAGTCAGGGCAAGGGGAGGCGATGTCCGGGTTGTTTATTCACCAATGGAAGCGCTTCAAATTGCACAAAAAAACCCTCAGAAAGAAGTTGTATTTTTTGGAATTGGATTTGAAACTACCGCCCCTTCCAACGCAATCAGTGTAATTAAAGCAAAAGAGCGAAATATTCAGAATTATTCCATGCTGGTATCGCATGTACGTGTACCACCAGCAATGCATGCAATTCTTAGCGCAGATAATAACAGAGTGCAAGGTTTCCTTGCTGCCGGCCATGTTTGCGCTGTGATGGGAATGGAAGAATATTTTCCGATCGCTGAAAAATATCAAATACCAATTACGGTTACTGGTTTCGAGCCTTTCGATCTGTTACGCGGTATTTTGGAGACCGTTCGCATGCTTGAAAAAGGAACGGTAGGTGTGGTCAACGCATATGAACGGGCTGTCTCATCACAAGGAAATAAACAGGCTCAAGAAATCATTGAACAAGCATTTACTGAGTGCGACCGGCAATGGCGCGGAATCGGAATGATTCCTAATAGCGGCTGGAAACTTAACGCCGACTATGCGCAATATGATGCAGAATTAAAATTTGAAGTCGGTGATATTATTACACGCGAGTCGGAAGTTTGCATATCAGGATTGATTCTACAGGGCATTAAAAAACCCAATCAGTGTCCTGCATTTGGAACCCTTTGCACGCCCCAAAACCCGTTAGGAGCGACCATGGTATCCTCTGAAGGCGCCTGTGCTGCATATTATCGATACGGAAGAAATTAATGGATAGCAACAACGCTTTCGAATACTTCACATGCCCGCTGCCCATTCCTACCAACCAGGAAGTGGTGATAGGACATGGCAGTGGTGGAACATTGACCAAGAATTTGATAAATTCTGTCTTTTATGAGCATTTTCACAACCCGATCCTTGATCAAGGTAATGATTTTGCGGAATTATTGTCTGAATCTAAGCGTATCGTAACCGCTACAGACGGGCATGTAGTAGACCCGATCTTCTTCCCTGGAGGTGATATCGGAAAGCTGGCGGTTGCAGGTACTGTGAATGATATTAGCATGTCTGGCGCTATTCCCCGCTTTTTAACCGCTTCATTCATCATTGAAGAAGGCTTCCCAATGAAAGATCTTGCAGAAATCGCCCACTCCATGCAGGCTTGTGCTGTTGAGGCGAATGTGCTGATCGTGGCTGGTGATACTAAGGTTGTTGAAAAAGGAAAAGCAGACAAGATATTCATCGCTACGACAGGAATTGGCTTTCTCGAATCAGATCTTCACATCGATGGCAGCCAGGCAAAAATAGGTGATGCAGTAGTGATTTCCGGTACGATGGGAGACCATGGAATTGCAGTCCTGGCAGCAAGGAATGAGCTTGGTTTCACAACAACTGTCAAATCAGATATCGCACCGATGAACAACATGATCCAAACCGCCATCGCCGCTTCACCTAACATTCATGTCATGCGTGATCCTACCCGTGGCGGGGTTGCTACGACCTTGAATGAGATTGCGCTCCAAAGTCATGTCAATATCGTTCTGGAGGAAATTACGCTGCCAGTTGATAAGCAAGTACAGGCAGCCTGCGATATTTTGGGGTTCGATCCGCTTTACGTCGCTAACGAGGGAAAAGTATTGTTCATCACACCGGAGAACGAAGTTCCTTCCCTTCTGGAAGCTTTACGCGCACATCCATATGGTGAAAAGGCTGCGGTGATTGGAAGGGTCGAGAGAGTAGTTGATAGCCCAATGGTATTGATGCGAACCAGGATTGGTGGGACCCGAATAGTAGATATGCTTTCCGGCGCTATGCTTCCCAGGATTTGCTAATTTTCATCCGGTGCTGTGCCAAGACATAGTATCCACTCCATGGGCCGATCTCGACAGCGGCTTTATCAAGCATAATCGGGATTATAAAGCGAATAGAATCATGCACCTGCGGCAGATTTTCTTTGAGGGCCTGAAAAGGGGGCTTGTAATCCAAT